>Ga0070731_10001175_pt1 | contig 28425 bp, 27 predicted proteins | sample Coa_R1_2_FD_66448 | JGI IMG/M metagenome (GOLD analysis project Ga0070731, IMG submission 66448) | Surface soil microbial communities from Centralia Pennsylvania, which are recovering from an underground coalmine fire - Coalmine... | ecosystem: Environmental > Terrestrial > Soil > Unclassified ... | reverse complement strand
GCGCGCACCGCCGAGCCGGACGCCCGCACCCGATGGAGAAACTCCCGGCGCACGGGATCCCAGTCCTGCAGGATCGCGACGACCGTCGTGACCTGGGCCAGCCGGTCGAAGACGGCGGGGCCGATCGTCTCAAACGGAGGTTCGGGACAGGGGTCGAGGCAGGCAAGCACGTCGAGAATGTTCTCGAGGTACGCGAGGCTCCGGCCGGCGCTGACCTGGTAGATGTCGGGACCCGCGGCGAGGATGTCGACGATGTATTCGCTGCGGCTGAAGAAGTCGGCGATGGACGCGACCACGGAGATCGACGCCTCAAAGGCCGCGGTCGCGGACTTCGCCGGGAGAAACGTGTCCAGGATGATCGCGATCTGGCAGAAGTACTCCTCCTGGTATTCCTTCACGACGGGCTGGCCTCGCCGGGCCCAGGATCTCCAGTGGATCGCGCGGATCGGATCGCCCTCGCGGTAGTCGCGCGTGCCGGTGAACTCGACGGAGTCGCCGGTGTTCGAGGAGAGGGGGATGCCGCCGGGCTGGTGGCGGCGGCCGAGCGGGATGTCGAAGCGCTCCATCGTGGTGAAGCGCGGGTAGACGAGCAGCACCTGGTCGGGCCAGGAGGCGAAGCGTGTCCCGACGAGCCCCAGCGGATCGACGCGACGCGCCCGCGGACCGCTCATCACGTAGCGCCCCCGCCGAGCGGCCTCGAGGACGACCGGGGCGTACGCGCTCTTCCCGGACTCGACCGCCAGGGGAATCTCCGAGGGCGCGAACGTCAGCCCGGGAGCGGCCGGAAGCGCGAGCGAGAGGTCGCGGTAGGCCCTCCCTCCTTCGCCGGCGACCCCGAGCTGGAAGGTCACCGGCGTTCCGGCGGTCGCGCGCGTCGGGAGGCCCCCCAGAAAGCGCAGCTTCGGCCGTCGGCGCTCCGCGAAGGTCGCGGCGGTGAGCAGCACGCCCAGGCCGATGGCGAACAGGATATAGACCCGGGTGATCACCGTGTCGAGGCCCATGGCGCCCAGGATCACCAGCGTCCAGAGCAGGTACCGGCCGCGGACGGTCAGGCGATCCTGGTAAACGCGGACTACCGCGCCGACCAGGGGAAGGCGTCTCGGGTCGATGGCGCGCTTCAGATTCCGACGGGGGTCGACTCCAGGATTTGCCGTACGATGTCCTCTTTCTTCACGCCGGAGTACTTGGCCTTGGTGTCGAGCGAGAGGCGGTGCGCCAGGGCGTGGATCGCCTCGGCCTTCACGTCCTCGGGAATCGCGTAGTCGCGTCCCTCGCCGAAGGCCCGCGCCTGAATGATCCGGAAGAGGCTGAGCATGCCGCGCGTCGAGCAGCCCATCTTGAGCGACGGATGCTTCCGCGACGCGTCGGCGAGGCGGATCAGGTACTCGCCGAGGCTCCGGTCGACGCGCACCCCGCGGACCTGGGCCTGCAGGTCCAGGATGGCGGAGGCGTCGAGCACGGGCTTGAGATCGTCGATCGGATGGTGGTGGGCCTGGCTGTAGAGGACGTCGACCTCGTGCTCGGGCGCGGGGTGGCCCAGGCTGATGCGCATGCCGAAGCGGTCGAGCTGGGCCTCCGGCAGCGGATAGGTGCCGTGGAATTCGATGGGGTTCTGCGTCGCGATGACGAGGAACGGGGCGGGGAGCGGATGGGTCGTGCCGTCGATGGAGACCTGCCGCTCGCTCATGGCCTCCAGGAGGGCGGACTGCGTGCGCGGCGACGCGCGGTTGATTTCATCGGCGAGGAGGACGTTCGTGAAGATGGGCCCCGGCTTGAAGGTAAAGCTGCCGTCCTTCGGGCTGTAGACCGAGGACCCGAGGATGTCGGTGGGCAGGAGGTCGGGGGTGAACTGGGCGCGCTTGAACTCGCCGGCGATGGAGCGCGCGAGCGCCTTGGCCAAGGTGGTTTTCCCCACGCCCGGGACGTCCTCCATCAGGAGGTGGCTGCCGCTGAGGAGGGCGACGACGAGACGGTCGAGGACCTCAGGCTTCCCGAGGATGACCTTGCCGAGCTGTACTTTCAGGAGGACGAGCTGCTCGCGGGCCTTCGAGCTCACGCGCCGAGCATCCCATTTCACCTGGGACCCGTCAAGCGAGTCGGACCGCGCTCGGATGCCGGATGGTCCGTCGATGGATCCCGCCGGCTCCATCGGCGCGCGGGGAGGCCGGTCCCTGGAGTCCGAAGCGCGTCCGAAGCCGCGGCGCCCTCGCGCGAGGGGCCTCTCGAGGCCTGGAGTCGCCCCCGTCCGGGCGCGTCACTTCGCCGTCAGGGCCCGCCGCAGCGCCGCCTTCGGGGCCTGATCGTCGAAGACGATCTCTTCCCCGCGACGCTCGACGCCCAGCTGCTTCCACAGCGCCGGAAAATCCGGACTGCAGCAGGCCTGCCCGAGCTCCTTGTAGAGCTCGCGCAGGACCGTCGTCCCCGTCGCCTCGTCCCCCTTCTCGACCACCTGGTCCGGCGTCCAGCGCTGCGCGCCGTTGCCGCCCGCTTGGAGGATGGCCCGCAGCGCGGTTCCGAGCGACGCCTTGTTCTTCGTGCGATCCCGGATCTCGAGATCCGCCTTCATCCAAAAGTACGCGCCGCCCCAATAGGTCCGGCCCCACGCCCTCGTGCCGTCGAGTCCCGGGTCCTTGGGCTCCGGCAACCCCTTGGGCATGCCTTCCAGGGTCTCCTTCCACATCGTCTCCACCGTCATCCGCCCGGACCGCACCCGCGCGATCGGCTCGACATAGGTGGCGTACCCTTCGTACATCCAGGCGAATTTCGTATCGAGATCCGGAAAGGCGAGATGGCACATTTCGTGCGTCAGCATCCAGTCGTCGCGGAGCTCCTCGGCCTTCGCGGTGGTGCCGATCTGGATCCGGATCAGCGCCCCGTTCCAGGTGCGGCCGTTGCGTACCCCGTCGCCGCGGCGCGCGGAAATCTCGAGCCGGACCTGGTCGACGGGAAACTTGCCGAAATAGTCCGCGACGGTCTCGCCGCAGCCCTTGACCCAGCCGAGGATCTGCTCGCGCGACAGCGCGGTTTCGCGGCTGGGAAGCACCACCTCGATCTCGCCCTCGCCGATGCGGACGCTCACCTCGCGCTCCGATTGGGGAGCGAGGGCGAGAAGCGCCGGCAGGAAAAGGGTGGCCTTCATCCTACTTCTCGAATGATCCGCCCCCCCGACTTCATTCCCGAGATCGGCCGCGCTCGTCGCGCCAGGCCTTCCAGAAGTCCGACGCCTTTTCCCGGGGGATGACGCGGATCCGGTCCTTCTCCACCACGAACTCGACTCCCGTCGGCAGGGGTTCCCGAAGGGCTTCCGCCACCGATTTGCGCCGCCCCTGGACGGTGCAGAAGACGGCCAGATCCGGTCCGCGGCACTCCCCCACGAGCGACCATTCCAGGGTCTTCCCCGCCTTCATCGCCAGCCGTTCCAGCACGTCCCGGCGGGTGCCCCGGAGGTCCTCCCCCACCGGCAGATCGGTCAGTTTCGCCCATTCCTCCGGGGTCCGGATCGCGTTCAGGCAGATCCAGTTTCGGGTTTCCTCGAACACCACGCCGACCGCATCGGGGTCGCCGATCCAGCACAGCACCTTCGCGGTGGTCGAGCGGATTTCGTAGAGCGGATCGCCGAGCAGCGGCTTGAGGGTCCGGATCTCGTCCGGGCCCCCGAGCTTCTCGATCGCCTTCAGCGCGGCCAGGCGCACCCAGTCGGGATTACGAACGGCCAGGGCCAGCGGCGCGATCTTCCCCGCGGACGACCGAGCGCCCAGCGCCAACAGCCCCATCACCGCGTGATACTTCGCGTTGGGGTCCTCCGCCTCGAGGGATTCCAAGAGCCGCGGGGCGAGGTCGTCCCCGCCCAGCTCCGCCAGCACCCGCGTCGCGATGGATCGCACCTGCGGGCTCGGATCGTCGAGGAGGGGGAGCACCTTCGGCCGGACGCCCCCCGCTCCAATGCGCATGAGCGCCCGGAGCACCTCGATCCGCAGGGCTTCCGGCTCGTCGCGGGTCAGGAGCTCGGCCAGGGCTGGCGCCGCCGCGCTCGCCTCCAGGTCCCCCAAGAGTTCGACGCCTCGGAGGCGGAGGTCCAGCGGCTTTCCGGCGGTCTCCTTCATCAGTCCGGGCGCCACGAGGGCCGCGTCGAAGCGGCGAAGACCGTCCGCCGCGGCCTGCCGGACGGAGCCGCCGCCGTGAATGAAGAGGCGGAGCATCTCGGGAATGGCCTCGGCGGCCCCCAGCATCCCTAGCGCGCGGCATGACGCGCATTGGAGCTCCAGGTTCGGGTCCGAGAGCAGCGCCAGGAGCTGGGGAACGGCGCGTTCCTCGTGGAGTTTTCCCGCCGCCACGATCGCCGACGTCCGGACGCGGAGGGACGCGTCGCCCAGGCCCCTCAGGACCATCCCGGACCGATCGCGGCCCCCCAGATCCCCGATCGCCAGGAGCACGTCGGAGCGGACGGCGTCGGAGGCATCCTCCGCGTAGTTCAGGAGGAGCGGCAGCGTGTTCTGGAGACCCAGCCGGGCCAAGCCGCGGATGGCGAGCCGCCGCTTCAGGGGCCTGGGCGCCTCCAGACAGCGTCGGAACGCCCTCTCCACCAGATCTCCGGGGAGATCCTCGGTCGCCGCCAGGCAGACGCGGACGATCTGATCGTCCGCCAGCGAGGGCTGTCCATAGAAGGCGGCCTCCGGCCGCTCCCCCCCCAGGCTCGTCACGGTCTCCATCACCAGATACCGGAGGTCCCCCGGGGCGTCGTCCAGGAGGTCCAGGACTTCGAAGACCGCCGCCGTCAGGCGATATTGCCTCACGATCGTGAGCACGGCCACGAGCTGGTCGATCGACCGCGAGCCCCGGACGGCGGCCGGTGCGATCCACTGAAGGTCGTCGACGCGGAGAACGGCCGCCCCCTCGTCCAGCTTGACGGCGGCCTGGGACAGGAGCTCGGCAGCCACGCGGTCCTCGCCTACCATCAACCGATCCTCGACCCCCGGAAAGGCCGCCGAGAAGCGGGACGGGATGCGCCCGAGGAAGGCGATGGCATTGAGGGCGGAGCGGGCGCGGGAGGCGACTTCCAGGTCCGGATCCCGAGCCGCGATCTCGAGTCGGGGGACGGCCTCCTTGCCCAGCTTCTTCAGGGCGAGCGTGGCCTGATTCCGCTGATCCGCATCGTCGGAACGAAGGCGCTCGATCAGCTCGCGGGCGCGGTCCCCCTGGACCAGCATCAGGATGAGCAGAGTGAACGACGTCAACGGCGTACTCCTCAGAATTACTGTATCTTATGACGGCTGCCGAACGTTCACGATTAGTAGAGATCAGAATCCGGCAAGGGGAAGGGACCGGAATTCGGAGCCCCTTCTTCGTCCAAAGGGATAGGCGTGTGGGGAGGGATCTGATGAACACGACCGTGCGGGCGCTCCTGGTGGCCATCCTCCTGGGAGGGCCCCTCGCGCTGGCCCAGCAGGACAAGCCGGGCAAGGAACCGAAGCCTCCCACCGACGACCCTCCCCTCGGCAAGGCCCCCATCCTGCTCCTGGAGGACTTCGAGGCGACGGCCGCGGGCGAGATCCCGAAGGGCTACACGAAGCAGGGCGCGGTGGCCGTCGACGACACCGTCGCTCATAGCGGGAAGCACTCGCTCCGGATGGACGCGGCGGTGAACGGTCCGCGCCGCATCACGACGAAGAGCGAGGTGCTGGCCCAGCTCGGCGGCACGCACTGGGGCCGGCTCTATTTCAAGGTCCAGCTTCCGGCGCCGACCTGCGACAGCGGCGTCATCCACTCGACGATCGTCTCGGCGGTCGGCAAGAGTCCCCTGCACGACGACGAAATCGAGTTCCGGCCTCTCGACACGATTCTGGGAAATAAGGGGACGTTCTCGTACATCTACAATGTCCAGCCGCATACCAAGCGACCGGAGTTCGCGCACGGGAGCGCGTCGAAGTGGAAGTTCAGCGATGAATGGACGCTCGCGGAGTGGTACGTCGACAACGCCACGCAGACCTACCGGCTCTGGATCAACAGCGCCGAAGTGAAGGACGTCGCGTTCATGAAGGGGCCGAAGAACTACGAGGGGTCCGAAATTCCCGCAGCCATCGAAAGCATGACGTTCGGATGGTGGAACTACCAGCAGGCGGGCCCGAAGGGCTTCACCGCGTGGATCGACGACATCGCGCTCTCCAAGGAGAGGCTGGGCGCGCGCGGAATCCCCCCCCTCAAGCCGGCGAAGAAGTAGAGATCCCGTCGCGACGCTCTCCGGCTCGGGAAGGCGCTCTAGCGTCCATCGGTCCAAGCGCCCCTACTCTCGAAGCGGCGGGAGCGGGCCACGGCCCAGATCCCCTCTCGGATCGCGAGCCTTCGTCCGGGGCTCTCGCCGGTCGCCGTCCTCGCCGTCCTTCGGAGCGCCCGCGTGGGGGAAGGATTTTTCGGGAGCCGGACCCTCCCCGCGTTTAATCGGACGTGGAGGGACTTTCATGCTACGACTGCTGCTCCCGCTCCTCTTGCTTCCCGCCCAGAACGAGGGCGTCTATGTCGGCGTCGGCTACGGCGGACGCCGCCTGGTCTCCCGCGACGGCATCGCGTGGGAGATCTCCGCCGAATGGGGCGTCGACGGCAAGGACGACAGCAACAACCTCATGAGCATCGCGTACGGCAAGGAGCGCTTCGTCGCCGTCGGCGGGGGCGGATGGACGCGGGACACCCAGGCCGGACACATCCTCCTGTCGAAAGACGGCCGCTCCTGGACCGAGGTCAAGAAAGCCCCCAATCGCATCAACCCCGTCGTCTTCGGCGGCGGACGCTTCGTTGCCGGCGGCTCCGACCGCGTGCTTCTCCTTTCCGAGGACGGCGAAACCTGGTCAACCGGCGGCACGATCGACTTCAAGGATTGGGCCTTCTGGTTTCGCCGCGGCGTCTACGGCAACGGGGTCTTCCTGATCATGGGTAATCACGGCAAGGATCAGAAAGCCTACTGGGCGGCGGTGACGAAGAACGGCGAGGCCATCGATCATGTCCAGACCGACCTTCCGGTCGTCAACGGCCTCGCCTTCGGCGCCGGCCTCTTCGTCGCGGGAGGCGGGGAGGGTCTCGTCATGACGTCGAAGGACGGCCGCGAGTGGCAGCGGCAGACGGTCGCCGACGCCGGCGATTTCCAGCAGCTGGCCTGGACGCCGAAGGGCTTCATCGCCGTGGGAAAGAAGTCCGCGTTCACGTCCCCGGACGGGCTGACGTGGACCGCGCTCCCGAAACGCGTGCCCTGCCACATCCTTTGGAGCGACGAGAAGGTCACCATCGGCACCACCTGGCCCGGACAGATGTGGAGTTCGATGGACGGCACGACCTGGACCAAAAGCGGCGCCTTGACCCCCAACGGGATGAATCAGGTCGTCTACGGCGCGATCGGCAAGCCCTGAGGGTTCCCGGGGATGCGGTTCGAAGGGCCGACCTTGGCGCGGGAAGGCCTCGCGGCCTGGTCGGACCGCGGGCGCCCGTGGCTCGGGACCGTGGAGGCGGCCCTCCATCCCGCCATTGCCTCTTTAAGCGAAGATGCTAGTCTGTGCGGATGAATCGATCCCTTCTCGCGGCCGCTCTGGCCCTGCTCCTCGGCGGCTGCGGCACGATCGCCGACATCGCCACCGACCAGAAGATCTACGGGGGGATCCAGAAGGACGTCCAGCTGATGAAACATCCGTACCTGCCGAAGACGGATCCGCCCGAGTATTTCTTCCCCCTGATCCTCATCGCCATCCTCGACGTGCCCCTGAGTTTCACCCTGGACACCGTCCTACTCCCCGTGACCATCACGATCGCGGCGACCGCGGGCGACTCGAACTGAGCCCCGCCGGCTATCCCCGCTCGCCGGCGGCCTGGATCAGCGCCCGGATGTAGCCAAACGCGAACGCGAAGCTCATCTTCCCGCCTTCGTCGGCCGGAGAGAACGGGACGTGATCCGGCATCAGCATCCCGTCGTATCCGACCTCCTGGTAGGTCCGGATCGCCTGGAGCATGTCGACATCCCCTTCGTCCGGGTAGGTCTCCTCGAACTTCAGGTAGCCGCCGCGGATATTGCGGAAGTGCACGTTGAAGATCTTCTTCCGGGTTCCGAAGTAGCGGATGACGTCGAAGATCTCCTTCCCGGGATCCTTCAGGCTCTCGCTGATCGTCCCCTGGCAGAAGTTGAGGCCGTGATAGGGGCTCGGATGGATCTCGATGAAGGTCTTCAGGCCCTCGACGCTGCCCAGGACCGAGTCCACCCCGCGGAATCCGTCGGGCACCCGGCAGTCGTTCGGATGGCAGGCGATCCGGACCTTGTACTCGGTCGCCACCGGGACCACGCGTTCGAGGAACCAGGTAATGCGCTGCCACATCTCGTCGGCGCCGACGCGGCCCGCCTCGGTGAGCTTCTCCTCCGTCTTGGCGGTCTTTTCGTAGTCGAAGCTGCTGTAGGTGGTGCCGCCGCGGCCCGGGCTGCGGCCGGTGCGGACGACACCGAGCAGCGTCAGGTTGTACTTCAGCGCGGGGATTCCGGCCTTGGCGGCCGCTCGGATGTTCTCGCAGATCGCGTCGATCTCCCGGTCGCGCTCTGGACTTTTCCCCAGGAGGATGGCCGGGTTCTCCGCCTTGCTCAGGACCGCCGCGCTCATCGGCAGCGGCAGGAAATCGAGGGAAATTCCGAACGACTCGACCCGCTCGCGGAGCCGAAGGAGGTCCTCGGCGAGCCAGGATCCCTTCGGGCCGGGCTTGGGGGGGGTCCCGCAGATGTTGCGCACGCCGAACTGCGCGAAGTAGCGCAGCATGTCGTCGCCGGCCGACGCCTGCTGGGTGCCGAGCTTCATCGGCGACCGCCCCTTCGGGACGGTCGGGGACTCGGCCGCCGCGCTGGCGCGGAGCGCCTGCGGCGCGAGCGCGCCCAGGCCCGCGGCCTTGAGGAATTCCCTTCGGTGCATGGTCGGCCTCCTTCGACAACAGTACGTCCCGGGTCCGAAGCAATTCTCTTCTCTGCGCGCCGAGGACTCCTTATAGTCGACCTGCCGTGAAAGACGCCCCTCTCCAACCCGTCCAGCTCGCCGTCGGCACGGACCAACTGCAGCAGGACTTCATGCGGGTCACGATGGACCGCATCGCGGATCCACGCTGGCAGTACGCGCTGGTCGTCCGGAAGAACGTCACCAAAGTCCGCCCCAAGGAGGGGCTGGCCGCCCCCGACCCCGAGCACCCCGTCCGGAGCGTCGGCCGACTCTATCGCGAGGATGTCGAAGCCGACCTCGAGGTCTACGGGGTCCAGTGCCGCTTCGAGGTCGACCCCGCCTCCTGGCTGGAGACGTGGCTGGGCTTCAACGGCCTGAAACCCGCCTCGATGCTGCGCTGGCCGCTCCTGGGCGGCCTCTCGGGCGACGCGGTGGCGGAGTGGACCATTGACGGCGTGCGCTTCGCCGGACGCTTCGCCACCTTCAAGTCGGGCTCCCGCCTGTTCATCGCCTGCTGCCGAGCCAAACGGGAGATCTACGACCGGATCGCCGACGACTTCTTCCTCGCCCTCAGCCAGTTCAAGCTCGTGCAAAGCGATCCGACCCCGCTGTCGGAGCCGGTGCGCTTCGCCAGCGGGGGACACCCCGTGCCCTGGAAACTCTGCATCCCCGCGTCCTGGGAGATGGTCAGCGTCGAAACCCAGGGTCCGGGAGGCACGATCCAAGCCGCCGCGACGCCGCCCCCCGAGTCCGACCGGGAAGCGGTCTCCGCGACGACGCCGTTTCCCGGACTCCCGGGCCGCGAGCCGATCCCCTGGTTCCCGCCGACCTGGAACGCCCAGCTTTCGGCGACGCTCGCCCCGGCGTCCGTGATCGCCGGCTGGGACGCTGCCGGAACCCTCTGCACCTCCACCCTTCGGGACGCGGGCCTCGAGCTGGAGGACGCGTCGTTCCAGGAGGAGGCGCCGCTGGGGCCCTTCGAGAGTTCGCGGTCGCTGGTCACGGCGGCCCGGCTGCGCGGCGAGCCCGGCGCGGAGGTGCGTTGCCGGGTCTCCCACGTCGGCCCGGTCTGGCTGCTTTCCGCGGGGGTTGGCATCGCCCGGTCGGTGAATCCCCATGCGTGGATGCGCAACGCCCGAGCTCACGATCTGGTGGCCCAGACCGTGGAATTGGAACTCTAAGGAGATCGCGATGTCAAAGATCCGAGTGCCGCTCTTCGTCCTCCTCGTCCTGGCCGTGCCGGCCTGCGGCAGCAACCTCAGCGTCCCGGCGCCGCTCTTGACCGACACCTTCAGCGGGACCTTCCCGGCGCCGAACTGGACGACGCCCGCGACGACCGGAACCGGCACGACGACCCAGATCACCGGAGGCGTCCTGGCCTTCACGGCGACGGTGCAGCCGAGCTCCTCGACGACCTCGACGGTGGCGTCCTTCAACAACCCGGGCGTGAGCTTCCAGGTGCAGGCCGCCGCGACAGGGGCGGGCGCGAAGCCCGGCATCGCCACGATCGAGATTCTGGACCACACGTCGGCCGTCGTGGCCTCCGTCTCCTGGGACGCGGGAGCCGGGACCATCGCCTACTCGATCGCGGGCTCTCTGTTGACGCCGGCGGTCGCCCCTCCCCCCGCGGACGGCACGTTCACGGCCTTCCGCTTCAGCGTGGACTCCATGGGAACGGCCTCCTGGTCTCACAACAACGTGCTCCTGGCGACTAAAGCGAGCTTCCCCGCGGGCCTCCTGACGCTCCGGCTGGGCGCCACCTGGTCGAGCGGCGCCGCCCCCTTTGCGGAGATCGACTTTGACAACGTGACGGTGACCAATCCATGACGGCCTTGACTTCGCCCCAGGCCGCGCGTATAAGAAGCATCGCATGAAGACCGGGATGACGTTCCCCCGCGCCGGATCCTGTCGCCGCTGTACGACGGGAGCCGAGGGCAGGGACCGTCATCGCTTCTCCGGCCGCTAACCGAGCCCCCCGCCGACCCGCGCGACGATCCCCCCGTTCCTCCGGCTCCCCGTCCGATTCCGCGGTCCGAAGAACCCGTTTCCTGTTGGGAGAATCGTCACATGGCCCCATCGCCGACCCCCGCCGCCCCATGGCGGCTTTCCGACCTCGTCTGGCGCCGGATCGAGATCGTCCTGGATGCGCTCGATCCCCCGAAGCGCCTCGGCCGCCCGCGGGCCGATCGCCGGCTCCTGCTGGAAGGCATCCTCTACCGGATCCGCACCGGCCGCGCGTGGCGGTCGCTGCCGAAAGCCTACGGCGACGACAGCACGGCGCACCGGACCTTCCACCGCTGGGACGAGGCGGGCATCCTCTCGAAGATCCGGGACCTGGTCAGCGTCGAGCATCCGGAGATGAAGGATCTCCGCTGGGCCTGGGAGCCGCCCTCCGGCTCCCTCGGACGCCTGAAGCGGGCGCTCTGAGAGCTGAAGGAACAATATACACATGCGTTTATTTTTTGACTTGACAGCCGCTCGCGGGCGTCGTATAAAACTCCCCATGCACGACGGGACGATGCCCGGCCGCACCCACAGCTCCCGCGCCTGTTGTGGGTGTACGCAGGGAGCCGATGGCAGGGGTCTTCACGCTGCCGCCGGGGCGTAGCCGGTCCCGCCCCCCACCCGCCGCTGAACCCGATCCCGCCTGAAGCTCCTCCCCCGCATCGCACGTTCGTCGGAACGGACCGAATCGAAGGGAACAGTCATGAAGATCATGGGAGTCGTCGTCATCGCCCTGCTGGTGGGGCTGCTTCTCGTCCCCGCCGATGCCCAGGACAAGAAGGACGTCACGCTCATCAACGTCTCGTACGATCCCACCCGGGAGCTCTACAAGGACATCGCGCAGACGTTCGCGAAGGCCTACCAGGCGAAAACCGGCCAGGCCGTCGTGGTGAACAACTCCCACGGCGGCTCGGGGGCCCAGGCCCGCTCCGTCCTTGGCGGCCTGAAGGCCGATCTCGTCACGCTGGCGCTCGCCTCCGACGTCGAGATCCTCGAAGCCCGGGGCTTCATCAAGCCGGGCTGGCAGGCCCGGTACCCCGGAAATTCCTCCCCCTACACGTCCACGATCGTCTTCCTCGTCCGCAAGGGCAATCCCAAGGGGTTCAAGACCTGGTCCGACCTCGTCCGCCCCGACGCGTCGGTCATCACGCCGAACCCGAAGACGTCGGGGGGGGCCCGCTGGAATTTCATGGCCGCCTGGGGCTCCGTGACCCAGAACGGCGGCAGCGACGAGCAGGCCACGCAGTTCCTCCGGAAGCTGTTCGAGCGGGTCCCGGTGCTGGACACCGGCGCGCGCGGCGCGACCACCACGTTCGTCCAGAAGAAGATCGGTGACGTGCTGATCGCCTGGGAGAACGAGGCGGTCCTGGCCCTGAAGGAAGAAGGGGGCGACCAGATCGACATCGTCTATCCGGACGCGACGATCCTCGCGGAGCCTCCCGTCGCCCTCGTCGACCGCGTCGTCGACCAGCGCGGCACGCGGGCCGCGGCGGAAGAGTTCATCCGGTACCTCTATACGGACGAGGCCCAGGAGATCATCGCGAAGTGGGGCTATCGCCCCCACAACGCCGAGATCCTGGCGAAGCACCAGGACCGGTTCCCGCCGTTCAAGAAGCTGTTCACGATCCAGGACGTGGCCGGCTCCTGGCACGAGGCGCAGAAAAAATATTTCGCCACGGGCGGCCTCTTCGACCAGATCTACCAGCCCCGATGACGCGACGCAATATCCCGGGATTCAAGACGACAATGGGCGCCACGCTCGCGTGGCTGGCCCTCCTCGTCCTCATCCCTCTCTCGCGCCTCGTGACGACGTCCTCCGGACTCTCCGGAAGCGATTTCTGGAAGACCGTCTGGAGTCCGCAGGCCGTCGCGGCCTACGAGCTGACCTTCGGCGCGGCGTTCGTCGCCGCGCTCGCCAACGGGGCCATCGGGCTCCTGATCGCCTGGGTGCTGGTCCGTTACTCGTTCCCCGGCAAGAACCTGGTCAACTCGCTGATCGACATCCCCTTCGCGCTGCCGACCGCGGTAGCCGGCCTCACGTACGGCTCTCTCTACGCCCCCCACGGCTGGATCGGCCGCTTTCTCTCTCCCCTGGGCATCGAGGCGGTCCATAGCCGGCTCGCGGTCTGCATCGTCCTGACCTTCGTGTCGCTGCCCTTCGTCGTCCGGACGCTGCAGCCGGTGCTGGAGGATCTTGGCACCGAATCGGAAGAGGCGGCCCAGAGCCTGGGCGCCTCGAGGTGGCAGACGTTCCGCCACGTGCTCTTCCCGAGCATCCTCCCCGCCCTGCTCACCGGCATCGCCCTCGCCTTCGCCCGCGCGGTCGGCGAGTACGGCTCCGTCGTTTTCGTCTCCGGCAACATCCCGATGAAAACCCAGATCGCGCCGGTGGTCATCATGGGTCACCTCGAGGCGTTCGAGTTCGACCGCGCCTCCGCCGTCGCGCTCGTCCTCCTGGTCGCGTCGTTCGCCATGAACGGGGGCATCAACGTCCTCGCCCGCTGGAGCCGCCGCCATGAACGGTAGAGACGACGCTCCCGCCTGGGTCCGCTACCTCTTCCTCCTGACCGCGATGGCGTTCGTGGTCGTGCTTCTGCTACTTCCCGCCCTGAACGTGCTCGTCCAGGCCTTCGCGAAGGGGCTGGGGGGCTACGTCTCGGCCGCCACCGACAAGGACACCCTGCACGCCGTCTTCCTGACGACCGCCGTCGCCCTGATCGCCATCGCGATCAACACCGTGTTCGGCGTCGCCGCGTCCTGGGCGATCACGAAGTACGAGTTCTGGGGGAAGACGCTGCTGGTCTCGCTGATCGATCTACCCTTCTCCGTCTCGCCCGTCGTGTCCGGACTGATTTACGTCCTCACCTTCGGCGTCGACACAGCGCTGGGGTCCTGGCTCGACACGCACAATATCCAGATTCTGTATGCGGCGCCGGGCATCATCCTCGCCACGACGTTCGTGACGTTCCCCTTCGTCGCGCGTGAAGTCATGCCCGTGATGGAGGCTGTTGGCAGCGACCAGGAGGAGGCGGCGCTGACGCTGGGCGCGTCGGGATGGCAGACGTTCTGGCAGATCACGCTCCCGGACATCAAGTGGGGCGTCCTCTACGGCGTCATCCTCTGCGGCTCGCGCGCGATGGGAGAATACGGCGCGGTCTCCGTCGTCTCGGGCCGCATCACCGGGAAGACCGACACGATGAGCCTGCGGGTCGAAAAGCTCTACCAGGAGTACCAGACGCAGGCGGCGTTCACGGTGGCGTCGCTCCTGCTATTCCTCGCCTTCGTCACGCTCGCCGTCAAGGCCGCGGTCGAATGGCGCCTGCGCCGGGCCCTCGCCGAAGCGGCCCGCCGGCCGGAGGCCAGATGAGCCTCTCCCGCCCGTCCTCGTCCGCCTGTACCGGGGGAGCCGCGCCGCGCGGCCTCGGGAAAGGCGTCGATCGCATGCTGATCCGGATCGTCCCGCCGACCCAGGCCCCTCCGCGCGTCTCCCCGTGGATCCATAGCTGAACGAAGGACCCTGGATCGGCTGAACGAACGAGAACTCCATGAACCAGAAAACGAAGACGTTGGCCCTGGCGGCCCTGCTCCTCGCGTCTCCCGGAATCGCCGCCTACGGCGCCCAGGATCCGCCGAAGCCCGCTCCCACCGACCAGGAGAAGCCGCCGGCTCCCCCCTCGCAACAACAAAAGCCTCCGGCTCCTATCCCGACCCCCAACGACCCGTCTCAGAAGGAGCCTGGAACGGAGCCCGTGATCAAGGTGTCCCTGCGAGACGGGGTCCATTTCAAAAGCGACGACGGGAACTTCGACATCATCCTCGGCGGCTATGTCGGCATCCACTACCGGGTCTTCGCCCACCGTCCCGACGACAACGTCAAGACCTCGCCGGACACCTGGTATCTCCAGCAGGCCCGGCCGGAGATCTCCGGCTTCGTCTACAAGGACTTCGACTTCCGCATCCAGATGGACTTCCCTACCGGCCCCGCCGCCATCGACGGCACGCTCCAGGATTGCTATGCGGGCTGGCGCCACTATCCGGAGTTCTCCCTCCGGGTGGGGCAGTTCAAGGAACCGTTCGGCCAGGAGCAGACGACGCCGGACCGCTTTCTCGATTTCGACACGCGCTCTGAAGGGGACCGATTCACGCCGCAGCGCGACATCGGCATTGGAACCTATGGAACGATCGCCCAAGGCCTCTTCACCTACGAACTCGGCTATTTCAACGGCCAGGGCCGCGCCGTCCTCGACCAGAACAAAGGCAAAGAAGACGCCGGACGCCTGCGCGTCCAGCCCTTCGCCTCGTCGGACGACGGCTTCCTCCTGAAGTACCTCCGCTTCGGGGTCGCGGGAACGCTGGCCTCGGTGCAGAAGAGTGCGATCACCTCGTTCACCTCGACGACCTCCTATCTCAACGTACAGTACCTCACGACGGCCGCCGTGCCCACGAACCTGCTCGACGGCGAACGCAAGCGCTGGGGCGGCGAGTTCACCTGGAACTACGGTCCCGTCGGCATGCGCGCCGAGGGCTGGAGACGGGTGGATTCCGTCGACACGGCGGCGACGCCGCGCCAGGACCTCCGGACGACAGCCTGGAGCGCCCAGGCGACCTGGCTCTTCACGGGCGAGAAAAAGCCGATCGAAGGCCGGGTCGTCCCTCTTCAGCCCTTTGACCTGGAGGCCGGCACCGGGGGCGCCATCGAAGCGGCCGTCCGGATCGATCGCGTTCACATCGACGACGACATTTTCAGTCTCGGCATCGCCGCACGGGCGGGCAACGCGAACGTCGTCACCGGCTATTCGTTCGGTCTCAACTGGTACCTGACGAGGAACATCCATATCTCTCCAAACGTCTACTGGGAAGTCGCGAACGATCCGATCTCCTTCTCCAACGGGCGCTCCGACGCCCACTTTTTTGGAGGCATTCTCCGTTTCCAGCTGGAGTTCTAGAATGGAACTGGGATAATCTCCCTGGGAGCGGCGGGTCCTCCTCCACGGAGGGCCCGCCGCAGCCCGGACGATCCCCCAACCGCATGAGCATCGAAGCCCGGAACGTCACGAAGAAGTTCGGAACCTACACGGCCGTCGACGACGTCAGCGTGACGATCCCGTCGGGCGAGCTGGTCGCCCTGCTGGGGCCCTCGGGCTCGGGCAAGACCACCTTGCTTCGCATCATCGCCGGCCTGGAGGTCCAGGACGCGGGCACCGTCTGGATGAGCGGCTCCGACGTCACCGCCGCCCCGGCGCGGACGCGCAACGTCGGCTTCGTCTTCCAGCACTACGCGCTTTTCAAGCACATGACCGTGCGCGAGAACGTCGCCTTCCCCCTCAAGGTCCGCGGCGCCCCCGAGGAGGAGAAGCGGACGTCCGTGTCGGAGCTCCTCAAGCTCGTCCGGCTCGAAGGCTTCGAGGCCCGCTATCCCGCGCAGCTCTCCGGCGGCCAGCGCCAGCGCGTGGCCCTCGCCCGCGCGCTCGCCGCCAAGCCGAAGGTCCTGCTGCTCGACGAGCCCTTCGGGTCCCTCGACGCGAAAGTCCGCCTCGAGCTGCGGCAGTGGCTTCGCCGCCTGCACGACGAAATCTCCGTCACCAGCGTGTTCGTCACCCACGACCAGGAAGAAGCCCTGGAGGTCGCTGACCGCATCGTCGTGATGAACCACGGCAAGGTCGAGCAGGAAGGCACGCCCGAGGAGATCTTCGAGCACCCGAAGACCCCGTTCGTCATGAGCTTCTTGGGCGACGTGAACATCTTCCACGGCCGCGTCGAAGGCGGCAAGGCCGTCTTCCCGGGCATGGAAGCCGCGTATCCCGAGCACCCCCACGAGGACTCCAAACCGGCCCGCGCCTACACGCGGCCGCATGAGCTCGACATCGACCGGACGCCGCGCGCGGAGCGCAGCATGGCCGCCACGGTGCGCCACGTCAACCCGGCCGGCGCCGTCGTCAAGGTCGAGCTCCTCCTTCGCGACCAGCAGACCGTCGTCCAGGCCAATCTCAGCCGCGACCGCTACCAGGAGCTCAAGCTGACCGAGGGCGAATCCGTCTACGTCGTCCCACGACAGCTGCGCATCTTCGTGGCCGATGACGACGCCCCGTCCGTGCCCGCCGAGAGAAAGGACTGATATGGCGATGCCCAACGTCCCCTACAAGTTCGACGACTTCATCTCCGACCTCGAGCTCATCACCTCGGTCGGCTCCACCGACGAGGACAAGATCCGCCGCATCCAGAAGAAGCTGCGGCTCCTAATCTCGACCGGCAACTTCCTTCCGTCCGACGCCAAGACGCCGGCCCTCCAGCGCTACGCCCGCCACCTCGTTCACGAGGACCCGAAGAAGCGCTTCATCGTCGTCAGCCTGGTCTGGTCTCCCGGGCAGGGCACCCCGATCCACGACCACTCCACCTGGGGCGTCGCCGGGGTCGTCGAGAACGAACTGCGGATCGTCAACTACGACCGGATGGACGACGGCACGACGCCGGGCTATGCGGACCTGCGCGAGGCCAGCGCGATCGAGGCTCCCGCCGGCACGGTCACCTACATCCTCCCGCCGAACGACGTCATCCATTTGATCGAGAATCCGACGGACCGCACCACGATCTCGCTCCACGTCTACGGGAGGAGCATCGTCGAATGCAACCAGTTCGACCTGGCGAAGAAAGCGTTCACGCCGTGGAAGCTGACGTACGATAAACCCTGCGCCTGTTGACTCCTTTTAGGAAGCGCTCATGTCCTGGTTCGACGACCTGAGTCCCTGCGACTACTTCGGCCCCGAGCACGCGGCCAGGTTCAAGGCGGTCGGCTGGCTGGAAGACGGCCGCGAGTTCCGGCGCGGCAAGGCCGACCCGCGCTTCATCCACAAGCTGGTGCTCCTCCTGGGCGAGCCGAGCCCTCTGGAGCACTCGACGGATCCCCACTACTGCTCGCTCTGCTCGTTCTCCCGGGGCCCGTCGGAATTCAAGCTGTTCCAGAGCCCCGGGATGCCGTCGGTTCCCATGGGCAACCGCAACCTGTTCCTCCCCGGCCCCGGCTTCCTGTTCATCGCCCCCTCACTCGTGCTGCACTACGTCGACGCGCACCAGTACCTGCCCCCCGAGGAGTTCATCAAGGCGGTCTTGGAATGCCCGCCGACGCGGTCGCAGGAGTACCAGAAGGCCGTCCAGGCCAACGCCCCGAAAGGCCTCTTCCAGTGAGCGGGGCCACGATCTCGCCCGAAGAGGTCCAGGCCCGCCGTGCGGCGGGCCGGGTCGCGCTGATCGACGTCCGCACCCCGGCGGAGTACCGCAGCCTGCACGCCGAAGGGGCGACGCTGGTGCCGCTCGAGGAACTCGATCCCACGGCGCTCGGCCCCGAGGCGCCGGTGTACCTGATCTGCGAAACCGGGCCGCGGGCGTTCCTCGCCGCCGAGCGGCTCAAGGCCGCCGGACGGATCGACGTGGTCGTCGTCGACGGGGGGACCGTGCGCTGGGCGGCGGCGGGACTGCCGGTGGTTCGGGGGCCCCGGACCTGGTCGCTGTTCCGCCAGGTGCGCCTCGTCGCGGGGATCCTGGTCCTGGCCGGAGTCACTCTCGGCTGGACGGTGCACCCGGGCTTCTACGGCCTGGCGGCCTTCGTCGGTGCGGGTCTCACCTTCTCGGGCATCACCGACTTCTGCGGGATGGCGCTCCTCCTCGGCCGCTGTCCCTGGAACCGCTAAGGCCTCTTCAGGACTGCCCGAGGATCACCGCGGTCGCCACGCCGTTCACCGCCATGTGCAGCGCCGTCGACGCCCCGATGCCGCCGCTGCGCAGTCTCGCCCAGCCAAAAATCCACCCGTAGAAGAAGATCGCGGGAGTGATGGGGCCGTCCCTCAGGTGCAGCAGGGCGAAGAGGAGCGAGCTGGACGCCAGCGCGGGAAGCTCGCCCCACTCTAGCACGAGGCGCGGCAGCAGATAGCCCCGGAACAGGGCCTCCTCCGCGAGCGGGCCGATCACCGCGACGCCCAGGATGAGCAGGAGGCCGCCCAAGGTCCCGAAGTGCGCCTCCGAAAGCTGGGCCACCATCGGATCGGCAACCGGTCCGTTCGGGGACAGGAAGTGGGCCCCGACCACGAGCAGGAGGAACAGGCGCGGCAGCCCCGTGACCAGGTAGAAGAGGCCCTGCAGACCGGCCCGGAACGGCGACAGCTCCGGAACGGCCGGAGGCAGATCCCGGGTCAGCCATTTCCGCGCGGCAGCGGTCAGGAGGAGCAGCAGCACGGTTTGGACCAGGAGCGAGACCAGGGAGAGGCCGAGCGACGATCCTCCCAGGCGCCACTTCGCCAGCGCCCCGAAGGCCAGCGATCCATACATGGAGCCCAGGAGCGCCAGCAGGAATCCGATCCAGACCGGGATTGGGGTCGACCTCCGGCGCTTCGCCCAAACCGCCAGAATCAGGACCAGCGCCAGCGCCGGAAGCTGTTCGACGACCACGTCCTCCGCGAATCGAAGGTCGGCCGCGGGCTCGATTTCGAACAGCCCCCGCTCTCCGGACTTCGGGAGCGGTTCGGGAGTTACCGACACGACGTGTTCGGCGGCGCCCCGCTTGAGCGTCAGCCTCCGCGCCGTCCCGGCCTCCTTCGCCTGGATCGCGTCCGCCAGTTCCTTCGGCGTGGTGACGGCCGTGTCGTCGATCTTCTCGATCACGTCTCCGGCCTCCACGCCCGCCCGGGCGCCCGGAAGGCCGGCGGGCGCCTCGCGGACCTTGAGGGCCCGGCCGTCCTCGAAGCCCACCCCGATCATCGACCGCTTCGCGTCGGGCGGCGCCTTGGGCTGGAGCTCCTCCAGATGGGCGCTCCCCCACAGAAGCGCGCCCATCCCGAGGGCGTCGACCAGGACGAGCGCGACGAGCAGGCGGGTCCAGGCCAGCTGCTCCCGGGTGGTGTACCCCTTCACCACGTCGAGGACGGCCAGCGTCCAGCCCACCAGGATCCCGCCGGGAGGGATGAAAAGGGCGAGAGCCACGTGGAAATGGGCGCGCGGGAGATTCGGCTCTTCGGACGGTCGGGATTCCTCGTCCATGCGGAGGCTCATGATATAATCGCGCGCCTCGGAGGAACAGCTCATGCCGAAGAAAGCCCCCGGCGCGCCAAAGAAGCCGCGCGCCTCCCGCAAGAAGGCCGCGCCCGGGTCGAGGGGCCTCACGCCCGCGGAATGCAAGGACGCCTCGCTCCCCGATCTCGCGTCGAAGATCGAAACCCTGGGGGGAGCGGTGCTGGCGACCTACCGGGAGCCGCTCGGAGGTCAGGCGACGATCGTCGCGATCCTGCCGATCGAGAAGGTCCGGCCGACGCCCTTCCAGCGCGACCTCTCGGACGCGCATGCCAAGCGGCTGACGGACACGATCGGAAAGATCGGCCGCTTCCTGGACCCGATCATCGCCGTCAGCGTCGGCGACGAATTCTGGACGCCGAACGGCCGGCACCGGCTGGAGTCGATGGGGCGGCTGGGGGCGAAATCGGTGACGGCGCTCGTGCTGCCCGACCCGGACATCCAGTACAAGATCCTGGCGCTCAACATCGAGAAGGCGCACAACCTGAGGGAGAAGTCGCTCGAGGTGATCCGGATGTACCGGGCGATGGCGCCCCTGGACGACGCGCTGGAGAGCGCCCGGGCGCTGGAGTTCGAGGAGCCGGCGTTCGCCACCCTGGGGATGTGCTACGAGAAGAACGGCCGCTTCAGCGGCGGGGCGTACAACCCGATCCTGAAGCGCGTGGATCTGTGGATCGAGGAGCCGCTCAAGGCGGCCCTGAAGAAACGCGAAGCGCGGGCGGCGAAGATCGAGCGTCTCGACGCGCGGGTGACGGAGGTCATCAAAGCGCTGCAGGAGAAGGGCTTCAAGAGCCCGTACCTCCGGGCCTTCGTGGTGGCGCGGGTCAATCCGCTGCGCTTCATGAAAACGCTGCCCCCGTTCGACGAGGCGCTGGACGACATCATCAAGCGCGCCGACCGCTTCAACGTCGGCAACGTGAAACAGGAAGACATCTCGGCGACCGCGGGCGCGGCCGCGGACGGCGAGTAGTCGGACTATTCGGCCTTGGACCGGACCCAGTCCTGGTCCGCGGCATCGCGCATCGCCACCCAGCCGTCGGGCATGTCCGCCAGGAGGCCGAGGGTGGGATCCAGGTCGAGCAGCTGGGCCAGAGGGATCGATTTCGTCGTCGCGGCGGAGTCGTTTTCGCCGCCGCAGACGGCCAGCACCTCCCCGTCCAGTTCCCGGGACACGAGGAGGATGGGCTGGTCCTCCTCCAGGACGTGGGAACAGGCCTGAACGCCGAAGATCCGCTTGCGATCCGAGACGCTCCGGAGATCGGTGAAGACCATGAAGGTGAAGCCGTCCGGGCTGGGGCACTTGTAGGCGCCCTTGGCATCGCTCAGCCGGGCGGTGATGGCGGTCATCTCCCAGGCATCCGATTCCTTGGCCGCCCACTTGGGGGTGATCAGGCTGATGATGCCGCGCTCCTCGCCGAATCTCTTCGTCTGGAGCACCGCCTTCCTCACGGCGTCGAACAGGCCGGGAGTCGCCCAGGCCCACACCCAGCTATTGGACTTCGTGGAGAGGGACCCGACGATCTGGATCCGGGCGACGACCTTGGGGGTGCCGCCGCTGGAAAAGACCAGTTCCCCGCGCCACGGGTCCCAATCGAATCGCAGATAGGAGCCAAGCTGGAAGTCCTTCTGGTTCTGGTCGATCTGCGCCCGCATCTGCCAGTTGGACTGGCGGAGGTAATCCTGGAACTCCTTTTCGGACATCGGATTCATGGGCTATCCGAAAACCTCGTCCGGGGATGCCGGGGCGACCCTACCAGCCGAACTTGTCCGGGGTGACGATCGCGACGACCTTGCAGTCGCAGGCGCCGCCGAAGGACTTGAGCGCGTCGACGAGCGCTTCCATGTCGATGCCCATGCGACCGGCCCACTCTTCGGTGCGCGAGTGGCTGTGGTCGCACACGATCTTCAGGCCGAACGTCTTGCCGTCCAGGAAAGCGCGCAGGGCCTTGAACTGGTCCGCGTTGAGGCCGAGCTTGGCCCGATCCGCCGCGACATCACCCATCGTCACGTCCCCTCCAGTGATCCTCCTATCCTAGCGTCCCGCGCGCCACTTTCGGCGTTCTTTTTCCCGCGACGGTTCCGCTGGGGTCTTCGCCGGATCCGGGCGATCGCCTGGGCCGGAAGGACTATCGAACGCGGTAGAGGTGGACCTGGTAGGGCTTGAACTCGTCGTCGAACGCGCCGTCCTTGAGCGGAATCGTGCGGCTCTCGCCCAGAACCTCGGCACTGCCCTTCGCCCCCTTCACGACGAACGACGCCGTCGTCTCCTTCTCCCTCATCGCCGCCGCGAAGACCCATACCGAATCTCCCTGGCGCTTCACCATCACGTCGACGGGCGACTCCGGGACCGACGTCCTCACGGTCGCGCCGTCCGGAACGGTCGGACTGTTGAGCGCCGGCGCCAGCGACTGGATCTGCCGGTTGATCGCCGTCACCCCCGCGAGCAGGTCGGCATCCTGAAGCAGCGAGGCTTCCGAGAACTTCGGCTTGAACTGGTGCACGAAATAGATCAGTCCCGTCGACCCGTGAATCAGGGACATCCACACTTCGCTCCGGATCTGCGACGCGGTGGCCTTCGTCTTCTCGTTGTCGATCCGGCTCGCCTCGATGCAGTTCCAGACGATCTTTTTCCCCTCGCCCCACCGGCGCAGGCGCTCCACGCCTTCCGCCGGCTTGTAGAGCTTCCCCGAAATCTCGGCACTGTCGTGGACGACGGGGTAGATGTCGAAGGAGACGATGTCGCTCCCCTTCAGGTATTCGGCGTAGTCTTCGGGGTGGTTCGTGCGCACGCCGCGCCCGACGTACCGGTCCCAGGCGACGCCCTGGCCGAGATTGAGGAGCACCGGGCGCGAGGGGTCGGCGTCATGAATCTTCTTGTAGTCCGCGATGATCTTCTCGGTGGCGACGGGCGGTCCGTAGCCTCCGCCCTTCCTTTCCTGCGCGTTGTCGGGCTCGTCCCCGTGCATCCAGGCAATGATCGTCGAGTCGTCCTTGTGGGCGAGGCCGAACTCGTTCTGGTGGCAGACGAGCTTCATGCCCTGGCCCTTCAGCACGTCCACCTGCTCCTGCGTCGGTCCGCGCCAGAGGGCGACATAGGTATTGAGGCCCGCCTCCTTGTACTTCGGCGCATTGCGGACGTCCTGGAGCCAGACGGCCAACGGGAAAAACCCGGGATCGCTCGGCGGGCCGTGCGTCCAGGACGCGTCGGACGACTTGCCGTCCTGGGGCTCTCCGAGGAGCAACCCCAAGGCGAGCGCGGATACCAAAATCCCATTCACTGTCACCTCTACGCTCCAGGACGGCATAAGGGATCATGGGCGCTGGAATGATGTCGGTCCTGGTCGCGGGCTTCCTCCTGCTCCAGGCGGAGTCGCCCGGGCGGCTGATCGATCAGCTGGGCTCGGACGATGAGGCGCGTCGCGTGGACGCGGCCACACGGCTCGAGGCCCTCGGAGGGGAGGCGATCCCCGAATTGAAGTCCGCGATCTCCTTTTGCAAGCCGCGGACCGCCGCTCTCGCCCAGAGGATTCTCGACGCCATCGAGGTCCGGCTGAGCCCGGAGCATTTCGAGCGGCTGACGAGCACCTTGATGACCCCCAAGACCTGCCGCTTCACGGTGGGGATCGCCATCACCTTCAACCGGGAACCGGACCGGTCCCATCTGGCGTGGGCCCAGGTGTCCTGTTCCGGGGCCGACAAGGTGCGCGTCGACAGCAGTGTTCGGATCTGCCACGAGCAGGACACGGAGAGCTGGATCTGCAATGGAACGACGGCGTGGCGGAAATTCGGGGACGGCGAGTGGACGGAGGTCCCCGCCGTGCCGGACGTCCGCCGGAAAACGGTGGCCGCGGTGCTGGGCCTGTCCGGTCCGGATCCGATCCCGTGGATGGGATTCGACTTTTCGAAAAACGGCGCCGCGTCCCTCCAGCCGCGGCGTCCCGCTCCCCAAAGGCGCGAAGGACGCCACTCGCATCTATTTCTCGAGCTCGAAGAGAACCCCGGCACGCCGGAGGCTTACGCGATGGACGGGGTGCTGCAGTTCGACCCCGACACGCTCCTCCCGGTCTCCTGCGACTGGGACACGCGGCGGGAGAAGAAGAAGGTTCCCGAGCGGGGCCGCATCCGCGTGACGTACAAGAACTTCCGCTTGGGCGGCGACCTGGACGAGACGCTGTTCCGTCCCTAGGCCGGGCGGCCGCCGCGGGATCGGGATGCCCCGGGAGGGAGCGGGGCGCTGTCGCGCCGGAGGGCGATTCGGGCGCCCTCGCCCGTCTTGCGGATCCTGAGGATGGCCCGTCGCGCGCCCTTCCCGTTCGACGGCGGATCCTCGGACGCGCCGTCGACGAAGGGGTCCCGGGTCGACCGGTCGCCGGATCCGACGGCCGCCGCCCAAGGCCCTCGCCCCTCAGGCCAGGATCTCGTGGATCACCTTCGCATCGACCGTGATCGTGGTCAGCCGCTGCTCCAGGCTGTTGTGCTTGAACGTCAGCTTCTTGTCGTCCAGGCCCATCAGATGCAGGATCGTGGCGTGCAGGTCGTGGACGCTCACGCGGTTCTCCACGGCCTTGAAGCCGACCTCGTCCGTCGCGCCATAGCTCGTGCCGCCCTTCACGCCGCCCCCCGCCATCCACGTCGTGAAGGCGTGCGGGTTGTGGTCGCGCCCCGGCTTGTCGCCCTTCTGAGCGATCGGAAGCCGGCCGAATTCGCCGCCCCAGATCACCACCGTGTCCTCCAGCAGCCCGCGCTGCCCGAGGTCGGTCAGCAGCGCCGCGACCGGCTGGTCCGTCTCTTCCGCGAAGCCCCGATGGTTGCCCTCGATGTCCTTGTGGCCGTCCCAGCTGAGCTGGTTCTCCATCCCGCCGGAATAGATCTGCACGAAGCGCACGCCGCGCTCCACCATGCGCCGCGCGAGCAGGCATTGCTTGGCGAAGTGCACGCACTTCTTGTTGTCCAAGCCGTAGAGCGTTTTGATGTGCGGCGGCTCCGACTCGAGATCCAGCGCCTCGGGCGCCGCCGCCTGCATCCGGTAGGCCAGCTCGAACGACTCGATCCGCGCCGCGAGTTCCTTCTCCGCCGGGCTCGATTCCAGCGACGGCCCGTTCAGCTCCCGCATCAGGTCGAGCTGGCGGCGCTGACGGTCTCCCGCCAGCTCGGCGGGCGGGGCCATATTGTCGATGGGAGCGCCGGAAGGCCGAAGGTAGGTGCCCTGGTAGACGCTCGGCAGGAAGCCGGCGCCCCAATTCTGCGCGCTCCCCTTGGGCAGTCCGCGTCCCAGGGGATCGGACATGACCACGAACGACGGCAGATTGCGGCTTTCCGAGCCGAGGCCGTACGTCACCCACGAGCCCACGCAGGGATGGCCCATGCGCGTTTCGCCGCTGTTCATCATGAACAGCGCGGGGCTGTGGTTGTTCGACTCCGTCCATCCCGAATGGATGAAGGCCATGCGGTCGACGTGCTTGCCCAGGTGCGGGAAGATCTCCGAGACCATCTTGCCGCACTGGCCCTGGGGGGCGAACCGGAAGGGCGACTTCATGAGACCGCCGACTTCATTCGCGAAAAAGCCCGTGAACTTGTTGAAGCCCGGCAACGCCTGACCGTCGCGCTTCTCGAGCTCCGGCTTGTAGTCCCAGGTATCCACGTGGCTGGGGCCGCCGTTCACAAAGATCCAGATCACCGCCTTCGCTCGGGCCTTGAAGTGCGGCGCCCGCGGCGCCAGCGGGTCGCGCGGTTCATCCGCCAGCAGGTGCTCCTGCCGGAGCAGGCTCGCCAGCCCGAGCAGGCCCAAGCCGTTGCCGGCCCTGGCCAGCAGCTCCCGTCGCGTGCAACCGTTCATCGGCTTAGTCCACATAGACGAACTCGTTCAGACACAGGAGGGCCTGGCAGAAATCCACCCGGGCGGCCAGCGCCGGGTCGCCCTTCCCCTCCTCGCGGTAGCTTCTCTCCTGGGCCGACAGGAACGCGTGCGCCCTCTCGCGCTCCCGTTCGGTCGGCGGACGTCCCAGGGCGCGGCGATAGAGCGACGTGAGGTCGCTCTCCTTCGCGAGCCCCGCGGCGCAGCGGCGCACGAGCGGGCTGTTCATGAACAGGAGCGCCTGGGGGGCGATCGTCGTCGTCGGCCGGCTTCCCTGGCTCGCGAGGGGCTCGGGGGCGTCGAAGACCATCATCATCGGGATCAGCTTGCTGCGCTTGATGAAGAAGTAGATGCTGCGGCGCGTCATGGCCTCGTCGAGGGTGCCGGCCCCGTACATCCGGCGGTCCAGGAGGCCTCCCACGTCCAGGAGCGAGTCGCGGATCGCCTCGGCTTCCAGCCGGTGCGGATCGCGGCGCCACAGCAGCCGGTTGTCCGGATCTTTTTTCGCGCTCTCGGCGGCCAGGTCGGCCGACCGTTGATAGGCGGCGCTCGTCATGATCCGCCGGTGGAGCGGCTTGAGCTGCCAGCCGCCCTGGATCAGCTGGGAGGCCAGCCATTCGAGGAGCTCCGGATGCGTGGGGGGATCGCCCTGGACCCCGAAGTCGTTCGCGGTCGCGACGATGCCCCGGCCGAAATGCTGGGCCCAGAGGCGGTTGACCAGGACGCGGGCCAGGAGAGGCCCCGCACCCGCCTCCACGTCGGTGAGCCACCGCGCGAGCGCGCTCCGGCGCCCCGGCGTCCGCGACCCGGCCGGCGGCGGGGCGGTCCAGCGCCGCTCATCCGCGCCGCGCTCCAGCACCTGGATGAATCCCTGGGTCGCGACCTCCTGCTTCTTGTTCACGTCGCCTCGCGCGAGGACGTACGTCTCCTTGTAGAAATGCGGGAAGCCCCGCTCGTCGGCATGGTGCTTGAGCGGCTTCAGGCCCTCCGTCGTCACGAGGACTTTCGTGATCTTCGGCGTGGGCTTCGCCGCCAGGTGGGCGTCCACCGCCTTGCGGCGCGCCACGGCCTCCTCGTCGATCCGTCCGTAGACGGCGAGCGCCCGCTCCCGCGCCGCGGCGTCGAGCCCCCCCCCTTGGCGAAGGAGCTCGCAGAGCTCCACCAGGGACTGGGCCTGGGACTCCCCGTTCAGAGCCGCCGGCGCCGGCATGGACGTGATCGACAGCCGCGGCCTGCCGATCGCGTGGTGGACGTTGTTGTTGTACTCGAAGTCGAACGTCAGCTCGGTCCCTTCCGGGAACCCGACCGGCGCCGCGAAGAGGAAAATGGCGGCGTGGTCCTTCCCGAACTCCGGATCGACCGCCCAGCCGCCGCCCTTCGGGGTATCGACCGCGGAGGCGGCCGAGAGCGTCGTCTTGTTCTGCTCGAAGCTGACGGCTCCCGCGGACAGTTTCACCCGAGTCTCCGCCCCGCCGCCGACCGGCCGGATCGTCAGGCGGAAATCGCTGAGCGAGAAGTTCCCGTTGTCCGCGCGGCCCGGACCGCTCTTTTTCAGGGAGGCGTCCTTCAGCGCCTCGAGCCTCACCGCCGTGATCCCCGTCAGCGTCGTCCGCGCCTTGAAGGTCCATTTGTCGTTCTTCGGATTCTCGCCCGTCGCGAGCACCGAGCCGTCCCCCTGGGGCAGGAACGTCGCTCCGCCGTGAGACCGGGTCCCGACGAGATCCAGAATCGTCCAGACCAGGGACGCCTGCTTCTCCCAGGGACGGCCGGCGACCCAGTGATCGAAGCGGCCGGGCAGCTCCTCCCGGTCGAACGTCGCCAGATTGGCGACCAGAGGGGCGTGCTCCGCCTCCCATTTCGCCAGCGCGGCCTTGTCGCCCTCCGGATCCATCGGCAGCTCCGCCATGCTGCGGATCGTGGTCGTGAACGTCGACGCGAGCCGGTAATAGTCGCGTGACGGAAAGGGGTCGAATTTGTGGTCATGGCAGCGGGCGCAGCCGAGGCTCAGGCCGAGGAACGCGGAGCTGGTCGTCGCGGTCATGCTGTCGAGCTCGTCGTAGCGGGCGGATTCGAACTCGGCCTCCGTCAGCTGGGTCGGGAAGGCTCCGGCGCCCAGGAAGCCGGTGGCCATCCAGGCGAGCGGCTCGGTGGGGGCCAGCTCGTCCCCGGCGATCTGCCACTGCACGAAGCGGTCGTAGGGCAGGTCGCGGTTCAGCGCCTGGATCAGGAAGTCCCGATAATGGTAGGCGTTCTCGCGGTCGTAGTCCTGCTCGAAGCCGTGACTTTCGGCGAAGCGCGCGACGTCGAGCCAGTGCCGGGCCCAGCGCTCGCCGTATTCGGGGCGCGCGAGGAGCCGGTCGATCAGGGTCTCGTACGCCTGCGGCGACGGATCGGCCAGGAAGGCGTCGATCTCCGCCGGCGTCGGCGGAAGCCCGAGCAGGTCGAAGGTCGCGCGTCGGATCAGCCGGCGCCGATCCGCGGGACCGTTCGGGGTCAGGCCGGCGGCCTCCTGCCGGGCACCGATCAGGCCGTCGATCGTCGCCCGCGCCGGCGGATGAAGGG
>Ga0070731_10001174_pt1 | contig 28434 bp, 31 predicted proteins | sample Coa_R1_2_FD_66448 | JGI IMG/M metagenome (GOLD analysis project Ga0070731, IMG submission 66448) | Surface soil microbial communities from Centralia Pennsylvania, which are recovering from an underground coalmine fire - Coalmine... | ecosystem: Environmental > Terrestrial > Soil > Unclassified ... | reverse complement strand
TTTGAATTCAACGAAATTGAAAAATTTGCAAAAGAAAATATAACCGCTCTTCAAGAGAGACTCCAGCGCCGGGCAAGTAATAGGGTAAATATAGCTGGCGAGATTCAATAAAGCTTCCTCCCTGGTATCATATGACCTGGGATATTTCCGAAATCCATAAGGCTGCCCTGATAGTTTCGCATCCGTGTTGGTTCTTGAAATTCGCTCAAGACCAAATATGGAAAATTGAGATTTCATAATTTTCAAGTAGTTTTGATTTTATTCGGCGACTCACACAAACTAATTAAATCGAATTCTACAAGCGATGTCTGCCCTCAGCCGTCAGAATGATTTCCGTCATCTGTTGGAAGGTTCATGCTGGAATACAGGATATGGCTCGAATTGGCGGAACTAGCAATTCGCCCGTTTTCCGTTTTGAACCCCAATGGTTCTTTTGAATAAAATCGATTGACTGGTCAATTACGCCTTGGCTTTCATGATCCGACTGCTCTCCCATCGCCAACCGCATCCCGCAAAGGGTGATTAATTTAGATCATCGCCTCAGTTGATTACGGTCATAGCTTCCAAATCCAATGGATGATACCTTTAAGCTGTTAGCTATTTTGAATGGGGTTTCAAGAGGTGAATAGAATTCAATTAACTCTCAAAACAAATAAATTATGAGATCGAAAAGAATTGTCCTGGGAATCTGCCTGGTGGCCGCATTAACGAATCGGATACCGCTTTATGCACAAAAGACAGTGGTGGATTCTGCCCTGCTGGACCGGGTTTCAGAGCTGGAAAAGCAAATGGCATCCAAGAAGACAGGTGAGGATCACTTCATGGTTGTAGGCCTTACAACCGTTGGATTTGCCAGCAACAAGACTACCAATACGCTTGGCGGGGTCAGCACCTCCACCAAATCGAACAGTTTTCCCGATGCAGACAATTATGAGTTTAGTCCCATGTTTTTGTGGAGGCACGGCAAGAGCTTCCTGATGGAGTTCGAACCCTCGTTTAACAATAACGGTCTTAGCGTCAACTGGGCTGATATTTCCTGGTTTGCGGCTCCTGCTTTGATTGTGAGAGCAGGCTATTTTGTTCTTCCCTATGGAACTTATGCCAAAAGAGAAGCGGCGGGATGGATAAATAAACTCGCACCTGATCCAATGGGAATCGCAGACATGACACCAACAGACTATGGCGTGGAAGTGGAAGGAGGGATCCCGGTCGGCAGCACAAAATTCAGCTATGACGTCGCTCTCACCAACGGCAACCAGCTGAATCCGGACGGGACATTGACCTCCGGAAATATTGTAGACAACAACAATAATAAAACAATTACTGCCCGGGTGGGATTTCTGCCCCTTTCCAATTCTTCCCTCGAAGTTGGCATTTCGGGGATGTGGGGAAAGGTCGGAGACCAAGGCTCGCCGAACCAGAACATCATGGATAATTCCTATGCCTTTGACCTGAATTATGTGAAAATGTTCAGTCCAATCCTGTTAAACATTAAAGCACAGTATAACATTCAAAATATTGGAAACGTAAATTACATAAGCCCGGTAGATTCCACCCAGACATATACCTTTAAGAATCAGACAACGGCTTCTTTTGTGCAATGTTCTCTCAGACCAGTTGGAGCAGCCGGTTTTATGAAGGACCTTGAGATTGCCGGCAGGTACACCGTCTTTAATACCCCGTCAAATTCGACTTTTGGAGCCAACCAGCACGATATCACCGTAGGGCTGGACTATTGGTTGACTTGGCGAACTGTTTTTAAAATCTGTTACCAGGCATATAATGGGAACAGTACAGCCAGCAAGACACTTAGTTCCTTCACCGGCACCACGACATCGGACACCTTTTTCGTTCAATTTTCTATCCAACTTTAATTTAATTCATCATGAAGAAGACAATCATAATAATAGTGGCAATCTTCAATAACCTGCTCCTGATCACGGCGATGTATAGCTGCCAGGTTAGCCATAAAGTGATTTCGAAATCCGGCGTACAACTTTGGGCCGAGAATTGCCAGCGGTGCCATAACACTCCATCGTCTGCGTCATTTTCCCCCGAGCAATGGGAAACAATCGGAATGCACATGCAAACGCGGTCCCTGATCACCAATGAGGAGCGCAACAAAATCGTAGAATTTCTGAAACAGTAAATTGGATTTGTTATGGTGATAAGCGTATTACGTTCCAATTTGCATCGTTTGAATCCGGCGATTTCATCATTTTTCCTAATTTTAGTTACCGAAGCTATCCGAATTGTCTTTTTCCTTCTTTGAGCAAATAAATTTTGTAAACATATGCGGACTTCAAATAGCAAGTGGTGGGTACCCGGGTCTGGTGGACCAACCATTCTTATTGTGTCAGCCATTCTTGTGCTCATCTTTCAATTGGCAATAGCACAAACCAGTCCATGGACGGCACCAAAGGACGCCGACAACCTAAAAAACCCGTATGCTGATAACCCAGGTGCGCTGTCGGACGCTAAAAACCTGTACACGGCGAACTGCGGGCCGTGCCACGGAGACAAAGGGAAAGGTGATGGTCCGGCCGCCGCGGGATTGAACCCCAAACCTGCCGATCATACTTCCGCAAATGTCCAGAAGCAAACTGATGGTGCCATTTTCTGGAAGCTTTCCGAAGGCAGGGCCCCCATGCCCGGTTATAAAAAGATCTTTTCTGAACAGCAACGATGGCAACTGGTAAGTTATATTCGTACACTCGGCAAACAAAAAAAGAAATAGTGCAGGGCTACCTATTTCCGTCAATATTGACATGAATATTCGACTAAAATTGAGAAATATGAAAAATATATCTCTGCAGATATTACTGGTTTTCACAGCGTTTTTCATCTACCGGTGCGGGACTAATAAGCAGCCGGGAAACGAAAATAATGTCCAGGGCCCTGACAGTTCGGGCACAAAACATAAGTATGACACGGTTCTCATGATGGCAGGAATCAATTCGAAGGGTGTCGGAAGGTTTGACAACATAAAACTGACGCACCCCCTGGACGAACAGATGGTAACTAGCGGCAAGCGTATTTATGAAACAAAATGTTTTGCATGCCACAAGCTGACCACTGAGTTGTTGGTAGGCCCGGGTTGGTCGGGTGTGACCAGTCGCCGTACCCCGGAATGGATAATGAATTGGGTCACCAATACCAAGGTTATGCTGGACAAGGACCAGGCGGCCCAGGCTGACATGGCAGTATGCCTTATCAGGATGCCGAACCAGGATCTCACGGATCAGCAGGCCCGCGATGTCCTCGAATTCATGAGAAAAAATGACGGCAAGAATTAGATTTTGTCGGGTTATCCGCCGTTTGCTGTCCACAGTTTGTTAAATCTCTTAACTCGTTCCGCGTCATCTTCCGCAAATCGGGGATGACTTCCTTACAGACCCATTAAACCCTATCGACCCACAAACTTAACCTTCTCCATTCGCCAATTGTCTGTAGTACCCTCAACCCTTATCATACGCAAGAAGCATATCTGGACATCATTTTTAATCCATTCCATATTCCTTCTTTAAGAATTTGATATAGGCGATTGCGTGGTTCTCCAAATTCTGAATGTCATCCGTGATGGAAATTGAATTAAAAATGCACGGAGTCAAATAATTTTAAACAACTGTATAAGCTGAAAATCGCAATCGACGATCAACTCAAAAAGCAAATTTCACCCTCTTGCCTTTCAACTAAAAATGGGACATACTCCAGACGAAAAATATACTTTGGATTGTTTCACAAAAGATATAAGGGTTTGTGGTTGAAAATGACTATCTTCACTTTTGCATTTATTGAATAAGGATTACAAGTTCGATGATTTATCTTCATCACCTTATAGTCGTTGTCTGACTATATCTTTTGCTGTCTGCACTTCATTTTCCTGACATCATTTTTTAAAATATTTTTTATGTTAAGAGTAATTTTATTGGCCTCTATTGGAGTGTTGTTTTTTGGCATTAATACATCTGCGCAAAAAGTCAACACAGATTCATTGAAATTAATTTCGAAGATTAGCGAGGACCAGTTGAAGTTGGGGAAGTTGCAAAATACAGTAGATCAAAAAACGAAAAACAAGGAAGATGGTGCAACCGCAGCGCAGGAATCAGCAGATAAGAACGCAACAGCTGCGAACAGGTTGAGCAATGACCCGCAGAATAAGAAAGATGCCTCTCAGGCGAATAGCACGGCAGGCACCGCCAAGAGTAACGCAAGGAAAGCCAGAAAGGCTGCAGCTCAACTGGACGACGTACATAAGAACATTGCTGAACTGCAAGGCAAGATTGCTAACGAACTGGCACAATTGAGTAGATACACAGGGAGTATTAACATGCCGTCCACGCAACCTTTACCGACTAAACAGGATTCTACGCAACACCCGTAGTTATTGTGCACTTGATTTCTTATAACTTGAATTCCATTTGCTTGCAATAATGGCCGAGATTTTTCATTTTGAACTGACCATAGCTGGGTCTGATAATCAAAGAATTCCCCGGTCAATTAAGTGCGAAGACTGTTGATTTCCCTTGGCGGATTTTCCACTCGAAAAAGTCACAACCGTTTTAAAATGAGCTGCCTGGAATGGAATATATTAAGGAATCAAATCTCCAACCCCGTATAAATTCAAAGACCTGCCGAACGAACCATTTTAGTGCGGCTTTTGGAATTAACGACCTATTAACTATCTGCCAAGCCTATGTAATTTTATTTGGAAATATATTTTCGATTACCTTAAATTGCGCTTAACCTTTAGGACAATTCACGCGCTCCATCTCTGGGCCAATTACAGACTAATAAATAGAACTAATCATGAAGATTGACTCAATCAATCAGGTTAAGAAATTAGCCGAAGGTCAAGTCCTTTTTCAGGATGAAACCAATCGATTTGTTATTAAGACAATCAAGGGAGAATTTCTGGTCATGCAAAACCAGAAGGATGGAACCCATGTGAAAATGGTACACGTTCACAATCTGCTTAACGACGGTTGGAATATCGAAATGCCCAGCCACCAAATGAAAAAGCGCAATTTGGTCTAGTCTCTTTGGTTACCTGTCTCATGCGAATAAAGAAGTCCTATTTATATGTCGAGCAGATCCCTCACTTTATTCATAAAAGTTGGCGAATGTAGAAATGCCAAATGTTTGTCCCATTGATTTTCCACACGGATTTTTCTTTCAAATGCTGCTTTATCTTCCTCCATTAATTTCTCGACTCTTTCTACCCCGCCGCTGTCAAGCCAAAAGCCATGGAAATTTGGGCATGTATCAATTATCAAATCGGAATACCTGTAGTTGAATTTGGTCATCACGCTATTGCACAGTGGGCAATTTAGCGCGCTTTTAACCGGATTGAATTCCAATGTTCCTTTTAATTCTTCGTCACTCCATACCTTATCTTCTACCTCCTCTAATTCGGGGTAGTTCAACCAAATGCCTGAGCACTTATTACATCTGTTGATCGGTAAGCCTTGATAGGTTTCTTCCTTCAGCTCGCCATCGCATTTTGGGCATTTCATATTTAATATTTCGTCAAATATAGCATATGGAATCTGCTTTTTGCTTGAGATTTACCTTTTGGCTAATCTGGTAGGTGGATGCGTAATCGACCCCTGGACATGCTTGATCGTTTGGCGCAATTTTATGAGTTATCTACAGTGGAATAAGGTCCAACAAATAGAATGCGATGTGTGATATGGGCCTGTCAATTGTACCTTGCATTTGGTTGTTAGACTTTGCAAAACAATTTTATTAACCTTGCGCAACTTGGGCGTCATTCTCTAGAAAATCATTGCGGCAACTTAGAATTTTAAGATTTAAGGGGTAGTTGAATCGTAAACTCACTTTTTTCACCCACTTGGGTTTTCACTTTGATCTCCCCTCCATGGGCTTTAATAATATCATAACTCAGAGACAAACCCAGTCCAGTTCCCTGACCTGTGGGTTTAGTGGTGAAGAAGGGTTGAAAGACCTTATCAACGATCTTCTCGGGAATCCCACTTCCGTTGTCCTGGACCTTAATGAAAACCATATCACCTGATCTTACTGTAGACACTGAAACAAAGGGCATATACCCATCAGCTGCATTTTTCTTTCTTTCAGCAACCGCATAAAGGGCGTTGTTGAAAAGGTTAACAAAAACCCCTACCATGTCCTGGGGAACAAATTCGAACTTCCCTATCGATTGATCAAAATCTGTCCGTATTTGAACCTCAAATGACTGATCCTTTGCTCTCATGTTGCGGTGGCTAAGTTTTAAGCACTCGTCAGCTATGGCATTGATATCTGTCAGGATTTTTTCACCAGCACCCGTCCTACTGTGTAAGAGCATCCCTTTGACAATCCCGTCCGCTCGTTTGCCATGCTGGATGATTTTTCTTTCATTTTCTTGAATTGCAGTTGAAATTTCTAATGCCTCCTGTGTATTGCCAGCCCGAAGCTCTCCTTGTAAATCGGAAATCAGTTCATCATTTACCTATTTTTTCGGATTGGATAAGCTGGGCCTGAGTGGATTTTAAATTGCCTAACGTGGATTCTAATACCTGATTTGCCTTCTGCTTTTGGCGAACTTTTCAAGATTGAGCTCGAATTTGAGTTTTAATGCTTACAGTTGAAGTTAAACCAACTTCCGCAAAATCGTACTTTGCTGATTGGGTCTAAGAAGAAAGTTTTGTGGATGGCGATTATAAGACGTCCACCAATTATTTCAATAAACTTTGAAAAACCAGAGGGGTGAAGCATATGGGCAGGTTTAATATTTCTCTGTGAAGGGGAGTGATCAAAAATGCCAAAAGCCAGTGCCTGAACAGGAAACCCACACAAGTACTTGACGTTTCAGGACGGCTACCCGTTTACTACAATACATGTGGAAATTACCATTTTTCAATCCATTACTTTCGCCATTCAGCGATTGCCTGCAAAAATCTTACGAATACAGCTATAATACCATAGATTTGACTGCGACGGTAATTTTAAGAATACAGTGAAATAAGGTCATGTCAACCTTATACATCCTTTTGCCTAAAAAAAATGTTTATTTGTTTCATCATTAAATAAAATCACTATGACAAATGTAGATTTGGCTAAGCAGGCATATGCTGATTTTGCCACTGGTAATGTGGAAGCTGTATTAGCCATATTTGACCCCGCAATTGAATGGAACGAATGCAAGGGTATGCCTTTTATGAAAGGCGATGACATTTTCATAGGATCCGAAGCCGTAGTAAAAAATGTTTTCATGAATCTTCCTGTTTATTTTGATGGATTCAACATTGCGGTAAATGAAATATTTGGTGCAGAAGATAAAGTGGTGATGGCAGGTCATTACCAGGGAACGAATAAAGCGACCGGTAAGCCTTTTAAAGCCAATGCGACTCATGTATGGACAGTAAAAAACGGGAAGCTCACCCATTTTTTTCAGGCTGTGGACACCGCTGCAATTATCAGATGAGAATATTTAAGAAAGGATCGTTTCATTTTTCGGGTCTTACAATCCTCATTTCTTTTCGGGAGAATATGTCTGCCAAGCGCCCAAAGTCCGTATATCTACACATCGATGCTTTGCTTCCATCGCGGAAAAGATCAATGGATGACATTTTGTTTTTTACCAGGGAATACTAATGAAGAATGTTAAAAATTAAACGCGTACCCGCCTATAAAATCGTCCATCCTCCATCGATTAACAAAGTAGCCCCTGTAATCAGAGACGCGGCCGGAGACGCAAGAAACAATACCGCATTAGCAACATCTTTTGGTTCGCCTATTCGTCCTAAAATGATTTTAGAAAGTACATGTTTTTTTGCTTCTTCATTGGCAAGATATTCCTGAGTTCCTGGCGTATAGACAAAAGTGGGAGCCACGGCGTTGACTGTAATATTGTATTTCCCCCATTCTGCCGCAAAACATTTGGTTAGATGGGCAATAGCGGCCTTGGTCATGCAGTAAACAGACTCCCCCGGCAAAGCAACGAACCCCGCCTGGGAACTGAGATTAATAATTCTGCCATACCTCTGTTCTATCATTAAGCTGCCCGCCAATTGACTTATAAAAAACGTTCCCTTCAGATTTACAGCAAGTGTGTAATCAAAATCCTTTTCAGTTACCTTTTCCGCAAGATTTTCGGGTGCTACACCCGCATTGTTCACTACGATGTCAAGTCTTTTGAAATATTCTTTTATCTTTTCGAAGGCAGCATGTATCTCTTCCATTTTACTGACGTCCATCTGCAACAGCAGGGCTTTTCTGCCAAGCGCTTCTATTTCTTTTACCAGTCCCTGGTCTGCATGCACATCTCTTAACCCAAGCGCGATATCCGCTCCTGCTTCTGCAAGTGCAAGAGCGCACGCCCTTCCCAGGCCTCTCGCCGCGCCGGTCACTAATGCAACTTTACCATGCACGCTCACTTCATCCGAGTATCTCATCTTTCATCTGCGATTTTGCAAGCAATAAAAGGTTGTAAATCTCCAACAGAATCTGGACTGAAAGTTAAATAAATTTAGAGAGAGTCCCCCCTATTCGTTAGCCAATTATGAGAAGGGTTTAACTTACCCGGCGATGCGAACCGACAAATGAATCCGATCTTTTGAGGACACAAAAAAACATAAAGGCAACTTCTTAATACCAGATATGATTTCTGTCTACTTCAAAAACCCATCCAGGTAACCCAATATTGTATTGGTCTGCATCATTAGACTGACATGTCCTTGAGAAGGAACAATGGCCAATTGCGATTTTGGCATTCCTCCGAAATCAGCAGTTACACCACCTCCGAGTAGTTGATATGTTTTTATCAACTCGATTTTATCCAGACCGTCGTTATCGCCGGAGATAAGTAAGACTGGGGAAGTGATTTTCGCAATATTGGTTTCACCCAGGTCGAATGGTGTCCCAGCAAAAGCAATCATCTGTTCCAAGAATTTTCTCCATTTTGTTTTGTCAGGCGCCGTTGCATCGTATGCCGTTTCCATAGGAGTATTCGTAAAAAATTCAGGTTTGAAATTTTTGAATGCGTTAGTTACTGCGGGCAGCCAACCACTACTTTTATAAGTAGATGAAATGATAACCAATTTGCGCACCCGTTTAGGGCTCTGTATAATGAACTGGTAAGCCACGGAACCGCCCATGCTATATCCTACGACATCCGCGCTATCCACTTTTAAGTAATTCATTACTCCCTCCACATCACCTGCCAGGTTAGCAAAGTCTAATTTTCTTTCAGAAAACGGAGTGTGCCCGTGTCCCTGAAATTCAATGGCAATCACTTTTCTTGTTTTTGACAATTCGGGTATTAATTGTCCCCAATTCATCCCGATCGTATAAAAAGCACCATGCAATAAAACGACCGGCCTACCCTCACCATATACTTCGTAATAAACTTTAATGCCATTAACAGGTATGTAGCCACTGTCGGCGGGCTTATTCTGTTGCCCCTTGGATTGAAAAACAGTAAAAAAAATTAAAGCAACCATTAATACTGGTCTTGGGGTAGATCCTTTTAATACTCGTTTCATAAAATGTTCTTGATTTCATTTGCGTTAAAATGCGGAGCCCAGGAGCAAGAGGGCAAGGAGAAAAACCTTTAGCATTTGCTAAACATCCAATTTACGTTTTTATGCCCTTCGGACAAGCCAACTGTGTCTTCACCGAGGTTTATGTGCCAGGCAATTGAACGATAAAATCACTGCCTTCACCCTCCCTGCTTTCAACCTTTATTTCCCCTCCGTGAGCTCGTATGATATCGTAGCTCAAACTCAATCCTAATCCTGTCCCATGTCCAGTAGGTTTTGTGGTGAAAAAGGGCTGAAATATTTTGTCAATCACTTTTCCCGGGATTCCGTTGCCGTTATCCTCAACAGTGATGGTCACAAATTCACCCACCTTCACTGTAGAGACTGAAACTGAGGGCGTATATCCATCCGATTCACTTTTCTTCTTTTCGGCTACCGCATAAAAAGCATTGTTGAAAAGGTTAACAAAAACTCTTACCAAATCCTGGGGAACAAATGAGAATTTACCTAACGACTGATCAAAATCTGTGTGTATCTGAACCTCAAAAGACTTATCCTTCGTCCTCATATTGTGGTAGCTGATTTTTAGGCACTCATCTAAAATGGCATTGATATCCGTCGGCACCTTTTCACCAGCACCTGTCCGGCTATGTAAAAGCATCCCTTTAACAATAGCATCGGCCCTTTTTCCATGGTTAATTATCTTGTCCTCGTTGGCTTCAATATCCCTTGCAATTGATTTCACCTGGTTAAAGTTGCTCGATTCAATTTCATTGTTCAATTCACCTATCAGTTCCTTATTCACCTCGGAGAAGTTGTTTATAAAGTTAAGGGGGTTTTGTATTTCATGGGCTATGCCCGCGGTGAGTTCACCAAGGGAAGCCATTTTCTCCTGTTGAATAAGTTGAGCCTGGGTATCATTGAGTTCTTTGAGCGACTGACTTAGCGCTGCTGTTCGATCATTCACCTGTCTTTCGAGTGTTTCATTTTGGGTCGCCAGTATATTTTGTTTTTCCTGCTCCTGGGCAATTGATTTTTTTGAGAGATCTTCAACTTCTGAGAGTTTTTGTTTCAGTGCACGGTTGGTAAAAGCAAAATCGAGGCCCAGGTAAATGGAAGTGGCTATTGGAATACTTAAGTTTGCGAGGTTAAAAGTGAGATTAATAAATTGAAAATGCGCAATAATTATTTTGTTATAGAAGCCAAAGATTGCGGCGAAAATGGAAGCCATGACAAATATCAGAAAGCCGATGGCTCCAGCGAGGATAATCCACCCGCCTCTTTTTTTCGCTCGAACGGATTTAAAAGCAATGCGGGCAATTTCTAAATCGATTATATTCGGCAAAATCACCTGACTTATGAACTCTCCCCACACATGGGTGTAGGCATTTAGCAAAACGCCAATAATTGTTAAGGTGGTTAACGCCCAAAACACCCATCCTCTTTTCTTGCCGAAAAGGCTATACAGGGCAGTGAGCATAAACAAAAAACCGAGATCCCCAAGGTCCATAGTGAGATTGTAATAATAGAATTTATACTCAACCGTATGAACTAACATTCTTATGCCGGTAATGCAATAGAAAAACATGAACAACGCAAATAAGAAAAAATACAAATTGGCCTTTTGAGTTGGATAAAACAGGTAAAATGCTAAATGAAGAATTGCTAAAATGAAAAAAACACCTACCCTGAAAATTTCTAAGACGGATAAGCCGGAAGAAAACTGTTGAGAGTATTGTTCTATGCCGGATTCCAGAGTGCTTATACGAATCTTTAAAACAAGGTTCCCGTCGGGTGATAGTGCTGAGTAAGAAACGTTCGGCTGCAATATATATCGTACCGCTAGAACCAACTTACCGCCCCCATTTAGCGGCAATAGAACAGGTTTGCCCCATGGATCATAGGCCCTTATTTTACCGGGGTTCGAACTCAACTGGCCAAAATGAGCCAGTAGATTGCCATTTAAGTAAAGCTCCGATGCTCCCGATTGATTGATGATTAAAGCCAAGGGATGGTTTACGGTACTGTCCGCAAAAAAATGGATTCGAAACCAACAGATTCCTGATTTTAGCATTTGTGACAGTGAATCGCCCATCCCCGATTTTGGTTTTTGCATCAGTGAATCATGCACACCTGAAGCCGGATTAACCAATTGCCAGGCCCTGTCGTCATATCCCGGTTTTGCATATTCAGGATTATCACCCCGGTGGAATTTCCATCCCTTGTCCAATAAGATGCCTTGAGCCGGAATGCTGTCAATGTGAATAATGCCTGATGTATCCTGCGCATGAGAAAGTGTAGCCAGGAAAAGGATAAAAAACAGCGCTCGCCCGTGATATTTCATAAGCAGGCCTTAGTTAATTGGTCCTTTTTGATGGGTTGGAGGTCAGTTAGGAATGAGATATAAAAGGTAGGCTTTTTACGACTCGTGATAAAATTTTTGGGTGTATCTTCTGTCTCGAATGGGCCGGTTCATTGAGCGTTTCGATGTCTTCAAAGTGATGCAGGTAATCCAAAGGAGGTAAGAGAGTTGTTATCAACTCTGAAACACAGTGAGGACAAAATCAATTATCATGGAAAGCGAGCCGATGCTATTGAAAAAGGTATGCTCCAACACTCTCGTTCGAGCTCAGACGCAAAAGAGCCAACTGATATCAACGCCCTGGCCAATGAATATTTACCCTTGGCGTATCACGGCTTAAGAGCAAAAGACGATTCCTTTAATGCGACCATGAATACTAATTTAGATGCCAGCATGGGAAAAACAAAAATCATTCCGCAGGATATTGGTCGGGCTTTGCTCAACTTATACAACAATGCGTTTTATGCCGTGAGTGAAAAAAGTCAACGGCAGATTGAAGGCTATGAACCAGTTAATTCTTTGGGAGTAACCAGAATTTCGGTTTCTTTGTCGCACCTTGAAACAGAAGCTTGTGCTGTAGTTATAAGGAAAAAAAGCAAATGAATTTACAAGACATAACTTTTCAGCCGGCCTCAATATTCAAAAAACTACAGGAAGAGAAACTGCAGCAATTATTATTGTATGTAAGCCATAACTCCCCTTTTTACAAAAAGCTTTTTATTGATCACAATATTGAAATATCATCGATTAAATCCATTGACGATCTAAACCTTTTACCCACTACCTGTAAAGAAGACCTTCAACAGCACAACGATGACTTTATCTGCGTAAACCCGGAAAAAATTATAGAATATACATCTACTTCCGGCACATTGGGCAGCCCGGTTACTGTTGCTCTTACCGAACATGATCTTGAAAGACTTGCTTACAATGAATACATGTCCTTCTTAACAACTGGTGGTAATACAAGGGATGTCTACCAGTTAATGCTAACACTTGACAGGCAATTTATGGCAGGTATAGCCTATTATTCTGGCATTCGAAAAATGGGTGGCAGTATTATTCGCCTCGGGCCTGGTGTGCCATCCTTGCAATGGGAAACCATATTACGCCTTAAACCAACTGCTATTGTTGCAGTACCATCTTTCATACTTAAGCTTATACAATTTGCCAATGACAATAAAATTGATGTGAATTCGACAACCGTCAGGAAAGCTATTTGCATAGGGGAAAATATCCGTAACCTGGATTGCACATTGAACATTCTGGGCAAAAAAATAACAAGTTCCTGGAATATTCAGCTCTACTCAACCTATGCTTCTACCGAAATGCAAACAGCTTTTACTGAGTGCAGTGAGGGTAAAGGTGGCCATAACCGCCCTGAATTGATTATCGCAGAACTGCTGGATGAAAACAATAGTCCAGTACCCGCGAATGTACCGGGTGAGGTAACTGTTACAACACTTGGTGTAGAAGGTATGCCGCTCGTGCGGTATAAAACGGGAGATATATGTGAGTATTTCGATGAGCAGTGCGCTTGCGGAAGGACCAGCATAAGATTATCGCCCTTATTGGGACGCAAAAAGCAAATGATAAAGTTTAAGGGTACCACGCTTTATCCAACTGCAATATTTGACATACTTAATGATATGAAGGAAATACAGGATTATGTGGTAGAAGTACAAAACAACGAACTAGGTTTGGATGAAGTCTTGTTTTACCTGGTTGTCGCCGATGATACGGCTGAAAATGACCATAAAATAAGGGCGTACCTCCAGGCAAGACTGCGTGTAAGCCCGCTGATTAAATATGTATCCGTGGAAAATATAAAACGAATGCAGTTTCCCGATGCAAACAGGAAGGCAATAAAATTTATAGATAAAAGGGAATAATTGGGGCAATTACCGTTACCGGCCTGTTAAACAGCAAAAGCAAAACCTGCATATTTTTTTCTATTTTTACCCCTTTTGACGCTAAAAAAGATTTTGCCCATGATTGCTGTTGGACAAAAAGCACTTTCTCTAAAAGATTTTTCTGATATATTATATAATAAAGAGTCAATTGAGCTACATCAAGATGAATTGGACCGGGTAAAAGAAAATTTTAAATTCTTAAAAAGCTTCTCATCCAATAAAATAATTTACGGCATAAATACAGGTTTTGGCCCCATGGCACAATATAAAGTGCCTGAAGAAAATCTTGTAAACCTTCAATACAATCTTATCCGCAGCCACAGTGTGGGCAGCGGCAATTTATTACCTGGCCTTTTAGCAAGGGCTTTAATGATTGCGAGGCTCAATACGCTGATGCGTGCTTATTCAGGAATACATCCCGACGTGGTATTCTTACTGGCGGAATTGATCAATAAGAACATCAGCCCCTGTGTTTATGAACACGGAGGTGTGGGTGCCAGTGGCGACCTTGTACAACTGGCGCATTTGGGCCTGACATTGATAGGTGAAGGGGAAGTTATATTTGAAGAAAAAGTATATCCAACTGCTGAAATATTTGAGCGGTTTAATGTAAGGCCTTTAACGATTGTGGGCAGGGAGGGGTTAGCTATCATCAATGGTACTTCTGCCATGACAGGAATAGGGCTGGTAAACATCATGATGGCGCACAGGCTGATAAAGTGGTCGGTTATTTTGTCCTCTATGATGAATGAAGTGGTGGAAGCTTACAATGATCATTATTCATACGAATTAAATATCTTAAAAGATCATACAGGTCAAAATCATATTGCGGAAAGGATGCGCTTTATTTTGAGCGACAGCCGTTTGATACGCAACCGATCAGAACATCTTTATGGGCCGGATAGTATTGAAGAGGAGATATTTGAAGATAAAGTGCAGGAATACTATTCTTTGAGATGCGTCACTCAAATTTTGGGGCCTGTACATGATACTGTTTGCCAGGCTGAAAAAGTGCTCACGATCGAATTAAACTCAGTGAACGATAATCCTGTCATAGATCATATTAACCGCAATATTTTTCATGGAGGCAATTTTCATGGTGATTATGTGTCGCTGGAAATGGATAAGTTAAAGGTTGCCATAACCAAACTGTCCATGTTATCCGAAAGGCAATTGAATTACCTGCTCAATAATAAGCTTAACCAAAAATTCCCTCCATTTATAAACCTGGGTATATTGGGCTTTAATTTTGGTATGCAGGGTATGCAGTTTACGGCTACGTCGACAGTGGCTGAAAATCAAACCATGTCATTCCCCATGTATGTGCACAGTATCCCCAACAACAATGATAACCAGGACATCGTAAGCATGGGTTGCAATGCTGCATTAATGACCCGGAAGGTCATTGACAACTCATTTACTGTTCTGGGCATACAGGCAATGTCAGTTTTGCAGGCAGTCGATTATATGCGCTGCCAGGAAAAGCTTTCTACCGTTACAAGAACGGTATATAATGAGATAAGAAAAATATTTCCCATGTTTGTAGACGATCAGGTTAAATACAAAGAGTTGCAAAAAGTGAGAGCCTATTTACAGGTGACAGACGCAATAATTTAAAAGGCCAATATGAAATGCGCGCTTATTACCGGCGGTTCAAGAGGCATAGGCCGAGCTATCTGCATTAAAATGGGGGGGATGGGTTACCATGTGCTGATTAATTACAAAACGAACACGGAGGAAGCCAATAAAACCCTTGAACAAATAAAGCAGAATAACGGTGGTGGTGAACTTTTGCAATTTGACGTCGCAGACAAAACGGCCATACAATCGGTGTTGGGTAACTGGATGCAAACCAATGCAGAAAAATATATTGAAGTGCTGGTGAATAATGCAGGCATAAAAGATGATGTATTGATGAGTTGGATGAAAGATGAACAGTGGGAGAAAATAATTAAAACGAACCTCGATAGCTTTTTTTACGTTACAAAGCTGGTATTGAATGGCATGCTGGTTAGAAAATATGGAAGGGTCATTAATATCGTTTCTCTTTCAGGATTAAAGGGTTTGCCAGGCCAAACAAATTATTCTGCAGCCAAAGCAGGTGTAATCGGTGCTACCAAAGCTCTTGCACAAGAGGTTGCCAGGCACGGTATAACCGTAAATGCGATTGCGCCTGGGTTCATTAAAACGGATATGATTGAAGGCATTGAGGAAAAAGAGATACAAAGGCTTGTGCCAGCAAGGCGCATTGGTTTACCTGAAGAAGTGGCTTTTGCAGCCGCCTTCTTAGCTGCGCCGGAAGCAGGTTATATCACAGCCCATGTTTTGTCCATTAACGGAGGTTTATATTCCTAAATATGACGGCCTCGGAAAATATTACAACCTTCCTCCCTCAAAGGTCACCTTTTATTATGGTAGGCAAGTTATTGCATGCAGAAGAAAAAATAACTGTAACAAGTTATGTCATTGAGGAAGGTAACATTTTGGTGGAAGACGGAATATTTACAGAGGCAGGACTGCTTGAAAATATTGCCCAAACAGCCGCTGCCGGCGCGGGGTATTACGCAACAATTGGAAATAAGCCTGTATTGAACGGCTACATAGGGGTAGTTAAAAAGTTTTTGTTATTTGGATTGCCGAAGGTGAATGATGAATTAAAAACTGAAGTGAGGGAAATAAGCCGGTTTTTTAACATGCAAATTATACAGGGTAAAGTGTGGTCCGGCGAAAAACTATGGGCACAGTGTGAAATGAAGATATTTCTGCAGGAGATAAATTAATTATTAAACCCGCGATCCGAACAACAACGAAATACTATTACAGGGTACATTGGTAATTGTTTCTAAACCATAGCCAACACAAAAAAAAATAATGACAGACGTATTTGTTGTTTCGGATAGTGTCATTTCCCCGCTTGGCTCCACTTCAGCCGACAATTTTATGCAGCTTGAAAGATCAATATCGGGTGTAAGACGTCATGATAATTCAGCCATTTCTCCTCAGCCTTTTTATGCCGCTCTTTTTACCGGCGACAATTTTGCGAGTGATAATCCATACACAAAGTTTGAACAACTGCTTATTGCATCAATAAAAGATGCCTTGCAAAATACAGATATAGTAACGAGCGACGAAAAAACAATCCTGATCATTTCTTCAACAAAAGGTAATATAGGTTTACTAGAAACGGAGGGCTATAACCATGCCCTGGAAAAAAGAATCTCGCTAAATACCTCTGCAAACATGGTAGCAAGCCATTTAAATTTTATAAATAAACCGCTGGTTGTTTGCCATGCATGTATTTCAGGCTTGCTTGCCATTATTACAGCTCTTAGGTTGATAAAATCAGGAATATATGAAAATGCGGTGATTGCAGGCGCAGATGTAATTACGAAGTTCATATTATCAGGTTTTCAATCCTTCCAGGCGTTGAGCCCGGGTATTTGTAAACCTTTTGATGCCGAAAGAGATGGCATAAATTTAGGCGAGGGCGCAGCAACCGTTATAGTGTCTTCTAATAAAAGGTATGCGAATAACATAAAATTGAGGAGTGGCTCAGTAAACAATGATGCTAATCATATTTCAGGCCCTTCACGAACGGGCGAAGAGCTTTGCCTGGTAATAGACAAAGCGCTGACAGAAGCAGGCGTTTCTGCGGCTGAAATTGATTTTATTTCAGCACATGGGACTGCCACTATTTATAATGATGAAATGGAAGCGCAGGCAATTGCCTTAGCCGGCTTGCAGAATTCACCGGTAAACAGCATGAAAGCCTATTTTGGGCATACACTTGGTGCCGCAGGCCTTTTGGAATCGGCGATGACAATCCAATCAATGCAGCGTAATACCGTTTTACCTTCATTGGGATTTACAAATATTGGCGTAACAAAACCGATAAATATTTGTAATACATTAATGCATATGTCTTTAGACAATTGCCTCAAAACCGCTTCTGGCTTTGGTGGCTGTAATGCGGCAGTTGTGTTCAGTAAATAGGAAAAACAATAATCAGGCTAATTGAACATCAATAAATATATCCTCTCCCATTGTGCGATTAGTAAAAATGCTGTTTATAAGAACGGGCAGAAAATATTTGAAAAGGCCGCCGCAAATCCGCTGGATTTTTTACATTCAACTTATGAGCACTTTAATTTAAACTATCCAAAATTTTACAAGATGGATGGTTTAAGTAAGCTTGGCTTGCTTGCATCAGACATATTGCTTGCCGGCGAAAGCATTATTAAAGATATTAGACCTCAGGATATTGGAATTGTCCTATCCAACACCAATTCCAGCCTGGATATGGATATCAAATATTTGCAAAGCCTTCAGGATTTTGCCAGCCCGGCATTATTCGTATATACGTTGCCAAATATTGTAATCGGAGAAGTATGCATTCGTAATGGCTTCAAGGGAGAAAATGCTTTTTTTATTTTTGAAGATTTTAATGCAGCCTTTATTGAACAATATGTTAGCCATTTGCTGAATAATAATTTGTTGCAAATTTGTATTTGCGGATGGGTTGAATTTCTAAAGGATAACTACAAAGTGGTATTGTATTTAGCAGGTAAAACTGGCGGGCCCAGTGTCAAATTATTTACAAAAGAAACTATGGATAGTATATTTAACAACGAAGCTTTGTAGATGCAATTAACAAAAAATACACCGCCTGTTTTTGTTGCCGGCGTTGGCGTTGTTTCTGCTATCGGCAATAATGCAGCAGAATGCCTATCCTCGCTTGAAAATTACAAGGCAGGCATGGGGGCCATTACTCACCTGGAAACTTTGCATAATGAGCAACTGCCTGTGGCGGAGGTTAAGCTAAGCAATAAAGACCTTGAAGATATCACTCGGATGGATTCGGGAACAAGCCGCACAGCTTTATTAAGTATGATGGCTGCAAAAGAGGCACTGCTTGATGCAGGCATTGACAATATCTCTTCCCTGCGAACTGGTTTTGTTTCGGCAAATACTGTTGGCGGTATGGATAAAACCGAACAGTTCTACGCAGATTTTCTTTCTGATAATAAAAAAGGAAAATTGAGGGATGTGATAAATCATGAATGCGGCAAGGTTACAGACCTGGTGGCCGACGCTTTGGGAATAAATTCATATATAAGCACTATAAGTACAGCATGTTCTTCTTCGGCAAATGCCATTTTTTTTGCAGCAAGATTAATTAAACATGGCATGCTTGATGTGGCGATTGCAGGTGGCGCCGATGCCCTAACAAAATTTACCCTTAATGGGTTCAATGCGCTGATGATACTTGACAAAGAGTACTGCAAACCTTTTGATGACAAACGCCAGGGGTTAAATCTGGGAGAAGGAGCAGGCTATGTCGTTTTGGTATCGGCAAGAGTAGCAATGTCCCTAAAAAAAAACCTTTACTGTGAGTTGACCGGCTATTGCAATAAAAACGATGCTTATCACCAAACCGCTTCTTCTCCCGATGGCACCGGCCCGTATCTTGCCATGAAGGGCGCACTCGCATTAAGCGGCCTTCAGCCTTCAGATGTAGACTATATCAATTTGCATGGTACAGCTACGCAAAACAACGATTTTACAGAAGGCACCGCCATAAAAAGGTTATTTGATCCTAAATATCCACCCATGAGCTCAACTAAATCTTTTACCGGCCATACGTTGGGCGCGAGTGGTGGAATCGAGGCTGTCTTTTCAATATTTTCAATCATCCGCGGCATTATTTATCCCACCCTCCGCCTGCAAACACCCATGCACGAATTCACTTTTTCGGCAGAATCCTTTTTTTCTGTAAAGGAGGATATAAGAAATGTTTTGAGTAATTCATTTGGTTTTGGTGGTAATTGCACTTCGCTGGTATTTTCAAAAATTACAGGATGAAAATATACATACGTTCAGTCGCATGCATATCGCCACAGGAAACTTTTGGCCCGGTGTCCTTTCTCGTTCGCCCTATCACCAATAATGGTAATTTCCTTAAAGCCATAGAACCCGCTTACGAAGCCATAATTGACCCTAGGCTAACAAGGCGAATGAGCCGCATAATAAAAATGGGTGTTGCGGCTGCAATGGAGTGTTTATCGAAAGGCGGCATACCAAGCCCGGACGCGATTGTTACAGGAACGGCTTATGGCTGCCTGGAGGATACGGGCATTTTTCTAAGTCAGCTTATTCGGCAAGGCGAGCAAATGCTTTCACCAACCGCTTTCATACAGTCTACCCACAATTCAGTGGGCGCGCAAATAGCGTTGATGCTTAAATGCAATGGGTACAACAACACATTTGTCCACAGAGGCTTCTCATTTGAAAGCGCTTTACTTGATAGCATGATGCTGTTGGAGGAAAAAGAATCTGAAAATGTTTTGTTGGGGGGCATTGATGAAATGACAGATGCAAGCTTTGCTATTCTAAGCCGATTTGGCTTGTATAAAAATGCACCTGTTTCCAACCTGTCTTTATTTCACTCAAAGTCAGCCGGTACGATCGGTGGAGAAGGTGCTGCATTTTTTCTCTTGTCATCCGAGCACTCTCAGAATGATTATGCCCAATTAGAAGGGCTTACTACTTTTTACAAACCATCATCCAGAACGGGTATTGCAAGAAACATTGCTGATTTTATCAACGCACATTCCTTAACGGCTGGTGAAATTGATCTTGTAATAACTGGAAAGAATGGTGACCAAAATCATGATAAGGTATATGACTTTTTGCATGAAAGCATATTTACTAACAATGCCGTAATTAATTACAAATGCTTATGTGGGGAATACCCTACCGCTATTTCTTTTGCCATGTGGCTTGCTGCAAAAATTTTGAATGATGGGAAAGCCCCTGCCATTCTAGGGTACAGCGGCAACAAGCAAATAAAACGAGTACTGATATATAATAACTATCTCGGTATTCATCACTCGCTTATTTTGTTATCTGCCATTTAGTGAAATGTGATATCGCTAAAAACACCGTATGCTGATAAATAGCTTTTATACCCTGACTGTTTTAAATATACAGTCATCCACCGCTAATATAACAGTCCAGTTGAATGAAAAACATGCTATTTATAATGGACATTTTCCTGGGCAGCCTATTGTACCAGGCGCATGCTTAATGCAAATGGTGAAAGAAATTACTGAAGTTATCATGGAAAGTAAACTGCAAATGTTAAGGGCTGATGAACTTAAGTTTATTTGGCCTGTAAACCCTGTTAATGACAATATTTTGCAAGGAATCATTGAGTACGTGGTTGATGATAAAAATCAAATAAACATTGTTGCGAATTTTTCTCAAAATAGTAAAGCATGTTTTAAATGTAAAGCTGCATTTATACGTAATTAAAATGTTATTCAGTTTTTGACACGAGCATGAAGCTATGCTGCACCCCCTTATGACAATTGTAAATAAGAATATTACTATACGTTGTTTTTGAATCGCCCTTTTTTAGCATGTGCGCGGGCAATGGAACACCGCTAATTAATTTACATGCAAGCCACAATGCAAACGCTGAAGAGGTTGGATATTCCCCACACATATGCTTAAACCTTGCTACGGCAATATCATTTTTCAGTAGATTTTCAGCATTTGCATAATATGCCAAAAGACGAGAATCCCCATTTTCACCGCTTAATAACAGGTCAATATTTGTGTTGATATGCTGTTCTAAAAATTGTTGTAGATGTTGTTGCATCTTCATTGCAACTATAGTATGTAAGGTTGATATATTTACAACCTTCGCGACAGCATTGTATTTATCATTATTAACCAGCAGCATCACGGCTCCTTCGCCGGCAACCGTTCCTGTTGTGTTGGAGCTATAAAACCCCCCACTGGAAATATCCTCTTTTTTATACCACCCGTCAAGACATTCTAATTTGTAATTGTAAGAAGATATTTCATCAACTCCTCCCAATAAATAACAATTGCGTGCATTTTCCCGCAAAAGCATTGCTGTATCTATAGCTGCCATTTCAAATGCCAACCCCCTGTGCACATGTGTAATATTATAGCCCCTGTTAAGGCTTGCCAGGCTTAATTGGGATGCCAGGGCATTTGCCGTGCTTTGTACAAAATGGCCTGGTGTTAAAAGCCCCTCGTTATACTCGATAATCTCTTTTAAAAAAATGACACTATCTTCCATACCGCCATTCCCTGTGCCAATTATTATTCCGTTAAACCCTTCAACCTGCTTGATGAGAGGCATGGCCGCGCCTATACCGATTCTTGCCGTCTTGCCCATCCTGCGCAAACTGTTTTTAGGCATATCATTGTAAGCAGGTTCTACTGCATGTAGTCTGTTATTTACAGGTGTCTCTAAATCATCAATGGCTGTATTGTAAAATGTTTGCTGCGGAGAAATACAGCTTGTCTGATGAATATAGAACATATGCGTCAAGATTCAGAAAAGATCAATGAAGTGCAATTGCCGCCAAAACCAAATGAGTTGGACATTACATGCTTTATCGGCAGCTTGCCATACGTTGTTGCGGGGCTAAGACCTATATTTTTGTCAATGTCAGTGAAATGCAGGCTTGGATAAACTTCCTGGTTAATGATATTAAATACGCTGTATACAGCTTCGATGGCGCCCGAAGCTCCCAATGTATGCCCGATATTTGATTTTGTAGAAGTAAATACAGGGGGCTCGCCAAATACGCGCCTCATCGCCCTGGTTTCTACCTCATCATTATTTTCAGTGGCGGTTCCATGCGCATTAATTAAATTAATATCACTTGCCTGCAATTGCCCCGAAACCAATGCCCCCATCATGGCTGCATAGGGACCTTCACCATCATCTGACAAGGAAGTAGAATGAAATGCATCGCTGGTGTTGCAATAACCCTTTACTTCTGCATAAACTTTTTTGTTCCTGGCGTCTTCTTCTTTTTCAAGTACGAGAAAAGCAGCACCCTCACCCAGATTTAAGCCCTGCCGATTGCTGTCAAAAGGCCTGCATATCTCGGGCGAAAGAATATGAAGGGCATTAAAGCCGTTAATCGTAAATTTTGATAAGCTGTCTGCCCCGCCGACAATTGCCTTAGTAACCATGCCAAGCCTTATAAGCCTTGCCCCATACATAATTGCATTGGCCGATGATGAACAAGCAGTATTAACGGTATTAGCCAGCCCATTCATTTTATAGCGTTTATGCAGGTAAAGAAAAACGGATGAACAATCATACGAATCAAGGAATGGCGAATTCATACCCTTGTCATTTGCATCCCGGTACAACTCATCTGTTAAACACATGCCCCCAACTGTAGTTGCACCGATTAAAGCCGTATTAGGGGATGTTAATTGCTCGCGTGACAAGCCTGCGTCATCCAAAGCTTCCTCAAAAGCATGTGCAGCCAATACGGTTGTGCGTGTCACGGAATTATCAGTAATGTTAAGCCTTGATTTTAATGTTTCAGTTGTTATTTTAATTTCTCCTGCGGGAAAAATTTCAGCGTACCTTGAATGGAGGTAATCGGGCAAGCTAATTCCACATATACCCTTTCTGAGAGCTGTATGGTTTTCACGAGCAGATGGGCCCAAAGCGCTTATAATTCCAATGCCTGTGATTAAGACCTTTGACAATCAATAGTAATTTATTTGGTTCCGTTCTGCTCAATATAGTCGACCATGGTATTTACATCAACCAAAATTTTACGGCCTTCCTTTGGATCTCTTATAACGATGCCATATTCCCTTTGCAGCAGCACAATTAGCTCCAGAGAATCTATTGAATCCAATCCCAACCCGTCACCAAATAAAGGTTCATCATCCTTAATATCTTCAGGCTTTAAGGATGTCAAATTCAAAAATTCAATAATCTGCTTCTTTAATAGCAGCTTTAATTCTGTTTTTTCCATTTTAAATAAATCAAATCAGGTTTTTTCTTTTCAAACCTGCAAAAGCCACTAGCAGTAATATCAATGTAATAGCCAATAAAGATAAAATATTTGTCATAATGTCTTTCAATTTACCCCCCTCCAAGAACAAGGCATAAAACGCCTGTAAGCACCAGTGCAGGGGCGAAATAGCCATTATTGTTTTGAATGAATCCGGCATGATAAAGCTTGGAACCATCACACCACCAAGTATAGACAAAATAACAATTGACACTGCCCCAAAGCCGTTTGCCTGTTCCTGTGTTTGTGCAAAAATGCCAACACATAACGCATAGCTGACTGCGCACCAACCGCAGGTTAATGTCACCACCAGTAAACCCAGACGATCATGTGGCAGGGATAATGCAGGCAAACCAATGCGTGGGAAAAGCCAGATACCTAATGCAAATATTACAACGGCCTGCAAAAGTGTAACGGCAAGGTATGTTATTTGCTTAGATAAAATAGCTACCAGGTAATGTGTTGGTAAAGTTTTTAACCTTATAAAACTTCCGCTTAGTTTTTCCCTTACAATGCTGCCGGCCAGCGACATGACCACAAAGAACATGGCAAAAATCGTCCACGCGGGTACGTTGTGTTGGGTTGCATTAAGTACGGTAATATCTCCGCTTTTTGACATGGGCACCTCGGTAATAGATAGCTTGTTGTTAAGCATATCATTTCCCAACGAATCGGGCATAGTTTTTTCATTGATCGAAAAGTAGAGGTTTTTTAACACCTGTCTGCTTTCAACCATTTGCAAGGCACTGCTTAGCCCGCCCAGCACAGACGCTTTAAATGATTGCTGAACCACTGGATTATAGTATAACGTGAGCGAGCTTAGATTACCCAGGTTGACTTTTGCGACGTCACCTTCCAGACCAAAAGAATTTAAGGCTTTACCTGCTATGGTTTTCGCTTTTGATGCCACCTGCCGGGAAAAATTCGCCGGTATTATAATACCCAGCACAGCATTGTTTGAGCGAATATCTTCCTTAAACTTTTCTTCTTTCTCATCGCTGGGTATTTCTACCAGTTTAAACATGCCAACATTGTTGACTGCCTCAACAAACTGTATGCTTAATGCTCCTGTATCCTTGTTGCAAACAAGCAGGGAAACCTTTGTTTTATTAAGCAGGTCGAACGTATTATTTTGTATGCTCGTTACTACAATTACCAGTACTACAGGCATGCCAAACATCAGCATAAGGCCCACTTTGTCGCGAAATAATATTTTCAGATCTTTTTGTATAGTTGCCCAGAGCTTCATGCGTTGGCATAATTGTTACCTGTCAGGCTTAAGAACAATCCTTCAAGGCCACCCTGTTGGTGTTGTTCCAATAAATTTTCAAGCCTATCATTTGCTATTATTTTCCCCTTATCCATTAAGGCTATTTGCCGGCAGAAGCCTTCAGCTTCGCTTAACTGGTGCGATGTATAAATAAGCGTAGTTCCACTCTTATTCAACTTTAAGAGGTAATTAATTATATCGCGCCTAGCCTGCACATCAACACCCACCGTTGGCTCGTCCAAAAACAATATCCCGGGTTTATGTATCACACCGATTGCAAGGTTTACTTTTCGCTTCATGCCACCCGAAAGTTTGCCTACTATTTTATTCTGTGCGTCTTTTAAATGCAGTATTTTAAGCAATTCTTCAGTTCTTTCTTTGGTCTCTTTTTTTGTCAAACCTGCCCATGCACCAAAAAAAGCCAAATTTTCAACAGGCGTCAGTTCTTCATACAGGGACAAATCCTGGGGCACATAACCGAAGAGTTTGTTAATGGATTTACTTTTGGTTTTAATGGTATTGCCCAATAATTTGATATCGCCATCCCATCCATGCAATAAGCCTGTCATCAGGCTCATTAATGTGGTCTTACCTGCGCCATTGGGTCCGAATAGACCAAACCTTTCACCCGTATCAATGCTCAAGTTGAGGTTATTAAACAACTGAGTTGATTGTCCGTCATATGCAAAATTTACATTTTTAATATCTACTGCCGGGTAGCTCATCAATGCCAATTTATTTTTGCCAATGACTCAAACGCCTTTTTTTCGATTTCCGCTATTTCAAGCAGGTAGTCTCCCATCACATTAAAATCTTCCTGGCTGCCGAGCCGTTGCTTATATATGCCTGCTGCCTGTACGGCGGACGTACGCCACAAATCGCCAGCCCTTGAAAATTCAGCTGAAATTTTCAGCAATCCGTCAGCAGGGTGATAAGCATACGCTTCCTGTAAAAAAGCCGCATAAATATACCTAAAGCCACCACCGCCTGTACCAATTTCTTCCTGCATGCGTACCAGTTGCGCCAGGTAAAGCCCAGCTTTCGGCAGACCCAGTTTATCTCTCCATTTCTTTATTTTTCTTCCGGCAAAACGAATGCCCCTAACCCCCGCTATTGGTCCGGGTATCCGCAGCATATTGAATACATTCTTTTTAATGCCATCTTTTATGGCTGTTTTCATTTGTTCATCGGTGACATCTTGATTTTTTTCAACGTAATACAGCTGGCCTTTTGGGGCCAGGGCCCCTTTTGCAAACCTTACCCTTTCAAGCTGGTAACTGGTAAGCATTTTAACTGTGTCCATAATGGGGTCACTGACCAGGTAATTGTCTCCCTCCTTGCCATATACAATCAAATTATGGGCGTTAAAATGAAAACGGTATTCTTTTGGAAAATATGGCAGGTAGTAAACCCCCACCTGGCAACCTACCGCGTGGCCCTCTTCCAACCGCTGATCCAAAAAAAGTTGCGCTTTTTGCTTGGAGAAAAATTTTTTGCGCCTGACTGGTATTTTTAACGATTTGCAGGTTTGCTTAAAAATAATTCCGGGGAATGAACGAAAAGCAATTGCCGGGCCATTGTTTATTTTTAGGAACGGCACATATACAAAAAACAACCCTGAACCCAGGCCAAATGCGAGAGGCTCAGTCATCTTATTAATTCCTATATTTTTCAATAAATTTCTTGTAACACCGCTTTCACAATGTGCAGCCTGCATATGTTGAAAATTAACTTGCATCAACCTTCATTGTTTTAAATTCGTTCAAGCTGACATTAAAGACTTCGGCATATTTCAATAGAATTTTATTGGATAACTTGTTAAATATTGAAGGTTTTAAATGCCTCTTTACCCGCCATTTCCAAAAACCGGTATACCCGGCCACAATACTTACATCCATTACGTTTTTCTCCATGAAAAATAATAACGGGCTGGCCTCATTACTTAACACTTTCTGTCTTGCGGCGTCCATACGCTCTTCTACATTTTTCCAAGTTACATCGAGAGCCGTAATCTTCACGTCCCAACCACGGCTTTGCTCAGTAGTGTAGTTGCCTTCTTTGTCGGTGGCATAACAAACCTCTGTGGTTATTTTACCGAGAGCACTCATGTCCTGGGGAACATCCTCCTTTTTCATAGCAAAAAAAATTTGGCGATAAACCAGCGTATTCAATTATCAGCATACGGAAAGCATGGCATACATATATGAAAAACGGGCACTTTCCGGCACTAGCAACAATAATTTTTCACCCTTTTTCAACCGGCCGCTTTTAAACAGCTCATGTACCATAAAATATACCGATGCGGCGCCTACATTACCCAATGTGGTTAAATTCACAAACCACCTTTCGTAGGGCACATATCTGCCTAAAACACTCATTACCTCAAAGATTTTGCTCTTAAAATACTCGCTTGACATGTGGGGCAAAAAATAATCGATATCATCCACGTCAAGGCCCCTTCGGTCTGCAATATCTTTTATCCCTTTGCCCCCCAGCGGAACGATATTGTTGCTTAGCACAGCAATATCCTGCTTGATGCTAAAAATAGATTTGTTGATAATTTCTTCGGGTGAAAAATCGAGGTAGCTTTTAAGTGTCCCATCGGCCCGTTTTTCACCTGCCATGTACATACAGGTTTCCATTTCATTGGCATACGATATTCCTTCAATCCAGTCAACCCGGAGGCTCAAATCATTTTCATTAGGTTTGTTACTTAATAAAAAAGCCGAAGCACCATCTGACAACATCCACCGTAAAAATTCCTTATCGAAGCTTATAAAAGGGTTTTCGCTCAACTCCTGCAATTTATGGGCTTCTTCCTCAAAAACATTCGCAACAAGAGAACCTGAAAATCTTTCCGAGCCGGTAGCTACCGCATTTCCCACATCACCGGTTTTAACGGCCATGTAAGCATATTTAAATGCATGCATGCCTGCACAGCAAACACCTGAAGGAGAAACCACCTCAATTGACCTTGTTTCAGGTAAACAACCATGCACCATTACTCCGTGAGAAGGCATCATTTGATCCGGAGAGGATGTTCCACAGGAAAGCAGTTCAATCTCCCGAAGTTTTTGCCCGTCATTATCAAATAATCTTCGAACGGCCTGTGCGGTCATTTCCGCATTACTGTGCGTTGCTTTGCCTTCTTTATTTAGCGCATAATACCTGGTCTTAATACCATTATTGCGCAATACTATCTTTTTTGACTTTGATGGCTTACCGTTGATATAGCCAAGGTATAGTTCCATCTCTTCGTTTGAAACCGGATCGTTGGGAAGAAAAATGGAAGTATTTGTAATATAAACTTCGTTAAGCATCACAATGTTTCTTATTAATTCAATTTTAAACAGGCGCGCTTTTTCGCGCTCACATATTTTGGCAGGAAAGGTTTAAAAATCATAAGGTCAATCATAAATACGATTGGAGCAAATACAAAAAGTACAATTAAAAGATAATATTTGAATGCAGAAAGCCATATCTTCCTTTTTTTGGTTTTTACAATAAGCCGGGCCCAAAT
>Ga0070731_10001173_pt1 | contig 28442 bp, 24 predicted proteins | sample Coa_R1_2_FD_66448 | JGI IMG/M metagenome (GOLD analysis project Ga0070731, IMG submission 66448) | Surface soil microbial communities from Centralia Pennsylvania, which are recovering from an underground coalmine fire - Coalmine... | ecosystem: Environmental > Terrestrial > Soil > Unclassified ... | reverse complement strand
GTCGCGGCCGGGCCCGCGCATACCGCGGGCCCGTCCCCTTCAGGGGATGAGCACTAAGCTGGACGCCGTGACCGCGCGCGCGATCGAGACGCACCGGGGCGGCCCGGGAGCCCGCCGCCCGTCGGGGCCGGCCGGCGTTGGGCCCGGCGGCCGCGGGGACGGCCCGGCCGCATCGGGGCCCGCCGTCGGCACGGCCGTGATCGGAATGATCGCGGCGCTGACCGCGGTGACGATGCTGTTCGTCGCGTTCACGACGGCGTATCTCGCGCGGCGGCAGGAGCCGGGTTGGGGCGCGCTGGTGATGCCGCCGGTCCTCTGGCTCACCACGGCGATTCTTCTCGCCAGCAGCGGCACGCTCGAGTGGGCGCGCCGCCGCATCGCCGCCGGCGACATCCGAGGCCTGCAGCGCGGTCTCACGGCGACGGCATGGCTCGGCGGGGCGTTCGTCCTCGGGCAGATCGTCGCGTGGCGGTCGCTCGCCGCGCAGGGCGCGTACATCTCGTCCAACCAACACAGCGGGTTCTTCTACCTGCTCACGGGCGCCCACGGGGCCCATCTCCTCGGCGGCCTCACCGCGCTCGGCGTCATCGTCTGGAAGGCGCACGCCGGGCGGTACGGGGTGGCTTCGCACGCCGGCATCGGCGTGTTCGCGCTGTACTGGCATTTCATGGACCTGTTGTGGCTCTATCTCTTTGCCCTGCTGTTTTGGGCCTGACGGGCCCGCTCACAGGGAGGCGATGATGGCGGCAACCGAGACTCGGGGAGAAGGCACGACGCTGGCGGAGCGCTGGGCCGGCGGACGGTCGCCGTGGGACGTCAGCTGGGGCAAGCTGATGATGTGGCTGTTCCTCGCCTCGGACGCGATGACGTTCGCCGGACTCCTCGTCGCGCTTTGGGCGGCGCGGTTCAGCGCCCCGATATGGCCGAACCGGGCGGAGATCCTGAACATCCGGCTCGCCGCCGGGATGACCGCGATCTTGATCTTCAGCAGCACGACGATGGCCCTCTCCGTCTACGCGATGCGGCGCGGCTGGCGGCGGCCGGCGGTCCGGTTCCTCGCCGCGACCGTCGTCGCGGGCGCCGTGTTCGTGAGCCTCCAGGCGCTCGAGTGGTCGCATCTGATCGGGGACGGCGCCGGGTTGGCCGGCAACCCGTGGGGCGTGCCCGCGTTCAGCTTCACGTTCTTCACGATCACGGGCCTGCACGGGCTGCACGTGCTCGGCGGCGTCATCTATCTGTGGGCGATGGCGGTTCGCCTCGCCAAGGGGTTGTCGTCCGAAGACGGCCTCGAGATCGCGGGCCTGTACTGGGGGTTCGTCGATCTGGTGTGGGTCTTCATCTGGCCGTCGATCTATCTGCTGTAGGGAGGAGCGCCCGGTGCACATGAGCGATTCGCAGGCGGGTCACGGCGCGCCGGAGCACGGCGAGGCGGAGGTCGTGCACGCGCAGCCGCTTCCGGAGAGCGTCACGCGCGCGTATCTGGTGGGCTTCGTGGTGCTGCTGGTGCTCACCGCGATCGAGGCGAGCACCGTCCTCGCGTGGCACCTGCCCGCGGCCGTTCGCGTGACAGTCCTGATCATCTCCGCGTCGATCAAGGCCTCGCTGATCGGCGCCTATTACATGAACCTCAAGTTCGAACGGGTGGCGATGATCGGCATCGCGGTCTCGCCGCTGCTCCTCGCGGTGCTGATGTTCTTCATGATCGCGCCGGACGCGGCGCAGCGGTTCGGGGCGCGGTAAGAACACCACCAGTCGGCGCTACTCGCTGCTCTCCCAGGCGCGCGGCACGAAGAGCCGTTCGTGGGTGCGGATCGCGAAGCGGTCGGTCATTCCGGCAAGAAAGTCGCAGACCGCGCGCGGCACAGTCGTCTGCCCGCTCTCGAGCGGCTCCCGCGACTCATCGCCCATCTCGCCGGGGTGCGCGACAAAGTAGTCGAACAGCTCGCGCAGCAGCCGCTGGGCCTTACCGACGTCGGATTTGGCAGCCGACCCGCGATAGACCCGCTCGAACAGAAAGTCCTTGAGCTCGTTGAGCGCGCGCCGGATCGCGTCGCCCATCTCGATCCGGGGCCTTTCCGCCGAGCGCTCGACGATGTCGCGCACCGTGACGTCGACCCACTGGCCGCGCGTCTCGCCGAGCACCTCTCGCACCGCGGCCGGAACGTCTTGTTCGCCGATCAATCCCGCACGGATGGCGTCGTCTGTATCATGGTGGACGTAGGCGATGCGGTCGGAGACGCGGGCCAGCTGTCCCTCCACCGTGTGCGGCAGGGCGTCCGCGGGTGTCTCGTCGATCGGCGGCAGTGTCTCGAGATCCGTCGGTCCCTTGGAGTGCCCGCCGATCCCGTCGCGGACTTCCCACGCCAGGTTGAGCCCGTGTTCGATCCTGCCGTCGCTCGTACGGCGCCGTTCCAGCAGTTCCACGACCCGCAGGCTCTGCACGTCGTGACGGAAGCCGCCGTGGGCGGCCATCACTTCGTTCAGCGCCTCTTCGCCGGCATGCCCGAACGGCGGGTGGCCCAGGTCGTGGGCGAGGACGATCGCCTCGGTGAGGTCCTCGTTGAGCCTGAGCGCGCGGGCAATCGTGCGGGCGATCTGCGCGACCTCGAGGGTGTGCGTGAGCCGCGTGCGGTAGTGGTCGCCTTCGGGCGCGATGAAGACCTGCGTCTTGTGCATGAGGCGCCGGAACGCTTTCGAGTGAACGACCCGGTCGCGGTCGCGCTGGAAGTCGGTGCGGATGGAGTCCGGAAGCTCCGGCCTGGTCCGCCCCCGCGTCGCGGCGCTGCGGGCGGCGTAGGGCGCGAGCAGTTGTTCCTCCCACGCCTCGGTCCTCTCGCGAGGATTCACGACCGCCTGCCGAGGTCTGCGTGGCGCCGCACGTCCCCCGCCTCTCACTTCCGGGACGGCCTGACGCCGCCCGGGCGCGTCGGTTACTTGTCGCGCTCGGCGCGCGCGCGGCGCTCGCGGAGCGCGGCCTGCGCCGCCGCCAGCCGCGCCGTCGGCACGCGGTACGGCGAGCAGCTGACGTAGCTGAGCCCGACCTTGTGGCAGAACTCGATGCTCGCCGGATCGCCGCCGTGCTCGCCGCAGATCCCCAACTCGATGTCGGGCCGGGTCCTGCGCCCCTCCCGCACGGCCATGTCGATCAGCACGCCCACCCCGTCGGCGTCGAGCACCTGAAACGGGTTCTCCGGCAGGATCTTGCGGGTGACGTACTGGAGCAGGAACTTGCCCTCGGCGTCGTCCCGGCTGAACCCGAAGATCAATTGGGTGAGATCGTTGCTGCCGAACGAGAAGAACTCGGCGAGCTTGGCGATATCGGCGGCCACGACGCACGCGCGCGGGATCTCGATCATCGTCCCGAACTTGTAGACGACGCGGATCCCCTGCTCTTTCATCACGCGCTCGGCGAGCGGCCGGACCCGCTCCTCCACGAGCCGCAGCTCGTTCACGTGGCCCACGAGCGGGATCATGATCTCGGGATGCGTCTTCACGCCCTGCTTGGCCAGGATGCACGCGGCCTCGAGAATCGCCCGCACCTGCATGTCGATGATGCCCGGGAACAGGATGCCGAGCCGGATGCCGCGCAGGCCCAGCATCGGGTTCTGCTCCCGCATCCCCTGGACCGCGCGGAGGAGGTGCTCTTTCTCGGCCAGCGCCGCGGGATCGTTGCCGCGGTCCCGCAGCTGCGTGACCTCGACGAGCAGCTCGTCGTAGTGGGGCAGAAATTCGTGCAGCGGCGGATCGATCAGGCGGATGACGACCGTGTGGCCGGCCATCGCGCGCAGGATGCCGACGAAGTCCTGCCGCTGCACCGGCAGCAGCTCGTCGAGCGCGAGCTGCCGCTCCGCGTCGGTCTCCGCCAGGATCATCCGGCGGACGATCGGGAGCCGCTCCTCCTCAAAAAACATGTGCTCCGTCCGGCACAGGCCGACACCCTCGGCGCCGAACGCCCGGGCGCGCTCCGCGTCCCGCGGGTAGTCCGCGTTCGCCCACACACCGAGCCGGCGCGTCTTGTCCGCCCAGCCCAGCAGCGTCTGGAGGTCCTGGTCCTTCGTGACGTCCGGATCGATCGTCTTAACAGCGCGGCCGAAGACCTCCCCGGTCGTCCCGTCGATGGAGATGGGGTCGCCTTGGCGAATCACCTGGCCGTTCACGCTGAACTGGCGCGCGTTGAGGTCGACGCGAATGGCCTCCGCGCCGGCGACGCAGGGCTTGCCGAGGCCGCGCGCCACGACCGCCGCATGGCTCGTCGCGCCGCCGCGGGCCGTGAGAATGCCGCGGGCCACCAGCATGCCGTGAACGTCGTCGGGGCTGGTCTCGGGCCGGACCAGGATCACGGCCTCGCCCTTGCCGCCCCGTTCGGCGGCCGTATCGGGGTCGAAGACGGCAATGCCGGTCGCGGCGCCGGGCGACGCGTTGAGGCCGCGCGTGAGCAGCTTACCCTCGCGGTCGGCCGCGTCCTTGTCCTCCTGAACAAAGCGAGGCAGCAGCAACTGATAGAGCTGGTCGGCATCGACACGCAGGAGCGCCTCGTCCTTCGTGATCAGGCGCTCACGGACCATGTCGACGGCAGTCTTCACAGCCGCCTGAGCGGTGCGCTTCCCGCTGCGGGTCTGGAGCATCCATAGCTTCCCGCGCTCGACCGTGAACTCGAGGTCCTGAACGTCCTTGTAGTGGCGCTCCAGCATCTGCGCCAGCTTGAGAAACTGCTTGTAGGCGGCGGGCATCTCGGACTGCAACTGGCTGATCGGATGCGGGGTCCGGGTGCCGGCGACGACGTCCTCGCCCTGCGCGTTCGGCAGATACTCGCCGTAGAGGCCCTTTTCGCCGGTGGCGGGGTTGCGCGTGAACGCGACGCCGGTCGCGCTGTCGTCTCCCATGTTGCCGAAGACCATCGTCTGAACGTTGACCGCGGTGCCGAGGTCGTGCGGGATCTTGTTGAAGTTGCGGTAGTCGATGGCCCGTTTGCCGTCCCACGAATCGAAGACCGCGCGGATGGCCCTCTCGAGCTGCTGCCAGGGGTCCGTGGGAAACGTCTCGCCGGTCTCCCGCCCGATCAGGTCTTTGAACCGGCCGGCAAGCTCTCGCAGGTCCGCCGCGGACAGATCGGTGTCGAGCTTCGCCCCGACCCGGCGCTTCTGCTCCTCGATGAGGTGCTCGAACTTCTCTCCGGGCACGTCGAGCACGATTTTCCCGAACATCTGCACGAAGCGCCGGTAGGCGTCCTCGGCAAAGCGCTCGTTCCCCGTGAGCGCCGCGAGCCCGCGCACGGTCTCCGGGTTCAGCCCGAGGTTGAGGACCGTATCCATCATCCCCGGCATCGAGAACTTGGCGCCGGACCGCACGGAGACGAGCAGCGGGTTCTTGGCATCGCCGAACCGCTTGCCCATCTTGCGCTCCACGGTCGCGAGCGCCCGCCGGACCTCGTTCATGAGTCCCGGCGGGAGCGTCTTGCCGCGCGCGAGGTAGGCGTTGCAGACCGCGGTCGTGATCGTGAAGCCCGGCGGCACCGGCAGGCCGACGCGGCTCATCTCCGCGAGACCGGCACCCTTGCCGCCGAGCAGGTCGCGCATCGACGCGTTGCCCTCTTCGAAGAGCCAGATCGGCTTCGCGGCCGCGCGGCCGGCGCCTCGCCCGGCGCGTGTGCGCGCCCGGGTACCCCCCCGCAGGCCGGGCTTCCCGGTCCCACGCCGTGGTTTCGCACCAAGACGAATAGCCATGTCCAAGATCACCTCACGTGGAAATGTGCGACCTTTTCATCTTTGGGGAACGGGAGAAGGCTTTCCTTCACGCGCCGCGTCGCTGACTACCAGTAAGGAAAAGTCCGCGATTAACCGCCCCAACTGTACGACTTGTGAAAGAAGCGCAAGGCGATTATTGCGGATTGCCATGTCTTGATCCATTACAAGTACATCGTTAAAGAATCGATCCACGGGCCCGGCTAGAGCAGCGAGTCGCTGCAGGATTTCACTGTAGTCTTTCGCCTTTTCTGTTGACAATTTATTGGGGTTGGCGTTCAGCGCCTTCCAAGAACTGACAGAAGAGACTCGATCCGCAGTCTTAAGCAAGTCTGGATTCCGCAAAGCATCAAGAAGTTGAACCTCTGCGGGTGCCGTCAGGAGCGAATCACGAATCTCGCCAGCGAAGCCACTCGGCAATATGCGTGAGGCGCGATCAAATGCAGTATAGAGTTTAAGAAACTCGGGGCGGTTCCGAAAGACCTGCAGCGCCCAGGCTCGTGCTTCTGCGTCGGTCAAGTCGTCCGAAGCAGATGCAAGAACGGCATCCACAGTGTCGTAACTTAGGCCCCTCTGTTGAAGTGTCATCTCCGTGCGAAAACGTTGCAGCAAGAGATCCAATGCCGTTCCCGAAACCGAGTTCCGCAGCTCTTGATCTTCGAGACCGTGAACGTCTAGGACGGCAGATACTAGCCTACGTGCACTAAAATGAATTCGGCGGAAAAGGATTATCTGAACGATGCCATTGGCGGCGCGTCTGAATCCATACGGGTCTTCCGAACCACTTACGGTCAAGCCAGCGGCCAAAGCTCCGATCAATGTATCCGCCTTATCCAGCAGCGCTAGGTAAGTACCGACGTCTGTCCGCGGATATGTTTGTCCGCGAGGCAGATATTGCTCCCCTATCCCACGCGCAACCGGTTCGGGTTCGCCGTCGTGTTTAGCGTACAACTCACCCATGGTTCCCTGCAGTTCGGGTAGTTCGCGAACCATGAGCGTAACCAAGTCCGCCTTGCTGAGATGGGCGGCTCTCTTCAGGTGGCGGACTTCGTCAGAATTGGCATCAAAGAGATCTGGCGCAAGAAGAGCCAATGCTTCCAAACGCCGAGTCTTTTCCCACATGGTCCCAAGTTTTTCGTGAAAAGTAAGCTCATTCAATTCCGCGACCCGCGAAGATAGCCGACGCTGCCTATCTTCATCAAAGAAGAATTTCGCGTCCGATAAGCGGGCCTTAAGTACCCACTCGTTCCCTTGCTTAACGGTTTCGAGCCCACGTGCGTCACCGTCTCTAACAGCCAAAAATAACGGCAGTAGGTCGCCCTGCGCGCCCTGCACGGCAAAATATTTTTGATGATGTTGCATGACGGTAACTAGGACATCTCGTGGCAGACTGAGAAACTCGTCCGCAATTCGCCCCTTAAAAACCGTGGGCCACTCGACGATTTGGATAATCTCCTCAAGCAGGTCGGGATCCAGAATCGGTTGCCCGCCGATGTCGTACGTCACCCGAAAGCACTGGCTTGTGATCCTTTCGCGCCGTTCTTCTGGGTCGAGCAAGACAAAGCCGTCATGCAGGGCTTCGCGATAGGCATTTGCGGTGCGTACAGAAATTGGATTCGGATGAAGAACACGATGCGCGTAGGTCCGTCGGCCTGCCTGCAGTCCGGCGAGTTCCAAGCGCAGAACCTTGGACCCAAGTAGAGCCAAGACCCAACGAATCGGCCGGGCAAAACGCATCGATCCGGTGCCCCATCGCATCGACTTTGCGAACGTCAGTTGTTGCACTAGAGCGGGCAATGTCTCCCGCAATACCTCAGAAGTGAATCGACCTCGCTGTCGGTTGACGACGTACACATAGTTACCTTCAGGAGTGTCACGGGTCTCAAGGTCGGTTACGGCCACCCCTTGCGCGCGAGCAAAACCCTGGGCAGCGTTTGTTGGCTTGCCGTCGGGGGTGAAAGCGACTCGAACCGCTGGACCGCGAACGTCGCGAACTAGATCCGCCTGTCTTGCAACGACGCCATCGACGATCAGCACCAATCTACGGGGTGTGCCAAAGCAGCTCAACCGCTCGAACGGGATGCGCGCATCATGGAACGATATTGGTGCGACCTCGCGCATTTGACGGAGACCATTGCGAACAGCGGCAGGCGGAAGCTCCTCCGTTCCAACTTCGAAAACTAGCTGAGCGCTAGAAGCTTTAGACGAGTTCCCGCGCAAGGGCAACGTCACTCCCCTGAATATCGATCAGTGCTTGAGTTCGAAAGATCACGCTGTACTTTGACGCGGCAACAAGGGCCAGCCCATTTCCTCACGCTGTAACAGGAAACGCTCTGCACAGCCTCGCGCTAACGTGCGAGACCGTGCCATAAGCCCAGCGCGCTCGGCAACTCCAACAGCGCCGCGCGCATCAAGAAGATTGAAAGTGTGGGAGCATTTCAGCACATACTCGTATGCTGGCAAAACCAAGCGGCGGGTCATCAAACGGTTTGCCTCGGCCTCGTACATTTCGAAGAGTTTCCGGAGCATCGCGACGTCCGCTTCCTCGAGTGCGTAAGTCGACTGTTCAAATTCTTCCCGCTGCCTGATGTCGCCATATTGGATTCCAGGCGCCCAAGTCAGATGAAAGACACTATCCTTTCGTTGAATAAACTGGGCGATGCGTTCGACGCCGTAGGTAATCTCAGCAGGAACGACAGGGAGTTCAAGACCGCCAGCCTGCTGGAAATAGGTGAATTGAGTGATTTCGAGCCCATCCAAAAAGACCTGCCACCCAAGACCGGCAGCGCCGAGCGTCCTATCCTCCCAGTCATCTTCGAGAAATCGCAAATCGTGATCCCGGAGATCAATTCCAATCTTCTTTATGCTGTCAATGTAGCGGTCTTGGACATCGTCTGGAGCGGGTTTGAGCAGAACCTGGTACTGAAAGTAACGTCCAAGACGATTTGGATTGTTACCATATCGACTGTCCGCTGGACGGCGACTAGGCTGCACGTAAGCAACCTTCCATGGCTCAGGACCCAAAGCACGAAGAAACGTCGCCGGATGCATAGTTCCAGCGCCGACTTCCATATCGTAGGGTTGCTCAATAACGCAACCATACTCTGCCCAGAACTGCTGTAACGTGACAAGTACGCCTTGAAAAGTCAAAGGTACCCGACTAGCCGAAGACCGCCGGGAGGGAGTCTGCGTGCGCTCTTGCCCTCTAGCCAATGCCGAGCGGCTCTTCCTCGCGCACTCTCCGCAGCGACGGCAGCTGGGTCAGCATGCTCGCGAGGGCGAACGCCGCCAGCCCGGCGGCGGCCCACGTCAGGGGCATCTCGAGCACCTTGTCCTCGGTGTGGAACCGCACGACGCCCGGCCGGCCGTTGCGGACCACCCCTTGGGCCTCCTCCATCGCGGATCCAAAGTGGATCAGCGCGCGCTTCGCCCGTTCGAGATCGACTTCCATGGGACCACCTCCAAGGGCTATCTTATCACGGTGTGTGCCCCCTCGGCGCCGGCGCGAGGCGCGCGGACGATGCCGTGGAAATTTGCGATCAGGGGCGCGCGCCGGAAGGGCGCGGCACCGCGAGGCGGAGCCGCGCGATGACCCGGGGCGCGCGCAGGCGGCCGTCGAGATGATATTCGAGGTGCGCCTGCACGAGGCCGGCCAGCTCCCGTCTCGCCCGCTCCGGAACCCGGAGCCGCCGAGCGCGCTCCGCCGTGCTGCGCAGCAGAAAGCCGCCGGTCGCGAGCACACCGGGCGCCACCCCGGCCGGCTCGCCGGCCGCGCACGCGGGGCACAACGCACCCCCCGCGGCCGGACTGAACGTCCACCCCGTCCCCCCGCGCGCCGGCAACCCCTCCGCCGAGACGCCGGCGGGCAGCGGGCGGCCGCACGCCACGCACCGCTCCATCTCCGGGCGATACCCGAGGCTGTCGGCGAGATGCAGCGAAAACCACAGCGCGTAGATCTCGGCTTCGTCTTCCGCGGCCGTCTCGATCACGGCCAGCGCGTCGAGCACGGCCTCGAACACCTCGGGGTGACGGTCCCGCTCCGGCAGGAACCGGTCGACGAGCTCGGCGACGTACGCGGCGTAGGCGCTTCGAAGCAGGTCGTGCTGCAGCCCGGCAAACGCCCGGACGACCTCGGCCTGCGCCACCACGTCGAGCGTCCGTCCCCGCGCCAGCAGGAACCGGCCCTGAGTATACGGCTGCACCCTGCCGGCGAGGCGGCTCGTCGTCTTGCGCACCCCGCGGGCTGATGCCCGGATCTTGCCGTGCTCCCGCGTGAGCAGCGTCAGGATCCGATCGGCCTCGCCGACGGGCTGATGGCGCAGGATGACCGCGTCGACTTTATAGACCGGCACGGTTTGCGCGACGACGCCCGACACGCGACGAAGATGTACGGGCGGCCGAACGTGCGCGGTAACCCACGAGCGCGCGCGCGCCGAAGGCGCGCGGCAGCAGCTCCGCGAACGGGAGCACCGCCGGCGCGCCCCCGGGCCCGGCGAGCACCACCGTGCGCACACCGAACTCCGCCATGACTTGGCGGCACGCGCCGCACGGCGTGGTGCCGGCCGGCGCGGCGACCGCGACTGCGCGGATCCGCCGGCGGCCCGAGGCGACGGCGGTTTGCAGCGCCACCCGCTCCGCGCACTGCGTGAGTCCGAACGAGGCGTTTTCGACGTTGGCGCCGGTGTAGATCGACCCGTCCGAGGCGAGGGCCGCGGCGCCGACGGGAAAATGTGAATAGGGCGCGTAGGCACGGCGGCGGGCCGCACGGGCGGCGCGGATCAACGCGCCGTAGTCGGGTCCCCGCCGCGCCCCGGCGCGCTTGATATTTCGACGGACTGGAGGACGACGAGACATGCGCACTCTCCGTGGAATGGCGGACGGCTCAGGGATTCGCTGATGCGACGCCGCGTCCTGTGCTTAAGGGTGCCGGTCCGCACGGCCGCGAAGTGTGCACCATGACCCCCGCTGAGCCTCGCACCGCGCATCCGTTTCATATGTACGATGCCATGCGCGAGCAGCCCGACGCGTTTGCCGCCGTCGCCGCCCGCACGGCGCCGGCCGCCGAGACCGTCTCGGCCCGGCTCGCCCGATGCGACCGCCTCTACCTCGTCGGCATCGGCACGTCGTATCACGCCGCGCTGACCGGTGAATACCTGGTGCGGACCTACGGCGGCGGCATGCCGGTCTACGCCGCGCACGCGTTCGATTTCGCGCTCTACGGACCGCCGCTCGGTCCGCGCGATGCCGTGATCACGGTGACACACCGCGGGACGAAACGGTACACCCGGGACGCCCTGGTCCGGGCGCGCGAAGCCGGCTGCCCGACCGTGGTGATCACGGGCGACGGCCCGGACGCCCGGGGCGGCTCCGATGACCGCGTTGCCGGGGGCGGGTCCGCCGGCACAGACGCCGTCTTCCACACCGTTCCCCAGGAGCGCTCGTCGACGCATACGGTGAGTTACGCCGGCGCGGTGGCCGTGTTGTCGGTGCTCGCGGCGCAGGTGGGCGCGGCGCGCCTCGGACGGCCCGCGCTCGATCCCGCGATCCTCCGCGACGCTGTGCCCGCCGCCATCCGGGCGGCGCTTGCCCTCGAACCGAAAATCGCCGACCACGCGCGCGGCCTCGCGTCCGGCCCCCGCATCTGGCTCGCCGGCGGCGGGCCCGGCGCCGTCGCCGCGATCGAAGGCGCGCTGAAGATCAAGGAAACCTCATACGCCACGGCCGAGGGGATGAGCGCGGAGGCGATGCTCCACGGGCCGTTTCAGAGCACCGAGCCCGAGGACCTGTTCCTCCTCATCGCCCAGTCCGGTCCCGCGCAGCGCCGCGTGGCCGACGTGGCCGCCGCGGCGCACGAGATCGGCGCCCGCCCGGTCCTCGTCGACGACGGCACCGCGGAGATTCCGGCCGGAAGCCTCGCCGCGCGCTGGAGCGTGCCGCCGGTGCCGGAGCCCTTCACGACGCTCACCTGCGCGGTACCGCTGCAGCTGTTCGCCTACCATCTCGCGCTGGCCCGCGGCACCAACCCGGACAGCTTCCGGCTCGACGACCCGAGGTTCTTGAGGGCCTTCCGCCGCGTAACGTTGTAGCGCCGCCGCGGCGTCAGGTGCCCGCGGCCGGGGAGCGGCTCGAGACTTCGGCTTCCTGCCGCGGCGACTCCGGCGACAATCGCGTGATCCGGACTTTGGTGATGCGCTGCCCGAGGGCGCGCTCGACACGCAGCTCCGCGCCGGCCACCGACGCGGTCTCGCCCTGCACCGGGACGTGCCCCGCGAGCGCGTAGACCAGGCCCGCGATCGTGTCGACGTCCTCCATCGGCAGATGGAGTCCCAGGATTTCATTGACCTCGTCGATGTGGGTCCGGCCGTTGACGACGGCGGTCCGGTCGTCGATCAGCTGGATCGGCTTTTCCTCGAGATCGTACTCGTCCTGAATCTCGCCGACAATCTCCTCCAACAGGTCCTCCATCGTCACGAGCCCGGCGGTCCCGCCGTATTCGTCCACGACGATCGCCATGGAGACCTTCCGGCCCTGCATCTCCCGGAAGAGCTCGGCCACCTTCTTCGTCTCGGGCACGAAAAACGGCGGGCGCTGCACCTCGCCGACCGGTTGGTCGAGACGCCCCTGCCGGAGCGCCGGCAGCAGATCGCGGACGTACACGACGCCGACAACGTGGTCGACGCTGCCTTCGTATACCGGGAGCCGCGAGTGGCCGGACTCCAAGACGAGCCCGAGCGCCTCGTTGATCGTCGCCTTCGCCTGCACCGCGACGATGTCGACGCGCGGCCGCATGACCTCGCGCACGACGGTGTCGCCGAACTCGAAGATGGAGTGGATCATCTCGCGCTCCTCTTCCTCGAGGACGCCCTCCTCCTCGCCGACCTGCACGAGAAAGCGCAGTTGATCCTCCGTCACGAGCGGCGCGTGCGGCGTGATGGCGCCGCCGAACGGACGCACGATCGCCGTCCCGGCGAGCGAGAGCACCCGCACGAGCGGCGTCAGAACGACGCTCACCGCGCGGACCGTCCCGGCGACGTGAATGGCGAATCGGTCCGCGTAGCGCACGGCCAGCGTCTTCGGCGCGATCTCCGCGAGAATCAGGACGAGGATCGTCGCCCCGACGAACGCCACGATCTCGCCCGTCCGCCGGCCGAGCAGGCTCAGCGCGATCGAGGTCGCGACGACGGAGGAACCGACGTTGGCGATCGTGTTGCCGGCCAGCAGCGTGGTGAGGAGGTGGCCGGGATTTTCCAGCAGCTGGTGCGCGAGGCGCGCCCGGCGGTCGCCGGCGTCACGCAGCCGCCGCAGCGTCAGCCGGTTCGCCGCAAACAGCGCGGTTTCCGCGGCGCCAAAGAACGCGCCGCAGAGAATGAGCATGCCGAGGAGGACGAACCGAAGGCCCAAGACCCCTACCCTTCAGCCCCGGCGCCGGTGCGCGCGTGCCGGGACGAACACCTGCGGACATGCGGGCATATCGACGAGATTATTGTATCCAATAATGCGATTATACCATCCGCGGCCCGGCCGCGCCGGACTGGGCGCTTGAGGCCCGCGCCACACGGCCGCGCACGGCGAAGCCGAAGGCGGCGAGGCACGCGATCCCGAGCGCGGCGGCCGCGCGGCCGGCCAGAGGAGCCCCCGGCCAGACACGGGCCAGGACGATGAACGCCGCGACCGCCGCCGCGGCGCCGGAGGCGGCGAGCACGGCGGCCGCGGACACGTCCTTGACCGCGGCGGCGCGGGGGTCTTCGTCGGGACACACGAGGTCGGTCAGCAGCTCGATCGCGGTGTTGAGCAGTTCGGCCGAGAGAACGAAGCCCACCGCGCCGGCGAGCAGCGCGAGTTCGACGCCGGAGCACCCCGCGGCGGCGCCCGCCAAGAGGACGAGGCCGGCGATCGCGATGTGCGCGCGCAGGTTGGGCTGGCGGCGGACCGCGTACCGCACGCCGCGCGCCGCGTACACGACCGCGGCGGGAAAGGAATGCACATGCCCCCGTCCGGCCGCGGAGTCGCGATCCGGCGCGCGCGGACGCACGGCCTGGGGCACTACCGCGCCCCCCGCGCGGTCCGCGCCGCGCGCCCTGTGTGCGCACCTTTGGCCCTGGGCCTGCGGCGCGAGCCGGAGAGGCCCGCGGGCCCGGGGACCTGCGGCCGGGGACCGAGGATCATCTCGAGCAGTTCCTTCTGCCGCGACCACATCACCGACGCCGCGGCTTCCGTCTCGTCGTCGTACCCCAGGAGGTGCAGCAGGCCGTGAATCGCAAGCAGCGCCACCTCGCGCCGCAGCGGCTGCTTGAACTGGCGCGCCTGGTCGCGGGCCCGCTGGATCGAGATGACGATGTCTCCGAGCACCGGCCCGTCGGCGCCGCTTCGTCCGCCGGGATCCGGGGGCGATCCGCCGCCGCCGTCGGCCCCGTCCATCGGAAACGCCAGCACGTCGGTCGCGTAGTCGCCGCCGCGATACTCCCGGTTGAGCACGCGGATGTAGGCGTCGTCCACCAGCGCCACGCCCACGTCGGCCGGCTCGCGGTAGCCTTGGAGGCGGAGCGCGTGGAGAAGGACGTCGCGGACGAACTTCGCGTCCACCGATATGCCCTGAAGATTGGTGACGATGACGTCCATCGCCGGTCGCCCGCCTGACGGGGACTAGCCGGCTTTAATTTCGTGTTGGCCGGCCGCGTGTCGGCCGGCAGGATGTGCCGGCGTCGCCGGATCGGTTCGTCCCGTCCGAACTCGACCCCTTTGCTCCGCCGGCTACGGCGCCCCGCCCTCCATGACTCGGCGCAGCATCACAAGGAGCTTGGCGCGCGCCGCGCGCCGGCGCGGCACGATCAGGATCGTGTCGTCGCCGGCGATCGTGCCGACCGCATCGGGCCACTGCATCTCGTCGAGCGCGGCGGCCACGGCGTTCGCCCGTCCCGTGAGCGTATGGATTACCACCAGATCCTCGCCCGCGTCCACGGACAGAACGTACTCGGTCGCGGCATGCTGGAGACGCCGCAGCACATCCGCGGGCGAGGGGCGCTCTGGCGCCACGTACTGCGACCGGCCGTCGGACAGCGGGACCTTGACGAGCCCGAGGCGCTTGATGTCACGTGAGACGGTGGCCTGGGTGACCGCAAGCCCCTCGTGGCGGAGCCGGTCGACGAGGTCGTCTTGTGTCTCGATCGCGTGCCGGCCGAGAATCTCGCGGATACGCCGCTCGCGCTCTGTGCGCGTCGCTTCGCGCCCCCGGCGGCCCGCCATCGGCTAGGCCGGCTGGCCGCCGCCCGGCGGCCGGTCCCCGCCCGCCGGGGACGCCGCGGACCGGCCGGCCCCGTCTTTGCGGGGCGGGACGGCGGCGGACGGCGAGGCGTCGCGCTCGGCCGGCACGGCCGGGAGCGCCGCGAGCCAGGACAGGGTCCGCGTGATCGCGCCGCGGGCCGCCTGCATCTGCTCGGCAACGCGCTCGGGCGCGGTGCCGCCTTCGGAGCGCTTCGACGCGACCGCGCCGGCCGGCGTCGTGAGGTCGAGGACGTCGGGCTCGAGCATCGGGCTGAACTCCCGGTATTCCGCCGGCGACAGCTCCCACAGCTCGCGGCCGCGCTCCTGCGCGTAGAGCACGACGCGCCCGACCAGCTCGTGCGCCTCCCGAAACGGCATGCCGCGCCGCGCGAGATAGTCGGCGAGTTCCGTCGCGCCCATCAGGCCGCCGCGCAGCTGCGCGGCGATGCGGTCGGTGTCGACGCGGATGCCGTTCAGCACGATCCCCATCACCTGCAGGCTCGCCTGGACGGTGTCCACGGTGTCGAAGACCGCGTCCTTGTCCTCCTGCAGATCGCTGTTGTAGGCGAGCGGCAGGCCCCGGAGCATCGCCAGGATCGCGGTGAGATCGCCGAGCACGCGGGCGGCCTTGCCGCGGACGAGCTCCGCGGCGTCCGGGTTCTTCTTCTGGGGCATGATGCTGCTGCCGCTGCTGATCGTGTCGAGCAGCTCGACGAACCCGAACTCCGACGTGGCCCACAGGACGATCTCGGCGGCCAGCCGCGACAGGTGCGACATCAGCAGGCACCCCGACGCGATGAACTCGACCGCGAAGTCGCGGTCCGCGGTGGCGTCGAGGCTGTTCTCCGCGACGCGCGAGAACCCGAGCAGCGAGGCGACCATCCGCCGGTCGATCGGGTACGAGGTGCCGGCGAGCGCCGCGGCGCCGAGCGGCAGGACGTCGGTCCGGGCGAAGACCTCGTGGAACCGGTCCACGTCGCGCTGCAGCATCCACACGTACGCCAGCAGATGGTGGGCCAGCAGCACGGGCTGCGCCCGCTGCATGTGCGTGTAGCCCGGAATGATCACCGACGGGTGGGCCTCCGCCAGCATCAACAGCACCTGCTGCAGGGCCACCGTGCGGCCGACGAGGGTGACGATTTCCCCCTTCAGGTAGACCCGCAGGTCCGTCGCCACCTGATCGTTGCGCGACCGGGCGGTGTGGAGCCGGCCCGCGACGTCGCCGAGACGCGTCCGCAGCTGCGCCTCGACGAACGAGTGGATGTCTTCGGCGCCGTGGATCCGGACGACGCCGGCGTCGATCTCTTGAATGAGCTCGCGCAGGCCGCGGACGAGCTCCTTCGCCTCGGCCGGCTCGATGATCCCGCACCGCCCCAGCATCGTGGCGTGGGCGATGCTGCCGAGGATGTCGGCGCGGTACAGCCGCCGGTCGAACGGCAGCGAGGTCGTGAACGCGGCGACCGTCGGATCGATCGTGCCCCGGAAGCGGCCGCCCCACATCCGGGCGGTGGCGGGATCGTCCTGGCCGCGGCCGCGCTGCCCCGTCTTTGCGGGACCTCCGGGCCCCTTCGGGCCCTCCCGCCCCGTCTTCGCGGGACCTCCGGGCCCCTTCGGGCCCTCCTGCCGCTCAGTCACGGGAGTGCCTCAGCGGCGCGGCCGGCCCGCCGCGCGGGAGACGGCGGCGCCGGGCCCGCCCGAGTGCGCGGGAATCTCCAGCGGAATCGGGGAGGCGTCCTTCGTGCTCTCCGGATTCGTCGCGGCGAAGACCTTGGTCGGAAGGCCGAACAGGCGGATGAACCCCTCCGCGTCCTTCTGATCGTAGCCCGCGCCCCGCCCGAAGGTCGCGAGCTCGTGGCTGTACACCGACCGCTCGGCCCGCCGGCCGACGACCGTGGAGGTGCCCTTGTAGAGCTTGACCCGCACGCTGCCCGTCACCGTCTCCTGCGTCGACGCGACGAAGGCGTCCAAGGCGCGGCGCAGCGGCGAGTACCAGAGGCCGTAGTAGACGAGCTCGGCGTACCGCGGCGCGGCGAGCGCCTTGAAGTGCTGCGTCTCCCGGTCGAGCGTGATCGTCTGCAGATGGTGGTGCGCGTCGACGAGGACGGTCCCGCCCGGCGTCTCGTACACGCCGCGGCTCTTCATCCCCACCAGCCGGTTCTCGACGATGTCGACCCGGCCGACGCCGTGGGCGCCGGCGCGCCGGTTGAGCGACGCGACCAGCTCCACCGGATCGACGCGGCGGCCGTCGAGCGAGACGGGTGTGCCGGCTTCGAAGCCGATCTCGACGTACTCGGCTGTGTCGGGCGCTTTCGACGGATCGACGGTCAACCGGAACATGTCCGCCGGCGGTTCCGCCCACGGATCCTCCAGGATGCCGCTCTCGAAGCTGAGGTGCCAAAGGTTCTGGTCCATGCTGTAGGGTTTTTCGCGCGTCACCGGGATCGGCACGCCGTGCGCCTTCGCGTAGTCGATCTCTTCCTCGCGCGACCCGAGCGTCCACTCGCGCCACGGCGCGATCACGGCCAGCTGCGGGGCGAGCGCCTGATAGGCGAGCTCGAAGCGCACCTGGTCGTTGCCCTTGCCGGTGCAGCCGTGGGCCACCGCGTCGCAGCCTTCGGCGAGGGCGGCCTCGACCTGCACCCGGGCGATCAGCGGCCGCGCGAGCGAGGTGCCGAGCAGGTAGCGCCCCTCGTAAATCGCGTCCGCCCGCAGCGCCGGCCAGATGTAGTCGGTGACGAAGATCCGCCGCACGTCCACGACGTGCACCGCGTCGGCGCCGCTGCGCTGTGCCTTGTCCTTCACTTGGTCGAAATCGTCGCCCTGGCCGACGTCCGCGACCACGGCGACGACGCGCGCGCCCGAATATTGCTCCTTGAGCCACGGGATGATGACGGAGGTGTCGAGGCCTCCGCTGTACGCGAGTGCGATGTTCTTAGGCTGCGCCATGAACCGTGCTCCTTATCCGGCCGACGCCGGGGCTTTGCCCTGCGACGCCTGCGCATCCCGCAGGCTAGTCCCCGAAGGGGGCGCGGCGGCCACGTCCGCGAGCGCCGCGCCGAACAGTTCCATCGCCCGATCGACGTCCGCGCGCGTCGCGATCAGCGGCGGCACAAACCGGATCGAGGTCGGGCGCACGTTGTTGACCAGCAGGCCGCGGGCGAGGCACGCGGCGACGACCTTGTCCGACGGCACGGTGATCTCGGCCGCCACCATCAGTCCGCGGCCGCGCACCTCTGTCACCAGCGACGTCTTCGCCGCCAGCTCGCGCAGGCGGGTCATCAGGTACTCGCCGGTCTCTTTCGCGTTGTCGACGAGACGCTCGGCTTCGATCGTCTCGATCACGGCAAGCGCCGCGGCGCAGACGAGCGGGTTCCCGCCGAACGTCGTGCCGTGGGTGCCGGGCTGCAGCGCCTGCATGATCTCGTCGCGCGCGACGACCGCGCCGATCGGCACCCCGCCGCCCAGACCCTTCGCGAGCGCCAGAATGTCCGGGAGCACGCCGGCGTGCTGGTAGGCAAACCACCGGCCCGTCCGTCCGAACCCCGTCTGGATCTCGTCCAGCACGAGCAAGAGGCCCTTCGCGTCGCACAGCCGGCGAAGGCCCGTCAGGTAGGCGTCGTCTCCCGGATTGATGCCGCCCTCGCCCTGCACCGGCTCCATGAGCACGGCCGCGGTCTTGGGCCCGACCGCCCGCTCCGCCGCGCCGAGATCGTTGAAGGGCACTTCCACGAAGCCCGGGACCAGCGGCTCGAAGCCCTCGTGGTACTTCGGGTTCATCGTGGCCGCGAGCGCCCCCATCGTCCGGCCGTGGAAGCTGTGGCTGCCGACGATGATCTCGTAGACGTCCGCATTGCGCCGCGCCCGGCCGGCCTTGCGGGCCAGCTTGATCGCCGCCTCCGCGGCCTCGGCGCCGCTGTTGCAGAAGAAGACCCGGCCGTCCGGAATGCCGGTCACGCCGGCGAGCCGCTCGGCGAGGCGCGCCTGCTCCGGAATCTGGTACAGGTTGGAGACGTGGACGAGCCGGGCGGCCTGCTGCTGGATCGCGGCGACGAACCGGGGGTGCGCGTGTCCCAGGACGTCGACGGCGATGCCGGCGACGAAGTCCAGGTACTGCTTGCCCTCCAGATCCGTGAGCACCATCCCGCGCCCCTCGCGAAACGCCACCGGGGCGCGGCGGTAGTTCGGGGCCAGCACCCGGCCGCTCAACTCGATGATCTCCCGCGTCGTCATCGTCACCCTCCTCCGTCTCCGCGTCGAACGTCTACGGCGTGAGCATCGTCCCGATGCCGCGCTCGGTGAAGAGCTCCACCAGCAGCGCGTGCGGGACGGTTCCGTTGATGATGTGCGCGCTCGGCACGCCGCCCCGGATCGCGTCGAGGCAGGCCGCCACCTTTGGGATCATGCCGCGGCTGATCGTGCCGTCCCGTGTCATCGATTCGGCCTCCGTGGCCCGCAGTTCGGACACGAGCGTGCGGGCCTCGCGATCGCGGTAGACGCCGTCGACGTCGGTCAGCAGGATGAACTTGCTCGCGCCGACCGCGATCGCGAGCGCCCCCGCGGCGGTGTCGGCGTTCAGATTGTAGCTCGTGCCGTCCGCTCCGATGCCGATCGAGGCGATCACCGGGATGTAGCCGTCCTCGCTCACGGCGCGCACGAGCGCCGGGTCCACCGCCGCCACCTCGCCGACCTGCCCGAGATCGACGTCCGACTCGTACTTCCGGGCGAGCAGCATCCGTCCGTCCTTGCCGCTCAATCCCACCGCCCGGCCGCCGGCCTGCGTGATCGCCGAGACGAGCGACTTATTCGCGCGGCCGGCCAGCACCATTTCGACGACTTCCATTGTCTCGGCGTCCGTGACGCGCAGCCCGTGCACGAACGTGGAGGGCTTGCCGAGCCGCTCGAGCATCCGCGTGATCTCGGGCCCGCCGCCGTGCACCAGCACCGGGTCGATCCCGGCGCCCTTCAGCAGCGCGAGGTCCTCCGCGATCGTCGAGCGGCCGATGGCGTCGAGCACGCTGCCGCCGAATTTCACGACGACCGTCTTGCCCTTCCAGGCGTTGACGTACCCGAGCCCTTGGGCGATCACGCCGCCCGCGAGCACGGCCTCGCCGGTCGCGACCATCGGTGTCCGGCTCATCGCGCCCTCACGTCAGGTAGTCGGCGTTTTCCTTCACGTACTGCTCCGTGAAGTCGCACGTCCACATCGTCGTCTCGGCCTTGCCGAGGCCGAGGTCGACCACCACCGTGATCGTGTCGCCGGCCATGTAGCGGGCCACCTCGGCGAGGCTCTCCGGCTCCCCGGCCGGGCCGCCCCGATCGGCCACGAGCACCGGGCCGATCCGCACCGACATGCGCTCGGGCTGCACCTCCGCCCCCGAGCCGCCGACCGCGACGAAGATCCGGCCCCAGTTCGGCGACCGGCCGTAGATCGCGGTCTTGACGAGCGGCGAGAGCGCGATCGCCCGCGCCGCGCGGTAGGCGTCGTCCTCGCTCTGCGCCCCGCGGACCGTCACCTCGATCAGTTTGGTCCCGCCCTCGGCGTCCCGCGGGATCATGCGGGCGAGATCCGTTGCGCACGCCGTGAGCGCCGCCTGGAAGGCATCGAGCGCCTCGCCGGGCTCGGCGATCTCCGGCGCCCCGGCCTCCCCGTTGGCCAGCAGGAGGATCGTGTCGTTGGTGCTCTGGTCGCCGTCCACGGTGATGCGATTGTAGGACACGTCGGCGGCCCGGCGCAGCGCGGCGTGAAGGAGCGGCACGGCGACCGCGGCGTCCGTCGTCAGCACGGTAAGCGTCGTCGCCATCTGAGGGTGGATCATCGCGGCGCCCTTCGTCATGCCGCCGATCGTGACGACCTGCCCCCCGATCGGCACCTGCACCGCCGCGGTTTTGGGCACCGTGTCCGTCGTCATGATCGCCTCCGCGGCCGCCCCACCGTCCGGGCTCAAGAGGCGCACCGCTTCGGGAATGCCGCGCCGGAGGGCGTCCATCGGCAGGACCCGTCCGATCACGCCGGTGCTGCACACGTACACCAGGTCTTCGGCGATGCCGAGCTCCTGCGCCGTGAGCTGCCCCATCTCCCGCGCGTCCCGCATCCCCTGCTCGGCGGTGCAGGCGTTCGCGTTGCCGCTGTTGAGCACCACGGCCTGCCCGCGTCCCGAGCGGGCGCGCTCCATGTCGAGGAGCACCGGCGCGGCCTTGACCTTGTTCGTCGTAAACACTCCCGCCGCCGCCGCCGCGACGCGCGAGAAGACGAGCGCGAGGTCCTTCTTCTGCGGCTTGATCCCGCAGTGCACGCCCGAGGCCGTGAACCCCTGCGCCGAGGTGACGCCGCCCTGCACCAACCGCGACACGCTGCCCGCCATGCGTCCTCCTTATCCGGCTAAGGGTAGAGGCCGGGCGTGCGCAGCCCGGTCTCTTCCGGAAAGCCGCACATCACGTTGAGGTTCTGGACCGCGAGGCCGGCGGCGCCCTTGCCGAGGTTGTCGAGCGCCGCCATCGCGATGAGCGTCTGCGTGCGCGCGTCGATCCGGACCGCGACGTCGCAGAAGTTGCTGCCCAGCGTCGCCTTGGTCTGGGGCAGCGCCCCGTCCGGCAGGACCCGCACGAACGGCTCCCCGGCGTACGCGTCGCGCAGCAGCGCCTGGGCCGCGGCGGCATCCGCCGCCCGCGCGAGACGCGCGTACGCGGTGACGAGGATGCCGCGCGTCATCGGCGCAAGATGCGGCACGAACGTCACGCGCACCGCACGGCCCGCCTGCGCCGAGAGCTCCTGCTCGATCTCGGCGGTGTGGTTGTGCGTCCCCACCGAGTACGGGCGCAGGTCCTCGTTCGTCTCCGAGTATCCGAAGCCCCCGGAGGCGCCGCCCCGGCCGGCGCCGGAGACGCCGGAGACGCCGTCGATCATGATCGCGTCCGGGGCCGCGAGCCCGTGCTTGACGAACGGGGCCAGCGCCAGCAGCGCCGCGGCGGGATAGCAGCCGCAGTCGGCGACGAGCCGCGCCGTGCGAATCTCGCCGCGGTGCAGCTCGGTGAGGCCGTAGACCGCCTCGGCGAGATACCCCGGCGCGGCGTGCTCAAACTTGTACCAGACCGGGTACTGCGCCGCGTCGCGCAGGCGAAAATCCGCGGCCACGTCGATCACCCGGACGCCCCGCTCGAGCAGTTCCGGCACGAGCGCCATTGCCTTGCCGCTCGGCAGCGAGACGATCACCACGTCGGAATCCCCGGCGAGGACCGCGGGGTTCGCCTCTTCCGTGACGAGATCGACGAAGCCGCGCAGGTTCGGGTACAGATCCGAGAACCGGCGGCCCTTCTGCGTCTCGGCCGTCAGGTGGACGAGGCGCGCCTCGGGATGGGTCGCGAGCAGGCGCACCGCCTCCGCCCCGCCGTAGCCCGACGCCCCAATCACGCTCACGCGAACGGCCATGGTGGAATAATCATACACGAACATGAATAAAGTTGCAACGCCCGCCCCCGGCCTCCGCCGCGGGTGGGGCCGGAGGGACGGCGCCGCCGGCAGGGTCCGCCCGCACCCGGGACCGAATGCTCCCCTCCATGAACCCCGACGCGGAACGCCACCTCTTCCCGCCGGTCGAGCCGTACGCCAGCGGACGGCTCGCGCTCGGCGGCCGTCACGAGATGTACTGGGAGGAAAGCGGCAACCCGAACGGCGTCCCGATCGTGTTCGTGCACGGCGGACCCGGCGGCGGCGCCGGGCCGGCGCACCGGCGGTTCTTCGATCCCAACGCCTGGCGGATCGTCGTTTTCGACCAGCGCGGCGCGGGCCGCTCCACCCCGCTCGCGGAGATCGGCGACAACACGACGCAGCACCTCGTCGGCGACATGGAACGGCTGCGCGAGGCGCGCGGGATCGACCGCTGGGCGGTGTTCGGCGGCTCGTGGGGCTCGACGCTGACGCTGGCCTACGCGGAGGCGCACCCGGCGCGCTGCACCGGCCTCATCGTGCGGGGGATCTTCCTCGCAGAGCGGCCGGAGATCGACTGGTTCATGACCGGCATGCGCCTGTTCTCGCCGGAGGCCTGGAACGACTTCGTCGAGGGCTCCGGCGCGGGTCCGCGGGACACCGCGGGCCTCCTCGAGCGCTACCGCCGGCTGCTCAACGATCCGAACCCCGAGGTCTGCCTTCGCGCCGCGCGCGTATGGTCGCACTACGAGGCGCGCTGCACGACGCTGCTGCCCGATCCGGTCGCGGAGGCGGAGTCCGAGGTCGACGCGAAGGCGCTGCCGGTCTCGCGTATCGAGAATCACTACTTCGTGCACGACTGCTTCCTCGAGCCCGGCCAGCTGCTGCGGGACGTCGGCCGGATCCGGTCGATCCCGGGCACGATCGTCCAGGGCCGGTACGACCTCGACTGCCCGCCCTACACGGCGCACCGCCTGCACGAGGCGTGGCCGGAAGCCGAGTACATCCTGGTTCCGGACGCGGGGCACGTCGCGTTCGAGCCGGCGACCGCGCGGGAGCTGGTGACGGCGACGGAGCGGCTGAAGCGGCGGCTTCGCGCTTAGATGACATCGTAGCCGGCGAGTCCGCCGTAGGCGGTCCGCCGGCGTAGATGACATCGCGGAGGGCTAGAGCGGAGACACCTCCATCGCCGCGTGCGGCGCCGGGATCTCGCCGGCCTTGATCGCGGTGAGCACGTCGAGGAACGCCTCCGCGGTGTCGAGCGACGTGAAGCACGGCAGGTGCCGCTCGAACGCCGCGCGCCGCAGCGCGAAGCCGGCCCGTCCGGGCGTGCGGCCCCGCGTCGGCGTGTTCAGCACCAGGCTGACCGCGCGCTCGTGCACGAGCCGGAGCGCCGTCTCGGGATCGCCGTTCTTGCTGACGTGGATGGCGTGGACCCCGTGGTCGGCGAGATACTTCGCGGTGTCGTCCGTCGCGTACACGGTAAACCCGAGATCGACGAACCGCCGCACCAGCTCGACGGCGCCGGCCTTGTCGCGGTCCGCGATGCTGGCGAGCAGCGCGCGGCCGGCGGCCGGGTCCGGCATCTCGATCCCCGCGGCGACGAGCGCGCGGTAGAGCGCGCCCGGCAGGCTGCTGTTCTGCCCCATCACCTCGCCGGTCGAGGTCATTTCCGGACCGAGCAGCACGTCGAGCTGCGCCATCTTCTCGCTGCTGAAGACCGGCGCCTTGACCGAGACGCGCGCCGGCGCCGGCAGGCGTGTCACGCCCGGATAGCCCAGGTCGGCGAGGCTCCGCCCGAGCATGACGTGGACGGCGAGGCGGACCAACGGCGCCCCCGCCGCCTTGCTCACGAACGGGATCGTCCGGCTGCTGCGCAAATTCGCCTCGAGCACGTAGACGCGGCCGTCTTTGACGACGAACTGAATGTTGAGAAAGCCGCGGACGCCGAGCGCGCGCGCGATCGCCACCGTGGCGTCGATCACCTGATCCGTCTCATCCGGCCCGAGGTGCTGCGCCGGGAACACCGCGATGCTGTCGCCGGAGTGCACGCCGGCCCGCTCGATGTGCTCCATGATGCCCGGCAGGAACACCGCGTCGCCGTCGCTGATCGCGTCGACCTCGACCTCCGTGCCTTCGACGTAGGTATCGATGAGCACCGGATGCTCGCGGTCGGCGGCGAACGCCGCTTCGAGGTACCGGACGAGCTCGTCGGCCGCCGCCACGATCTCCATCCCGCGGCCGCCGAGCACGTAGGACGGCCGGACGAGCAGCGGAAAGCCGAGGCGGTCCGCGAGCGCGCGGCCCTCCGCCACGGACCGCACCGCGCCGCCCGCGGGGTGCGCGATGTCGAGCCGGCGGAGCAGCGCGTCGAACTTGCCGCGATCCTCGGAGGCGTCGAGCCCCTCGACCGTCGTGCCGAGCACCCGCACGCCGCGCTCGGCCAGCGGACCGGCAAGGTTGAGCCCAGTCTGGCCGCCCACCTGGACGATCACACCGTCGGCGCGTTCCCGTTCGATGACATTGAGCACGTCCTCGACGGTCAGCGGCTCGACGTACAGGCGGCTGGCCACGTCGAAGTCCGTGCTGACCGTCTCGGGATTGTTGTTGATCAGCACGGCGTCGAGCCCATCGTCGCGCAGCGCCTTCACGGCGTGCACGCTCGCGTAGTCGAACTCGATGCCCTGGCCGATCCGGATCGGCCCCGACCCGAGCACGACGATGCGGCGGCGCGGGCTCTCCGGCACCTCGTCCTCGCGCGCGTAGGTGGAGTAGAAATAGGGCGTCTTCGCCGGGAACTCGCCCGCGCAGGTGTCGACGATCTTGTAGACGGGGCGGATGCTCTCCCCCGTCCGCATCGCGCGCACCGCGTCCTCGGTCGTCTCCCACGCCCGGGCGATCGCGGTGTCCGGCAGGCCGAGGCGCTTCGCGGCCCGCAGGGTCTCGGGATCGCGCCGGCTGCGCAGTCCCTGCAGCATCCCGACGATGTTGGCGATCTTATTGACGAAGAACAGATCCATGCGCGAGAGATCGGCGATCTCCTGCGGCAGCATGCCGCGGCGGAGCCCCTCCGCGATTGCGAACAGCCGCTCGTCGCACGGGTCCGCGATCCGCTGCCGCAGCGCCTCGCGCGACCAGTCCGCGGCCGGCGGGTAGTCGAGCCCGTCGACCCGCTGATCGAGCGAGCGGAGGGCCTTCAGCAGCGCCTCTTCCACGCTCCGGCCGATTGCCATCACCTCGCCGGTCGCCTGCATCTGCGTCCCGAGCCGCCGGTCCACGTAGGGAAACTTGTCGAACGGCCAGCGCGGGATCTTGACGACGGCGTAGTCGAGCGCCGGCTCGAAGCAGGCGAAGGTCTCGCCGGTGATCGCGTTGCGGATCTCGTCGAGCGTGCGGCCGAGCGCGATCTTGGCCGCGACCCGCGCGATCGGGTAGCCGGTCGCCTTGCTGGCCAAGGCACTGGAGCGGCTGACCCGCGGGTTCACCTCGATGACGTAGTACCGCGTGCTCTCGGGGTCGAGCGCAAACTGGATGTTGCAGCCGCCCTCGATGCCGAGGCCGCGGATGATCCGCAGGCTCGCGCTGCGCAGCATCTGGTACTCGCGGTCGCTCAGCGTCTGGCTCGGCGCGATCACGATGCTGTCGCCGGTGTGCACGCCCATCGGATCGAGGTTCTCCATGTTGCAGACGGTGATGCACGTGTCGAGCCGGTCGCGCATCACCTCGTACTCGATCTCCTTCCAGCCGGCGACCGAGCGCTCGACCAGGACTTGGTGGATCCGGCTCACGGCGAGGCCCCGCGCGGCGATCTCGTCGAGCGCCCTGGCGTCCGGGGCGATGCCGCCCCCCGTGCCGCCGAGGGTGTATGCCGGGCGGATCACCACCGGGAAGCCCACCCGCGCCGCGAAGGCGCGGGCTTCCTCCACGGTGGTCGCGACGACGCTTTCCGGGACCGGCTCGCCGAACGCCCGCATCGCGTCCTTGAACAGCTCGCGGTCCTCGGCGTGCCGGATGGCCTCGAGCGGCGTCCCGAGCAGCCTGACCCCGTACTCCTCCAGCACGCCCGCTTCGGCGAGCGCCACCGCGAGGTTGAGGCCGGTCTGCCCGCCGAGCGTCGCGAGCAGCCCCTGCGGCCGCTCCCGCGCGATGACGCGGGTCAGAAACTCGACCGTGAGCGGCTCGATATAGACGCGGTCGGCCGTCTCGACGTCGGTCATGATCGTCGCGGGGTTGCTGTTGACGAGAATGACCTCGACACCCTCTTCCGAGAGCGAGCGGCACGCCTGGCTGCCGGAGTAGTCGAACTCCGCGGCCTGGCCGATCGTGATCGGTCCGGAGCCGATGACGAGAACTTTGCTGACGCTGCCGGACATCAGGCTCGGGCGGACCCCACCGCCGTGCCGGGCTCGTGCGGCGCCGCCCCGATCATCTCCATCCACGCGTCGAACAGGTAAGAGGAGTCGAGCGGGCCGGGCCGCCCTTCGGGATGGTACTGCACGGTCATGATCGCCAGGCGCGGATGCCGCAGCCCCTCGACGGTGCCGTCGTTGAGGTTGCGGTGCGTGACGGCGAGTTCCGTGCCGGCGACGGACGCCTCGTCCACCGCGTAGCCGTGGTTCTGGGTGGTGACGCAGACCCGGCCGGTCACGAGATCCTTCACGGGGTGGTTGCTGCCGCGGTGCCCGTACGGGAGCTTGAACGTCGCGGCGCCGGCCGCGCGGCCGATGATCTGATGCCCGAGACAGATCCCGAACATCGGCGTCCGGCCCCACAGCCGCTGCACCTGCGCCACCTGGTGCGGCAGCCGCTGCGGATCGCCCGGTCCCGGCGAGAGAACCAGCCCGGCGGGCGCGAGCTCGAGAATCTCCTCGGCGGTGGTGCGGTGCGGCAGCACCCACACGTCGCAGCCGCGCCGGCGCAGCGCTTCGATGATGCCGGTCTTCACGCCGCAGTCGAGCAGCGCGAGCTTGGGCCCGGGCCCGGCGAGGTGCCGTATCGAGGGCGTGCTGACCTCGCCCACGAGATCGAGCGTCCCGATGTCGGGAAGCGCCTGCGCCCGCGCGACCAGCGCCTCGTCCGGGACGTCTTCGGTGGACACGAGGCCGCGCTTCAGCCCGTGCGAACGCAGGTGGCGGACGAGAAAGCGCGTGTCGACGCCGGCGAGGCCGGGGATGTCCCACCGCGCGAGCGTCGCGGCGAGCGTGCTCTCGGCCCGCCAGTGGTGCGGCAGATCCGCGGCCTCGCCGACGACGAATCCCTCGACGTGCGGCCGGAACGACTCCCACGCTTCCCCGCTCACGCCGTAGTTGCCGATGAGCGGATATGCCATCGTCACGATCTGCCCGTTATAGGACGGATCCGACAGCACTTCCTCATAGCCCGTCATCGCGGTGGTGAAGACGACTTCTCCCCCCGCCCACCCGCGCGCGCCGATCGCGCGCCCGGTGAGGATCGTGCCGTCTTCAAGCGCCAGGCGTGCCTGCATCCTCGTCCTCCGCGGCTCGTCGCCGCATGATTATACTACGTTATGCATAAAAATACAATTCGTGCGGCGTCGCCCCGCTGACGCGGGACTGGCCGTCGGAATGCGACGGCGTCGCGGGCATAACGAAAGGGAGCCCGGAAGGGGCTCCCCGATCGGCGCACGGTAGGCCTACGGCGTAACCTAGGACGTCCCGGCGCACCATCGATCCCTCCCGGAGATCGTTAATGGTCCGCTGCCGCAGTCTATTCTATCGCAGGGACGAGGAAATGCAAGCCGGGCCACAGAACAAGCCGTCAATGGATGGCCCCGCGCCCCGGTGGCGCGGCGTCGTCCCCCGGGGGATACGCCGTTGGCTCGAGTGGGATTAGCCGTTTTGCGCACCGTACTGCTCATCGCCTTCGGCCTCGGGACGATCTGGCTGTCGATCGTCGCCAGCGTGTGGGGGCTCAGCGCCGTGCTGGTCGCCCTCGCGCTCGTCGGGCTCGTCGCCCTCCGCACGGTGCACCGCGTCCACGAGGAAAGCTCCGGCTCG
>Ga0070731_10001172_pt1 | contig 28472 bp, 29 predicted proteins | sample Coa_R1_2_FD_66448 | JGI IMG/M metagenome (GOLD analysis project Ga0070731, IMG submission 66448) | Surface soil microbial communities from Centralia Pennsylvania, which are recovering from an underground coalmine fire - Coalmine... | ecosystem: Environmental > Terrestrial > Soil > Unclassified ... | reverse complement strand
TCGATCTTGCCGAACGGAAAGACTGCGCTCACGAACATCGCGGTGAGCATGATGGCGCCGACGCGCCGCACGAGGGGCGTCCACATCAACGAGAATGCCAGCGCAAATTCGACCGCGCCGGCCGCCCGCATATAGAAATCCGGCGTAAATCCCAACGACATGTCCGGATGCGTGATGAACAGCGGATACGACCATTCCGGATAGGCCCACTTCTCGATCGAGGCCCACATCAACGTGATGCCCGCGGCCCAACGCAGCACGTCGAGCGGTCGCGCACCGAAAAAGTTGCTCTGTGCGCCGACCAGGGCCAGATAGGCGGCAACGCCGAGAAACACCGGATAGTCGGCAAGGTGGAACGGCCCGTAATTCCACACCGCGATGCCGTAGAGAACGAAGATGCCCAACGCCGATAACGGCATGGTTCGGCGCGACAGCATGCCTGCGGCAATACCGAGCTGAATGGCGCCGACCAAAGTCGAACTCGTCTTGAGCTCTGGCGTAAGCAGAATGCCGCCGAAACCCCAGATCGCGATGAAGAAGAACGCGCAGGCTGCACGCACGATGGTTTCGAGATTATCGCGCACCAGGCGCGTCGCCCGGTCCAGGCAACGCAGCATGACGGCGCCAATCGGAGTGCCTTCCAGAATGCTGCCGGTCATCAGACCGAGAATCGACAGTCCGGTGAGCATTTCGAAGTCGGGACACAGCACGTTTTCCAGCCCGACGGGCTGGCCGGCAACGTTGTAGGCGCAGAACCACTTGACGTGGGCGCTGGCAGGACCAGCAAGCAGCACATCGATTAGACACGCAAGCGCAATTGCGGCCGCGAATGGCAGCCGCTTGGCCAGCCGGCTCATTGTGAGTGGCCTCCGGGGAATGTTACTTCGCAGACCAGTTGCGCCGCCGCACGCAGCTCACTGGTCTACTTAAGGTTTTCTTTACCACGGATTTTAGGAAATGGGTAACCTTACGGATCGCAAAGTTAGGTTTTGGTTAACCTTTGAATTGCCCAGCACGGTCAATTCGAGCCGATGCGCCCCCCGCCTAGGTCTTTGGTAAGCACTCTCCACTATGAACCAAGCGCGCGTGGATCATGCGCAGGAGATTGCAATGGTCAGTCTAGTGGGCCTGCTCAGCGTGACCGGCGGCGGCGTTGTCGCTTACGCGGCCGAACGCTTCCCGGTCCATGTCGAAACCATCGAGACCGCGGCCGGCGTCCTGCTGCTCGGCGGCTTTTCGCTCATCGGCTGCGCGCTGCCGGCAATGATTTGACCGATTCCGATCGCCGGCGTCAGCGCGGCAGCGTCGGAATTGTCACGGGCTCGGGTGCGCTGCTGAGCGTGTCAAGAAATGCGACGAGATCGGCTTTGTCGCCGTCGCTCAAGCCGAGCGGACGGATTGCCTCATCGCGGCTCGGCCGATCGATACCGCCGCGATCGTAGAGGTCGATGACGGTTTGCAGCGTCGGCAGCGAACCATCGTGCATAAAAGGCGCGCGGCGCGCCGCATCGCGCAATGTCGGCGTTTTGAACGCGTATTGCAGCGTCACCGAAGTCGGAAACAATCTGCCGCGACCGAGATCGCCGTGTCGGGCAACCCCGATATCGTGGAACGACGCGTCGGTGAAAGCCCAGCCGCTGTGACAAGCCGCGCAATTGGCTTTGCTGTTGAAGAGATCGAAGCCGTGCTTGGCGGATTGGCTGATCGCTCTTTCGTCACCGTTGATCCAGCGATCGAACGGCGCCGGGTTCGAAACAATCGTCCGTTCGAAGGTGGCGAGCGCCATTTCCACCTTGCGCGACGTAATATCGCCTGAGCCGAAGGCGGCGTGGAAAGCGTTGACATAGCCGGGAATGGCCGCAAGCCGCGCGACCAACGTGGCTTCCGGCAGGTCCATATTGTCACTCGCTGTGATCGGGCCCATGGCTACGCTTTCCAGATCGCTGAAATGACCGTCCCAGCCGAGCTTGGGCGTCCAGGCCACGTTGAGAAGCGTCGGCGTCCGCAACGGCAGCGGTTTCTGATCCTCGCCGAGCGCCCGCGGCTGACCGTCTGCCCAGGACAGGCCCGGATTGTGACAGGTCGAGCACGACCGGACCTTGGCGCCGGACAGGAGGGGGTCGAAAAACAGCGTGCGCCCGAGCTTGAGCTTGGCCGCCGAAAATGGATCGTCCGCGGGGAACGGAATTCGCGCCGGCCGACGATACTCTTCCTTCCATGCGGCGCGCTTGGCGTCGGCGCTGCTGTAGGTTTGCCCCGTGCTCGGCAGCAGCACCGCGCTGATCAGCGCCGCGGCGATGCAGGCGATGCCGGACAACCGAGCCGGCGCCGAGGACTGCCCGATGAAATGCCCCATGAACCGGACAGTTCATCATTGCTGGTTGACGATGCGTTAACGCTGCAGCGACGCCGGCGCGTGCTTATGTCGCGCGGCAGCCGGTGCTTGCCCAAATCGCCCCTCGCCGGGACAGGCTGCCGGACCGAGCCGCGGCATGCTAGGCTAATTCATCCCACCTGAAGGACCCCGGCCATGAACCCGCATGTCAAACTCGCCACCGCCAAAGAGGCGGACATCTCTCCCGCAGAATGGCAGGCTCGCCTCGATCTTGCTGCAACCTATCGGCTGATCGCGCACTACGGCTGGGGCGACGTGATCTACAATCATTCCTCGATGCGTGTGCCGGGCGAGCAGCGCAAGTTTCTGATCAAGCGGCACGAACTGCTCTATACCGAAGTGACGGCGTCGAACCTCGTCAAGGTGAGCATGGACGACGATCTCGACGAATCGGCGGGCGTCAACCGGCCGGGCTTTACCCTGCACGGCGGCGTCCTCTCGGGGCGGCCGGACGTCAATTGCGCCGTCCATGTGCACACCGAGACCGGCATGGCGATCTCCGGATTGAAACACGGGCTGCGTATGGTGTCCCAGCCGGCGGTGCGCTTTTACAATCGCGTCGGCTATCACGACTATGAAGGCATCACCGAGGATTTTGGCGAGCGCGAGCGCATCAATAAGGCGCTGGGCAAAAACCGCGCTCTGATCATGCGCAATCACGGACTGCTGACGGTCGGCAAAACCGCGCGCGAAGCTTTCGTGCTGATGAAGTCGCTGCTCGAAGCCGCCGATATCCAGCTTAAAATGGAAGCGACCGGCGGCGCGCTCGTCGAGATTCCGGCGGCGATTTGCGAAAAGACCGCGCACCAATACGAGCATCACGACTCGGGCCGCGGCGCGGCGGACTGGCCGGCCTATTTGCGCATGCTCGACGCGATCGATGCCGGCTGGCGGAGTTGAGTAGCGATTAGGCTTCGCTAATCCGTCTCTCGCGCGATCAGGATCGCCGGGTGCGATGCCTCGTGAGGGTGGCAAACTCGTCGTTTGCGTCGGTCAGGTCCGTCCAGGGCGCTTCGCTCTCGGCATCGTCGCGCTTCAGGCGCAACACCGTTTCTTCCAGCGTATTTTCGTAATCCGCAATGCTCGTCTTGATGTCTTCGACTTGCGTGCGCAGCGCGTCGATTTCGGCGCGTTGAATGTTGGCGATCGTCGAATGCTCCCCGAGCTCGGTGACGAGCTTCACCAGCTCCGCCTCCTTGTCGGCGATCACCTCCTCCGCTTCGCGCAAGGCGCTGTTTCTGATCTCGAATTCCTCCTCGGTGGCGGTCAGTTTTTCGTGCAGGGACTTATTGCGGCCCGCCAGCGCGAAAATCGTCGCCTCTTTCTCGCCGATCTCGTGTCTCAGTTGATCGATGAAATCGGTCTTGTAGCCGAGCTCGGCGAGCTTCGACATTGTTTTGACCTTCATGGCCGCCACGCTGATTTCCAGCTGGCGCGTCGACACCGCGAGCTTGGCGCGCAACTGCTCCTTATCGGCGCGGATCTCCTCCGCGGAGTACGGCGTCGCCGCTACGGCGCGATGAACCGCCCGGCTCACGGCGCGCTTAAGGAGCAGCGGGACGAACAATAGCCCGAGCAACACCGCCGATAAAAATCCAATGCCGAAATTGAGAGCCGTTTCGATCACAAGGTAAGCCCGAAGCACGCCGCCGCCTTGGCGCGACCATGCCACGCGCGTTTGGGCTACACCACATTCAGCTCCCGTTAACCTAAATTTGGAGACTCGCCGGGATTAATCGCGCTGCGCGCGTGACTACGCCGGGGCGTATTTGCCGCCGGTCTGCTTGGTATGCACGCCTTCCGCACCGCTCTGCTTGTGCTGCAGGCGGGTGATGCGTGCCCAAGTGCGTTTGAGAGGGTCGCGCACCGTGATGTGCAGCGTGCCGCAGCCTTCGCTGGTCAGCTCGATCTTGTCGCCGTCCATGAACGGGTTGAGCCCGCGATGGTTGGTGCCGGTGGCGAGAATATCGCCGGGCTGCAGCGTGTGGATCGAAGTCACCCACTCGATGCAGCGCGGGATCTTGTGCGCCATGTCGTCGGTGTTGAAGTTCTGATAGACGACGCCATTGTTCGTCAGCGTGATCTGCAGTTTCTGCGGATCCTTGATCTCGTCGGACGTGACGATATAGGGGCCGATCGGCGCGAAGGTGTCGCGCGACTTCATCTGATAGAAGACGTTGGTCGGTGGCACTACGCCGCGCGCCGAGCCGTCGATGAAATTGGTGTAGCCGAACACGTATTTCATTGCGTCTTTGGCCTTCACATGCGAGGCCTTCTTGCCGATCACGACAGCGATCTCCGCCTCGCCCTCGAAAACGCTCGCCGCCATATCGGGCAGCACCATGGTGCCACCGTCGCCGATGATCGCACTCGGCGACTTCATAAAGGCGTTGATCGGAGCGGGCTCCGGCAGCGTGCCGTCCTCCATATAGTTCACCGCCATGCAGATGATGTTTTCCGGCTTCGGCAGCGGCGGGCGAAACTTGACCTTGGCGAGCGGCTTGCCCTTGCCTTTCTTGGCGGCGGCGGCGAGCTTGCCCTTGTAGCTGCTCCACTTCTCGATCACGCCGCGGATGACGTCCTGCGGGCCGAGCGCCTTGATGCCCTTGGTCACGGTCGAGACGTCGACGATCTTGTCGCCGACCACGACGCCAAGCTTATAGTCGTCAAAAAACGCGAGTTTCATGTCAGCTCCCTGGACTGCGATTTATCGAAAGCAACTTCGTGAAATCGGTATGTCTGCCGGCGGCGGAAACGTTAGCCAGTTTGGCGGCTTTGCGGAAGACGTTCAAACTCGATTGCCGGCGCTCCAGCTCCAGAAATCGCGGCCTTCCTCGCGCAGGAAGCGCGCCAGCACCATGTTGTGCACTTCGGACGCCCCGTCGACCAGGCGCGCGGCGCGCGCCGCGCGGTAGATCCATTCCAAAATCGTGTCCTTAGAATAGCCGCGCGCGCCGTTGAGCTGGATCGCCGTATCGGCCGCCTCGTGCAGGGTGTCGGCGACATGCACCTTGGCCATGGAGACTTCCTTGCGGGCGCGGTCGCCGCGGTCGAGCTTCCAGGCCGCGTGCATGGTCAACAAGCGCCCGATCTGAATGCGCTGTGCGACCTGGCCGAGCTTAATCTGCACGCTTTCGCGGTCGGCGAGTTTTATGCCGAAGCCTTCGCGCTCGTTGACGTAAGCTTGCGCGATCTCCATGCACCGCTTGGCCTGGCCGAGCCAGCGCATGCAATGGGTGAGTCGGGCCGGACCGAGCCTGATCTGCGTGACTTTCAGCCCGTCGCCGACGCCGAGCAGCACATTGTCATCGGAAACTTCGAGACCGTCGAATTCGAGCTCGCAGTGGCCGCCGTGTTCCTCCGGCCCCATGATCTCGATGCGGCGCACGATGCGCCAGCCAGGCTGATCGCGGTGATAGAGGAAGGCCGTGAGCCCGCGGCGCTTGTCGTCGGAGGTGCGTGCGACGACGATGAAATGCGCCGCTTCGGCGGCGCCGGTGATGAACCATTTGCGGCCGCGGATGACCCATTTGCCGTTTTTCTTTTCGGCAAATGTTTTAATCATGCCCGGATCGGAGCCGCCGCCCGGCGCCGGCTCGGTCATGGCGAAAGCAGATTTGACTTTGCCCTCGACGACGGGCTGCAACCACCATTCCTTCTGCGCCGGCGTACCGGTGCGAGAGAGCAGATTCATATTGCCGTCGTCCGGCGCCGAGCAGTTGATCGACAGCGGCCCGAACAGCGAACGCGCCGCCTCTTCGTAAACCGCCGCCCAAGCGACGATCGGCAGCGCCATGCCGCCGAATTCTTTCGGCGACTGCGGCGCCCACAGTCCGGCCTTTCTTGCCTTGTCCTGCACCGGGGCGAGGCGCGCGAGCGGGATATTCTCGTGGTCGGAAAAATTTTGCGGATCGGTCTCGAGCGGCAACACGTGCGTTTCGACGAAGGCGCGGGTGCGCGCCCGCAGATCCTCTATTTCGGGCGGAAGGGTGAAATCCATACGGCGCCTCGTTGCGGTGCGAAGGTCGACCGCCTAATCTTTAGCTTATCGCGCACGTGCGACAAGCATGTCCACATCCCAGGGATCCAATCAATCATGGCCAACTTCACTCCGATTTCCGCAGCCATCGGTGGCGCGCTGATCGGCATTTCCGCGGTGCTTCTGATGCTGTTCAACGGCCGCGTCGCCGGCATTACCGGCATCGCCGCCGGCTTGCTCGATCCGGCGAGCAGCGATCGCGGTTGGCGCGCGACTTTCATCATTGGCCTTATCGCCGCGCCGCTTTCGGTCATGCTGCTCGGTTATAAGGTGCCGACGCCCCAGATGCCTTCAGGCATGGTCACCACAGTGGTTGCCGGCTTGTTGGTCGGCTTGGGCACCCGGCTCGGCAACGGCTGTACGTCCGGCCACGGCATATGCGGCATGGCGCGGCTTTCAACGCGCTCGATCGCGGCGACAATGATCTTCATGGTGACGGCAATCATTGTCGTCGCGCTGATGCGGCACGGCATCGGGGGCTGACAGCATGCGGACGCTTACGAGCCTCATCTGCGGTTACATTTTTGGCCTGGGCCTTTTCATCTCGGGCATGATCCAACCGGCGAAAGTCCTCGGCTTCCTGGATATCTTCAGCATTCCGGCCGGCAACTGGGACCCCAGCCTTGCGGTCGTCATGGCGGCAGCGCTTGCCGTCACGGGCGCAGGTTACGCGCTGCTGCGGCCGCGCGCGCCATTGTTCGATGCAAAATTCCAATGGCCGACACAAAACGCCATCGATCGCCCGCTCGTCGCAGGCGCGATCTTGTTCGGTATCGGCTGGGGGCTGGCGGGATTATGCCCAGGTCCCGCGATCGAGAACCTGGCGACGCTGTCACCCGCCGTGATCGTATTCGTCGTCGCCATGGCGCTCGGCATGGCGGCACGCAATTTTTGGCAGGCGCGGAGTGCGGCAGCGGCGCACGGCGATCTCGCCGGCGCAACAACCGCTGACGGCTGAGACCTCTATCGCAGCGGATCGACTCCTGCCGGCGCGGAATAGCTGCCTCGGCTTAGGGGTTATAATCGAAGTGGCGGAGCTAACCCCAAGGTGATCATTATGACTCGAATCGGATGGACAATCGCCGGCGCGGCGGCGCTGCTCCTGCTGCAAACGGCGTCGAGCCAAGCGGCTTACGGCGACGCGCCGTGGTGCGCGGTGATAGAGGTCGGCACCGGCGCGGTATATTGGGATTGTCAATATCAGACGTTCGAGCAGTGCGTGCCGAATGTGGTTGCCGGCAACCGCGGCTTTTGCAACAACAATCCCACTTATGTGCCTGCAGCGGCCGCACCGCCGGCGCATGCCAAACACTACGTGCGCCGTCGCCCGCATAAACATTCATAGCGGCTGAGGTCCGATGCCTAGCCGGTTCGCCCAACGACCGGGCGAACTGGCGCATTGCTGCATCAAATCGACAATGCAACAATGACTTGAATCAACTGGCCATGAGGCTGGAGCTTCATGCTCGATCCGTCGCCAAGCGCACCGCCGCAATTTTCGCTCGATGCCGACCAGATCGCCGTGCGCGATATGGCCCGCACATTTGCCGACGAAGTCTTTGCGCCCAACGCGATTGCCTGGGACGAGGCCAAGCATTTTCCCGTCGCCGAAATGCGCAAAGCAGCCGCGCTTGGCATGGGCGGGGTATATATCGCCGAGGACGTCGGGGGCTCCGGTCTGTCGCGCCTCTCCGCGACTTTGATTTTCGAAGCGCTGGCGACCGGCTGTCCGACGGTTTCGGCCTATATGTCGATCCACAATATGACGGCGTGGTTGATCGACGTCTTCGGCTCCGATGCGCAGCGCCGGCAGTGGCTGCCGCAACTGTGCACCATGGAGCTATTGGCGAGCTACTGCCTGACCGAGCCCGGCGCCGGCTCGGATGCCGCGGCGTTGACGACGCGCGCAGCGCGCGACGGCGACCATTATCTGCTCAACGGGCAGAAGCAGTTCATCTCCGGCGCCGGGGCGGGCGATCTCTACGTGGTGATGGCGCGAACCGGCGGCGAAGGGCCGTCCGGCATTTCCGCGTTCGTCGTGCCCGGTGATACGCCCGGCATTTCGTTCGGCGGCAACGAGCGCAAGATGGGCTGGAACGCGCAGCCGACGCGCGCCGTCATCTTTCAGGACGCGCGCGTCCCGGTCGCCAACCGGCTCGGCGAGGAAGGCTCTGGTTTCAAGATCGCCATGGCCGGGCTCGACGGCGGCCGCCTCAATATCGCGGCCTGCTCGCTCGGCGGCGCGCAATCCGCGCTGGAAAAAGCGCTCGCCTACATGAAGGAGCGCAAGGCCTTCGGTAAGCGGCTCGACGAGTTCCAGGCCCTGCAATTCCGTCTCGCCGATATGGCGACCGGGCTCGAGGCGTCGCGCGCGCTGCTGTGGCGAGCCGCCGCGGCGCTCGACCGCGAGGATGCGGATGCCTCCGCGCTTTCCGCCATGGCCAAGCGCTTTGTCACCGATACCTGCTTCGACGTCGCCAATGCCGCACTGCAATTGCACGGCGGCTACGGCTATCTGTCGGAATACGGCATCGAGAAGATCGTGCGCGATCTGCGCGTGCACCAGATTCTCGAAGGCACCAACGAGATCATGCGCCTCATCGTGGCGAGACACCTTGTCGGCCGATGAGCGAAAGACTGGTTCGTGATGGCGACGTCGTTATCCGCGAGCTTGGCTCGCTGCGCCGCGTCACCTTGAACCGCCCGCAATCGCTTAATGCGATCACGCTCGACATGGCGGAGACCATGACGGCGTTCATGCGGCAATGGGCGGGGGATCCGGCAGCCGGCGCGGTGCTGATCGACGGCGCCGGCGAGCGGGCGTTCTGCGCCGGCGGCGACCTGCGTGGCCTTTATGACGCGGCAAAGTCCAAAAGTCCGCTTCCCGCTCAGTTCTGGGCCACTGAATATAAGCTCAATGTACTGATCGCGCGCTATCCAAAGCCGGTGATCGCGTTGATGGATGGATTGGTGATGGGCGGCGGCGTCGGCCTTTCGGTTCATGCCGCACACCGCGTCGTGACCGAACGCTCGGCAGTCGCCATGCCGGAAGTCGGCATCGGATTCTTTCCCGATGTCGGTGCGTCTTTCCCGTTGGCGCGCGCCCCCCGCTTCGTCGGCACTTACCTCGCCCTGACCGGCAACCGTCTCAGTGCGGCCGATGCTATCTATTGCGGGACTGCCGACATTCACATTGCCTCGGCGCGGCTTGCCGAGATTGCTTCAGTGCTCGCCGATTGCCGCGACGCGCAAGACGTCCGGGCCCGGCTGGGCAAGCTCTCCGTCGTGCCGGCCCCAGGCGCCTTGGCGATGGCGCGGAATTGGATCGACTGCTGCTACCGCGCGGATGCCGTCGAAGACATTGTCGATTGCCTGCAACGGTGCAAGGCCGACGCGGCGCGCAAGGCGTTCGAAGCGATGCGCAGGGCCTCGCCGACCTCGCTCAAGATCACGTTGCGTAACCTGCGCGCGGCGGCGTCCTTCGAGCGCGTTGAGCAGAGCTTCCAGCAGGATTACCGTATCGCGCTGGCGTGCATCGCCGGGCACGATTTCATCGAAGGCATCCGCGCCACCATCGTCGACAAGGATCGTAATCCGGCGTGGCGCCCGGATAAACTCGAAGCGGTCACGCCGGACATCGTCGACCAACACTTCCAATCGGTCGGCGAGTTGGAGCTTAAATTCGAAAGTTAAGGGGAGGACGCACATGCCGGCTATCGGCTTCATCGGTCTCGGCAATATGGGCGGTCCGATGGCCGCCAATCTCGTCAAGTCGGGCGGACATGTGCTCGGATTCGACCTCGCACCGGCGTCGCGCGAGGCGGCGAGCCGCGACGGCGTACAGATCGTCGCCAGCGCCGGAAGCACCGTCGAAGGCGCCGACATTGTCATCACCATGCTGCCGGCCGGCGAGCACGTGCTGTCGGTCTGGAACGACATCGCGCCGCATGCGCGGCAGGGAACGCTGTTCATCGATTGCTCAACCATCGACGTCGAAAGCGCGCGCAAGGCGCACAAGTTGGCCGCCTCCTACGGCATCGCCACGCTCGATGCGCCGGTCTCGGGCGGCGTCGGCGGCGCCAAGGCGGCAACGCTCACCTTTATGGTCGGCGGCTCCAAAACGGCATTCGCCCACGGCAAGCCGGTGCTCGAGCGCATGGGCAAGCGGATCGTGCATTGCGGCGAAGCCGGCAACGGCCAAGCGGCGAAAATTTGCAACAACATGATCCTCGGCGCATCGATGATTGCGGTGAGCGAAGCTTTCGTCCTCGGCGAAAAGCTCGGCCTGTCGCATCAGGCGCTGTTCGACGTCGCCTCGGCCAGTTCCGGGCAATGCTGGTCGCTGACGAGTTATTGTCCGGTCCCCGGGCCGGTGCCGGCCAGTCCAGCCAACAACGGCTATAGGCCCGGTTTCGCTGCAGCCTTGATGCTGAAGGATCTCAAACTCGCCCGCGCCGCCGCCGAATCGGTCAAGGTCAAGACGGCGCTCGGCGGCCACGCTGCCAAAATTTACGAAGAGTTCGCGCAACAAGGCGGCAGCGCGTCCGATTTTTCCGGGATCATCAATCTCGTGCGCGAGCAGTCAAAGGACGGTTGAATTCGCCGGCGCGGTGCGCACGGCGGCTGAGCACGCTGGGCCATGAGTAGAAACGCTTACGCCGCGACGCAGAAGTCGCGTGGAATTCAGGTCAAAGTTTGGATCGAAATCTCCAGGCGGTGATATGCGATAGATTTTTAATCGGTCCAATCCGGAATTTTTAGGAAAACAAAATCAATCCGTCACGTCACCGGAAATGAAACATTGCGCCGCGGCGTGTTTTTAAGTGGTCCTTAAGCCGGGAGAAGCAAAAAAGGAGTACGCCATCCGGAAAACGCATGATGAGCACGCTCCAGAATTCAGAGCCTCCGCGAACGGCTATTGTTCTGGACGACGAGGTTCAGATTGGAACCTTCGTCTGCACGGCACTCTCGGCCCTCGGCCTCATGGTACGGCATTATACGGACCCGCTTCAGTTTTTGTTGGAAATACAACGCGCCGCGCCCGATATTTTGTTTCTCGATCTTGCGTTGGGGCAGGCCGATGCGGTTGACGTCATCCGCAAACTCGAATTTCTCAAATTCGCGGGACGCGTTTATCTGATCAGCGGACGCGATCAGGCGACGCTACGCGAATTCGAACGAATTGGCAGAGTGCACGGGCTGCGGATGATGCAGTCGTTACAGAAGCCGTTTCGGCTGGCCGAATTAAAAGCTGCAATTCAAGAGTTTCCCGAGTCCGACGGCTTTGCCTCGGCAAGCGCGGGGCCAGTCGCGCCGGCGCGCCCGGCCAATCCAGGCCGCATTCTCGAAGAGGCCTTGCGCCGCCAGTGGCTGGAGGTTTGGTACCAGCCCAAGATCGACCTGAGAACACTCACCGTCTGCGGCGCGGAGGCGTTGATCCGCGCGCGACATCCGAATCGCGGTATCATCGAGCCGGGCGACTTGCTGCCCGCGGCAGGCGACCAACTCTACAAGCCGCTGACCCGCTTCGTCGTTCGGCAAGCCATCGCAGATTGGCTCGTTTTTGCGCAACGGGGCTGGCCGCTGCAATTAGCGATCAACGTGCCGGCTTCGATCCTGATCGCGCCGGGCTTTGTCGATTTCATAAGGAATGCTCTGCCCGATCATCCGGAATTTCCGGGCCTGATCGCCGAGGTGACCGAGGACGAAGCCGTCCGCGATATCGCCCGGATACACGAAGTCGCGACCCAGCTTCGGCTCTACAATATCGGGATTTCAGTCGACGATTTCGGCTCGGCCTATGCATCGCTGTCGCGCATCAAGGATTTGCCGTTTCGCGAAGTCAAGCTTTACATGAGTTTTGTCGCAAATTGCGCGGCGGATCCCCGCAAACGCGGCCTGTGCCAAGCCGTCTCCGATCTGGCGCACTGTTTCGGCGCGACCGCATGCGCCGAGGGTGTCGAGACTTTGGAGGATTTGCGGTGTTTGGCGAATATCGGTTTCGATACCGCGCAAGGCTTGGTCTTTGCAGAGTCGATGCCGGCACATCATTTCCTTGAATTTTTGACCACATCGCAAGAGGTCCGTTCGAGCGGCGGCCATTCGGCCAACCGCAGCGCTCCCCTGCCGTCAGCGAAAGCATGAATTTCGGCACCGCACCGACTGGCGTCAATGACGACGGCGCTGCCGCACGCACATGCCTTTGCACCACGCGTGCGGGACAACAGGACAGGCGCTTGGCGTTCGGGGCGATCGGCGTCGCGATCCTGCTGTTCGTCTCCTTGCTGCCGTTTGCCCGCACGCCATCGGCCAAGATACCGGCGTTCATACCGAGTTATGAATCGGCGCTGGCGATCAGCAATTTGATCACGGCGGTGATGCTGTTCGGTCATTTCACGAGGATCCGCTTGCGCGCGCTATACGTCCTCGCCTGTGGCTATCTGTTCGCCGCCGCTATTATCATCCCGCACGCCTTGACCTTCCCGGGCGTTTTTTCCGCAACGGGACTGCTCGGGGCGGGCAGTCAGAGCACGGCATGGCTGTGGGCATTCTGGCACGGCGGATTTCCGTCATTCGTTCTCGCTTACGCCCTGCTTCCAAATAGCGACGGCGCGCACGGTTTAATGCGCGTAAGGCCGGGACGAGCGATTGCCGGAGCCGTCACTGTCGTGGCCGCCACCGTCTGCGCCCTGACGCTGTTTGCCACCACTGCCACGGACTGGCTGGCGTTCGTCACTCAAGGCAACGATTTTTTGCGACTGATCGGCACCGGCATGAGCCCGGTCGTCTTGGCACTGAGCCTGGTCGCCCTGATCGTGGTCACGGCGCGACGGCAGACGATTCTCGACCTCTGGCTCATGGTCGCCATGTGGGCGTGGCTACTCGACGTTGCGTTATCTACGATTATCAGTTCCGCGCGTTACGATCTCAGCTGGTATGCCGGGGACGGCTACGGACTGTTGGCGGCAAGCCTCGTGCTCGCCGGCCTCCTGCTCGAAACCAATCGGCTGCACGACGGGTTGGCGGCGGCGCGGCTACGGCTTGCCTACCGTGCGCATAACCTCCGGCAGCGCGCCCGAGAACGCACCGAGGAGCTGCGACAATCCAATGAAAAATTGAAATCGGAGATATCGGATCGGCAGGAAGCCGAGCAGGAATTGCTGCGCACGCGTTCGTTCCTCGATGTCATTCTCGAACACGTTCCGGCCATGCTGCTGTTGAAGGATGCCCAAACCGGAAGGGTCGCGTACCTCAACCGTGCCGGCGAAGAGCTCATCGGAATCAATCGCAGGGAAATCATCGGCAAGCACGTGCATGAGGTCATGGCACATACGGATGCCGACCTCATCGAACTTCAAGATCGGCAGGCGCTGGAATCCGCCAAGCCTTATGAGATGTACGAAAACACCTTGGTCACCCGCACCCGCGGCGTGCGAATGGTCCGCACCAAGAAGCTGACGGTACACGACGAACAAGGCGCGCCCAAATACTTGCTCGGCTTTTGCGAGGATGTCACCGAGCAACGGGAGACCGAAGAACAATTACGCCATGCACAGAAGATGGAAGCGCTTGGCCAATTGACCGGCGGGCTCGCACACGACTTCAACAATCTCCTGGCGATCATTATCGGAAACTTGGATGTCCTGTCCGACACGCTGCCGACCGACGTCGCGCAGCAGGAGCTGGTGCAGGCGGCAATCGGCGCAGCGGTCAGCGGCAGCGACCTTACCCGGCGGCTGCTGGCCTTTGCGCGGCGCCAGCCGCTGCAACCGGAGCCGGTCGATGTCAATGCATTGATCGCGGACATCGGTCGTCTGCTGCAGCGTACGCTGGGCGAGAATATCGAAATCGTGCTTGAGCTCGATCGTGCGATCCCACAGGTCGTTGTCGATCGCGTTCAACTGGAGACGGCAATCGCGAATCTGGCGAACAATGCCCGCGACGCGATGCCGCGCGGCGGCCGATTAATCGTTACCACCCGCATCGCGACTCTGGACAAAGACTATGCCGAACACCACGCCGAGGTCTTACCCGGCGATTATGTGGCGATCGAAGTGAGCGACGCCGGAGAGGGCATGGCGCCGGAAGTTTTGGCCCATATCTTTGAGCCGTTCTATACGACGAAAGCGCCGGGCAAGGGTACCGGATTGGGGCTGAGTATGGTGTTTGGCTTCATGAAGCAGTCGGGCGGACATATCAACGTCTATAGCGAACCAGGACGCGGCACCACTTTCCGTCTCTATTTGCCGCCGGCCGCGACTATCGCGATTGAGACTGCGGTCGATGCTCCTCCGTTGCAGCCCGTCGGCGACGCGCGCCAATCGATCCTCGTCGTCGAAGACAATGCAAAATTGCGGGAGATCGTGGTGAAGCAGTTGCGCGCTCTCGGCTTTAAGGTCATCGAGGCCGACAATGCGCAACGTGCGCTCGACGTCGTTGCGGCGCATGGCGGCGTCGACCTTTTGTTCAGCGACGTTGTGCTTCCGGGCGAGATGGACGGCTGTGCGCTGGCACGGCGAATCATGTCGGTTTCGCCGCACTCGAAGATCTTGTTCACATCCGGATTTCCCGGCGCGCGATTGACCGAAATGCAGGGGCTGGACACCAGCGTCCGTCTGTTGAGCAAGCCGTATCGTAAGGACGAGCTCAGCCGCGCAGTGCACGAGGTTCTGGCGGAACGGGCGCGCGGCTGACCGGCTTATCTAACAAACAAAGCACTTGCCGACCGCGGTCGGCATAATGACACACCAGGACACTGGCACAACAAGCCGCGTCATTATCAACGACAGATAGCTGCGCACATTCGGCTACCGGCTCGTCCAGACCAAAACGACGCCGGAGAGAAATAACAGCATCATAATGATGCGCGAATAGCTGCGGTCAGCCATGCGCCGATAGACGAACGCGCCAAGCCGCGCGCCGGCGATGGTGCCGGGCACCGCCGCGACTGCCGCGATCGCCACGTCGCGCGTAAAAAACCCGGAGACGGCGTGCGAGACGAGCGCCAGCGAAAGTATCGCCATGTTGAAGATTTGCAGGACACCGCGACGGTGCTCCTTGGTCCAGCCGCGCACGTCGGTCCAAACAGCGGGAATCACGCCGGACAGACCGGCAAGACCGCCAAGAACGCCACCGGCAAATCCGACAATGCAATCGGCAACCCGTCCGCCCCATGTCATTTGGAGCTCCACGCGTCGCGCCATTATGTAACTCGTATAGACGATCAAAAAAACGCCGACACCGATCTTGAAAATCCTAGGGTCGATATGCGGCAGAAGCAAAGTCCCGATCGGCACGCCAAGCAGGCCCGGCACGACGAAAGCCAGGACATATTCCCAGCGGATGGTGCGCCAGATCATCGGCAGTGTCTGCAGCTGCGAGACGACCGAACAAAAAATCGCCAAAGTCGCCGCCACGGTCTGCGGTATCGCATAGAGCCAAATACCCAGCGCCGTGAGCGCCGTGCCGAAACCGGTCAGCCCGTTGACGAGACCGCCGGCCAGTGCGCCGGCAAGCACGATGACAATCTGCTGTGAGGTCATCGCGCTAGCCGCGCAGCGCGACCATCTGGCCGCCGTCGGCGACAATGGTGGCGCCGGTCACGAAGCGCCCGGCATCGGAGACGAGGAGTAACAGCGGGCCGTCGAGATCGCGTTCCTCGCCGAAGCGGCCGATCGGAATTTCGCGCTTGAGCGCCGCGCCGCGCTCGCTGTGCAGATAGTCGCGGTTGAGCTCGGTGACGATCCAGCCCGGCGCGATGGCGTTGACGCGGATGCCCTTGAATGCGAGTTCGAGCGCCAGCGCTTTGGTGAGCTGGATGACGCCGGCTTTGGCGGTGGCGTAGGCGATGACGCCCTTGTCGACGCCGAAGCCGAGCACGGAGGCGATATTGACGATGGCGCCGCCAACGCCTGCCGCCAGCATGCGGCGCGCCGCCTCCTGCGCGCAAAAGAACACGGCGTCGAGATTAGTCGAAAGAATGCGCCGCCATTCTTCCTCGGCAAGTTCGACGGCGCGGCCGGAACTCGCCACGCCGGCATTATTGACGAGAATGGTCACGGGGCCGAAGGTTTTCTCAGCGGCATCGAACGCGGCTCGCATCGCGGCGCGATCGCGCACGTCGGCCTCAACGGCAATGGCTTTGCCGCCGGATTTTTCGATCCGCGTCTTAAGAGCATCGAGCCGGTCCGCGCGCCGCGCCACCAGCACCACCGCCGCGCCGTTTTCGGCGAGACATTCGGCAAAGCGCACCCCGAGCCCGCTCGATGCGCCAGTCACCAGTGCTACTTTGCCGTGAAGATCGAAAATGTGCGCCGCGGCCATGCGCGTTCCTTCGCGTTCCTCCCCATTCTTTGGGGGTTCTTCCTCGCCGAGTTCGTTTCACTATAATGGGCAAATTGGCCGCTGCGAACCGATGCGGTCCCGGGACATATGCCATGGCACACGATCACGACCACGACCACGACGATCACGGTTCGGAACTGTCCGAGATGCAATTGCGCGTGCGCGCACTGGAAACCGTATTGACCGAGAAGGGCTATATCGATCCGGCGGCAATCGACGTGATAATCGAGGCCTACGAGACCAAGGTCGGCCCGCATATCGGCGCGCGGGTCGTCGCCAAGGCGTGGAGCGATCCGGCGTTTAAGCGGGCCTTGCTGGAAGACGGCAGCAAGGCGGTGCAGACGCTCGGATTGCTCAACCGCGTCGGCGATCACCTGATCGCGGTGGAAAACACGCCGAAACTGCACAACATGATCGTCTGCACGCTGTGCTCCTGCTACCCGTGGGAAGTGCTCGGCCTGCCGCCGGTCTGGTACAAATCGGCGCCTTATCGTTCGCGCGCGGTCAACGATCCGCGCGGCGTACTTGGCGACTTCGGCGTCAAGCTGCCGGCCGGGACCGACATCCGGGTGTGGGATTCGACTGCGGAGACGCGCTTCATCGTGCTACCGATGCGGCCCGCCGGCGCCGAGGGCTGGAGCGAAGAAAGGCTGGCTGCATTGGTTACGCGAGACAGCATGATCGGCACCGGTCTGGCGAAACAGCCGAGCGAGGCCGCCTGATGGACGGCATTCACGATATGGGCGGCATGCACGGCTTCGGCAAAGTCGAGCCCGAGCCCAACGAGCCGGTTTTCCATTCCGATTGGGAAGGCCGCACGCTCGCGATCAACCGCGCCATGGGCTACACCGGCGTGTGGACCATCGACCAGACGCGCGCCGGCATCGAGCAATTGCCGCCGGACGTTTATCTGACCAGCTCCTATTACAAAAAATGGGAACTGCGCCTGGAGAAGCTCGTCGTCGCGCTCGGCCTTGCCGGCGCCGATGAGCTTGCGAAAGGTCATGCGCTGCGGCCTGGCAAGGCGCTCACGCGCAAGCTCGTTGCGGCGGAGGTGCCGAACACGCTGACGCGCGGCTCCTTTGCCCGGCCGGCAAAGGCACCGGCGCGATTCAAACCCGGCGACCGCGTGCGCACCAAGAATATTCATCCGGCAACGCATACGCGGCTGCCGCGCTATGCGCGCGATAAGGTTGGCATAGTCGAGGCGCTGCGCGGCTGCCACGTTTTTCCCGACGTCGCGGCGCTCGGCAAGGGCGAGGATCCGCAATGGCTCTATACGGTCTTGTTCGACGGCCGTGAACTATGGGGCGATAGTGCAGAGCCCTCGCTCAAAGTCTCCATCGAGGCGTTCGAGCCCTATTTGGAGCCGGCATGAGCACCGACGCAGCCGCGCTTCGCGCGACGCAATCCGTGCAGAGCATCCCGCGCAACGCCGAGGGGCCGGTTTTCCGCGCGCCATGGGAGGCGGAAGCGTTCGCGCTGGCGCTGTCGCTCAACGAACGCGGCCTCTTCACCTGGACGGAATGGGCGGCCACTCTCGGCGACGAGATCAAGAAGGCTCAAGCCGCCGGCGATCCCGATACCGGCGAGACCTATTATCGCCACTGGCTCGCCACGCTCGAACGCATGGTCGCCGCCAAGGGTCTCGCCGACGCGCATCTGCTGGCGCGGACCCGCGACGCCTGGCAGCACGCGTGCGCGCGCACGCCGCACGGCACGCCGATCGAGCTGCGGTCGGACGATTTCAAAAACTGAACCCTTACGGATCGGGAGGAAGAGGCATGTCGGGTAAAACCGTGAAGATCCGATCGAGCTCGGGCGACGAGTTCGATTGCTATCTTGTCGTCCCCAAGACCGACGTTGCAGTGCCGGCGATGGTGCTTGCCTCTGCAATCCATGGTGTCGACGCTGATATCCGCGCCATCGCCGACGAATTCGCGGCCGACGGTTACATCGTCGCCGCGCCCGATTTGTTCTGGCGCACCGTTCCGGGACCGCTACCGCGCAGCGACGAGCGCTCGAAAGCCCGCGCGCAGCCCCGCCTCGAACGGATCAAGACCGGGGAGGCCGACCTTGCCGACACGCTTGCGTATTTGCGCACTTTGCCGCAATTCAACGGCCGCGCCGCGGTGATGGGATTCTGCTACGGCGGACCCTACGCGATCATCGGGCCGAAGCGGCTGGGCTATGCCGCAGGCATTTCCTGCCACGGCACGCAACTCCTCGATTACATCGGCGAACTCGATGGCGTGACCGCACCGGTCTGCATTATCTGGGGCGACCGCGATCACGCCGCTCCGGCACCGGTCCAGGATGCCTATCGCGGCGTCGCGGCGCGGCTAAAGAACCTCGACTTGCACATCTTCCCGGGCGTCAATCACGGCTACATGATGCCCGACGCGGGAGAGGCATTCGACCGCAAGACACGGGATTTCTCGATGGCGCGCGCCACAGCGATCCTCAATGGGCTGCGCGGCGCACGCGCGTCAACGCCGCTGCGGCAGGCTTCGTAGTCGGACGACAGAGGACAGACTCGGACGACCAAGCCAGCGGCTTGCTCTATCACTGGCACCGGCGCGCGGATTAACGCATCTTGGCGGCACGCTAAGAACCGTCGGCAGTTCAATGCGCCACGAAGGCGCCGGCAAGCGCCAGGATGAGGGCCGGCGGCATGACCATCATTCCAAGCTTCAAGAAAGTCCAAGCGTCGACGGCGAGCCGGTCGCGGCGCAGCGCCGCCAGCCACAAAATGGTGGCAAGCGAACCGGTCACCGAGAGGTTCGGCCCGAGATCGACGCCAATAAGGACGGCGGCGCGCACATGGTCAGGCACATTACCGCTTTCGACGATGCGTCCGGCAACGAGCCCTGCAGGCAGATTATTCACGAGATTGCAGGCGAGTGCGAGGATCGCGCCCGAGGCCCAGGCGGCGAGCGTCGCCGATTGCGCTACCAGCCGCGCCAACAGCGCGGCCAATCCCGCGGTGGCGCCGGTCCGTTCCAGCGCCTCGACGAGAACGAAAAGGCCGGCGACCAGCGGCAAGATACCCCAGGTGATATTACCGAGCGCCTGCTTCGGTCCGTTCGGCGACTGCCACAGCACGACAAAAGCGGTCGCGATGCCGGCGAGGAATGTCGGCAAGCCTAGCGCAACGCCGAGGGCGGAAGCCGCGAGCAACACCAGCGAAGTGGCGACGATGCCTGCGGCGGCGAGGCGCGCGGGGGCCGCGAGTTGCGGAAGCTCGACATTGGTTGCCAGCCGCCGCGACAGCTTTTGACGCTGCGTGAGCAAAAGAACGACGTAAGTGGCCGCCACCGCCAGGACCGAAGCCAGTCCATAGCGCGGTAGCCATTGCAGCAGGGGCGGCATGTGCGAGCCGTAGATCACCAGGTTCGCGGGATTGGAAATGGGCAGCACGAAGCTTGCCGCGTTGGCGATGAACGCGCAGATCAAGAGATAGGGCAGCGGCTCCGCGACGCCTGCGGCGCGCACTACGGCGGCAACGGCCGGGGTCAGCACAACCGCCGTTGCGTCATTGGACAGAAAGACCGTCACGACCGTGCCGACGGCGAAGACGAGCGTAAACAGCCGAAACGCCGAGCCGTTCGCCAAGCGCGCGGCTCTTGCGGCGAGCCAGTCGAACAAGCCTTCCTCGCGGGCGAGCTCGGCCAAGAGCATCATGCCGACCAGGAACAGATAGACATCGGTGCCCTTCGCCGCGCCGGCAAGGGCATCGCGCCACGGCAACAGGCCGAAGGCGACCAGCGAGAGCGCGCCGGCGACGGCCCAGATCGCTTCGGGAAGACGCCAAGGGCGGACGACGACGCCTGCCGTCGCCAGCGCGGCGATGGCCCAAATAGCCGCCGCGTCGGGCGACGTCGCCGCATCCATCACGCGGCAGCCTTGGCAGCAGCGGACGCAGCTGCCGCTGTGGTTTCGCCTTGGCGGGTTCCAGTCTCTGGCATGAAGATGGTGAAAAATCCGAGCGCGACGAGAGCGATGACGGCAAGGTAGAGAAAACCGGCCGGATAGCCATACCATTGCACGACGAATCCCGAGGTGAAATTGCTCAATCCGGCGCCGATGCCGACTGCGAGCGCCACCAGTCCCTGCGCCAGATTGAACCGGCCGGTGCCGCGCATCAGATCGGCGGCAATGAGGACTGCGATTACGCCGAAGATTCCCGCCGCGACACCGTCGAGCAGCTGGATCGCAACAACGCCGAATGGATTGGCCGTAAACGAGAATAACAGACCGCGAATCGGCAAAATCGAAAGCGCGACCAGAAAAATCGTTTTGCGCCCGTAGCCGAGACGGGTCGCTTTGCCGACCCCCCAGGCAACGCCGACCATGACCAACTGAGCCGCGATGATGCAGGCTGACAGAGTCACGACGTCGGTGCCGGGATGCGCCTGCGCCAGGACTTGGCCCGCCATGGGCAACATCGCCGCATTGCCGAAATGAAAGAGGATGACGGAGCCGAGGAAAATCGCCAGTTCGCGCCGCTTCAGGAGATCGCGAAACGGCAGCGGTTTGCAGTCTCGATCCTTGCTTTCGCCGCCGCGGGCGAGTTCGTGGTCGATTTCAGCCGGGTTGATGAGCCTGACGACAGCCGTGCTCGCGAGGGCAAAAAAGCACACGAGATAGAATAACCAGTCGTAGCCGAGATACTGGCCCAGACTTCCGGCAAGCGCGGCCGCCATGAAGTTGCCGCCGTGATTAAAGCTCTCGTTGCGGCTGATGCGGGTATCGAGCTTACGATGGCCGACGAGGCCGAGGCTTAGCGCGGCGACAGCGGGCGGGATGACGACCGAAGCGGCACCGAGCATCGCTTGCGCAGCGATGACGACCGTTAAATTCGGAAATCGGGCTATCAGCAGGCAGCCGGCGGCAATGATCAGTCCCGAGACAGCAACGAGCAAACGCTTTGCTTTGAGACCATCGACAAGAAGGCCGGCCGGTATCTGACAGAGCGCCGCGGCGACGCTTGACGCCGCCATGGCCGCGCCGATGGCGCCGGCATCCCAATGCTGGGAGGCCTTGAGGAAAACAGAGAGATACGGACCGACGCCTCCCTGCACATCGGCCATCAAAAAGTTTATCCCGTCGAGACCTCGCAGCGAGCGTCTCGACGGATTGTGGTCCTGGGATTGGCACACATCGGCATCGCCTTCGTCGTCCTTCAAGCCGTTCTCCCGTGGCGGCCGATTGCAATAGCGGGCCCGAAAACTCCCACATCAACCGCAGCGGGGAACGCCGGTTCCGATGGCCTGTCGTAAGGCGGGTGGAATCAATGCATCGCGGCGGCGCTGCGCGGAACCAGCGCGCCCGGATGGCGGATCACATCGCCGGCCAGCCGGTGTGCGGCGCCCGCAGCCTGCAGCGGATCGCTGCCATTGAACCGCGCCGCGAGATAGCCGGCATTGAACCCGTCGCCGGCGGCGGTCGCATCGATCGGGACCAGGACTTCGGGCACGGGCACGAATTCTTGAGCACTGCTGGTCGCGACCAGCGCGCTGTTGGGACCGTTCTTGACCACGATTTCGCCGATGCCGAAGGCTTGCAGCCGCGCCACTGTCGATTCCGGGCTGGGGTCGCCCCACAGCACGGCCTCGTCGTCGAACGTCGGCAGCGCAATGTCGACGCGCTTGAGCGCCTCCATGAAGACCGTGCGCGTGCGCGTGAGATCGCCCTTCCAGCCGCGCGGCCGAAAATTGCCGTCGAAGGCAACCTTGGCGCCCTGCTGGCGCGCGACTTCGAGAGTGGCGAAAAACCGGCCGAGCCCGCTGTTCGAGTAAAGCGACAGCGTAATGCCGGAGAAATAGATGAGGCGCGCCGCGGTGAGAGCTTCGGCCACTTTCATCCAATCGGGCAGCTCGAAGAGTTGGCTGGCCGGAGCGCCATCGCGCCAATAGCGCAGCTCGCGCGCTGCCGAGCGGCCGGTCTCGATCAAGCACAAAGCCGGGAGCCGGCCGGGCGCGCGCAGGATGAGATTCGGTGCCACGCCTTCCGCCGTCGCCAGCGCCACAACGCTGTCCGAATAAGGATCATCGCCAACGGCCGTCGCAAAGGCGGTCTCGATGCCGGCACGCGCCAGATAGATCGCGGTATTGAACGCATCGCCGCCGCAGGACAGCGCGAACGTGCCATCCGCCCCGCGCGCCAATTCGATCACAACTTCGCCGACGCATAGCGCGCGGGCTTTTTGCTCGCTCATCTTTGGCGTCCCGCGACCGGCACCGAAGTTTGGAAGGCGAGCCATCCCGCCCGGCTCAAAAAATATACCACCGCACTCAGCACGGCGATGCAGAAGCTGACTGGCCAGTCCGTGTAATAAGCGATGGTAATGCCGAGACACGCCTCCGCTACCGCCAGGCCGGCAGACAGCGCCATCCCGCTCCACAGCCCGGTGACGAGCTGCTGTGCCGTGGCCGGCGGCCCGACCATCAGGCTGAACACCAGAAGTATGCCGACGATTTGGGCGCTTTCCGACACGGCGAGGGCTACGATCGCCAGAAACGCGGTCGAGACAAAGCGCAGCGGCACGCCCTTTGCCTCGGCGAGCTCCGGCTGCAGGCTGACAAAAACGAGCGGCCGCATCATGACGGCAAGACCCGCCAGCGTAACGACGGCCAGGCCGAGCAGAGTCCAGATCGTGTCGGGATCGACGGCAAGCACGTTGCCGAACAACAACGCCGTCGCCTGGACGGCGAAGGCCGTGTAATAGTGCAGGAACAACAGCCCGAAGCCTAGCGCCAGAGCCAGCACGACGCCGATGGCGACATCGCGGCCGCTGATCCTATCGCCCAACAGGCCCATGGTGACACCGGCGGCGACCGTGAAAGCAACAAGCCCCCAGATCGAGGCCACACCGATCAGGACGGCGCCGGTCGCGCCAGCGAAGCCGACGTGACCGAGCGCATGACCGGCAAATGTCTGCCCGCGCAGCACCAGGAAGTAGCCCACCAGACCCGAGACAACGGCCGCTACGCTCGCCGCCGCAAACGCATTCCGCATGAAATCGTAGTCAAGCATGGTGGTGATGATCGTGATGATTATGGTCGTGATGATGATTGTGCACATGGTCGGCGCGCTCGACGTTGCGCCCGCGCGACAGCACGAAAATATGACCGTCGGTACGCACGACGTCGATATCGGCGCCATAGAGGCGCGACAAAACGGGCGCCGTGACCACCTCCGCTACGGTGCCCAGCGCGGCATGGCCGTTGCCGAGATACAGCACGCGATCAAGCGCACCGATCAGTTGATTGAGTTCGTGCGCACTGAACAGAACCGTGATATTGCGGTCCCGGGCAAAGCGGCGCACCAACTCGATAACCGCTTCCTGATAGCGATAATCGAGGCTGATCAGCGGTTCGTCGAGCAATAGCAGTTGCGGATCGCCGAACAACGCCTGGGCCAGCATGAGACGTTGGCGCTCGCCGCCCGACATTTCCGACAGTGGCCGCTCGGCAAGCTCGCGCGCGCCTACTTCCGCCAGGGTAGCATTGATCCTGATGCGGTCGGCACGCCGAATCGACGGCATGCCCCAGCGCTCGCCGTGCAGCGAGCTGGCGATGAAATCGAGCCCACTTATGCGCAGGTCCGGAAGCACCGTGCGCACCTGCGGCAAATAGCCGATGGCCGGATTGCCGCGATGGGGCGTCTGGCCGAACACCTGGATGTCTCCCGCAGCCGGCGGCAAGAGGCCAAGCACCGCGCGCATCAGCGTGGTCTTGCCAGCGCCGTTCGGTCCCAGAACGCCAACGAATTCGCCAGGCTTGATTGCCAAGCTTATGTCGATAAGGACCCGGCGATCCCCGACATTGAACGTTGCATGATCGAGCTCAATGACATTCATGAACCCGGCCCGGCAAGTGCGTTTTCAGTTTGCTCGAGCTCGTCGAGCATCCAGCTCTGATACGACAGACCGGCCGGGCAGGTTTCGGTGACTCCGACCACCGGAATCTTCGTGGCGTGCGCGAGATCGACGAGATGCCGCACGAGATTGTCCGCCGCCTGCCTGTTAAAGAACAGGACGCGCACGGAATGGAGTTTCAGGCTGCGCTCGAAGGCGGCGAAATCGCCGGCGCTCGGCTCGGTGTTGTTCATGACCGCGAGCTGAAAGCGCTGGTTGAGCATCGTCAAGTGCAATGCCGCCGCCATATAGCCGAACACCGGCTCGGTGGCGGTCACCGGGACGCCGGCATAGGAAGCGCGAAGCGCCGCGATTTTTTGGTTCAGCGGCCGCAGCGAAGCACGAAAGTCCTTTAGGCGAGACGCGTATTCGGCTGCATGAGCGGGATCGGCGGCGGCGAGCCGCTCGGTCAGCGCCGCAGCCACAGCCGGCATCGTCTTCGGATCATACCAGAGGTGCGGATTGTCGCCAGATTTCGCCCCGACGATTTGGGCCGCGGCAATGACGACGCGCCCCGCTTTGGGCGTCACCTTGAGAAGGTTGTCCATCCACTGGTCATAGCCGGCGCCGTTGTCGATGACGATTTGCGCACCGGCGATCTCGCGAATGACGGACGGCGAGGTCTCGAACAGATGCGGGTCCTGCTCAGGATTGCTCAGGATGCTGATCACCGAGACACGATCGCCGCCGATCTGACGTGCCAAGTCGCCGTAAAAATTCTCGGCCGCGACGACCGAGATTGCGCCGTCCGCTGACCGCGCCGTGCCGACGGCCGCCACTGCGACAAAGAGCGCAATGAGGACGCCCCTGGCAATCTCCATGGAAACGGACCTCCCCGGTCGGACAGGCATCATCTTGATTTATCGAATGGATTTCGATTTTCAGCGAAGTCCTGTAGTAGATGTAATATTATAACATAGCAACGGCGACGCACACCGTCAAAGAAGGTCGGTGCAGCGGCTCGGGTAGCGGTACGAAAACAGGTCGAAAAAGCGGCGTAATTGGCCGCGACTACTCTCGGCGGGGGGACAACCCGCTGGCACGGCGGCGTTCGGCAATGACGTGGTTTCGATCAAGGCATCGATCAGTCACGCGGCTGGCGCTGTTTGCGCTGGCCTTCCAGATGGTCGTCTCGTTCGGCCATATGGATGCGGACGAACTCGGGCTGTCGCCGCTCGATCACTCCGGTCGAAGCCATCTCGGCCTCAACGCAATCCCGGCGGCGGTCGCTTTGCCCGATCGAAGCCGCGCTCCGGCCGCGCCCGAGGGTTATTGTCCGATCTGCGCCAGCCTGGCGCTGGTCGCGACGGCGTTTCCGTCATTGCCGCCGATTCTGCTCGTGCCGCCGAGTGTCGATCCAGTCTGGCCGACACAGCCCCCGGTGCGTGGCATAGCGCCGAGATTTGGGTTTTCGTTTCAAGCGCGTGCGCCACCCGCCGCTTAGCAGCCTCGTAGCTTAACGACGCGACCGTATCGGCGTGGACACAGGCGGCGAGCCGCCGCGGCCTTGCCTCCGGTCCGCCAATTCACCTGGTCTTTGGTCGGGGACCGTCGATGACGCCCGTGCATATGTGGCTTCGCGTGCCAGCGTGGATGCAATTTGCCGTCTTTGTCGCCGCTTTTATCGCCTTGGGGCCACCCCAAGCGCGGGCCCACCCGCATATCTGGGCGAGTATCAAGACCGATCTACTCTATGCCGCCGACGGCTCGGTGACAGGCATACGCCACGCCTGGACCCTCGACGACATGTTCTCGGCGTTCGCGACGATGGGCATCAAGGCCAAGACCAAGGGGCAATTCACCCGCGAGGAATTGCAGCCGCTCGCCAAGGTCAATGTCGATCAGCTCAAGGGATTTGCTTACTTCACCTTTGTCACAATCGACGGCGTCAAAGAGAAGAATGCGTTCGACGATGCGGTCGACTATTGGCTCGACTACGATCCCAAGGCGGCCGCGCTCACATTGCACTTCACGCTGCCCTTCAAAAAACCGGTGAAGGCGAAAGTACTCAAGCTCGAGGTCTATGACCCGGAATTCTTCATCGACTTCGCTTTTGCCGGAGAAAATTCGGTCAAACTTATTGGTGCGCCGGCTCAATGCGCGGCCTGGACCGAGAAGCCCGACGACCCGCATTTTTTGTCGTCTCAGACTCTCAACAAGAATTTCGTTCCCTCCGAGGCCTTCGTCGGGATGGGTACGGAATTCGCCAACAGCATCCTGGTGCAATGTCCATGAAGAACGATCAGCGAGCGCCTCGCATTGGTCCGACGATTCTCGCCATAACGGTCGCGGCCTTGGCCATAACCCTTCAAGCCAAGCTGGCTCAGGCTCAGTTTGACCCGTTGGGCGGGCCGCGGCCGGTCGCCATGGGCGGCATCGCTGGCTGGATCCTCGCCAAGCAGGCGATGTTCTACCAGGCTCTTGCCGGGATGATCCGTGAGGCCAAAGGCAATGGCACCGCGCTGTGGAGCCTGATGGGCATCTCGTTTGTCTACGGCATATTCCACGCCGCCGGGCCCGGCCACGGCAAGGCGGTGATCTCGTCTTATCTTTTCGCCAATGAAGAAACCTGGCGCCGCGGCATTACTTTGTCGTTGGCCTCGGCGGTGATGCAGTCGTTGACCGCCATCACGATCGTCGGCGTCGCCGCAGTGCTGCTCGGCGCCACCGCCAAGCTCATGTCGGATTCGGTCAACCTGATCGAAACGGTCAGTTACGTCTTGATCGTGCTGCTCGGGGCGCGGCTGTTATGGGTCAAGGGTCATGGCTTCTTCGGCGTGCTCCGCGATATGAAAGCTGAGCGGGTCGGGCATGTCGCCGGCAGTGAAGCGTATGCGACCTGCACTCACGCCCACGACGCGCGATGCGAAATTAATCGCCAGCCCGCGCAAGCGCTTAATCCAGCGCCGCCTCGACTCTCGAGCTCCGACGACGCAGCGAAGCCCGGCCATTTTCATTGCCAAGGTGACCATCGTCATGAGGAGGAGTTGGAGGTATTACCCTGGGGGCACGCCCATGGTCCCGAACCGGAGGAACTGGCAGGACCTGGCGGCTGGCGGCGCGGGCTGTCCGCGGTGGTCGCCGTCGGATTGCGGCCGTGCTCCGGCGCGATCATCGTGCTCGTGTTCGCTCTCGCCCAGGGCCTGTTCTGGGCCGGCATTGCATCGACTTTCGTGATGGGTCTGGGCACCGCGATCACGGTCGGCGCGGTAGCGACACTCGCGGTCGGCGCCAAAGGGCTGGCCAAGCGCCTTGCGCAAAAGCCCATCGGTCGTGGCGGGGTGCTCGTACGCGGCCTTGAGTTCGGCGCCGCCGGTGTAGTGTTCGCATTCGGTATCCTACTGCTTACCGGCTACATGGCGAGCGAGCGCATGGGGTTATTTTAGCGCGTTTGAACAAGACGGCTCTCAGTTCGGTTTAAGCATTGCCACCAGGCGTATTTTCTCCGCAACGTCCTTTGCAATATTTTCGGCGAAGCCCGAGCTGCCGGCAAAGTAGCCCGCCGGCTGCAGCGTGTCTTTGACTACGCGTTGCGCGGCGTCGCCCTTCATGGTCGCGGTGCACGCGGTTTCGAGCCTGCGGGTGACGTCGACGGGCATACCGGCCGGCCCCAACAGGCCGCCGAAGCTCAACGGCGCCACGTCGAAGCCCTGTTCCTTGAATGTCGGCACCCCGGGCAGCGCGGGATTGCGGGTCTCGGCGAACAATCCCGGCATCGGCAGTCCGCTGCCGGCCGCGGCCGTCAGCGGCACGGCGGCGAAATCGATTTGCCC
>Ga0070731_10001171_pt1 | contig 28487 bp, 24 predicted proteins | sample Coa_R1_2_FD_66448 | JGI IMG/M metagenome (GOLD analysis project Ga0070731, IMG submission 66448) | Surface soil microbial communities from Centralia Pennsylvania, which are recovering from an underground coalmine fire - Coalmine... | ecosystem: Environmental > Terrestrial > Soil > Unclassified ... | reverse complement strand
GTCCGAAAAATCCATCGGCTCGACCGAACTGAGGCGCAGCCGTTCGATGGCTGTCTCATTCAAGAGGCGCCGCAGCAAATCGACCAGCCGGACGCGACTGTCGAAATCACGCCCCCATCGCCCGAGATTGATTCCACTGAGCACCACTTCGCGGTACTTCTCAGCGAGGCTTCGTACCTCGCCGACAACCTGATCCGGCGATGCACTGCGGCTTCGCCCACGCACGAAGGGGATAATGCAGAATGAGCACCGATTGTTGCACCCGTCCTGAATCTTCAGATTGGGACGCGTCCGATCTCCCAATGCGTCATCCACGGGCGCGGAAAGAAAATCCCGCTGCTCAAAAATATCGCCGATCGCAATTTGGCCATGATACGGCTCCGTGATCAGCTCTGGAATGCGTGTCTTGTGCGAATTCCCGACAACTAAAGAAACGCCGTCGAGCTGGGCTATCTCTTCGGGAGCGCGCTGGGCATAGCAGCCAGTGACAAGAATGCGAGCCTGGGGATGTTCGCGGTGAATCCGCCGCACGGTCTGGCGAACTTCATCGTCGGCCGTCGCAGTAACCGTGCAGGTGTTGAGTACAACCAGATCCGCGTCGCCGGGGTCGTCCGAAGAAGAAAGCCCTTTTGCCGCGAGCCCAGCCTCGATCGCAGCGCCATCGGCCTGCGACGCGCGGCACCCGAAGTTCTTGATGAAAAAACGGTCCAAGCTTCAGGTTACAATAGGGAAGTCACATGGCAGAAGATAAACTTTATAAAGCCGAAGCTCAGGGCAGCGGAACCTTCCTCATCAGCAAGCCCAAACGCAAGCCGGGGAAGCTCCGCCAAACGCGGCTGAAGAGCCCTCAACGCGGCGCGCGCAAGAGTTAATTTAAGAATCCGCTCACTCGCAGCCAGTTCGCAAGCAGCCGTGGCCATTCCGATAACGCGGGATCCGTCATTCCCAGCCCGGTTCCGTGCGGACCATTTCTAAAAATATGCATCTCCGCCGGCACCCCCGCTTTGCGTAGCGCGAGGTAATAGGCGACGCTGTTCTCTGCCGGCACCACGGTATCCGCATTGGTCTGATAAATGAACGTGGGCGGAGTCTGCGCGGTCACGCGAGTCTCATTGGACAAGCTCCTCGCCAGCTCGGCGTCGGGATGTTCGCCTAGCAGATTTGTCTTCGAGCCCTGATGCGTCCACACCTCGGTCATTGAAACGACTGGGTAGCAAAGGATCGCGAAATCCGGCCGACTGCCAACCTGATCGATCGTATCCGCCGCCTTCGCGTCTCCGGAATCGAAGTGCGTGGAGGCCGTCGAGGCGAGGTGACCGCCCGCGGAGAAGCCCATCATCCCGATCCGGTCGGGAGCGATGTGCCACTCGCTAGCCCGCGACCGGACCACCCGAATCGCGCGCTGCGCGTCTCCCAACTCGACTGGATGGTGATACCGCGGCCCCAACCGGTACTTCAGCACAAAGGCTGCGACCCCGATCGAGTTCAGAAAATTGGCTGGCGCGCGGCCTTCCAGATTCATCGAAAGCCCCCGGTAGCTTCCGCCTGGCGCGATAATCACGGCAGTCATCGGCCCGGTGGTATTCGGCGGCATGTAGACGGTGAGCGTGGGTTTATCCAGGTCCTCATCGCCGACCGCGCCCGGAGCTTTTCCCTGCCACAGCGGGATCGTCTGCGGATCCTGCAAAATGGGCGCGGGACGGGGTTGGGCGAAAACGCTCCCTGCCAAAAAGGAAACGAACACGACGCTGCGCTTTATAAACATTTCAGTACCTGACCACCCGCTAGCTATCGCGCGCGGCCCAGTGCGTAACGCGCCCTATCGGTCGGCGACGCCGAGCCGCGCATGAAAACTAAAGCGGCTTCCGAAATCAGTTGACAGTGTGACGCGCGTTCAACCCGAACGGCGCAATCTCGATGTCGAAGCGCTCGCCGTCCGCACGCACCATCTGATACGTCCCGTGCATCGTGCCAACCGACGTCTCCAGCGGACACCATGACGAATACTTGTAAGATTCGGAGGGCGCCAATACGGGTTGCTGGCCCACCACGCCTTCACCCTTCACTTCACGCTGTTGCTCATTGGCATCTGTGATAATCCAATGGCGGCTGATAAGCTGGACGGTCTCGGTTCCCTGATTGGTAATCCGAACGGTGTACTGAAACACCCATTCGCCCTCCAGCGGATGCGAATGCTCTGCTGAGTATTGCGATAGAACTTCAACGCGCACATCACGAGTAATGGCGTCAGAAAGCGAGGGGAGCACGGACTTGGAACTTGTCATGCTGGAATGCTCATGATACCAAAGCCGGTCACGTCCCGATGATCGCCCGCCAGCCGTCCTGGTCGTGTCCGATAGTGATCTTGTTCCCAGCGCGCACCAGGGGCAGCCGCAGCAAGAGTGGATCGCGCGTCACACGTTCGAAAGTCTCGGCGTCAGACAGGCGGATGTACTTGAGCCCGGCGTCCGCGAATGCCTTGCCCTCCGTATCGAGTAACCCTGCCCAGGTGAACTTGTCGACAAATCTCCGGATCTCCCCAGGCGCAATCGGTTTCTGATCGAGATCCACTTTCTGAATCTGCACCCGGCGCTCTTTAAAAAAGCGTTCCGCGGCGCGCGTCGCCTGGGATTTCTTCACGCCAAAAATCTGCACGATCACCATATGAAAACAGAACGGCCTCCCAGAACTTCGGGAGGCCGTAAAATCCAGTAGAACGGAGCGATTAGTCGCCGAACGAACCAACCTCTTCCTGTTTCTCAACAGGCTTGGCGGCCGGCGCGATCGAGGTCAGCGGCACAATATCGGCCTGCACCTTCTCGCCGAGCACCTGCTCCCGATACAGCTTCATCATCTGTTCGTTTTTGGCCTGTTCCTTCAACTTCGCGTCGCGGGCCCGGAATTTCTCCTCGCGAGCCGTCTTCGCGATACCCTTGTCGTCGAGGTCGTGCTGCCGCTCGCGGCTCACATCATCCGCACGCAGCACCAGCGAGTGATCCGCCACCGCCAGATTGACTTTCTTGCCGCCCGCGATGATCTCATGGCGGCCGTGCTCGTCGTACCACTTGGTGAGCGTCGCCGTCATGTGCATTTTCTCTACGATGTTTCTCCAGCCCACGCCAGTGTTATACGCGCAGAAGGAAATCTCGCCTTCCTGGGTCGCATAGGGGATGATGCACTGCTCGGTGCGGCGGAAATCGTAGTTGAACAGATCCTGGAACCACATGCCCGCGATGAATAGGAAGTTCCAGCGGTCCGCGCGGCGCTTGTCGATATCTGCCTTCGTTCGGTCGCCCGTGACTTTGCCGTAGGCACCGGACTGCGACTTCTTCGACATGCCGAAGCACTTGTCGAACTTCGCGATCAGATCGCTGAGCCGGAAATGTGTCGGAGCTTCGTAAGGATTATAGTTGCGCAGCAGCGCGAGCGATACGCCGAACACCGACATCTTTTTGCTGCGCGCGCCGTCGTTGATCTTGGCGACGTCCCGCGCCAGGCGGTCGGCATTCAGGAACGCCGTCACCGGGCGATACTCTTTGGTTTCCTTGTCGCACATCACCGCCATTCCGACGCCGCAGTTCGGATGGCAACCGCACGACAGTTGACCCCAATCCGCATTCGGCCCGTGGACCAGATCCGCGAAATCGGAGAACGTGCTCATGAAGGAGATCGGGAACCAGTCGCGAACCGGCTCGCCGAGGCCCGTCTGATTCTTTACGTCGTGCGCCAGGTTCGCCAGCGTATAGCGCTGGGCCTGGCGGCGCTCATCGGTGATGGCTTCATCGCGGCCGGTGAACGAAACCGGCTGAAAGCTCAGGAACGGAATCTTCTTCGGATTATCGAGCGCGAACCGTACGACCGCGCCCACCTGCTCATTGTTCACGCCGTTGATCAGCGTGATCACCGGAACGATATCGACGCCCGCGCTGTACAGATTCTCGATCGCCCGCAGCTTCACGTCGAACAGATTGCCGACCGCGCGGTGTGAATTGGCTTCGTTGCCGATACCGTCGAACTGGAGATACGCGTAGCGCAAGCCCGCTTCGGCGGCTTGCTTCGCGAAATCCGGGCGCTTGGCGAACTCGATTCCATTGGTTGCCGCCTGCACGCTCTGATAACCGACCTTGCGGCAGTAGCGGACGGCTTCCAGGAAGTGGGGCGAAAGCGTCGGCTCGCCGCCCGAAAATTGTACCGAAAGCTGGCGGCGCGGCTTGATCGTCAGCGCGTTGTCCAGCAGCGTCTTGATTTCTTCCCAGCTCAACTCATGCACAAACCCGACTTGATTCGCATCCATGAAGCACGGATCGCACATCATGTTGCAGCGATTGGTCAGATCGATCGTCAAGACCGACCCGCGTCCATGCGTGACGGTCGAGGTGCCGTGATCGTGAAGCTTTTCGTCGTTGTGAGCACGAATGTCGCGTCCCGGGAAAACGTCTTCCAGATGCTTGAAGAACGCCGGATCGGTCGACATCACGTCTTCAAAATGGCCGTGCGTCGGGCAATCCTTCACCATCAGGATCTTTCCGTCGCGCTCGATTACAGTTGCTTTGATCTCGCCAACTTTCTGATTCTTAAGAATTTCTACAGGAAGCTTGCCGTCCAGAATCTGATTCCGGATCTCTGGGACGCACTTGGGACACAGCGAATCGGTTTCGCGCGGCCAACCCAGCTTCGGCTTCTGCTTTTCCCAGCTCTTCAGAAGAGGTTTGTCCGACCACTTCGGCGTGAACGACGGGTTGGGGCTGATCGAGTTCAGCTTATCGTATACAAACCACGCGGCATTCGCGGCGACAGCGATGGCTTTCTCGACGTGTTTAATGGGTTTGGTCAAAGGGCGATCTCCCTGAAAGGATTAGTCGGAGTAGTTCGTTGCCTAGTATATTAAACCAGCGTCGATACAGCCATATTAATGAATTGAAATGCTCCCAGCGCACATCAGACGGGCTTTTGAGACATCGAACGGTCCCAATCGCCAAGCCACTGCAATGTAAGGAGATAGTCGCCGCGCTACTCGGCATCCACAGGATGGGCGACGAAACGGTAGCCGACGCCGCGAACCGTCAGCAAGTGGCGAGGTTTTACGGGGTTGTCTTCGATATAGCGCCGCAGCCGGACCACGAAATTGTCGATCGCCCGAGTGTCCGTATCTTCATGTAAACCCCAGACTTCCTCGAGCATCCTCTTACGCAACACCGGCTTTCCTTCATGCTCGATCAGGTAGCGCAGGACATTCGCTTCCATTAGCGTCAATGGAAACACCTGATCCCGCACATGCAGTTCCAGCAGGTCGAACTCGACGGATTTATCCCCAAACGCGAAGCGATCGCTCTTTTCCGGCCGCGATGGTTCTGGGGGAACGGCTGCAATGGGATTCACGGAAGCTCGCAGCCACTCGCGGCGCCGCAGCAGGCCACGCAGCCGGGCGATCAGAATGCTCAACTCGAACGGCTTGGTGAGGTAATCGTCGGCACCCGCGGCGAAGCCTTTCAGAACATCTTCCGGATGCCCCCGCGCTGTCAGCATGAGCGTCGGAACAAACTGGCCGGTGGCACGCATCTCGGACATCACGGTGAAGCCGTCTTTGCCCGGCAACATGACGTCCAGAACCACGACGTCTACATCCGGCTGATCGGACTTCATGATTTCGAGCGCGGCTTCGCCCGTGTCAGCCACTTTCACCTGATATCCTTCCGCCTCAAGATTGAAGCGGAGGCCATCGGCCAGGTGCTGCTCGTCCTCGACCACCAGAACGCGGCTCATTTCGCGTTCACTTGAAGCTGCTTGGCAAGAGGAAGCTGCAAAACGAACGTACTGCCGCGTCCCGGACCTTCACTTTCCGCCCACGCCCGTCCGCCGTGGCGTTGCGCCACCGACTGGACGATATACAAACCTAAGCCAGTTCCTTTCACTCGCGTGCCCAGCGGCCCTGGGACCCGGTAGAACCGCTTAAAAATCTGTTTCAGCTCGGTCTTGGCGATGCCCGGTCCCTGGTCAATCACCCGGACCGACGCGAATTTGCCATCCAGATTCGCGGTTTCGACCGCGATCTTTATGTCACTCCCGGAATACTTGACCGCGTTGTCGACTAAATTCGACACGGCCGCCCGAACCTCTTCGGCGTCGCCCAGGACGGTGACCGGCGAGACCGCGCGGTGTTCCAGGGCGTCCGCGTCGAGGTGGTGGAGCTTTCGCGCGCGCGACAGGCACTCTTCCACGACTTCACCCAAATCGATCGGCGATCGATTCAGCGTGCGGCTGGTATGACCAACGCGTCCGGTGCGGAGCACCTGCTCAATGGTGGCCAGCAGCCGGTCGCTGTCGTCCAGCATGATGCGATAAAATTCCTGCCGTTTCACCTCGTCGACCGCGCGCGTCTGCAAAGTCTCCAGATACAGCCGTATCGAAGCCACCGGTGTTTTCAGCTCATGCGTGACTGCGTTGATGAACGCATCGTGCTGGGCATTGCGCCGGATTTCACGTACCAGAAAGATCGTGTTGAGGACCACACCGCTGATAATCATCGCGGCCAGGACCACGCCAAGGAATACCAGAATTCCGTGGTGCCAATTGAGCAGCACCCAGCCCACGTAGAGCAGCAGCGTGACCAGGATGAGGCCGGCCCCAAGCGCGATGAAAAACGCAATCGATTTCCGCCGTCCCGCGGACACCATATTTTCAGCTTATCTGCTTTATTGGCCCTTGAGATAAGCTTCGGACTGCGCCTGGTTTTTTGTCGGCACGACTTTGTCCGGATCGATCCGCACCATGACGTAAGTTACGTGGTCGTCAATCCGCGTGAACCAGTGCCCGGTTCCCGCCGGAATCACGATCATGTCACCGGCTTTTAGCTGATGTGTCACCGGGTTTCGGATCGACTTCGAATTGTATCCCGGGCCGTTTTGTTCCCGGACCGTTTTGAGATTGTCGGGGCGCCGCTTTGGCTCGACCAAATCCGGTCCCGTCAAAAGTGTGGCCGAGCCTTCGATGATGTAGTAAACCTCGCTGATCTGCTCGTGCTCGGCGACTTCGCTTGGGTCGCCAGGCCCCAGCTTCTCGCGCCTGACCAGGCCGACGCCAACTTGGGATTTTCCGAGATCCACGGATCGGACTTGCTGATCGATGATGTGGTTCGCAATCGCGCGCTGAACGTATGCGTCTAACTCGCTCTTGGGAATGTATGACGCCGAGCAGTGATTACACGTCGGCTTCGGCTCTTGCGCCAGCAGCGCCAGTACGACTACAAGGACGCCGATGATCGCGTTCCAGGCAATCTTCATAGCTACTTAGTCTTGGGCCAAACCACACCTTGATCTTTCTTCGTGACCGGGGCCATGCCTTTGAATGCGAATTTCTGCACCCGTTGACCGCGGTACGTTTCGGTGGTGTAGATGTTGCCTTTAGAGTCTGTCGCGATGCTGTGGACGCCGTAAAATTCACCCGGTTGGCGGCCCCCTTCACCGAAACTGGTCAGGAGTTCGAGAGATTGCCGATCGATAATGTGAACGCGGTCGTTTTCGCCGTCCGCAAGATAGATGTATTTCTGCTGCGGGTCCCGCGAAAACGCGACGTCCCACGCCGACCCTGAACCCAAGGTTTCCTTCTGGTAGAACATTTCCTTGACGTAGGTCCCGTCCGGTTTGAAGACTTGAATGCGATCGTTAACCCGGTCGCAGACATACAGGAGATTGTCCTTGGAAAGTTCAACGCAGTGTACCGGATTGCGAAACTGCTGCGGCGGAGGATCGTCGGGTTTGTAGCGTCCCATGTCGGTATCGTCGGGTTTATGGCCGTAGGCGCCCCAATGGCGCTTGTACTTGCCCGTGTTCGCGTCGAACACGATCACGCGATGGTTGCCGTAGCCGTCGGCGACGTATAACTCGTCAGTTTTGGGATCGACGAAAGTCTTGGCAGGCAGCCGCAGATTCTCGATGTCGTTGCTTCCCTTGCTACGCGCGGGCTTGCCGATCTGCATCAAAAACTTTCCGTCCTGAGTGAACTTTAGAACCATGTTGTCATTGAAGCTCTGAAATCCGGCTGGACCGCCGCGCCCGGTCGCGAGAGTTTCATCGCTGCCGCCGACCGCGCCGCGTCCACCCGTGCCCCCGCGGCCGTTGCCGCCGATCCAGACGTTGCCTTTATAGTCGACGGTGATCCCGTGATTCGAATCCGGCCAATCGTATCCGTTGCCCGGCCCGCCCCAATGTCCGATCAGGTTCCCCTGCTGATCGAACTCGAGCACGGGCGGCGCCGCGGCGCAACACATCGCCGTGGGCGGCTTGGTAGTGGCGTGCTGTTCGCCGGGTTCGAGCGATCCGCCTCGATGAATAATCCAGATATGGTCGTTGCCGTCCACGGAAACGCCGATCGTCTGGCCGAGAATCCAGTGGTTGGGCAGCGGTTTGGGCCACATCGGGTCCACTTCGAACCGGGGCGCTTCCACCGCCGCGGCGTGCACTACCATTCGCTTCCCAACGACGTCGTAGCCGGCGAATAAGAGCGCCAGCGCCGCCAGCAGAGCCGCGGCCAGGTAGATGTTCCGTTTCATCATGCCTCCCTCTTTTCCGTCAGGTCTCCGGATAGCATATACCCTTTGACGGGCGATGCAATTGGTAACCTTTATTGTTACGTGGCACAAAATTCTGATCACTTGAAACAGATCGCGGCGGAGTCCGCCGTAGCCGAAGTCAAGGATGGGATGGTTGTCGGCATGGGCACGGGTTCCACCGCTGCGTTTGCGACTCAGGCTCTCGGGAAACGTGTGCGAGAGGGTCTGGACATCATTGGGATCCCAACGTCCAGGCAGACGGAAGCGCAAGCAAAAGCTCTTGGCATCCGGCTCAGCAGTCTCGATGAACGCTCCGAGATCGATCTCACCATCGACGGTGCGGATGAAGTCGAGAAAGGGCCGCTGAATCTAATTAAGGGATATGGCGGGGCGTTGTTGCGCGAGAAGATTGTGGCGAGCGCAACCAAACGTCTGATCATCATTGCGGATGAAAGCAAGCTCGTCGAAAAATTGGGCACCAACCACTCTGTGCCGGTCGAGGTCGTTCCGTTCGGCTGGAAATTGGCTGCTCAAAAAATACAAGATCTCGGAAGCAAGCCGGAGTTGCGCGCGAATTCCGATGGCAGTCCGTTTGTCACCGACGGCGGACACTACATTTTGAATTGCAAGTTCGGCCTCATCGAGGATCCAAGTTCGCTCGCCGATGAACTGGACCGCATCGTCGGCGTCGTGGAGCACGGCCTGTTCATTCGCATGGCCGCGGAAGTCCGGCTGGGCGGGACAGCGGGCGTGGAGACTCTGTTCCCGGAGAAAAGGTGATCGCGAAACGTCTGGGCGCCATTGAGGCGGGTGGGACCAAATTCTTGTGCGCCGTCGGAACACCCGATGGCGAACTGCTTCAAGAAACCCGCATTCCGACGGGTACACCGGAGGAAACGATCCCTCAGGTCATTGATTTTTTTCAGGATTTTTCTCGGGATTTTTCCCGGTCCGGCGGTGAGCCACTCGCGGCGATCGGAATCGCGTCCTTCGGCCCCGTGCAGATCGACCGGAATTCGCCTCAATACGGCTTCATCACTACGACTCCGAAAGCCGCCTGGCGTCATTTCGACCTTCTCGGAGCCATCCGGCGGGCGTTTCCGGTGCCGGCCGGCTTCGATACGGACGTCAACGGCGCGGCCCTCGCGGAAGCTCGCTGGGGTGCGGCCAAAGGACTCCGGGCGTTCCTCTATGTCACGGTCGGCACGGGGATCGGAGGCGGCGCGCTGGTAGACGGATCGCCACTGCACGGGATGACCCACGGCGAAATGGGACACATCCGAATTCCTCACGATCGTTCACGCGATTCCTTTGCGGGAATCTGTCCATTCCACGGCGATTGTCTGGAGGGGCTCGCTTCCGGTCCGGCCATCGAAGCCCGATGGCAGGTTCCCGCAACCGCGCTCGCACCGGATCACGCCGCGTGGCGTCTCGAAGCCGAGTATCTTGCGCTGGCATGCGTGAACTGGATCTGCGTTCTGTCGCCGCAGAGAATTGTCCTGGGCGGCGGCGTGATGCGGCCGGAGCTTTTCCCGCTGATTCGCCGCCGAGTTTGCGAATTGCTGAACGGATACCTGGATGTTCCCGAGCTCACGCGCGATATCGATCGCTATATCGTGCCTTCCCCGCTCGAAGGCCGGGCCGGATTGCTCGGGGCGCTTGAACTGTCCGCGCGCGCTCTTAATCAGGCATAGAATACGAAAGTGAATCGCCGTGGCTTTCTGAAAAATCTCGGCTGGGGCGCGGCGGCTGTGGCGCTCGCCCGGGCGGAACAAGTTGGATCTGACGTGACATCGGTAAAGGCTCTGGTTTTCGATACCTTCGGCACTATCGTCGATTGGCGTGGGTCCATCATCGCGGAAGGTGAACAGTGGGGCAAGACTAAAGGCCTCCATGTCGATTGGGCGCGCTTCGCGGACCGCTGGCGCGCGGGCTACGGTCCGTCGATGGATAAAGTTCGCAAGGGCGAAATGCCGTGGACCAAGCTCGACGGCTTGCATCGTATGATCCTCGAACAGGTGTTGAAGGAATTCGCGATCGAAGGACTATCCGAACAGGAAAAAGATCATTGGAACCGGGTCTGGCATCGCCTGAAGCCATGGCCGGATTGTGTCGAAGGGCTCACCCGTCTCAAGAAGAAGTACATCATTGCGCCGCTTTCGAATGGCAATATCGGCCTGATGACGGACCTGGCCAAGCACGCCGGGCTCCCCTGGGACGCGATTCTTGGAGCGGAACTCGTCCGCCACTACAAACCCGATCGCGAAGTCTATATATCCGCACCGGAATTCCTGGGTCTGAGCCCAGGTCAGGTGATGATGGTCGCGGCTCACGCGGGAGACTTGCGCGCGGCGGGCGCGTGTGGGCTCAGAACCGGATTCATTCACCGTCCGGACGAATTCGGTCCGGGAGGAAAAGCCGACAAGGCCAATTCCGGCGACTTCGATATCGTTTCCTCGGATACGCTCGACCTGGCGAAAAAACTGGGTGCCTGAGATTTCCCTCAAGTCGAGGAAACCGCGAGAGATCCGCCGCTCCGCCCAGGCCGAGATCCAACGTAAAACTCGGTCCTGTGTTCTAGCCCGTTGTTCCAGTACGATCGGCCCTGGTTCTAGGACCGAAAAGTCTGGCGTACACCCAGCGTTCATTCTATCCTTCTCGCAGGAAGTCGTAACGCTGATTGTAAGGCTGGTTTACTTGGAGGTTGGATGAGAGGGATTATCGGAATCGCATTTTTGATTCTTGGAGTATCCGGGTTGGCTGCGGCACAGGATCGGGACGAGCGGCATGGCCCCCGCCAGCACGGGACGGGCCGGACTCATTTTGGAGTTTCGAAAATTCTGACGGGCAAAAGCACACCATCCGGCAATTCAGGTTCAAACTCCTCTGATTCGGGATCGATGAATTTCAAGCCGGTTTTGGGCGGAACGCCTCCATCGGGCGGCAACGGCTCAAGTGGCGGGAACGGGCCCACCGGCGGTCCTTCTGGTGGAAATCCCCCTGGCGGTAACCCTCCGGGTGGCAATCCTCCATCTGGTAATCCTCCATCTGGAAATCCTCCGGGCGGTAATCCTCCAGGCGGCAATCCGCCAGGTGGTAATCCCGGCGGACCGGACTCGCCTCCGACCTGGGGAGGACCCATTGGCGGCGGTCCCGGCGACACGCCGACTCACACGGTGCCGGAGATCGATCCGGCGTCCGGCATGAGCGCCTTGACGCTACTTTCCGGAGCCCTCGTTGTCATGCGAGGACGCCGCAAGAAGGACAGCTAGTACCGTTCGATGTCCGAGGGGCCCGCAGAAACGTCGGTTGCACTTCTTCCGGAAGACAGCACGTTTTTCGCGCGGCCAACGTTCGGACTTCACGCACGCCTCGGGGCGCTCGCGGCCCTGTTCATCGTTGAGCTGATTGCGATCTCACTGTGGGTGGACACGTCGGTTCTGCAAGGAAAGCCCGGCTTACCCGGCTGGATTGAGAACGCCGGCAAAGCGGCTCTTCAGGCGATGGTCGCGTTCGCCGCGTTGTTCCTGACGTTTGGTTATCTCCACTCCAAAGGCGCATGGAAGCGAATCTCGCGCGAGCTTGCTGAGGTTCCCATTCAGTGGCGATTTCTTGCCGGTCACGCGCTGGCGATGACGGCTTTTGCAGGTCTCACATCAGTCCTTTTCTCACACGATCTGACGGCGCTTCAAGGGAACGTTGTGGCCGGGAGCTGGATGCTCGTTGGAGCCTGCGGCATCGTTCTCGGAGTTTTCAGCGCGATTTCGCCGAGCGCCTCGCTTTACCTGTTCCGTTGCACCGGTGCTGCTTGGGCTTACGCCTCCGGAGGAGCGGTGATCGTGTTTCAGTTGGTTGGACGCGCCATCCCGTTGTGGCAGCCAGCCACGGGAATCACTTTCGTCCTGGTTCGAACGCTGCTCGGCTTCTTCGTCGCGGATGTAGTGGCGAATCCTGCCACCTCGATGATCGGCACGCGGGAATTCACCGCAAACATCGGATGGGGCTGCTCCGGCATTGAGGGGCTGGTTCTGATCCTGGTATTCACCTCCGCGTGGCTAGCATTTTTCCGCCGCGAGCTTCGTTTTCCGCGGGCCCTACTGTTGATTCCCGCCGGAGTGGTGATCCTGTGGACCCTGAACGTGGCGCGCATCACTGCTTTGATCCTGATTGGATCGGCCGGCGCTCCCGCGGTCGCCGTAGGCGGATTTCATTCCGCCGCCGGCTGGATTTGCTTCAATGCGGTAGCGTTGGGACTGTCGCTGGCCGCGCAACGGATGCACTGGATCACGGCTGGCGGGCAGAGCAACCCGCCTGAGGTTCGCACGCTTGGTCACGATGTCTCTGAAAATCCAACCGCCGCGTATCTGATTCCGTTTCTAACGGTTCTCTCGGCAGGCATGCTCGGCCGCGCTACCAGCGGCGGTTTTGAATGGCTATATCCGCTTCGCTTCCTCGCGGCGGGAATCGCGCTCTGGATGTTTCGCGACAAATACAAGAATCTCGATTGGAGTTTTGGCTGGCTGGCTCCAGTGGCCGGCGTCGCGGTATTCGGCATGTGGATGGGGCTGGAGCGGCTTCATGGAAGTGGAGACTCCAGCCTGGGCGCTAACTTGGCGGCTTTGCCATCGGCCGGCCGGGTGGCATGGATCGGCTTCCGCGTGCTGGCCGCGGTGATCACGGTTCCTATCGTGGAAGAACTGGCCTTTCGGGGCTTTCTGATGCGCCGGCTGATCTCGGCGGATTTTGAATCGGTAGGATTGCAAGTCTTCCGGATATCCGCGGTGCTGATTTCGTCGCTGGCGTTCGGGGTTCTGCACGGGGACCGCTGGATCGCGGGAGCGATGGCGGGAATCGTCTACGCCGGCGCGCAACTGTGGCGCGGCCGGACGGGCGATGCAATCGTTGCACACGGCGTCACCAATGCGCTGATTGCGGCTTGGGTTCTGTACAGCGGCGACTGGAATCTCTGGTAGCGGCCGGGAGTCCTGCTTCCGGCCGCTTTTCTCACGTCACAAAGAACGCAAGAAGTTTAGAATGTTTTGACGCTGCGACGTAGACAGTCCGTTGAAATTCTGGATCACCTCGGTCGCTTCGGACGGGCAATTCTGGGACGCGTGCGCGTTGTTTCTCGAGTTGCCGTTATTCCCATCGCCGCCGCTATTTCCGTTGTTGCCATTGTTTCCATTGCCGTTGTTCCCCGAATTGCCGCCGGACGCGCATCCGTCGTCGGTGTGAGCCTGGATGGCTTGAAGCAGATCCGAAGTTCTACCATCGTGCAGGAAGAACAGCCGCTGCCCGACACCCCATAACGGCGCTGTCCGGAACTCGTTCCCTGCCGCCGTTCCTTGCGTAACACCGTCCGCGAGATTTGACCCCATGGCATGCAGCGCGAAGTCGGAATAGGGGTGGTAGGTCACATTGGACATCCCGGTGTATTGAGAGGCGCTGGTGGTCAGCGAAGGGCTGTGACACAAGCCGCAGCCGATCGCTCGAAACAACTGCTGGCCGGCCTGTTCCGAATCGGAGGCCGTCGTCGGCGCTGGCGGCGCGGAGAGCCGCATGAACAGGGCGAAGTTGACGAGGTCAGAGGAGATGGTCGAGACATTTCCCGTGGCTCCATTGAGGTTCGAGTAGTCCTCGGGAGTGGCGTTATACACGCACCCCGAGACAGCGGAGCGTTCGGTCGGGAAGATCTCATTGGAGACGCCCTGTTCCACGTTGTACGCCTCACCGGCGAAGATCAGCAGAGATTTGTTCTGCGCTTTCCAGCCGAAACGAGTTACCGTGCCGTCGTTACCCGTCGTGTTCAATCGGCCGCTGATCCCCAGCGCGGCTTTTACTCCTTGGGTCTGGGTGAGATTCGCTTGTAAAGCGGAATCCGGCGTGTTCTCTACCAGACCGAGGCCGAATATAGGAGTCGGAATGCGGAAGATGACATTGTGATTCGACATTGCGGTCGCGAAGTCCGGCTGTGACAACGTGCACCCACTCGCATCGGTTCGCCCGGCGATCGTGAAGAGTCCGTGAACGCCGCCGTCGGGCTGCGAGCCGTTATTGACGAAGCGAGCTTCCCGCACCGGCCCATCCAGGGTGATAAAAGCGGGAACAGAATTCTTGGCTCCATCCAGCGTCGCCAGAGCCACCTGTGGATTCGCCACTGAATTTTGTGGACTCTTCAAGCCCGGGCTGCTTCCGCCAACTGCCGGCTGTGCGTGGCACATCGCGCAACTGTTGCCGTTGAACGTCGGGCCTAAGCCGGTTCCAGCCTCTCCCGAGATGCTGCCGGAGACCGAATCGATTTCTTTGAAGCGGGTCAGCGCCTGGGTGAAAATCGCCTGCTCGGTCGAGTTCAAGGTCGCATAAGAGCCGCCAGCCCCCGCCGGACCTTTGCGAGGTCCAGGATCCGTTTGCGCAATCCCCGCTCCCACGGCCAATGCAAAGGGCATGAAAACCTTCATCATGGAAACTTCTCCTCAAAAGCGTGCGTTGCGGCACACTACTCCTGCGTTGATCGGCGTGGGGAAATAGCAAGCTCCGGAAGCGCAGACAGAGGGGTAGTATTATGCCGAAGACATAGCTTCCAGAAGAGGCAGCCCTCGCCCACTACGGGGGCCATAATTCGATGGCACTGGCATTACAACCTGCGAAGTGCCGGACGCGGATTCCCGTTACAGCAGAGATCTATGTGATTCGGGTTGGAGATAGTGTCACGGTTGTTAACGTTTCGTTAAGCCGTGTAAAGAACGTAACATTACGCGAGAATCGGGCGGATCACGTTTCCATGGACGTCGGTGAGTCTGAAATGACGGCCTTGGAACTTATAAGTGAGCTTGGTGTGATCCACACCGAGGCAGTGGAGAATCGTGGCGTGCAGATCGTAGACTTCGGCGGGATCTTTCACGATGTTGTAGCTGAAATCGTCGGTCTCTCCATGGGTGATCCCGCCTTTAATTCCGCCGCCTGCCATCCACATTGAGAAGCAGCGCGGATGATGGTCGCGACCGTAGTTGGTTTCCGTCAGCGCGCCCTGTGAATAAACCGTGCGGCCGAATTCGCCGCCCCAGACGACCAACGTGTCTTTCAACATGCCGCGCTGCTTCAGATCTTGAATCAGCGCCGCCGAAGGCTGATCCGTTTGCACGCACTGGCCGCGGATCTCTTTCGGGAGGTTGTTGTGCTGGTCCCAGCCGCGATGAAAGAGCTGGATGAAGCGGACGCCGCGTTCGGCGAGGCGCCTCGCCAGGATGCAGTTGGCGGCGTATGTGCCCGGCTTGCGCGAATCGGGACCGTACATGTCGAACGTTTCCGGGGATTCTTTCGACAAATCGGTCAACTCCGGCACGGAGGATTGCATACGAAACGCCATCTCGTATTGCGAGATGCGCGTGGATACTTCCGGGTCCTGATAATCCCTGTATTCGATCTCGTTCAGTTTGGCCAGATCGTCGAGAAACCGCCGCCGCGCTGTTCCGTCGTATCCCGGAGGATTCGAAAGATACAAGACCGGATCAGCGCCGGATCGGAACTTCACGCCCTGATATTTTGTTGGCAGGAATCCGCTACCCCATTGCCGATCCGCCAGCGCCTGGCTGTTTCCAGAGCCCTGCGACACCATCACGACGAATGCCGGCAACTCTTGCGATTCGCTGCCCAACCCGTAAGCGATCCACGAGCCGATGCTGGGCCGGCCGGCGAGTTGGAATCCGGTCTGAAAAAAGGTCACCGCCGGATCGTGATTGATTTGCTCAGTCTGCAAAGACTTGATCACGCAGATGTCATCGGCGATCTTGGCGGTGTGAGGGATCAGCTCACTCAGCCATGTGCCGCCTTGGCCGTGCTGGGCGAACTGAAAAACCGTCGGCGCCGTCGGAAACTTCGCCTGATATGCCGTCATTCCCGTGAGCCGTTGGCCCATGCGGATGGATTCCGGCAAATCCGTGCCACGCCGCGTTTGCAGACTGGGCTTATAGTCGAAAAGATCCAGTTGTGACGGCGCGCCGTGCTGGAAAAGATAAATGACGCGCTTGGCTGTCGGCGCGAAATTCGGGAATCCGGGTGGCCCGCCCTCGGCCTTGGCGTCGCCGGACAACAGCGATCCCAGCGCAGCCGTGCCGATCCCTGCGCCTGTCAGGCCGAAGAAATGCCGGCGCGTCATCATCAGTCGGTGATTATCAATAGGACTCACTGCTTGGTCACCACTTCATCCAGATTCAGCATCAGACTCGCGACGGATGCGTACGCCGCCAGTTCACGGGCATCCAACTTCGCGTCTGCCCGCGATTCGCCCTGACTCAAGTAGGCCGCGATCTCATTCGGTTTGCCCGAGAAATAATCCAAATGGAATTGGAAGCTGCCGCGCAGAACTTCCTGCTCCTTTGCCGACGGGAATCGGCCCGTAACCAGCCGGAATCCGAAACGCAGCCGCTGATCGGCGTTTGCGCCGCCTTCCTTCATAATTCTCTGGCCGATAAACCGGGCCGCCTCGACGAACGTAACATCGTCCATCAAATTCAGTGCTTGCAACGGAGTATTCGTCCGCGTCTCTCGAACCACGCACGCCTCGCGCGTCGCGGCATCGAAATTGATCATCTCCGGTGGAGCGATGGTACGCTTCCAGAACGTGTACAGGCTGCGGCGATACAGATCGTCACCATGGCTCTGAACATAATCCATGTCCTGCATGCTGGTTTCTTTCCAAAGCCCGGCGGGTTGATAGGGCTTTACCGAAGGCCCGCCGACTTTCTCGACTAGCAGGCCGGCATCGAACAGCACCTGGTCGCGGATCATCTCGGCGGGTAGCCGGAAACGCGGCCCGTGGGCCAGCAGCCGATTCTCAGGATCGCGCTGCAGCAGATCCGGAGTCACCTTGGATGACTGCCGATACGTCGCGCTGGTCACAATCAGTTTCTGCAAAGCCTTGACGTCCCATCCCGTGCGGACAAATTCGGTAGCGAGCCAATCAAGCAGCTCTGGATTCGAGGGCCATTCGCCCTGCGAGCCGAAATCCTCGACTGTTTTCACGATCCCGGTCCCGAAGTACATCTGCCAGAAGCGATTCACCGTGACCCGCGCAAGCAGGGGATTCTCCGGATCCACCAGCCATTCGGCGAAGCCCAGCCGGTTATCGGGCGCGCCGCTTGGAAGGGGCGGCAAAACCGAGGGAACGCCTGGCGAGACCTTGGCGGCCGGATGGTCGTAGGCGCCGCGCGTCAGCAGAAATGTCGACTTGGGCGGATTCGATTCCGCCATGATCATTACCGTCGGCAACGTGCGCTCGAATTTTTCTTTTTCCTCGCGCAGGTTCGCCAGACGCTGCCACGCGTCGCGAAGATCCGCAGGAGCGGCATTTTCCAGGTAATACCAGTGCAACTGCAGCTTTTCGATGTTCGACCGCTGCGGCTCCGGCTTGCCGGCGATCTCCTGAATCGATTCCGCGAGCGCGAGCGCTGAGATTTCGTCGGCGTTCAACTCGCGCGCGTAGACGCGGACCTCGTCGATTAGCCCCCGAAAACGCCGTTCCGGTCCCCATCCCGTGCCGATGTGAAACGTTTGCTTGAAAACGTTCCCGGCGTTGCGAAAAGGCCGGTAAAGCGTGTCCAGGAGGACGCGGGTTTTGGCAAGCTGACCATCGACATAAACGTGGACGCCCTCGGCCATCCGCGAGCCTGAGTAAGTCACGGTAATTTGGTGCCACTTCTTTGCATCGAGAGCCTGCTCGGTTTCCAGCCGGATGGCATCGTCGTCCCAATTGTTGGTGACATTGACGTACAGCCGTCCCTGATCGAAATGAACTCCGAAGCCTTTGCCCTTCGGATTGTCGACCATGCGCGACATGACGCTGCCGTCGGGAATGCCGTCGGAATAAACCCACGCGGACAGCGTAAAGCGGTCGTCGATATCGAAGCTCGCGACGTTGCCGGCGTCGAGGTACGCCTTCCCGTCGAAGGAAGCCGCGCGGCCGATTCGTCCCGGCGCGAATGGGACGGCGCCGTCCAGCACTTTTATGTCTTCTGTTTCAAAAGAAAGCGCGCCGGTTAATGCGCGCCCGGGCGTCCAGTATGTCTTCTCGCCCGATCGCAGCCCGTTCTGCCACTTTCGTTCGACTTTAGCCGTCTCCGCATCCCGCTTGCGAAGAAAATCTTCAACCGAGCGGATCTGCGCGTCGAAATCGTCGAGGCTCCGCTGCTGGTCGACCGTGGGAGCTTCAATCATCGGAGGCGAGTTGCCATACTTCATCGCGCGACCGAGTTCCGGAACGTTGTTGAAATACGCGAAGACCTGATAGAACTCTTTTTGGCTGAACGGGTCGTACTTGTGATCGTGACAGCGGGCGCAGCCGAGCGTCAGACCCAGAAAAACAGCCGACGTGGTCTCTACACGATCGACCACGTACTCAACCGCGTACTCTTCCGGAATGATTCCATCTTCCGTATTCGCGCGATGATTGCGATTGAAACCCGTGGCGATCTTCTGATCGCGCGTCGCAGTTGGCAGCATGTCGCCCGCGATCTGTTCGAGGGCAAATTGATTGAAGGGCTGGTTGCGATTGAACGCGTTGATCACCCAATCCCGCCAGCGCCACATGATCCGCTCGCCGTCGAACTGGTAGCCGTTGCTATCGGCGTACCGCGCGCCGTCAAGCCACCGGAACGCCATGCGTTCGCCGTAGCGTGGCGATGTCAGCAACCGGTCTACTACCTTCTCATAAGCGTTCGCGGACGAATCCTTCAAAAACGCATCGATCTCGGCAGGCGTCGGCGGGAGCCCGGTCAAATCGAGCGAAACGCGCCGGATCAAAGTTTCCTTGCTCGCTTCGGCTGACGGCTGCAATCCCTCCTGGTCCAGGTGGTGGAGCACGAAACGATCGATCGGATTGCGCGGCCACGCTGTATCCTTAACGTCCGGAAGAGCCGCGCGGACGGGGGGAATTAAGGACCAGTGCTTCTGCCACTTCGCTCCTTGCGCGATCCACTGTTTCAGCGTCTCGACCTCGGCGTCCGTGAGCTTCACGCCGGTGAAGGCCGGCGGCATACGTTGCGCGGGTTTCTCAGACGTCACGCGACGGATCAGTTCGCTCGACGCCGGATCGCCGTCCACGATGGCATGCTTGCCGCCCGACAGCTCCGCCTTCGCGGCTGCTTCGCTATCCAGACGGAAGGGAACGTTTTTAGACTTCGCGTCTGGCCCGTGGCAGGTGTAGCATTTGTCCGAGAGAATGGGCCGCACGTCGCGATTGAACTCGATGGAGGCGCCGAACAGCGGCAACGCAGCCGTGAGCAATGCTAGCATGTTCCAGAATCGCATCGCAGACACATTTCGAGTCTATCACCGCCAATTCGTAACGTCGCCGGCGCGTAGTATAATTTCGTCGAGTCAAATGACGTTGCCGCGCTATGTGCTTCCGATCGTTCTGAGTTTTGTGGCGTCCGCGCAGAACTACCAGCCTGCTCCTGAAAATCTCAAGGCTCGCGAGTGGTTCCAGGACAACCGCTTCGGCTTGTTTATACACTGGGGTGTCTACAGCGTTCTCGGTAGGGGCGAATGGGTCATGAATAACGACAAGATTCCCGTCGCCGAATATGAAAAACTGCCGGCGGAGTTCAACCCCACTGAATTCAACGCGGCCGAGTGGGTCGCGATGGCCAAAGACGCCGGGATGAAATACATCACCATCACCAGCAAGCATCACGACGGATTCGCGATGTGGGGAACCAAACAGGGCGATTGGGACATTGTCGATCGCACGCCTTATAAGAAAGACGTGCTGAAGATGCTCGCCGACGAGTGTCATCGCCAGGGCATCAAGCTGTTTTTCTATCATTCGCAGCTCGATTGGCACAATCCAGACTACTTTCCGCTCGGCCGGACCGGCCTGACTGCCGGACGACCATCTGGCGGAACCTGGAACCGCTATCTCGACTACATGGACAGCCAGCTCCGTGAATTGCTGACCGGTTACGGCGAGATCGGCGGCATCTGGTTCGACGGCATGTGGGACAAACCCGACGCCGACTGGCGGCTTCAACAAACGTATTCGCTGATTCACAGCCTTCAGCCGGCCGCGATGGTCGGGAGCAATCATCATCTGAAGCCGTTCCCGGGCGAAGACTTTCAAATGTTCGAGAAAGATCTCCCCGGCGGACGAACGGCGGAGTTTAACAGCAAGTCCGAAATCGGCAATCTGCCGCTCGAAAGCTGCGACACGATCAACGGCGCATGGGGTTATAACAGCAGCGATAAGCGCTTCAAATCGTCCACTCAGTTAATTCAGTACCTGGTAAAAGCGGCCGGCAATAACGCCAATTTCCTGCTGAACGTCGGCCCGATGCCGACTGGCAAGATTCAGCCCGAGTTTACGGAAAGGCTCCACGCGGTGGGTGAGTGGATCCGCAAGAACGGCGAATCAGTCTACGGAACTCGCGGCGGTCCGATCAAGCCGCGCTCGTGGGGTGTCACCACCCAGAAGGGTCCGAAAATCTACGTGCACGTGCTTGATTGGACCGACGCCGTTCTGGCGCTGCCCGAAATGAAAGATGTCAAGTCCGCCGCAACGCTTTCCAGCGGAGAAGCGGTTCGGGTGACGCACGCACCAGGCGCGACGCTGCTTCGCCTGCCTGAGCATCGCGATCCGGTCGATACGGTGATTGTCCTCAGCCGATAAGTGATGCTGACCCGGCGTGAAGCTCTACTAGGCGCTCTGGCATTCGCGGGGGCGCGCGATGGCTTAGCGAAGGCCTCGCAGCCGTCTGTCCCGCTGGCGTTCGACGTCCCGCCGCACGCCTGCGACTGCCATACGCACATCTTCGGAAATCCGAAGAAATTCTACTATTGGCCGAGCCGCGCCTATACGCCGGAACCGGCCTTGCCGAAAGAGATGGCTGCGCTGCATCGCAAGCTGCACATCGAGCGCGTGGTCATTGTGACGCCTAGCGTGTATGGCCCCGATAACTCAGCGACGCTCAACGGGATGAAAGCGCGCGGCCCGAATGCCCGCGGCGTCGCCGTGATCGACGAACTGACTTCGGAGCGTGCGCTTGAGGCGATGGCGCGCGAAGGCATCCGCGGAATCCGGCTGAATCTTGCAACCGGAAACCAGATCGACGCAGAGGGCGCGCGGACCCGTCTGCGCGAGGCCGCCGATCGCGTAAAGAAGCACAACTGGCACATCCAGATGTTCACGACCTTGCCCGTGATCGCGGCCATCAAAGACGCGGTCCGCGATTCGCCCGTGCCCGTCGTTTTCGATCATTTCGGCAGCGCCCAAGCATCGCTGGGGGTAGAACAGCCCGGGTTCGCGGACCTGATTGACCTGGTCCGCGCGGGAAACACCTGGGTCAAGATTTCCGGCGCGTATCGTTCTTCGCAGCAGGCGCCCGATTACGCCGATGTCGCCCCGCTCGCCAAAGCGTTGATCGCCGCGAACGCGGACCGGGTCCTTTGGGGCACCGACTGGCCTCATCCGAATTCCGCGACGCCGGCAGGCCACAAGCCGACCGAGATAACGCCGCTATTCGCCATCGACGATGCGCGCCTGTTCAACCAATTTGCCCAATGGGCGCCCGATCCCGCGCTTCGCACCAAGATTCTGGTGGACAATCCCGCGCGGTTGTACGGATTTTAGTTCTGCCGCATCGCCCAGTCGAGTTTGTAGTAAAACGCCTTCTCCATCATCGCCAGATGCGCGCGATAGCCTTCCGGATCGATAAACGGATTTGGCCCGCCTTGGGCTAGCCTGGCCTGCTTCTCCGCGAGCCCATAGAACTTGGCGTGCGATGCGAGAAACACATCGCACGGCAGGCTCTTCAACACTTTGAAGCCGCGCTGATAATCCTCGACGATGTTTGGATAGGCGTCATTGTTGACCAGGGTGTTCGCGTTATTCACGCCGATGCTGCCGACGATCACGACATTGTAGGTCTTGCCGCCGTCCTGGGTCTTCAGACTCCAACTGGTGCATCCCTTCGTGTGCCCGGGCGTAAGGTGCGCCACCAGAACATTCCCACCGTGCCGGACTTCGTCTTTATCGTGCAGAACGCGGCTCACTTTCACCGCCGGAAATCCGCCGCGCCCGGCCGCGGGATGTTCCATGGTGTCCACGTCCGCGTCCATCACCATGAACGACGCGCCCGTGAGTTCCTTGACGCGAGCGGTCCCCGCGCAGTGATCGCCATGCGCGTGGCTGATCAGGATGACCTTAATATCCTGGAACTTGAATCCAAGCTGCTCGACGCTCTTTTGAATCAGCGGCACGGAACTTTCGAAATCCGGGTTGATCAAAATGTGCCCTTGCGGCGATGTAATCAGAAACGACGCGTAGTCAGCCGTGCCGACATAATAGATGTTCCCGATCACTTTGTGAGCCGGAAACGGTCCGTTGGCGTCCTCATTCGAGACAGGATTCGCCTCCCACGGAGTCAGGATCGGAGGCAAAGTTTCCTTTGGAATCGCGGGCTTCGCCGATGCCGATTGCGCTTGCATGGCGGCCGGCAGGACAACCGTGATAACGGCAATGGCAAAGATGGAACAGCGCATGTTTTAGTCCCTCCTCGTGTGGGGCTTTTCAGGCAGTATCCATGCTACTACGGCGATGCAATTATCATGAAGTGTCCCCTATGTCCGCTCTTCAAGCCGAGTCCGCCGAGCTGAGTCCGTATTTTCGATTCTCGCGAACCGAATGGGCCACGCTCCGCGCATCCACTCCCCTGCCGCTCAACGAAGCGGATCTTGTCACGTTGCGCGGCATCAACGAAGATATTTCGCTCGACGAAGTCTCGGACATTTTTCTTCCTCTGTCGCGGCTGTTGAACTTGTACGTTCGCGCAACCCAATCGCTACACAAGGCGACGGACACGTTTCTCGGCAACGCACCCGCCAAGATCCCGTACATCATCGGCATTGCGGGATCGGTCGCGGTTGGAAAAAGCACCACCGCGCGTATTCTCCAGGCTCTGCTTTCGCGCTGGCCGGACCACCCCCGCGTCGATTTGGTCACCACGGACGGCTTTCTGTATCCGACAGCGGCGCTGGAGGAACGCGGGCTGATGAACCGCAAGGGATTTCCCGAAAGCTACGATCAGCGTCGCCTGGTGCGTTTCCTGACGGAAATCAAGAGCGGGGAGCGGGAAGTTGGCGCGCCCGTCTATTCGCACCTGTTCTACGACACGGTCGAAGGTGTGGTTCAAAAAGTGTGCCAGCCCGACGTGCTGATTGTCGAGGGCCTTAACGTTCTGCAAACCGGCAGTGCCCGTATCTTCGTCAGCGATTTCTTCGATTTTTCGATTTACATCGACGCTGACGAGGAGATCATCGAACGCTGGTACGTCGCCCGGTTTCTGAAGTTGTGCGAGACCGTTTTCCGCAACCCGGATTCGTATTTCAAGCGGTATGCGAACCTGACCCGGGCCGAGGCGATCGAAAAAGCGCACTCCATCTGGCACAGCATCAACGGGCCGAATCTACGCGAGAATATCCAGCCCACTCGCGAGCGCGCCCAGCTTATCCTGCGAAAGAGCGAAGATCACGGCGTGGAGGAGGTTTGGCTACGGAAACTGTAGGCGCGATCGCGCTCGAACAGCGCGTACTGGAACGCGTCGATTCGATGGCCGAAGAAGCGCTCGCATTCCTCCAGGAACTGATCGCGATTCCGACCGTCAATCCTCCCGGCGAATACTACCGCCCCTGCGCCGAATTGATCGGCTCGCGACTCGCGGCGTTTGGCTACGACGTGCTCTACGTTCCGGCGGACGATATGCCGGAGCACACTGCACAGTATCCACGTGTCAATGTGATCGGTGCGCTTCGCGATTCGGCGCCGCGTCCCTGTCTCCACTTCAACGGACACTTCGATGTCGTGCCCGTAGGCGACGGCTGGACCGTTGATCCATTCGCAGGCCTGGTTCGCGACGGCAAGATCTTCGGCCGTGGCGCGACCGATCAAAAGGCTGGCATCGCTGCGTCGATTTACGCTGTGGAGGCGATCCGCCGCGCCGGTGTCGGTTTGGCCGGGCGCGTGGAGCAGAGCGGTACGGTAGATGAGGAAAGCGGCGGCTTTGCGGGCATGGCGTATCTCGCGCAGCGCGGGTACGTGAGCCGGGACCGCACGGATTTCGTCATCATCACTGAGCCGCTGAACGTCGACCGCGTGTGCCTGGGACATCGCGGCGTCTACTGGTTCGAGGTCGCGACCCTCGGCCGGATCGCCCATGGCAGCATGCCATTCCTCGGCGTCAGCGCGATCAGCAAAATGGCGGACCTCATCGGCGCAATCGAGCGGGAGTTGAAGCCTGTGCTGAGCGGCCGAACTACGGCGATGCCGGTCGAGCCTGCCTCAGCCCGCCGTCCCAGCATCAACATCAATTCCATCTCCGGCGGCCAGCCTTCGGGTGGCATCCAGACGCCGTGTGTGGCGGACCGGTGCCAGGCTATCTTCGACCGCCGGTTTCTCATGGAAGAACCCATTGCGCAGGTTCGCGGGGAGATCGAAACGATCCTTCAAAGAATCGCCGCTGGCGATCCTGATTTTCGCTACGAAGTTCGAGATCTGATGACCGTGCAGCCCGTGCTGACCGACGCGAAGTCACAACTCGTGACCACTATGGCAGGAGCTATCCGCGACGTTCTGTCGAACGAGCCGCCGCTCGTCGCCAGCCCTGGAACTTACGACCAGAAACACGTCATGCGCCTCGGCCACGTCGACCAATGCATCGCCTACGGCCCCGGCATCCTGCATTTGTCGCATCAACCGGACGAGTACTGCCGCGTGGATCACTTCGTCGATGCGTGTAAGGCGATGGCCCTTGCGACGCTTCGTCTGGTCGGAACCGCCTAAACCGGCGGCTGGAATCGTCCGTCGATTGCCGTCCATCCGCCATCGACAAACAAAACCGCGCCGGTGACATAGCTGCTTGCGTCGGATGCTAGAAATACAATTGGTCCGGCCATTTCATCCGCGCTAGCCCATCGACCGAGCGCGTTCTTGTTGGCGTAAGCGCTGTACCATTCAGACCGGTTTTTGATCGGCTGGGTAAGCGGCGTTTCCACCACGCCCGGTGCGATGCAGTTCGCCCGCACGCCGACCGGTCCCAATTCCGCTGCGAACGTTCGCGCCAGTTGGACTAGTCCCGTCTTCGTCGCCGCATAAACGCCTTGACCCGGCTCCGTGGTAACCGAGCGAATCGACGACAGCAAAATAATGCTACCGCTCTTCTGTTCGCTCATGACCTGCGCGACCGCTTTGGCGATGAGAAACGTTCCCTTCAAATTGAGGCGGACGACTTTGTCGAACTCCTCGCCCGAATATTGCAACAAGGGTTTGCGGACGTTCACGGCAGGCGTTGAAACCAGTACGTCGATGTGGCCATGCTTCTGACGGACCGCCCCTACGACGCGCGCGATCGCCGCTTCATCCAGGATGTCGAGAGTCTCAGCCTGCGCCAGTCCGCCGTTATCACGGATTTCGGCCGCAACCCGGCCCGCGCCCTCGCCATCTATGTCCGCGCAGATGGTGATCGCGCCCGCTTGGGCGAGGCCCAGGGCCCCGGCGCGCCCGATTCCCGAAGCCGCGCCCGCGACCAAAGCAACTCTGTTATCGAGACGAAAAAGCGAAGATAAGTCTGCCACTCAGGCGTTTTCCGTACTTGGGTCGATCATCTTCCGGATCTCGGTGATCTTCGTTGCGGGAAATCCGCTGATCTCCGCGTGCCGGCGAATGATCTGTTCGTCTTTCGCCAAATAAACGCAAAACGTCTTGTCTCCCGCCACGAACGATTCCAGCCACTGGATATCCGGGCCAAGCTGCCGGAGCGCTGCGTTGGACTTTTTGGCGGCGGCGCGCAACTGCTCGCGTTCCAGTGTGCCGACCTGCGGAATCTCCCGTTCGATGATGTATTTTTTCATGTCTTCACTCTAGGCGTTGCCATTACCACGGTTCTATCAAGAGTGTAACTTCAAACACGGTAGTCCAATTTCCCATGGATCGCGGAGCGCTCGACACCGGCGGCTGAAGGACATATAATTTTTTCGTCAACACGGATGCCGTGCGCAGTGCGGTTTCTGAGGAGCTTTCACAATGCCCACCAAAATTTCTCAGTCCGACCACAAGTTAATCGGCAAGAACTATCCAACACCTGACCTGCTGGCCAAAGTCACCGGGAAATCGAAATATGCGGAAGACTATCGCGCCGAGGGCATGTTGTTTGCCAGACTCCTGCTGAGCCCATTGCCCCACGCACGCGTGAAGCGCATCGATACCAGCGCGGCTCTGGCGATGCCCGGGGTTAAGGTCATCCTCACTGCCGACGATCTCGCCCCTCCTGCCGACAGCCTCACCGATAACGGCACCGTGATCCGCGCGAATAAGCTCGGTGAACAGGGCCTGACGATGGAGCCGGTGTACCAGGGCGAGCCTATTCTTGCCGTCGCCGCCATCGATGAACTTACTGCCGCCGCGGCGATCGAAAAGATCAATATCGAGTTCGAGCGGCTGCCGTTCGTCGTCGATCCGCTGGAAACTCTTCGTCCCGGCAGCCCCAATCCGCGCTTGCAGGGAAACGTATGGGTCCGGCCCGCGGCGCCCCCCGCCGGCCAGGCTCGAAATGTCGCTCCAGTGCCCATGATTCAAGAACTAAAGTGGACCGAAGCCGACTTTGCCGAAGCCAAGGACGGCCAGCTTCCTACCGGCAAAGCGACCGACGAATGGACCTTCGGGGATCTCGATGCCGGATTCAAGAAAGCTGCGTTTACGATGGACCACACCTTCGTTACGCCCAACACCAGCCACATCTGTCTCGAAACCCGCAGCGCGCTTGCGTATTGGCAGAACGGTAAAGTCTTCGTCCACACGGGCACCCAGAGCACCGCGCAAACCGTCCCGGCCATTGCGCGCTGGCTGGGGGTGACTCCCGATCAAGTGGTCCTCATCAGCGAATACACCGGCGGTGGATTCGGTAGCAAGGGAACCGGTGCAATCTCCGTCATCATTCCGGCGCTGCTCGCGCGCAAGGCGAATGCGCCCGTCATGATGCGCATCAGCCGGGAAGAGGAGCATTACATCGGCCGCGCGCGTCCCGCCGTCCTGGGCCGCATGAAGATCGGATTCTCCAAAGAAGGCCGCATTACCGCGCTTGACATGTTCGTGATCTGCGACAACGGGCCGTATGACGCCGTCGGCGACGCCGGTTCGTCCGGCCGCATTGTATCGCTGCTGTATCAACCGGAGGCCATGCGCTGGCGCGGTTTGACGGTCCTGACCAACACTCCTCCACGCGGCGCCCAAAGCGCTCCCGGAGGCATGCAAGGGATCGCGATCATGGAAACCGCCCTTGCGAAGGCGTCGCGGAAGCTCAATGTCGATCAGGTCGCAATACGCCGTATCAATGCTCCCGAAGGAAAAGCGCCCTTCGGACCTCCCGGGGCCGGCGGGAAGCTGCCGCATGCGACCAGTTCGTTCGTTAAGGAAGCCCTCGACAGCGGCGCCAAGCAGTTCAAGTGGGAAGAACGGGTTGCGCAGCCCAAGCGCAGCGGATCGAAAGCCCGCGGCGTCGGCGTTTCCATCAGCGCCTACTCCGGAGGCTCCATCGGATTTGACGGGCTGATCATCATCAAACCCGACGGCAAGCTCTATGTGCAATCGGGAATCGGCAATCTGGGAACGGAGTCCGTCCATGACGTTCATCGCGTGGCCGCTGAGATCCTCGGCGTGCCATGGGAAAAGGTCGAAATCACGTGGGGAAGCTCGGCCAAGAATTTGCCCTGGACCTGCGTTTCCGGCGGCAGCCAGACCACGCATGCGATGACCCGCGCCGCGCACGCCGTAGCCATGGAAGCCAAGAAGCGGCTCCAGGAAATTGCCGCGAAAGACCTGGGTGGCAAATCTGAGGATTATGACGTCGCCAATGAGCGCGTATTCCGCAGAGGGGGCGGCGCAGGTTTGACCCTTGCG
>Ga0070731_10001169_pt1 | contig 28513 bp, 16 predicted proteins | sample Coa_R1_2_FD_66448 | JGI IMG/M metagenome (GOLD analysis project Ga0070731, IMG submission 66448) | Surface soil microbial communities from Centralia Pennsylvania, which are recovering from an underground coalmine fire - Coalmine... | ecosystem: Environmental > Terrestrial > Soil > Unclassified ... | reverse complement strand
CTCCACGACCAACCAGACCTGCTGTACGACGGGCAGCAAGCCGTTCTGTGCGACCAAAGGCAAGACCTGTTGTGGAAGCAACTCCTGCTCGGGCACCCAGATCTGTTGCCAAACCAGCTCCACGCCTTTCTGCGTGACCTCCGGGAAGACCTGCTGCGGCAAAACATCTTGTTCGCCTGGACAGACCTGCTGCAATGGCGTATGCTGCGCAAAAGGCGAGGTCTGCGTCAACGGCCGCTGCCAGGTTTCGAAGTCGGGATCTTCAGACTAGTCGTATCCTCCTCCCATAAGGCCGCCGGCTCCCGGCGGCCTTTCTTTTGTCCCACCCTCCCACCCCTTGCGTGCCGAAGTGTGCCTGGACCCTATTCGCCTCCGGATTGTGTGTATTCTTGGATTTAAACTCACGATGAATTTCGAGATGTTGAGGCACCCTCTCTCGATTGACCGCGTACGGGACGGGGGAGCCTACATGATGCCGGACGTGGCATTGACGCAGACCAACCTGTTCCTCCGGATCGGGCGATGCGATGACCTGTTCATCAAGTTGCCAACAGAGCGGGGGTTGGCTGATTACCGCCGGTTTATCAAGCTGGCGGAGTCGACTCCGGAGGATATCCGGACGCTGGAAGACCCAGAGCGTTTCGAGAACCTGTCGCACACTATCGAAGGCTTTCCGGACATAGTTCCATCGGGCTTGACTGATCTTGAGGCCGTCCATTATCTGGCGGTGCACAGGCTGCAATATGAGAGATTGCGAGGGCAGACTGCGGTGCGCATACCGCAGGCGCGCTTTGGGATTCTGGGGACTCGCCAATTCTGGGTTCTCAGCAAAGCCCATCTGGCGCTATTCCAGGAGCGGATTTCGGGCACGACGCTTTGGGATATGTTTGACTTTGACGCGTTGCAAATTAAGCCACAGTGGCGGCCATATCTCGGTGTAGTTTCGGCGCAGCTATCGCAGCTTCTCGCTTCGGGCTTGCGCGACCATATCGACTGGAACATCAAGAACTTCGTCTTCTGCGATACGGACGAACTCTTGTACTACGTAGACTTGAAGCCCACGACTTATGTGGCCAGATCGAGTAACGAGCACAATCTGCAAGGCATTCGGGATTACTTAGTCGTATGATTCTGTGCTTGGTATTACTCTCGGTCGGCCTGGGCTACGCGGTTGTTCAGTCTGGGGGAATGGTTCACGGCGATTGGAACATTAGCCTCCTTGTCATAGGCATGGGCGGAGTTGTGTACTTGTCGCGCCCGTCTTTCGCCCATGCGCCGTCCTCGAAAGCGCTAAGCCGGTGGGCTCTGCTAATGCCCTGCTATGTCGCTCTGCAGCTCGTCCCATTGCCGCTGTTTTTCCTGCGCATTCTCTCACCCGCCCGCGCATGGGTTCTAGACGCTCTCCCGAACATTACGAACCCTGTGAGATTTGCCGCAATCAGTATCAGTTCCGAAGACACTTTTGTGCACCTGTTCAGAATCATTGCGTACACGGTTACGTTTCTTGTGATCCGCGACATCACCAGCCGCAACAGGAAGCACCGGCAGTGGCTCCCGGTGGTCCCTCTGATTTTGATCGCCGCCGGCGAAGCCGGGTTAGCGCTCGGGCAGAACGCGCAGGGCATTGAGGTCCAAGGAACTTACGCCAACAGGAATCACCTCGCCGGCCTGCTCGAGATGGTCACTCCTCTTTGCCTGGCCGGTGGATTCGCTCTTTGTGCAAGCGCGCTTCGCCATCGGACGCTTCAAGTCCGACGCCTCCTCCAAGGCTGCACGGTTGTGGGGCTCGGGCTGATCATGTTCGTGGCGCTTATGTCTTCCCTCTCTAAGATGGGCTTCGCCGCGGGACTGGCTGGCGTGTTCGTCATGGCGATGCTAACGGTAGCGACCAGGCTGCGTGCGTGGCGCAAGTGGCTGGTTCTGGCCTGTATCGCGGCCTTATTTCTGTTTGTTTTTGTCTTCCTGCCCCCGGACGAACTGGTCGACCGCTTTGCGGGGGTCCTCTCCGCTCAGCAGCCCGCAGCCGAAGGCAGAGGACCCATCGCGCGCGACACCCTCCATCTGATCGCGGCATATCCCCTGCTTGGCTGTGGCTTAGGCACCTATGGAACGGCTTTCCTGAAGTATCAGACCAGCATCGTCGACTTTGCCTTTACCTACGCCCACAACGACTACCTGCAGCTTGCTTCGGAGCTGGGCGTGCTCGGCGTGCTCCTGCTGGGAGCGGTTCTTGCGCCGGTGGCTGTCTCGGCGTTTCGCGCGGCCGGACAAAGCGAGCCGCAAACGTGCTATCTCGGATTGGGAGTGGCGGGGGCTTTCACGGCCATCGGTCTGCATAGTCTGGCTGACTTCAACCTATATATCCCGGCGAACGCCCTGCTGCTGGCCTGGATATTGGGCATCGCGGCGGGCATCTCAGGGGATGCAAAGCCGCCTGACACAGCTCGGGGTCGGTCAGGCCCTTGGAGATTCGAGATCGGTTTTGCGATTCTGCTGGTCCTCTATGCTCCGGCGCGGATCGTGTTTGAGAAGCTGTACAGGAGCGACTCCCGGATCGAGGCTGCCTTCTGCCGCTTCGACATCTGCGATACCGATGAGGTAGTTGCAGCACAGACACTAGATCACGCCGGGAGACTCGCAGATGTACCCACTGCCGAACTGCTGGTGGCCCTCCGCAGAGATCCAAATAGCCCGGATCGTTGGTGTGACGTCGGGGAGTCGTGGTTGCGGTCAGAGCAAATCGCCCGGGCGAGGTTCTGCTTTTCTAAGGCCGCGGAACTCGGCCCGAACATTCCGACCGTGCGCATGCGTGTATCGGACTTCTATTACAGAATTCATGACCTCGCAGATGCGCTGCGACAACGTTCTCGGGTATTGAAAGCTACCGAAACCTACGACAGCCTGATCTTCGACTGGTATGGCGAGAAGAAGATTCCGGTCAAGGACGTCCTGATGAACGGTCTGCCCGAAGACCGCCGCGCATTTCAGGCGTATCTGCACTACCTGATAAATGGAGGCCGCCTGCCGGATGCCATGACAGCTTGGCAAACGGTGTCCTCTCACAAGTACGCTGACGACCGGGTGGCCGGCGAATACGTGCACATGCTGTATGATGCGCGGATGTACGAGCCTGCCGCGCGCGCGTGGGCGGATTTTCTTGGCCCGCGGCGTAACGGCTATCTCGAATCCAACTGGATTTTCAACGGCGATTTTGAATCCGAGCCATCTACATCTGTCTTTGATTGGCGAATCGACCAGCGCGACGACGTGGAAGTAACGCGGGACGCGAGTGTCGCACACACCGGGGCACATTCCCTGCGCATCAGGTTCAGCGGGCAAGGCAACCTGAACTACAACGAGACTTCCCAAACTGCCTTCGTAACACCGGGAACTTATCTGTTTGAGGCCTTCATCCGGACCGAGGGCGTTACCACAAATGAGGGAGTCGGCTTTCACATCCTCGATCCCGAGGCAAGCAAGGGGACGGACATCATCACGGAGAATTTCACCGGAAGTAATGACTGGCACAAAGTGGAGCGCGTTGTTTCGGTCCCATCGCGTGCCAGATTGCTGCAGATTCGGATCGTCCGAAAACCTTCGTTGAAGTTTGACAACCGGATCAACGGTACGGCCTGGATCGACAGTGTCCGGGTCACGCCCCTTCACTCTGCTCCGTAACGGGCCGCCCGATTGCTAAAATAATTGGCTCATGAACGGTGCTTTGCTGCTGTTGCGGCTGCTGTTGTCGGCTGTTTTTGGGCTGGCCGGCATTGGCAAGCTGGCTGACCCCGGGGGAACTAAGCAGTCGCTTGCGGATTTCGGAGCGCCCGGTTTTCTCGTCGCCCCGCTGACTACGCTTCTGCCGGCGATCGAGTTGCTGTGCGCCGCCACACTACTCCCCGTCGCCACGGCGCGGTGGGGCGCCGTGTGCGCTTCCGTGCTGCTGCTCGTTTTCATCGTGGTGATCGTGGTCAGTTTAGTCCGCGGGCGCAGACCCGATTGCCACTGTTTTGGTCAAATGCACTCTTCACCCGTGGGAGCGAGCACGCTGATCCGCAATTCGGTTCTGTTGGCAGCATCTGGTCTCGTCATCTTCCATGCGCCAGACGAACCGGCGCCCAGTTACCTCGGGTGGTTCGGCAGTCTGACTCCCCTGGACGTGGTGACGATCGCCCTGGTAGTCCTGGGCGGGCTGTGGGGTTGGTCGCTGTATCATCTGCTGCGGCAGAACGGGCGCCTCCTGCTGCGTCTGGAAGCTGTCGAGGAAAAGCTGGGGTTGAACACCCTGGCGGAACCGGGCCTGCCGGTGAATGCTGCCGCACCGCCTTTTCGCCTCACAGCGCTGGACGGACCGGCCGTCACGCTCGAGGCACTGCTGAAAGCGCGCCATCGTCTCCTGTTGATCTTTACCGAACCGGAATGTAACCCTTGCGATGCGCTAATGCCTGAGGTTGGGCGATGGCAGAACGAATATGCCGAGCGGTTGTCGGTCGTGCTGATTAGCCGGGGCGGTGCGGATGCCCATCGCGCCAAAGCGCTGCGGCATGGCCTCAGCAATATTTTGCTTCAATCGGACCGTGAGACTGCCAATGCCTACCGGGCCGATGGAACTCCCAGTGCCGTCCTGGTAAGAGATGGCAAAATCGCGAGCCCGCTGGCTGCCGGGGCGGATGCCATCCGCGCCTTAGTGGCGCTCGCAACGGTTCCGGACCCGCTGGCGCCGGGCCAACCCGCTCCCGCTCTGGTGCTCCCGGATCTGGACGGTAACCCTATCAACCTGCGCGATTTCCGCGGCCAACTCACATTGTTACTTTTCTGGAACCCTTCTTGCGGCTTCTGCCAAGAAATGCTGCCGGATATGACGGCCTGGGAGCGCACGCGGACCGACAGCGCACCCCGGCTGCTAGTCGTCTCGACGGGCGATGCGGAAACCAATCGCGCGCAAGGCTTCCTCTCGCCTGTATTGCTTGACCAGAAATTTGAGGCCGGACAGTTGTTCGGGGCCCAGGGCACGCCCGCCGCTGTCTTGCTCGATTCCGACGCGAGAGTGGCTTCGGGCGTCCGTGTGGGTGCTGTAGAGGTCCTGGGGCTGGCGCGCGAAGCCGCGAAGTCCATCGCATGATCGCGCACTGTCTGCTTGACGCGGAGCGGTATATCGTCTGACCCGTGCCCAGAGAAGATGAGCCGCCTGCGCGGGCGCCTCCCAGCGTCCCGGGCGCCATAATGGCCATCGAGCGCGCCCCGATTCGGCGGGAGATGGGCGGGGCTTCTGCCCTAAAAACGCAGCCGCAAACCTAACTGGATGATCCGGGTGTAGTTCGCCGAAGCGCCCGCGCCTCCCAACGTCTGGGCGCCGTACTGGCCGTAGAGCGCACCCCAATCGGCGGGATCCTGGATGCTCATGAAAGGATCGCTCCACTGCATATGATTGAGCACGTTGAAGGCTTGGGCGTAAAACTGGAAGCCTACGCGTTCGTTGATGCGGGTGTCTTTCGTGACGCCCAGGTCCAGATTCAAGCGATTCTGGCCGCGGAGTAAGTTGCCGCCCCCGCCGCAAGATCCATCCACACCTAGAATGAAGGGCCGGAAGTTTTGAAAGGTCGCCAATAATTGCGACCCGGAGAACAGATTCTGATTGTTTCCGCCATTTGCCGCGTCGTTGTTGATAGCCAACAATCCGGCCGGGCTGGAAACCGGGGAAACGCCCGCCACAGCAGAGTGGTTGTAGCTCATCGCGGCAAGCGGGATGGCGTTGCAACCGTTACCGACGTAGCCATTTCCCAATTCCTGAAATGATCCGGTATAAACGTCCAGCGGCGTTCCGCTAGCGATGGAAAGAATTGGCGAGATCGACCAACCGCCCAACACCCTTTCCGCTACAGGGTTGCTATTGGCCCACCGCTGGCCCTTCCCCAATGGGAGATTGTAGGTGCCCAGCAGGTTGAATACGTATTTCCGGTCCCAGAACTGCGGACCGTAGTCCACCCGGAGGTTCCACGGATTGTTGACACTGTCCTCGACCAAGGACTGGTTTAGGGCCAGTGTGCCGAGAGACTTTCCGTACGTGAAGTTTGCATTCAGGGTGAGTCCGCTGGACATGCGTTTCTGCGCTGTAACGACCAGCGCGTTGTAGTTCGAGTAGCCAGTGGAAGCTTCCCCATAGCATATCTGACACTGGGTGGATGCCAGCATGGCGGTTGAAGTGGTTCCGCCGCCGGCATTTGGCAGAGAGAAGTTGCCTTCCATGTCCTGCCAGAAGTTGGTTACCGCCTGGCTCAGTATGTTGCCCGCCTCTTTGGCCGCCACACCGGCAGTGCAGCTGGAGAAGCCGCCAGCAGCGCAGTAGCCGCTGCCGGACAGGGCTGTCTCCAGGAAGGGCTGCGGCGCGGGTGTCTTGCCTGCGTTCAGCGCGTAGTATACGTTTTGGTACGCCTGGGCAAAAGTCTGTCCGCCCAGCTTCAGCATCCATGGAACATCGTTGAGGTCGACGCCCTGGTAGAGGTGTCTTGCAAACTGGCCCACATAGCCCACCTCCAGGATGATGTTACCCTTCAACTGTCGCTGGATGCTTACGTCGATCGCGTCGGAGGATGCTGGTTTGAAGTTGTTATCCAGGAAGAAATTGATGCCCTCGTAGGGCGCATTCACACCCGGTTGGACAGGGGACTGCAGCGTCTGCGTGATGGTTGGAAACGGACTGGCGTTCCCGTCCACACCGAGGCGCCAGGCAGTGCCGGGTGTGACCCCGCCAGGTTGGGTGCACCCACCGGCCGCGGAGGGGTTGGAGCAAGACACCGGGTTCAAAAAGCCATCGCCGAGCACCGGCGTCGAAACCTGGTCGATGCCCAACGTGTGGCTGTAGAAGCGGCCGTAGCCCGCGCGGATCACCGTGTTCTTATGGCCGAATACCTTGCCCAGCCAGTTTTCGCCGAAGTCCGGATTCCAGGCGATGGAGACGCGGGGTGCAAGCGCACCATAGTAGGGGGCGTAGGGGTACTTCAGCCCGCTTCCCGCCGCCTCCACTGGCGAGAAACCGATGGTCGGGTTGTACGCTAGCCCGTTCTGAGCGAAGGTCTTCCGGTTGGCCAGGTAACTTTCAATACTCAGGGGGTTGTTGTTGGCGTCGACCAAAACATCCTGCGCCCGATTCAGTTCGTAAGGCGGCATTGGAACCATGTAGTTGAGGCCATAATTCAGCGTCAGGTTCGGCTTGATGCGCCAGGCGTCGTTGAAGTAGAGACTGTACGTATCCACCGTGCTGTAAGATCGCATGGGCGTGCCGAGCGGATTTGCGTTAAGGTCCGACCCCGTACGGGTTACAATGGTACCCGCTTGCTGGACTATTCCGGCCAGCATTGCATAGTAACTTTCATAAGTCCCGATCGAACCGCTTGGCAGACAGTTGATAGTGACGGCGCTGGTACAGGCGACCGGCAAAGTGTTCGGTGTGAAGTTGAGGCCGCTGTTGCCGATTAGATACTTCGGCTGTGTGAGCAGCCCGCTCACGTTATCGTAACGGTCGAAGTGAAACCACTGGTGGAAAAACTCGCCTCCGAACTGAACCAGGTGCGTGCCTTTTAGCCAGTTCAGGCTATCGCGATATGAAAAATCGTGTCCGTTCCACAGGCGCGGCCGCGTACTCTGTGTGTCATCGTTCATGGGGACCAGCGCGCCGCCGAGCCCGGCGTCGCCAGGCATGTTCAGCGCGGCGGGGACGCCGGAGAGTTGGGGGAACCCCGCGCCCAGCCGGTCCCACTGCCAGAAGTTGCGGGTATAACTGAAATGGAAGTCGTTGTTCAGATTCTGGTTGATCGCAGTCGTCAGGCCGCCCACAAAGAAACGGGGTTCCAACGGGAAGCTGGATTGGGAGGCCGGTACGCCCAGCTTATCTCCAGGAACCAACCCGCCGATATCCACTTGGTTGGTAGTCGGATTGTCGGCTGAGAAATAGCGGTAGCTGCCGAAAAACCGCCACTTCGCCCCGAAATCGTGGTCAATCCGGACGACGCCGAAGTTGGTGGCGAGCGGGTACGTCAAGTTGCCGGTAAAACATTGCGTGTTGAGCTTGTCTCCGCAATGTTCGCTGGTGGGTTGGGGCTCGTACGTATTCCAGAGCGCGCTGATTGCGGGACTGATCCCCACTCCCCGCGGGTCGCATTGCTGGTCGCCGCTCGGGCCGCACACGGCGGCGGTCTTCAGGTTGTATTGTACGATGTTGCCGCTGGCGTCACGAACCTGGAAAATGCCCTGCCGCAGCAGGCCGGAGGGAACCACGGTCTGAAATGGACCGGAGCGAGGATAGCGCTCGCCCTCGTAATTCACGTAGAAATAAGTCTTACCTCCCAGAACATCCGGCAGCATGGGGCCGCCCAAAGATCCGCCGAAGCGGTTGTAATGCGACTTGGGCTTTGCCTGACCTTCAAAATTGTTGAGGTAATCGTTAGAAGCCAGGACGTCCGACTGGAAGAAATCGTATGCCGACCCGTGAAACTGATTGGTGCCGCGCTTGGTGGTGATCATGACCTGCCCGCCGCCGGACGAGGCAAAGTCCGCAGTCATATTGTTCGTGTTGACGCGGAACTCCTCCACGCTTTCCACGGGAGTCGGCATCACGCCGGAACGGCTGCCCACGTAAGTGCCGTTGTCACCATCCAGGTCGCTGGTGTTGTTGCCGCCGTCCAACAAGTAAGTATTCTGATCGCTCATGTTGCCGGCAACCTGGCCGCTGGTGACATTGCCTTCCGCCCCATTAAAGGTTGGGGCGACCGTGGGTTGTAAAAAGACCAGGCCCGACACGTCGCGGTTAATGGTGGGCAGGTTCAATATCGTTTCCCCACCCAGGGAGGTGCCCATGGTGGAGTTTAACGTTTGCAACTCCGCCTCGGCGCTGGCTTGAACCTGCACGGTTTCGGTGACCGCGCCGACCTCCAGTGAAAAGTTCAGAGTGAGGGTGGCGGCTACCGTGACCTCCTGTTTGGTGACCACCGACTTGCGAAATCCGGGCTTTGTCGCGGAGACATTGTAAATGCCAGGCTTCACGTTCTCGAAGATGTATAAGCCGGAGGCATTTGAGTCGGTCGTTGTGGCGATGTTCGTTTCCGTATCCGTAATGGTTACGGATGCGCCGCTCACGATAGCCCCAGTGGCGTCGGTGACTCTTCCGGTGATGGTTCCGGCTCCGGTGACATTGTTCTGACCCGTAAGTAGGGCCGGAATCAAAATAGCCAGCAAAGAAGCATAACTAACCCCTGTTGCGCGTTGAAGCATGTTTGTATCCCCTCCACCAAATTGATTTCAGCCAGCCGATGTCGACGGCGCAGCTACACCACAGTTCACGTGGAATGCACTCCGTGCCCCAAGCACGGTGCTATTCCCCAATCGCACGCAATTCAGATACTCCGTGAAAACTCCAAAGGCACCCCAAAACAGTCTGGAGTGTACTATCAGCGGCCCGAGAACACAACTTAAAAGTAATGGAATTGAGGCGCGTTAGGCTAACTTGTTTCTGCATGGCTAAGTAATACAACATAGAGGAGTTATTCGATAGCCTAAGACGGTTAGAACCACCAGTCTCAACAAAGAGCAGATTGCGAACAGTTTGCCCCAGTGCCGCTCGTGTAACAGCGGGGCGCTGTACGAGTATTTAAGGCTGGGTAACCCCGGCGTGAACATTGACGACGCAAAAGTAGGTTGAGCCTGCGGACCAGACCTGTTCCTCGGCCGCAAAGCTAGATGACATTGGGCAAGGCCTGTTTCCCCACTACGAGCAGGACGCTCCAGGCTACTTCTTGCCGCTCTGAAGGTCCGCCAACTGCTGCTTGGCCCATGAGTTCTCCGGGCTGGCTTCCAGGATCTTCTTATAGTCCTGGATGGCCTTCTCCGTGTCACCGTTGGCGCGGTGGGCCATGGCTATTAGGTTGTTTCCCCACCCGGACAGTGTGTGGTTGACTTCCAGGTTCAGTTCCATGATTGCCACGGCTTCCTTGCGCTTTTCTTTACCGAGCAGGGACTCCGTGAGGATGTTCAACGACGTTTCGCTGAAATCGTACTGGGCGCCGCCATAGTAACTCTTTCTCAGATCGCGATAGAGCGCGATGGCTGACGGTATATCCTGTTTGTCCAGCTCTTCCGCCAGCACTGCCTGAAGCGGGCGAGGCCGTTGCAGCCCACGATGGCAAGTGAAGCACTCCACTTCAATCGCGGGCGTTCCCCCGAGCTTGCTCACATAGTCCGCGTTGATAGCTGCCACCATACGGAGCATCACACGGGCCGCCTTCTTGGTTTCCTTTTCGTCCCCTGCGAAATTCATGCCGTCCAGGCTTCCGTCTGACTTGCCTGTGTGGCAGTAATTGCAACGCACGCCCAGGGCGAATGAGAAACCGCGCATGATGTGCATGATGTCTGCCTTTGAGGTGTCTTTTGGCAGCACCTGCAGGTTGGTAAATCGCTCCGGGACCTGGGCACAGGCCTGGAACGCGATGATCAGAACGGTCGAAAGGAGCCGTCGCCAAGCCGTCAATCCACTGCCCCAACAGATCGCCAAAGCTACCACGCCGAGAGCCAGCAACGTCGCCCCAGGCGAATACCCGGCGGGCACCAGAGCCAGATCCATTCGAGCCGTCATTTGCGTCTCCCAACTGTCATCCGCCGCACCGATCGATGTTCGACTGAAAACGCTCTTTCTATTGAGTGGTTTGAGACGGCAACGATTCGGGTTTAATCGAGCCGCGGTGGCACGTCCAACAGGTGACGCGATCCGAGGCCCCAATCGTATCCCGGTTGATCACGGCCACCATGTTCCACATCTTCCTGGCGGTCTGTTTGGCCGGCTTTTCATCGCTCACGAAATCACCGGCGACGTGGCAGTGCACACAATTGACGCCCAACGCGCGCGCAAAGGATGACATTACCACCGGCAGGCGCTCGGCCGGAGTGCCTTTTAGAACATGGATATTCTGGTAGACTTGCTCCGCCAGCTTTGCGGGCGCGGCGGGCCAGGCCGAATCCGGACGTCTTTCAAAGACGAATACGTTGGTCCCCTCGGGTTCGTCGCGGTACTGGTGCTTCTCTTCGTACATTAGCGTGTTCCCATCGCCAGACAGGACATATCGATCCACAGTCTTGAGGGTATCGGAGCCAAACATCGTCACCGAACTTACCACCAGCGCGTCACCCTCCCAAACGGCATGACTCTTCATTGGTGCGCCGTGCATCGTATTGGAGTTCTCAGCGGAGCCTGGGGTGAACTTCCAATCGAACGCCTCCTCCTTGCCGCTGGCCTCAAACGTCCGCAAAGAGATGGAAAACGTCGAACTGGTCAGTTCGACCTTGGCCCATGCCATGGCGGATTCCACCTTGCTCCTCTCCTTGTTGAGCTGCCAGACGCCGGAGATGTCCCGCCGGTTCTGCGCCGCTACACTGGCGGCGCACACAAACGCAATCAGGATTGGCATGATGATGCCGCGCATAGCTCTTGCCTGCGGTAGCCCACTCTTCGGACTCAGAAACCCTTTGCGATTATGCATCGGGGCCGGTCAACCTTCAAGGGACTGGGCCTAATATGTTTCTAGATGGGTAACTCATTCAAACAAGGGATGTTATCGGGAGATGTCAAACCCCGGCGAATGGGCTTGGCGGGACGGGCAATTCGAATTTTCAGCGCCCAGCTGCCGTCAAGCCATCCACCACGAACAACTCGGAAAGATTGCGCCGGATTGAGTAGACCATGGTCCGCTCGTCCGCGGAGACTGCCATTGGCCAGAGAGTGCTCACGCCTGCCAGGTCAGATGGTGCGATCTCTTTCCACGGCGTCAATTTTCCCGTCGCGAGATCCACCCGGAGGAGCTTCGCAGGGACCCCACGTGTCTGCGCCAGCAGCGATTTGCCGGCGCTGCTCCAGCGTAGGATAGTTGGCACAAAACGAGTGGCAATCACCTTTGGATCACCTCCCGCGACCGGCAATAAGAGCAGTCTCCGCTCCGCGTCCACACCGGCAAGCATTGTGCCATCGGGCGATATCGCCGGATGCAACATATAGACGGCAGTGTTCACTGGCGCCGGGTTGCCGCCATCGAGATCCTGTGTGAAAAGACGGGGCGCCCCGCCGGAGAGGCTGCCGCCAACCAGCAGTTGCTGCCCGCCGGGGAAGAAACGTACCCAGTCATATGTCAGCCCGTGCCCGGAAAGAGCGCGCGGCTGGCCGAGTGTCAGCGGGACGAGGTTCAGACGGGTCTGATCGCGGTCCGGCATGGTGATGGCTTCGGTCCCATCGGGCGACAGAGCCATCGCAAAGCCGTCCCCAATGCGCATGGCGCTGGAGGCCCCCGAGCGCCGGATGTAAACCGCGTGATGTGCGCCACCGCCTTCGCCGGTCTCGTCAAAGAGAATTACACCGCCGTCCTCGGAGATATCCGCCGCGTGCGAAAAATCGAACCAGGAGAGGTCCTCCTCTCTGCTGCCCCCGTTCAGGATGCCAGCCATCATCACGCGCGGCTGTTCGCGCGATATCAAAACCCGCCCGGAACGCGAGATGTCGTGCAGCGTTAGGATGCCGAGGAAAGAGCCTGCCGGCCGTACTCTGCCCGCGAGGCTGACTGCGTAAAGCGACCGGATGGCGCCCGAGCGGGCAGCGGTAAACCACACCTCCCGTCCGCTGGGAACCCAGGCAAGACCGTCCGCGCTGGCCCACCCGCCCGCCAGTGTGCGGGAGTTTCCCGCGGAATCGATCACCATAACGTTGCCCGCGTCGTCGCTTCTGATGAGATGTTCAATAAACGCAACCTGCTTTCCGGTGGGCGATACGCGAACATCCGAAAGCCAACCCGAGCTCTGAAAGACTTTCCGGCCGCGCGGAAATTCGATGGTGGCGGGGCGCGCGCCATTTCGAATGACGGCCATCGTTGACCCATCCGGGGACCAGTCGGCGCAGCAAACGGCGCTATCCAAAGGCCGAGGCGCCCCGCCGTTCATCGGCACCGTCGCCAGCCCGGCCTGCTTTGGATCGATATAGGTCACCAGGGCGAGTTCCCCTGAGCGGGATACCGAAGCCAGCGCCCCTTGAAATCCTAATGGCCGCGATTCCGGGCTCATCGTGTTTGCCAGATATAGCTGGTGGTCTCCGGGCCGTTCGCCGGCCGCATAGATCACGCTTTCGCCGTCCGGTGCGAAGCGCGCTGCCTGGATCGTAAACCGGCGAAATGTGATCTGGTGAAACGCCAACTCCGGTGCCGGCCGGGGACGCATCCAGAACAGCAGGCCCGCGACCAAAACGAGTACGGCGGAGGCTCCCAGGAGCCAACGGCCCGCGGATCGATGGCGGGCCTCGGCTGGCTCACGCGTTGTGGCCCCCGCCGCTGCTTCCTCGGTGGCTCGCGGTGCGTGCGCCTCACTGACAGGCGCCAGAAACTGGTAACCGTTCCGCGCCAGCGTTCCGATATAGCGGGGGTGCTCGGCGGAGTCTCCCAAAGCCAACCGCAGCCGGTTGACGGCGCTGTTCAAGCCGCTCTCGAAGTCCACAAAGGTGTCGGCCGCCCACAGGCGGTCACGCAACTCATCCCGTGACACCACTTCTCCGGGGCGCTCCAGAAGCGCCTGGAGCAATTGCAGCGGCTTGCCCGGCAGCCGGATTCTGATCCCGTACTTCCGCAATTCGCCGGGACCGGGCCGGAACTCGAAGGCACCGAATCGGATGATGCTGCCATTGGGGTTATTGTGCATCTGGATGCTGGCCATTCCGTTTTCGCGCTTTCGTACATCGTAGCGCGATCCGCAGGCCGGCGGTTTCTCAGTGATTATTTTGGATCGCAGAAGGATGAAATGAGAAGGGCGTTCGAGCGCCATCAGACCGGACGGCCTACGTCACCCGCGGCGGCTGGTCGCGCTCTAACGTACGAACTCGGCCGTCGTCTACCGTCTTAAGGAACCGGCCGCTTGATTCGTGGTCGCGTTTCGTGGCATACTACCTCGCCAAAGGAGACTTAAGATGTGGGGCCACCGTTACTTCTGTAAAGCGTGCAGCCTTGTTCCAGTCCTGCTGCTGGGAATGCTTTGCTCGAATGTCATGGCGGACGTTACCGGGTCGATTCTAGGCGTCGTCCGCGACCGGACCAATGCGCTGGTCGCGGGCGCGCACATCGTCGCCACAAACGTCGAAACCAATCTGTCCAGAGCAACCAACTCCGCCAGCGACGGATCCTATCGGATTCTCGCCCTCCCTGCCGGAACCTACAGAGTCGCCGCCACGGCCTCGGGCTTCCAGCAGTTCGTTACCACCAATATAGATGTGAAGGTGAACGACCAGCTCCGCATCGACATCACGCTGGAAGTCGGCAGCTTGCAGCAGGAGGTCCAGGTGGCGGCCAGCGCCGTGCAGGTAGAAACCGCCAGTACGCAGCTCGGCGACGTGATCGAATCCAAGAAAATGCTGGCTCTGCCGCTGAATGGCCGAAGTTACATCGACCTGTTGGGCTTGCAGGCCGGCGTGGCCCCGACGAGTGCGGGTACTATCGGCGGGGACCGGCCGGTTTCCGGGATGCTCGACGCGGGCAACGTTTCCGTTAACGGCCAGCGGGAGACTGCCAACGCCTTCCTGGTCAATGGCGGCGATGTCAGCGAGGGCCGCAATATGGGGGCCGGACTGATCCCAAACCTCGACTCGATTGAAGAATTCCGCCTGATCACCAACAGCTTCGACGCCGAATACGGAAAGTTCAGCGGCGCGGTGATGAACGCCATTACCAAGTCGGGGACCAATGGTTTTCACGGCGATGCTTTCGAGTTCCTGCGCAACGACAGTCTGGACGCCCGCAATTTCTTCGATGCCACCAAGGCTGAACTGCGGCGCAACCAGTTCGGCTATGCGGTCGGCGGGCCGTTCTGGAAAAACAGGATCTTCTGGTTTACCGACTATCAAGGCACGCGCCAGGTGCAGGGAGCCAGTACGGGCATCGTGCAGTTGCCGACGGTGGCGCAGCGCCAGGGCAACTTCGATCCCTCCACCTTGACCGGTGCGGTGGATGGCCCTTACTGGGCACAGGTGCTCAGCCAGCGCCTGGGCTATGGCGTGCAGGTCAACGAACCGTACAGCTTCTCCGGATGCACGCTGACCTCGGACTGCGTCTTCCCCGGCGGCGTCATTCCGCAGAAGGCTTTCGATTCCGCGGCGGTCGGAACTCTGCCTTATATTCCGGTGCCGAATCTCGACCCCGTCAACGGACTCTACTCCAACGACGCCCAGAAGAACACCGTGCGAGACGACAAGATCGGAGAGCGCGTAGACTTTAACAATGCGAAGACCGGCACTTGGTCGTGGTATTACCATTTTGACGACTCGACTGCATATAGCGCTCTTCCCGCAGCCAGCGTGCCGGGATTTCCTTCCGTAACCCCTACCCGTGCCCAGCAAATGGTTATGAGTAACACCAAGGTTCTGGGGCCTTCCGCGGTCAATGAGTTCCGTGTGAGTTTCTTTCGAACCTCCACGCACAAAGACGAGCCGGAAGGAAGCTTCGCAAAGCTTTCGGATCTCGGCTTTGTGACCGGCAACGGGAGCTTGGGCATTGTGCCTTCCGGCCCCACCGGATTTCCCCAAACAGTGCCGCCCATGTACTTCGTCAACTTTGCCATCGGCGTGCCCACGTTGACTACCGGCCAACCCAACAACACCTATATGGCGACGGACGGGTTTTCTAAGGTCACGGGCCAGCACAGCCTGAAGATGGGCGGCGAGTTTCGGTACTTACAGATCAATGAACGGAATGTGTGCTCCCCTAACGGCAACTTTGTCTTTGACGGCACGGTGACCGGAGTCGATTTCGCCGACTACCTTTTGGGCGCCCCCACTGGCCTGGGCGGCTATACCCAATGCAGCATGCAGTTCCTGGACTCCCGCACCCGTTATGGCGGCGCTTACATTCAAGATACCTGGAAGGTGAAACCGAACTTGACTCTGAACCTCGGAGTACGCTGGGAAGTGAGCATGCCTTGGTACGACACGCAGGGCAAGATCGAAACCATTGTACCGGGCGAGCAATCCACGCAGTTCCCGACCGCGCCGCTGGATTGGGTAGTGCCCGGCGATCCAGGCATCCCGAGCACCCTGGCGCCTACGCGATACAACAATTTCGGACCGCGTCTGGGGCTGGCTTATTCGCCGGGCTTCACCGACGGTATTCTGGCCAAGGTCTTTGGCGGACCGGGAAAGAGCAGTATTCGCGCCGCTTACGGCATCTATTACACTTCCATCGAAGATCTGAACCTGTTCTACGAGGTGGGCGACGCTCCGTTTGGCCTGTATTGGTCGAGCTCCGTTCCGGTCATGATGGATGAGCCGTGGTTGGATCGCCAGGACGGGAGCTCCATAGGGCAGCGTTTCCCGTTCACCTTCCCGATTCCCGGCAGTCCGGCGGATAAGACGCTCGATTATTCGAAATATGAGCCGATCACTTACTCGCCGGGTTATAGCATCCACAACCGCCTGCCCTACGCGGAGCATATGAATCTCTCCATTCAGCGCGAGCTATCCAAATCGACGGTGCTCACGCTGGCTTACGTGGGCACGCAAGGACACAGATTGATTTCGCAATACGACGCTAATCCGGGCAGCCCGGCGATCTGCGCCCAACTCAATGCCGAAGGCGCCACGCCCGCTTGCACGTCCGGCGGCGAGAGCGTCACCTACACCCTTCCGAACGGCAGTCTGGTTTATGGAACCAGAACCAATCTGCCGGCGCCGGCCTTCGCAGGTTTCAATACCGTCACCGCCAACATCGCGAATTCGAATTACAACGCCGGACAGATCACGGTGGAACGTAAAGCTGCGGACATCACATTCCTGGCGGCCTATACGTTCTCCAAAGCGATCGACGACTCTTCCGGCTTCGGCGACCTGGTGAATTTCAGCAATTACCGGCTCAGTCGTGCGCTCTCGCAAACCGATCTGACGCACAATTTTGTCGCCAGCTATACCTGGGCTCTGCCGTTCGACCGCCTCCTGGCCGGCGCGCCCAAGCGCCTGACACAAGGATGGAGCATCAGCGGCATCACGCGTTTCTCAACCGGATTCCCCATCAACATCAGCCAAAGCGGAGATGTGTCACTATATGGCACCGAGGGCGTCGATGTGCCGGACCGCATCGGCCCGGTGACTATTCAGAATGCCCGCAACCCCGGCCCGAATGGTCCGAACACCTATTTCCTGCCGGACGCGTTTGTTTCCGGTCCGAATGGCGCATTTGGCAACTCCAGCCGCCGGTTCTTCCACGGCCCCGGCATCGTCAACACCGATTTGGGCGCTTCCAAGAGGATTCCAATCACCGAATCCATGGCGATCGACCTTCGCGGCGAATTCTTTAACATTTTCAACCACACCCAATTCAACAATCCGGATGGCAACTTCACCAGCGGACTGTTCGGCGTGGTAACCAACGCGCGCGACCCGCGCATCGGGCAGGTAAGCGCCAGATTCTCCTGGTAGTGAGTGGCGCGATCTATCTTCTGCTTCTCCTGGCCGTCCCCACCGGTCAGGCGGATCAGTACCGCAAGGCGGCTCTCGATTTCAGCCGCCAACACAAATGGGACCAGGCCATTGAGAATTATCGGAAGGCGCTGGTGCTGGAGCCTGCCGATCCCGAGACGCATTACAACCTGGCGTTCGCCCTGAAGTACAAAGGCGATTCGCGGCAGGCCGCCACGGAGTTTCGGGCTGCCATAGGTCTGAAGCCGAAATGGGCGGCTGCGCATTACGCCTTGGGCGCAGCCTTCTACGATCTGCAAGACCAGCCGGCCGCGCTCAAAGAGCTGCGGGCCTCAGTGGCGCTGGACCCGGCCAACGCCGAGGCGCACCACTATCTGGCCCGCATTTCTTTGCAGCAGAACAATCCTTCGGCGGCCGCGGATGAATTGCGGCGGGCGATCGCCTTGAAGCCTTCCGCGGAGATGCATTTCGAGCTCGGTTTGGCCGAAGGACAACTCGGAGACCTGCCCAGCGCAGCGTCCGAGTTTCGCAGCGCCATCAAGCTCAATCCGCGGTTCGCGGTGGCGTACGACCGCCTGGGAGTGGCCCTCCGCCGCCAGGACGATCACCCTGGAGCACTCGCTGCGTTTCGCAAGGCTATAGAAGCGGATCCCAAGGATCCGGAACCGCAGTATGACCTCGGCCTGGAACTCAAGGCCGCGGGGGACGTGACGAGCGCCATCGCCGCGTTTCGGCGCGCCATTGAGCTGCGTCCCGACTTCGAAAAGGCCCGCTACAATCTCGGCATTGCATTGCGCGCCCAGGGCCAGACCGGCGCGGCGCAGAAAGAACTGAGCGAGATGAAAGGGCTGCACGAGTTTCGCACGCGGTTGGCGGAATCGAAAAGCCTGATCCTGCAAGGTGTGGACGCGCTGAAGCAACAAAAACTCGACGACGCCCTTTCACTGTTTCAGAAGTCGATCGACCAGAGCCCCGAGTTGCCGGTAGGCTACTACTACCTGGGCGTAGTGTTGAGCCGCGGGGGAGAAACAGAGCGCGCCCTGGCCTCCTATCGGAAAGCGTTGGAGATCAAGCCCGATTATGCCCAGGCGCACTCCAGCCTAGGTCTGCTTTATTGGCGCGCCAACGACCGCGGCCGCGCGTTGGATGAGTTCCGGCAAGCCGTAATGATCGATCCCGACTTGGCCGAAGCCCACTATAACTTCGGTCTGGCGCAGGCGCAATCCGGGCATCTCGATGAAGCTCAGCATGAGTTCGATGAGGCCGTCAGTCTCGATCCCGCCTACACCGACGCCCGCATCCAACAGGGGCTGCTACTCATTCAAAGAAACGATACGGCTGGCGCCGCGAACGTCTTTCGGGAACTCTTGCGCCGCAGTCCTGATCTGCCGGAGGCCCACAACAATCTCGGACTGGTGCTGATGCAAGCGGGCGATGCGGGCGCGCAGGCCGAGTTTCGCGAGGCGGTACGGCTTAAACCCCGCTATGCCGAAGCGCACTACAACCTTGCGCTGGAGCTGCATCGGGAGGGCAAGGAAGGCGAAGCACGCGCCGAGCTGGATAAGGCGTATGAGATTGCGCCAGAGTTGCGAAACGCTTCCCCAAACCATTAAGGGCTCTATGAAATCCCTGACACTGTTTGACCGCCGACATTTTCTGAAGCTGGCCGGTGCCGCGCCGTTGCTGGCCTATATGGCCGTGCGGGATGCCGCTGACAAAGCGCTGGGCGCCGTCGGCAAAACCGCCAAAGATGATATTTACACGCGCATCGGCGTGCGTCCGTTCATCAACGGCCGCGGCACCTGGACCTATCTGAGCGGCTCGCTCGAGCTGCCCGAGGTCCGCGCCGCCAAACAAGCCGCCTCGCAACATTTCGTCGACATCTTCGAGTTGCAGCATGCCGTCAGCCGCCGCCTCGCGGAGCTCTCGGGCGCGGAGGCCGGCATGATCACCTCGGGTGCCGCCGGCGCCATGGCGGGGGCTACCGCGGCCTGCATCGCCGGCAGCGACCCCGCCAGAATCTGGCAGCTCCCCGACACTGGCGGCCTCAAGCACGAGGTGGTCATGCATGGCGGACGTAGCGCCTTCGATAGCGCCATTCGTCTCGCGGGAGGCAAGCTGGTTCTGGCGCGCGAAGTGGGCGAGGTTCGCGCAGCCATCGGTGAGAACACCGCCATGATCTACACCACCGCGCTCGGCTCCCCGCTGGAGAAGCTCGTCGCCATTGCTAAAGAGGCGAAGACGCCGCTCCTGCTGGACGATGCTGCCGGCATTCCTCCGCTCGACAATCTGAAGCTTTACGCCAAAATGGGCGTCGATCTGTACACTTTTAGCGGCGGCAAAGGCCTGTGCGGGCCGCAATGTTCGGGCCTGCTGCTGGGGCGCAAAGACTTGATCGAAGCGGCCATGCTCAACACCAGCCCGTGGGAAGGCGCCGTCTGCCGCGCCATGAAGGTCGGCAAAGAGGAGATCATGGGGTGTCTGGCGGCGGTCGAAGCCTGGATGAAGACGGATCTCGACGCGCTCAACCGCCAGTGGAACGAGCGGGCAGTGCGTATCCAGAAGCTCGTCGATACCGTTCCGGGCGTCAAAACCGAGATCCAGATTCCCGAAGAAGGCAACCGCTATCCGACCCTGGTGGTGAGTTGGGATGAAGATGCCTGGGGATTCACCGTCGCCGATTGCGATAAGAAGCTGCGCGCCGGAGATCCCCGCATCGAGGTTCTGACCTCCAGCAATCCCAGCCTCGTGCCGGCGGTCCGCGAAGGTTATGAGAATCCCAAAGCCGCCAAGCGCCGCGATCGCATAGAAATCGTCTCCATGACGCTGCAGCCCGGCGAAGACCTCGTCGTTGGCAAACGCCTGCGCGAGATTCTGAACGCCGTGCGCAAGTCCTAGCGTCTTTGCCCGCTCTTCACCGCAATAAGCGAAATCTGTTCCAGCGCCGGATACTCGCCTTCGTCACCCGTCTTTCGCTCCGACACCGGAGCAACCTGCTGCACAGTGGCCCGAGCTGGATACGGAGCTCTGAAGTATTTGGCGTAAATCTTATTCATGGCTTGAAAATCCGCGATATCGTCCAGATAGACATTGGCCGCCACCACGTCACTCAGATCCATATCCGCCTCTTCCAGATTGTCCAGCAAATTGCGTATCGATTGCCTCACCTGGTGCTCGATCGTGGTTGCGTAGACCCCCGCGTTGGGCCCCGGTATAAACGCGTCCTTCGCGGAGCAGTACAGCGTGTCGCCGGCAAAGACGCACGGGCTGGCCGTTGCGCTGGGCCGCATGTTCTTCGGCCGCACGGCGCGCCGCCGGCTGAGATCTCTTACCGCAACACCTGTGTACTCAATCTGCGCGCCCTCGGGCAGGCTCGACACTTCGATGGTGGCCCGCGCCGGAGTATTCCCGAATTCGAAGCGGCTGGCGTACAGCTTGTTCATTACCCGAGCGGGGATCTGCCTTGTCAGATAGGGATTGACGAAAACCATATGGCCGAGACTAAGGCCAGCCGCCTCCAGTACCGCCTTAACCCCATCGAGCGCGGCATCCACCTGCGCGCCGGGATCCGGCGGCACGGTTCCGGTGTGCAGGTCGCGTCCACGCATGGCCGATACGAATAGGCGGTCGTGCGTCAGCACGCCCGGCGACACCGGCTCGTGCGGATCATGGCCCGCCACCAGGACCGGCTTCTTGGCCGCCAGATCCCGGATCGCTACCGCGCTCATTTCGACGGGCGTGCCCGGCAGTTTCGCCACGCCGAGGGTGGCCCGGGCGGGCGGTGCTTTCGGGAAGTATTGCGCATAAATGCCGTTCATTTGCTCAAATTTCTGCATATCGTCCAGGTAGACCTGCATGTAGACGATATGCTCCATGGTCAGGCCGCCGGCTTCCACCACGGCCTTCACGTTCTCGAGCGTCTGTTTTACCTGTTCCGCAAAAGTATCCGGCATCGATCCATCCGGCCTGCGGGCACCCTGGCCGGAGACGTATAGGTACTCTCCGACACCGATCCCAGAAGAATAGGGACCCACCGGCGCCGGACCGGACGCCGGCACGACGGCCTTTGCGTCGGCACCGAAAGATAATAGCGTGGTCAAAAGTGGAAGCAAGGGAAGCAGTACACGGATAAGCTTCATACAGAAGCGTTATATCACAGAGGATCGCCGCGGCCCCGTCTTCACCCTGCGTTTGCCGGAGGCCTCCGCATCAATGCGAGGCGGCCGCACAGAAGCAGAGTGGCCGCAGCGAGCAATCCATGCGGGCCCGACCACCAGGCAAGAGACAGCGGGCCCGCATGAACACCGCGCTGTACGTAATCCAGTTGATAGAACGACTGCAGATCATCACGGCGCTGTCCGCTAATGCGGATATCCGGATCGTGTGGGACCAGGCAATTCACCAGGTACGCCGCGATCCGCCTCCGGTGATGGTTTTCAAAAATCAACCGTCTGTTGGCGCCGCCGCGAGGCACATTCGCGTCGAACTCGATGCGGATCTCGCCAAGTCCCTCTTTCATCTGCTCGATTGTCGGGAATTCGATCGAGGCCAGCCGTAGTTGCAAAAGATTGCCGTCCACCATGAGCGACAGATCGCGAAGCACGCGCTCCGCGTAGTCCCTTTGCTCGGTCTCTGAGATGATTCCATCGCCATCCGCATCAATATTGGCGAGCACCATTGGAAACACGGCAACGCCCGGTATCAGGCGGATTTGGGCGCTAACGCGGCCTTTCTCCACCGAAATCAGGGTGGCCTGCAGATACTCATCCAGCCTGTGCGCGCCCGCGGGCGTTCCGGCCAACAAAAGTATTGCGGCAATCACCGGCCCGGCTTTCATTTCGTGGGTTTCCGGCCGTAGTCGTTCGTCGGATCGCGATACATGCTATGGACATGCATGGCGGGATCGCCGCCCAGACGCTGCGGCGCATACTCGATGACCAAGTGCGGCCCCTGAATCCGGTAATAGGCTGCGATGTTTTTCCCCGGAGTCACGGTGGCCGGGCCACTCCATGCAAACCAGGTCTCGTTGATATCCGCTTTCAGCTCGGCCATGCGTGCCGCGGCCGCGCTCTCCTGAGCGATGTTCGCCCATTCCGATATCAGGTCGAGCAACATGCCGCGTTGCCGCTCGTTCATGGCGGAAGCCTGCAGTCCCTCGGGCTGGATCGTCTTGCCATCCTGGCCGGGGCCAAGCACAAGATCAGCCAACCGGTAGCTCAGAATCGCTTGCTTCCGCTGCGTATCGTCGAGCGCGTTCAGCAAGGCGACCGCCTTGTCGCTCTCCTGGCCGAGGGGGCGCACGGTCTTCCCGTTGATGGTGTAGAGCGCGGGTTGGGCGCCGGTCAAGCTGGGTGTGAGAACTCCACGTTCGCCGGCGATCGTGATATTGAGGGCCAGATGGTGCCCGCCGAACTGCAGCATCCAAGGGTCTTTTTCGGAGGGTGTTCCCAGGATCGAGATGTAATAGAGATTCTTGCCAAACATATTGTTCCCTTCGCCGGACTTGAGAAGCTGGTCGCCTTCCATGATTTGCTGAACCTTCTCGAACCCCCTGGGGCTAAGCGTGGACGAAACCAGGGCCAGCGCCGCGGAACGCTGCGCTCCGTTCAGTTCTCCCATACTAAGGCCTGCCCGGCGGACGATGGTGGTGGGGAGGTTGGACCAGCGGACCCTCTGCTTCTCGTCATCATATCGGAACAACACGCTTTGACGCTGGTTTTGGTCGAGCGTGGAAAGAAAACTATTCGCAGCGACCACTATGCGGGAAGTTGCCGTTTGCGCCGCGGCAGCGTATACCGGCAAAAAGACAAAGATCAATGCGCAGACGTTGCGCGCAATTCTCTCAGGTGAAGTACTCATCTTCTGTTCTCCTTTCCGTAGGGCCTCAGGCAACCGTCCGTACGCTTATGTCGCCACTGGCGCGTTGCCGTAGAGCAACTCCCGATTGTGGAGACCTTACCACCATTCATGTGCGGTCGTCGACCCCGGCCCTGGCAAATTCGGGGAAGGCGATATGGCCGTCGACAGGGAACCGACGCGTGAACCTGGTGCGGGATGCGATCGTCGAATCTTGAGGGCTTCAGCTACACTGTCGACTGCCATCCTTGGCCGGCGCTCACGGAATGCCAGCTGTCGCCTGGCGAACATAGGGTGGAACTAGTCAAATGGCTTAGAATGAATACAGGTACAAAACAACCTCGAAGATTGCACCGCCAGTGTGAGACCTTCTGTTGTGATAACCATCGGAAAACTAAGGAGACGGAATGACATTTTGCCTGGGAATCACCGTTGAAGATGGCCTTGTCGGCATCGCCGACACGCGGGTGCTATCGGGCAGTGAGTCGATGGTCGCAAAAAAGGTGGCCGCCTATCAGGGGCCCGGCTTCTCTTTTTTTGTTATGACCTCGGGCTTGCGCTCCCTGCGGGACAAGACCCTGCTTTATTTCGAGGAGGCTTTTACGCGCCAGATCGGAGCCCGCGACCGCCTCTTCAAGGTCGTGAACCTCTATGCGGGCGAGGTGCGGCGGCTCGCGCAGGAGGAGGGACCGTCGCTACGTCAGGCCGAATTCGAGTTCAATATCTACTCTCTGATTGGAGGCCAGATGTCGGCCGACTCCGCGCACCAGTTGTTTCTGGTTTATCCGGAAGGCAACTGGGTCGAGATTGGTCCCGACACTTCGTATCAGATCATTGGGAATTCCGGCTTCGGCAAGCCGATCCTGGAACGCTCCCTGACTCACAGCGATTCCATCCCTTTCGCGTTCAAGTTGGGCATTCTGGCTTTCGACGCAACCCGCCTTTGCGCGGCGAACGTGGATTTTCCCATCGATCTGCTGCTCTATACGCGGGGGAGCTTCGAGCTGATCGAACACCGCTTCGAGCGCAAAGATCTGGCGCTAATCTCAGACTGGTGGCAGGAGCGCATGCGGCGCGCGGTAAATGAATTACCATCTGAGTGGGTCGAGAGCGCGTTCTCAAAAGTTGCCGGGAGAAAGCCGCCGGATTAGCACGTGCCTGCGCTACGAAGGCATTACATCCACCTCCACGTGCAGTTCGTGCCTGGCGCCGCCTAGGAGGACACCGTAGATGGGACTGACGTCGCTGTAATCGCGTCCCCATGCCACGGTGATATGACCGTCAGAGGGTATGCAATTATTCGTCGGATCGAAATCCACCCATCCGGCGGCGGGGCACCATGCCGAGCACCAGGCGTGCGAGGCATCGGCGCCTATTAGACGCGGGCGGCCAGCCGGCGGCATGGTCCTTAAATAGCCGCTGACATAACGCGCCGGGAGACCCAGGGACCGGAGGCAGCCGATCTGCAGATGAGCGAAGTCCTGGCACACGCCGCGCCGCTTTTCGAAGAAGGTCTGGACGGGGGTCGCGACCTCTGTGGCCGCCTTGTCGAAGCGGAAATCCTCGTGGATTCTGCGCATGAGATCGAGTACGGAGGCGAGCAGCGGGCGCCCTGCAGGGAACGACTCGCGTGCATATGCCGCCAGTTCCGGATTGGAACGTACGCGCTGGCTATCGAACACGAACTGATATGCGTTCAGTATCTCGTCGTTAGGGTCACCGGACAATGACTCCCGGGCCGTCTCCCATGGAGGCGACCTGGAGAAGTCCGGTGGTGCTACGGAATTCACTTCCAAGTCGCTCTCCGCTTCCACGATGAGGCGATCATGTGGCTCGTCGAGCGTGAAGGAGGTCAGGGTATTGCCGAAGTAGTCCGAGTGGGAGGAGGTAGCCGGCGGCACAGGAAGGATGGACAGGTGGCTTTTGCGGCACGTCTGTTTTGGAAGAGTACGCGGAGTCAGACGCACCACGTGGTGCGAGACCGAGACGGAGTCCTCGTAATCGTACATCGTTCGATGCCGGACGCGGTAGATCAAAGGGCCCGCTCCATTTCGGTGTGGCTGAAATAGACATTAGTGACGGCATCCGACAAAGCCGGCAGCGCCGCGCCGATCGCAGCGAGCAGTTGGTCGAGCGGCTCACGGATGCCGCCGGCGCCCGGCTGGCATAGCATGCGGACGTCCGCGCGGAACAGATTCGCCGCGGCTTCTTCCAACGCGCTTTGTTTGGATACCGGCCATGCAGCGCCCGAAGGCCTGCCGGATAAGTATCGGCAATGCTCCGAGAGATCGCGTACCTGGAAAGCAAGCGAGCGCGGATTGGCCTCGTCGTTCATCAGCAGGTCGAGCACGGGTGCAGGCTCCAGATCGGTGAAGTAGCGGGAACGGTAGGTCATCGAACTGTCGGCTACCTCCAGCAACATCTCGAGCGTGGGCCACGTCTCAGGGCTAAACGGTACGATGATGGCCCGGAAAAGATCCACCAGTTGGATGGAGCGCTCGATGCGTCTTCCCACGCTCAGGAAATGCCATCCGGGCCCGCGGGTAATGTTCTCCATTTCGATCCCGCGCAGCGCAGCGAGTATTCCGATACAACGATTCAGAACAGCCAGTGCTTCGCCCGTGGATGCGTAGCCCCAGGCAGAAGTGTGCGCGGTGCCAAACTGGCTGACGATACGCTGCGTATCACTCGAAAGGCTGTCGCGGACGTGCGCCGCCGCCCGCGCGGCGCGGCTCAAAACCGAGTTCAGGCTGTCGCGCCGCTGTTCCTCGAAAATCAGAGAAAGGATTTCCTGTTCCAGGTCCCGCCATTGGTCCAGATGGCCTTGGAGGTCCCCCTGCGAGAGCCGCGAGTGAGGCGACGCCAGGCAATCGTACAGCTTCATCAGGGAATTCCATTCCGAGGCGCCGGAGGCCCCGAACTCGCCGGTCAGCCGGACCAGAAGGCACCGCAGTACCCGGGCAAGGTGCTCCGCGCGTTCGCCGTAGCGGCCCAGCCAGAAGAGGTGGTCGGCTGCGCGGCTCGGCAGATCGGTACCCTCGCCGCGATTCAGGTCCAGCGGCTGGTCGCGGGGATGCCGCAGTGTGAATCCATCCACCGGTCCGTTGGAAAGCACCCAGGTGTCCTTGCTGCCGCCGCCGCGCTGCATCGAAACTACCTGAGTGTCGAGCGCCGGAGAGACGCGCGCGAGTCCGCCGGGCATGGCCACCCAGGAGTCGCCCGCCGCCGCCAGAAAGACGCGCAGCACAGCGCGCCGGGGGGTTAGGCTGTTTTGGGACCAGACCGGGACCGTGGAGAGGTTTACTAATTCCTGGCCGGCGAATTCGTATGGACGCTCTTCTAAGCGCGCAATCATGCGCGACCGTTCATCACGGGTAAGTTTGCCGCCAAAAACCGGCTCCATGGCTTGAACGGGGCCCGGCGCGGGGAAGGCCGGCTTGATTACCAGGAAATCCAGGTTATCGAGCACGTACTGCAGTGGCTCGGGCTGGCCGCACCACCAGGTGGCGAGGGAAGGGAGCTGCAGCCGCTCTCCGAGCAAGTGCTGGCTGAGCCGCGGAAGGAATGGCATGAAGGCTGGCGATTCAATCAGTCCGCTGCCCAACGCGTTGGCGACCACCACATTGCCCGCCCGCACTGCCTCCACCAGACCCGCAACGCCCAGAAAAGAGTCGGCGCGCAATTCGATCGGGTCGCAAAAGCCGTCGTCCACGCGCCGCAAGATCACGTCGACCGGCTTGAGGCCGTCGAGTGTTTGCAGAAAGACGCGGCTGTCGCGCACCGTCAGGTCGCCCCCCTGCACCAGCGTGAAACCGAGATAGCGGGCCAGGTAAGAGTGCTCGAAATACGTCTCGTTGAACGGTCCCGGCGTTAGAAGCACGATCCGCGGATTATCGTAGCCCGAGGGTGCCAGGCGCACCAGATTGTCGCGAAACGAGCGGAAAAATGAGGCCAGCCGCTCGACCTGAAACTCGCGGAACAAGTCGGGAAAGGTCTCCGCGAGAACCGTGCGGTTCTCCAGCGCATATCCTGCGCCCGAAGGCGCCTGGGTACGATCCGCGAGGACCCACCATTGGCCATCCGGCGAGCGCGCCAGGTCGACGGCCAGCAGGTGCAGGTAGGGACGAACCGCGGTCATGCCGTGGCACGCGCGCCAGAAGCCGGGGTTGGCGAATACCAGCGCCGGCGGAAGATGCCCGCCGCGCAGCAGTTGTTGCGGGCCGTAAAGGTCCGCCAGGATGTGGTTCAGGAGTCGCGCGCGCTGGATCAGGCCCGCTTCGAGTGCCTCCCACTCCGACGGTGGAATGAGGAGAGGGATGGAATCCAGATTCCAGGGGCGGTCCATCCCGAGCGGATCGCCGTAGATATTGTAGGTAACGCCGTTCTCACGGATTTGCTGCCGGGCGATCTTCCAGCGGCGGGCCAGCTCTTCAACGCCGAGCGCCGACATCGAACCGATGAACGTATCCCAGTACGGACGGAGAATGCCTGGCGCGGCGGACATCTCGTCGTAAACGCCGTCCATCTGGCGATAACCGGCGCACAGCAGGTTCGCGTCGAGAGTGTCTCCGGAAATGCTCATCGGGGATCTGCGTGTATTTTCATGGTACGTCAATAATCAGTGCGGTCACATACAAAGGACTGGCGACGACGGGGCTGGGTTGCTCTCTGTTGTTAGTTGTGGTTTTGGGCAAAGTTCTCCGCCAACCGGTGAATCGGCCCGGTAGAGATTGGCTTCCATCTCTTGCTTTGCTGAAAACAAAGGATCAAATTGGGTTCGTTTCGTAATTTGGCTTTTGGTTTGTCCAGGCGCCCTTGCCATCCGAGTCGCGACCGGCGGCGAGAAAGTGCAGCCAGCGTAGGCTTTTCGATTTCGTGTAGCTTTCCGTGACATTAGGACGGTTGCGGCAAGCCAGGTCAGATGAGTTTTTCATAGATCCGGCGGACCGCTGCGCTCCCGGACTGAGGATAGCATGGCATTGGCGGGAACTTGCCGAACAGATTGGCGTCGGTCGTTTGTTTTCAGCGCACAGGAGGCGTGGCAGGGCGTGTGAATGGCCCATTGCGTGTTGCCACAACGGGGGATGAAACGCGCTGCGCCGAAGACGGAAAGCGTGTTTCGAAGGAAAGGCGAGGGCACTACAGGCATGGAAGCACGGACGGAGAAAACCGGACGCAACGACG
>Ga0070731_10001168_pt1 | contig 28544 bp, 32 predicted proteins | sample Coa_R1_2_FD_66448 | JGI IMG/M metagenome (GOLD analysis project Ga0070731, IMG submission 66448) | Surface soil microbial communities from Centralia Pennsylvania, which are recovering from an underground coalmine fire - Coalmine... | ecosystem: Environmental > Terrestrial > Soil > Unclassified ... | reverse complement strand
ACCGCCAAATCGGAGCGATGCGGCCCGAGCCCGGCGCCGCCCGACGCCGCATCGCTCGCCCGGCTGCTCGCCAGCCCCGAGCCGAAGCGCTCCTCGACGGCGAGCGCCGGCAGCGCGCCGAGCCAGTCCTCCAGCGTCCCGACAAGGGTCAGGCGGCAGCGCGGAAAGGCGCCCTCCGCCTCGGCGCACACCCGGTCGAGCCGCTCGATCGTCTCGCGTCGCGCCGCGGCGACCGCGACGCCTTCCGCCGCCATGATCGCCTCGAGCGCGCCGAGCCAGGCCGGATCGTTCGGACCCTCCCGCAGCAGCCGCGAGCGCTCGCGCAGCGCCTGCTCGTAGCGCGCGACCCGCGCGGCGTGCGCCGGATCGAGCCCGAGCACGAGCCGGTCCATCAGCCGGCGCCGCCCGGCCGGGCCCTCGACAAAGAGCCGATCCATCTGCGGCGTCAGCCACAATACGCCAAGCCGCTCGGCCAAGGCAGCCTGGCCGCGCGCCGGCTCGCCGTCGATGCGGATCGTCCGGCGCTCGCCGCCACGGGACGAGCCCGTGGGCTGAAGGCCGCCCGCCGCCTCTCGTCCGGTACCGATGCGGAGCGTGCCGCGCCGCGTCGCGATCGTCGCGGCCACCGCCCAACCGGACGCGGACGGGTCGCGCCGGTCGATGTCGCTGAGCCGCGCATTGCGCAGGCCGCGGCCGGGAGAGAGGAGCGAGATTGCCTCCAACAGATTGGTTTTGCCGGCGCCGTTGGGGCCGGTCAGCACGATCGGCAGCACGCCCGGCGCGGCATCGAATTCGAGCCGGGTCGTGCGATAATTGCGGAAATCGGTGAGGACCAGTCGGGTGACGCCAACCCGCGCGCCGCGCGTCGCGAAATCCACGGCGGCGGCGCCCTGACGGTCTTCGTGCGCCGCGGCAAGCATCATCGTCATATGGGGTGAAAGCGCTGAATTTCCAGCGAATCCAGCCGCCCGAAGAGTGCTCTCGATCACACCCGCATCGGCATCAGGACATAGAGCGCGCTGGCGTCGGCGCTGTCGCGCAAGATGGTCGGCGAGCCGGCGTCCGACATCTGAAACTGCACGTATTCGCCGCCGATCTGCTCGGTGATGTCGAGCAGGTAGCGCGAGTTGAAGCCGATCTCTATGGGGGTGCTCTCGTAGCGCACCTCGAGTTCCTCGACCGCGGTGCCGTTTTCCGGGCTGGTCGCCGAGACGATCAGGCCGCCCCTCTCGATCGCCAGCTTGACGGCGCGGCTGCGCTCGGTCGAGATCGTCGATACCCGGTCGACCGCCTCGGCGAATTCCTTGCACGGGACTTCGAGGAGTTTGTCGTTGTTGGCGGGGATCACCCGGTCGTAATCGGGGAAGGTGCCATCGATCAGTTTCGAGGTCAGCGCCGCCTCGCCGATCGCGCAGCGGATCTTGGTTTCGCCAAGCGAGATCTGCACTTCGTCCTCGGCCGCGCCTTCCTCGACCAGCTTGCGCAACTCCAGGATGGTCTTGCGCGGCACGATGACCCCCGGCATGCCGGCCGCCCCTTCCGGTGCGGTTATTTCGACGCGGGCCAGCCGGTGCCCGTCGGTCGCGACAGCGCGCACCACCGGCACCTCGTTGGCCTTGGTCGCGTGCAGATAGATGCCGTTGAGGTAATAGCGCGTTTCCTCGGTCGAGATCGCGAACCGGGTACGGTCGATCAGGCCCCGCAGCTCGGCGGCGGACAGCGCGAAATGATGCGGCAGTTCGCCAGCCGACATCACCGGGTAATCCTCCGGCGGCAGGCAGGCGAGGGTGAAGGTCGAGCGGCCCGAGCGCAGCACCATCTCGTTGCGCCCGCCGCCGGCTCCGCCCGGCGTCTCCAATTCGACCTGCGCGCCCTCGCGCAGCTTGCGGACGATGTCGTATAGGGTGTGCGCCGGGGCGGTGGTGTGCCCGTCGCGCTCGACTCGCGCCGCCACCCGCTCGACGATTTCAAGATCCATGTCGGTCGCGCTGAGCGCCAGATTGCCGGCTTCCGCGGCGAGCAACACGTTCGACAGGATCGGGATCGTGGTGCGCCGCTCGACGACGCTCTGCACGTGGCTCAGCGCCCGGAGAAGGGCCGCCCGTTCGATGGTTAGTTTCATTTTGCTACACGACTCTTGGCGGACCGAACGAAGACCGCGGCCGCCGCTTCGTCACCCCTCGGGGGAGCGGCAGACGGGAAGGCAGTATAGCACGGAACCGGCGGCGCCATAGCCGGCGGTTCGTCCGAGACCAGGGCTAGCTCTGCAGCATCCGCCGCAAGAGCTCGACATCCTCGGCGAGTGCGCGGTCGCCGACCACCAGCTCCTCGATCTTCTTCACGGCGTGAATGACCGTCGTGTGGTCGCGGCCGCCGAACTTGCGGCCGATCTCGGGCAGCGAGCGCGAGGTCAGCTGCTTTGCCAGGTACATCGCGACCTGGCGCGGCCGAGCGACGATCCGGGCGCGCCGCGCCGAGGTCATCTCGGCCATCTTGACGTTGAAGTGCTCGGCAACTTTTCTCTGAATCTCGTCGATCGTAACCCGCCGCTCGTTGGCGCGCAGCAGGTCGTGCAGCAGCTCCTGGACGCTTTCGAGCGTCATGTCGCGGTTGACGAACTGCATCTGCGCGGTGATGCGGTTGAGCGCGCCTTCGAGTTCGCGAACGTTCGAGACGATCTTGTGGGCGAGAAACTCAATGATCTTTGGCGGCACCCGCAGCCCGCTCTGCTCGGCTTTCGACTGCAGGATGCCGAGGCGCAATTCGTAGGTCGTCGGATGAATATCGGCAACCAGGCCCCAGCCGAGCCGCGAGCGCATGCGCTCCTCCAGGCCTTCGAGGTCGGAGGGCGACTTGTCGGCCGAGAACACGATCTGGCGGTTCTGGTCAACCAGCGCGTTGAAGGTATGGAACAGTTCCTCCTGGGTCGATTCCTTGCCGCTGACAAACTGCACGTCATCGATCATCAGAAGATCAACCGAGCGGAACTGTTCCTTGAAGTCAATCGTCGAGCGGAAACGCACGGCTTTGACAAACTGATACATGAATTTCTCAGCGGACAAATAGATCACCTTGCGGGCGGGGGCACGCAAGCGGACATGCCAGGCGATCGCGTGCATCAGATGGGTTTTGCCGAGGCCGACCCCGCTATAGAGGAACAGCGGGTTGAACGGCACGCTGTGTACCGGGCTGACGCAGCCCTCGGCAACCCGCCGGGCGGCGGCATGCGCCAATTCGTTGGGCTTGCCGACGACAAAATTGTCGAAGGTGAAGCGGGGGTCGAGCGGCGCCGAGAGATACCCGCGGTCCTCCGCGATTTCGCTGGCGCCGGCCGGCTCGGCGGCCGCGGCCGGCGCGCCGGAGACTTCGTATAGCGGCGCCTCGTCGCGCAGCGGCGGGGCGATCCGTGGATCGACAATCAGCGCGAGGCGATCGACCGCGGGGTTCTCGGCCCGCCACAACGCCAGCAGCCGGTCCGCATAATGGGTCGCGACCCAATTGCGCAAGAAGCGGGTCGGCACCGCGACCACCGCCTCGCCGCCGTCGATGCGCTCGGCGCGCAGCGCTTGCAGCCAGTTGCGGTAGGCGGTCTCGCCAACCTCGTCCTTGAGCTGCCCAAGCACCCTGGCCCACCCCCCGATGCCCGGGCGCGGGGTGTCTTCGAAACGGTTGCTGCGCTCTGATTCCCCGCTCACCCCGTCCCCCTTCCGAGCAATGTACTTTTCTCGGGTTCTTCGCAGGCCAAAGGATTCAAATCAGTGCTTCAGCTAGTTCAAGGTCTTTCTCCCTCAGAAGACCGCCGAAAACATAAAAACTCTGAGCCCCAGGCTAGCCGCTATTAAGCATCACCCGGACAACCTAGACCGTGATCTTGGCAACTACAGAGATCTACACGAGCACCGCGGAGTTCGCGGGCCCGTTGTTATGAACTGTAGCCAGATGTCGCGCAGGTGGCAACGAGACCGAAACAGGAACAAGTCAAATTGATGACGATGCCGAGGAGGCCCGCGGAAACCCTCGCGCTCGATGCGACGACAGAGCTCCGCCGCGCCTAAAGGGAGTTGATTCGGGTCGCCAATCGCGACAGTTTGCGCGCCGCCGTATTCTTGTGCAGGACGCCTTTGCTCGTGGCGCGGTGCAGCTCCGGCTGCGCCACCTGGAGGGCGGACTGCGCCGCCGACTTGTCGCCGGTGGCGATCGCCGTCTCGACCTTCTTGACGAAGGTGCGCACGCGGCTCAGCCGGGCGCGATTGATGGCCGTGCGCTTCTCGGTCTGGCGGAGCCGCTTTTCGGCCGATTTGTGATGCGGCATTTATCTCGTCGAGCTCTTCCGGAAAGAGCCGGCTTATATCGACCGCGCCGCCGAGCGTCAACTGTTCGTCTGTCGCCCGGCCACCTGCGAGGCGGCTTTGCTGCAAAACAAGCGGCGGATTGGCGGCCGGTGCCCCGAGTCTGATTTGAACAGACGACCTACCGCTTACGAAGCGCTTCATACCGGCAATCTGCCGCTACGGGATGGAACCCGGTGAAACGGGTTATATCCAAGAAAATCTGCTGATTATAGCCGGCCATCCGTTTCATCGTGCTTCGCCCCGTGCCATACTGTTAAGGTCAAAACGCTACCCCAAATTGCCTCTGGGGTAGCAGCGGGGTAGCGGCCATGGCAAAGCTGACCGACAGGTCTCTCGAAGCGCTCCGTCCCCGAGCGACGCGGTACGAAGTGTGGGACGAGGCTCGAAGGGGCTTCGGGGTCAGGATCACGCCACGCGGGGTCAAGAGCTTCATCTGGGTCTACCACTTCGGCGGCAAGCCACGGCGGCTGACGTTCGGCACATACCCGCACCTGACGCTCGCGGACGCGGGAGTAAAGCTCGCCGAGGCGAAGCAGCTCCTCGACAAGGGGCTTGATCCCGGAACACAGGTTGTCGCCGAACGCATTGCGGAGCGGCGCGCCGAGACGGTCGAGGATCTCGTCGCCGCCTACCTTGACCGATACGCGCGTCCGAGGAAGCGCAGCGCCGCCGAGGATGAGCGTATCCTGCGCAAGGACGTGCTGTCGCGCTGGGCCACCTTGAAGGCGAAGGACATCACCCGGCGCGACATTGTGTCGCTCCTGAACGAGATCGTGGACCGGGGCGCGCCAATCCAGGCGAACCGTACCCTGACCATCATCCGCCGCATGTTCAGGTTCGCTGTCGGCCAGGCAATTCTGGATGCGTCCCCCTGCGATCAGGTCGAGGCACCCTCTTCCGAGAACGAGCGCAACCGGGCGCTTAGCGAAAACGAAATTCGGCTACTATGGCGTGTTCTAGATACGGCATCGATGGAGCCAAATGCGCGCCGCATTTTGCGGCTGATGCTCGTCACCGGTCAGCGCAAGGGCGAGGTCATGGGCCTGCACGCGCAGGAGATCGATTACGACAAGGGATTGTGGGTGCTGCCGGCTAGTCGGGCGAAAAATGGCCGCGAGCACTTGATCCCGTTATCGGACCCGGCCCTTCGGCTTCTCGCTGAAGCTCCTCCGAACGAACGCGGCTATCTGTTTCCGTCGAAACTAACCGGGCAGCCGTATCGTGGGCAGTCGATTGATCATGCGACCCGATACCTGTTCGATCCGCGCCCCGTATCGAAGGCCAACAAACGGTCACAGCACAAGCCGCCGCCCCCGCCGCTAGCCGGATTGATGGAACGGTTCACGCCTCACGATCTCCGGCGTACCGTGGCGACCCGCATGCGCGAGTTGGGGATCTCGCGCGGAGACGTGAAGATGGTACTCAACCATGTTGAGACGGACGTGACCGCTCGGTACGACCGATACGACGGTCTCGCCGAAAAGCGCCGGGCGCTTGATTTGTGGTCCAATCGGTTGGAACAGATCACTAACGGCGATCCTCAGAGTGGGTTCACTGCCACGCCGGCTTCCACTTGACAAGGTAAAACCTTGGAGACCACAGGAGCCGAACGAGTTATATTCACCAGTCCTGCAATGCCCGTCGAAATCAGGGATGATGACCAATCTAGCTGTAAGCCTGTCGGTTGATGAAGTATTCTCTATTGTTGGCCCGGAGCAATTTTGCTCCGAATGGACTGGCAAAGAGTCCATTTCGGCGACGACTTTGCCGATTGATTATTGGTACAATCCGCTAGCCATTGTCACACTCTCCGACGTGTTGAAGTCGAGTCGGTTATCGGAAGCCGCAGATTGGCTCTCTGAAAGCTATGTGGACGAATCCGCCGAAGACAATGCCGCGGAGAAGGCAATCGAGCGATACAAAGCCGTGGCAGATATAATCATACAAAAATGCAAAAAAGGAGAATATTCTGCCTTCCTGGTCGATGAGAATAACCAATTACGCGACGTCTCGGCGCAAATCAATAACGTCCATTTTCGTAGAATGATCTACCATCCGGAGGCACCTTCTCGCCACCGACTTCGGCTCGTTCCGATGACTGAGCCCACTGAACAGCGCGCAGATGTGCGTGCCAATTTCGAACCTGGTGCTGAGCGTTACGATCCAACTCAACGCGATGTGCGCAAAGCGGCAACAAGGCGAAGATATCAAACGTGGTACGAACTTGGTAAAAGGTTTCTCTCCGAGACCGACGGGCGAACGCGCAGTTCCAGTGACATCGCAAGGAAGATCGCCCGAGACCCTTCAGCGACGGATCCACTTACAAACCGAGCACCGAACTGGAAAAGTGTACTACGGCGGCTGAACGAACACTACCCAGATTGGGCAAAAAAAAACTGAGCGAAATTCTCGGGCAAAAATTTTTGCTCGGCCTAACCCGCTGATCTTTCAAGAGCGCACAGCTTGAGGCTCTAGAAGGTGAGAAGCCTTGATCTGCTTCAGCTCTCTGTCAAGCTCAGAGACGCCGCGAGTCGAAGCGGCAGCTTCGAGCTGGAGCGTCCGTGTTCGGGAGCTTTGAAAAACCATATCGTCGGTCCGACGAGCAACTAATACGTGGCTGGTCTCGCCTGTGCGCGGAGTTGGATAACAGAAGCCGGCAACAAATCTGGCGCGACATACGTGCGGGACGATTCCCGGCCCCAATCGAACTGGGACCAAACTCAGTTGCCTGGTTCCGCGCCGAAATCGAAGAATGGAAGCGTGCACGTCCCCGCCGCACATACAGGTCCGCGGGAGAAAGGTGATAAAGATGACGAACGCGGAGGCCTCGAACGATGTTTTGTGAAATATATAGTCTAAATCTCGGATGGATACCATGAGCACAACGTCTTCGTTCGATATCAATGCAGTGCGAATTCGGAAATACCTCCACATCATCGGAAAACTTGATGCGCGATCTGCGTACTATCGCGTCAAAGCCGGACGCGAGTTGAGGGAGGTGCGCCGCCGGCTAGCCGCTCGCCAGTGGTCGTCATGGTGCGCGCGTTATGTTGGAAGGCCGGTCAGCGATCTTCAACTTCTGATGCTGCTAGCTCGTGCCAATGAAACGATGCAAGCACGGAAAAACCAAAAAGCGCGCCACCCCGTAGCCGAGCAGCCCGAATCACGGGCTGCACCGCTGCATCGGGCCTATCACGACGGCGGAGCGGCATTCCTGGTTGGCGTTGCCGAAGTCGAATGTCCGTACACGGGCAGGCAGCGGCATGCGGCTTGGCGGACCGGATGGCGCGATATGGAGGCTCGAGTTCGCATCACTTCGGCGGGCTAGCGGCGTCCGTCAATACCGGGGGGTAAAGACCCGCTCGCCGGCTCCGGATCGACGACTAACCAGAGCGGCTCAGCAGCTCCTGGTTATCGCAACCCTTTTGCCCTTAAGGCTGAAAATGGTCGCAAAAAGCCCGTGGCTCGGTGCCGCGCTGCGTTACGCTCGTCGTGGCCTCTATGTCGTGCCGTTTCATTCGGCAATTGGTGGTCTCTGCACCTGCGGCAACACGAATTGCACCCGTCCCGGTAAGCACCCACGCACGCCGCACGGTGTGAAAGATGCAACGCGAGATCCTGCCGTCATCCGTCGCTGGTGGAGCGAGTGGTTCGACGCCAACATCGGCATCGCTGTCGGCGTCAAGTCGGGCATCATCGTTATCGACGTCGATCCTCGCAATGGTGGGGTAAACAGCTTCAAAGCGGCAGAGTCTGCCCATGGCTCTCTTCGCGACACCACGACCTCCAGAACAGGCGGTGGTGGTCGGCATTTCATCTTTCAGCATCCCGGCTTCGCGGTGAGGAAGAATGCATTGGGTCCGGGCATCGATATCCTGTCGGACGGCCAGTGCGTGATCGTGCCGCCGAGTGTGCATTCCTCGGGGAGAATATACTCCTGGCGTCCCGGGTATGACCTGGAGGCAAAGCCACCCAAACGCCTGCCGCAACCGTACCGAGAACTGCTGCGACTGCCAATAAAGGTCGACCGTATTTCCGAGCCGAACGAATCAGTTGGGTCGGCGAACGTCGTCACCGCCGGACGTAGAAACGCGACCTTGGTGAGGATCGGCGGGCGGCTACGACGAAGCGACCTTAGCGAGGCGGCCATCCGAGCCGCCTTACAGATCGAGAACCAATCTTTCCAGCCGCCACTGGAAGAAGCGGAAGTCGAGCGCATTGTAAAAACTCTCTTCCGATACCCAGACTCACCCGATGCGACTGCCGACGATCCGTCCCTTGAATTGTGTGAACGTGTGCTCGTGGCGGATTTCGCTGGCGGAGACCATCTGATCTATCTCAGTGGTACGTTCTGGCGCTTCAACAGTCGCTATTGGGCCCCGACCTCGGACGAAGCCATTCAGCAATGCGTCTTGAATGCCATCCAAGCGGGCGGGATTCCGAAGGGCTACCGCCCCAACGCGCTTTCTAAAGAAGTCGTCTCGTTACTGAAGCCGCGCGTGCTAAGAGACGACGATCCGCTTCGCTTTCAGGCATCGCCGCTGCCGGTTATCAACTGCCGCAACGGCGAGGTGTGGCTCGACAACCACGGTTCTCCGACGCTCAAACCTCACGTTCCGGCTAGCGGGCTGCGTAGCTGCCTTGAGGTCGATTACGACCCATCCGCGACTTGCCCCCATTACGACCGAGTCCTGGCGGAAATCTTCTCAAACACCGGCGATCCTGCTGGCATGATGAGGTTTTGGCACGAGCTGACCGGCTACGTGATTCAACCGGACCGCAGCTATCCGATGATCATTGTCTTGTGGGGCTCAGGGCGGAATGGTAAGTCCAAACTCGTTGAGACCCTGACCAGGTTGCTCGGGCTTAGCTTGGTCTATGCCGGAAAAGTCGAACGGTTATCAGCAAACCGGTTCGGTTTTGGTGATCTCTTTGGGAAGCACCTTTTCATCGATGATGACGTCGCTATGGGCATAAAACTGCCAGACGGTGAACTTAAGACAATCAGCGAAGCGAAGCTACTCACTGGAGAGGAAAAATACAAACCCGCCTTTAACTTTGTATGCCGAACGCTTCCGATCTTGTTGTGCAATCATGTGCCATCGCTGACCGACTTGAGCGTTGGAATGCGGCGTAGACTGATGGTGGTGCCGTTCAAACGGGTCTTCCCGGAAAATCGGACCCTCTTCCCGGAAATATGGGCAAGGGAGATGTCGGGGGTCCTCAACCAGGCTTTGAGCGGCTATCGACGTTTACTCCAGCACAATGGCATACTGAAACCAGGTCCTGTTGTCCAAGCAACGACAAGGTGGCTGCGAGATGCCAATCCAATAAATGCTTTTCTTGCGGAATGTTACGTGAGGGATCCATCCGGCCGTGTGCTGCAATCCGTTCTGTACGCTGCGTTCGTTGACTGGTGTAAGCGAGCGGGGATCAGCACTCCCCAGCAGCTAAAGACCTTCAAGGCCAATCTTCTTTCTCATGGTCTAAGGATTGAGCCGCACACCAACAGGGGGCCAGCGGTGCTTGGGCTGACGTCGCGTCGGACCGTGGTGTAGGCTGTAAGCGGTGCGCTGTCAGCATGGGCGGTGAGGCTCGACGGCGCTCGCTGCCGTGGCTACCGGCGGGTGCGGCTGGCGGGGCGTCGTTTGGCGGGCTGGCGGGCTTCGGCGGCACGATAGGGATTGCAGATGTCGCGGGCAGCGGCGACCGCCTGGGCGATCTCTGCATGGGCGGTGGCTTGCCGCCGGCGGCAGCGGTACGCTCTCCGCGGCGGCGACAAATCGGCACAAACCCCAATTGCCTCTTCCGCCGACAGCGCAAGCGCGCCGGTGCGGGCCAGCCAGCCGCCGCCAAGCATAGAACTGCTGCGGCCGCAGCCCATACTAACACGCTACCGCAGAGACGTTCGCTCCGGCGGCAAACGACTCAGCGACGATCCGCCCTTTGCTCTCGTCCGGTCACACCCGCCGTCCGCCGACCCCGGTGATCACCTCCAACCGGCGGACGCTGACAACCACTCTCATGCGATACCCAATGAGGACTCCCCGGAAGTTCGCCCCATTTTACAGCATTCACGAAATCGCGACGCGCGTCGCCAGCCACGTGGTGTGTGTATTTTTTGCGCATACCTTACCTAGAGCTGGTGACGGAAGTGACCGCTTTCAGCACAACTATATTAACTATACATTTTGTTTTGACTGATTGTTCAAAAAAATCGTCACTTCAGTCACTTCATGAACTTCGATCTGGCTTTCCATTAGCGAAACGAAGGAAAGTATCCGCTGGGGAGGGCGACGCAAGTGGCGGGGTCCGGATGTTTAGCTGGCGAAAATAATTTTTCGCTGGCGGCGGCACGAGTCTGGCGCTCTTTGGGGGGAGCTCTGCTCGCGGGGCGGGTTGGCATTGCGGGTAATATCCTTAATAGTAGTGGTACCGGCTCGAGTGCATACCCGAGGAAGAAAGGGCGGAAACCGTGTCCAGCCTGGTTTATCGGGCCTATGTCGACTGCTGCGTCACCAAACCACGAACGTCTGCTCAGCACAGCGCAGTTCAAGCGGCAGCTTGAAGACCTCGGCTTCGAGCACGCCCGCGTGAGCTCCGGCAGTTTGTGGCACGGAATTCCCCTGCGCGATGAATATCGTTGACGGCAACTGCTCTTTCGTCATTACTTTCGACAATGACGAAACGGAAGCCGCTGCGCTGCGCCAACGCCACGTGCAAGAAGCGCTTCATTCCGCCTGCTACTGGGCGTCCACCGCGCTTCTGCTCGGCGGTGTGCCGGCAAGCCGCCTACCTTGCTCGCAAGCTGCGTCGCCCGCACCCCGCGACGCTGCTGCGCAACGATCTTGACACGGCACACGTTCGCGATTGGCTCCGGCGGGAAATCTGGTCAGTGCTGCGTGAAGCGGGGCTCCCGCCTCGAACCGAGCCCCCGCCGAAACGACGTCCCTCGCCAAAGCCGAAGCTTCATGTTGTGAGGCCGGAACAAGATGACGTCCCCTGACCTGGGGTAACTAACGCAGCTCATTCATCTTGATATCGCGCATCCGCTCAGTGATATACCTTGCGCCTCAACTTGGTATTTTTTTGCCGGTTGCCAGCTATGATTATGTTGAGCGCGGTTGCAGCGGTTGCAGCTATTCTTAATTTGAAGCTGGTTTGAGTCAGCTCGAATCAAAAGGGAATTATCAGGTTAACGTACCACGAGCCATCCTGTAGGATCGCCGCAGAGTTGAAAGGCAGTCCGACATGGCCAGCACCCGCACCGATCTTCGCAACCCAATCTACCACGATGAAGACGCAGCTCGCACGCATCTTGAAACGGTGCTGTGGCCGGATGGCCCGTATTGCCCGCGTTGCGGCGTGACAGGTGATCGCATTACCAAACTGTTGGGCAAGAGTACGCGGCCGGGTGTCTACAAGTGCAAGGATTGCCGTAAGCCTTTCAGCGTGACGGTCGGCACCGTCATGGAGCGTTCGCATATCCCGTTGTCGAAATGGGTTCTGGCCGCGCACCTTTTGGCCGCGAGCAAGAAAGGCTTTTCGGCACACGAGCTACACCGCGTTCTTGATACCAGCTACGAAGCGGCATGGTTCATGTTTCATCGTTTGCGCGAGGCGGCGGGCGATCCTTCGCCCGCTCCTATTGGCGGCCACAACAAGGTTGTTGAAATCGACGAAACCTACATCGGTGGCAAAGAGGCGAACAAACACGCCAGCAAGCGCAGGCACGCGGGGCGCGGCCCGCTCGGCAAGATGCCGGTCGTTTCGCTTGTCGAGCGCGACGGCGAAACCCGTAGCTTCTATGTCGCCAATGTGACGGCCGCAACGCTGCGCCCGATCATCGTCAAGCACGCCAGCCGCAAATCCTACATGATGACCGACGAGGACGAGTTCGCGGCCACGGCACGGTCAACCACTCGGCCGAGGAATACGTCAAAACCGGCGGCTTCCATCATACCAACACGGTCGAAAGCCATTTCGCGTTGCTGAAACGCGGCGTCTTCGGGACGTTCCACAACATCAGCGAGGCGCACCTTCACCGGTACCTTGCCGAGTTCGATTTCCGCGCCAACACCCGCGATATGACCGATGGGGAACGGGCAGCCGCCTTGCTCGCAGCGGCAAAGGGCAAGCGGCTCCTGTATCGGCAGCCTGACTGAGCCGCAAAACGCGAGGCAAAAGGCCCGCGCTTTTATTAGGTGGAGAAGACGCTTACGTAACAAGCCATGAGTCGACACCGCAGACCCGATGTTCCTTATCGGCTTGTTCTCGTCGAGTGGGAGGACAGCGCGCGCCCAATCCCGTCTTGGGAATGGGTAAATAACTACGCGATCCCTGAAACGGTGCCGTGTGTCTCGGTTGGTTATCTGATAGCCGATACCGAGCTGGCAATCGCGCTCGCGCCCAATTTAGGCGACATTGGGCGCGAGCATTTACAAGCAAGCGGGATTTTACGAGTGCCACGATCCGCCGTGCGACGGGTTATCGACGTTTAGCGGCTCGCTTTCCGCGTCCGCCTGGCGGCTTCTTCGGCGACGGAGGTGGCGGCATATCGTTTGCCCGCGGCTCTATATGCCGCATCACAGAGGCCGCCAGTTCTCGAACCTGGGCAGCGGTCAACGTGCTCGGCCGCGTTAAGCCTTCTCCAGCCAAATGCTTGATGTCCGTCGCGGTGCGCACCGACGGAGGCATAGGCGGCTTGCGAGGTGTCTTCGCCATTGGCGTGTCTCCAGACAATCGAGAGAGAACATATAGCACAGTTCTCGTTTTCTCCCAACCAGACCTAGAGCCGCATCGCTATGCTGATCGCACCCCTCGTTTGCTAGCGCGCTTACCGTGAGTTCGAGTAGCCTTCCCCTTCGCACGCCGTACCGCTTCGGCAGTCTCGGCGCGTGATTGGGGGGGCGTCGTCAACAGCCGCCGCAAGATCGCGTCGCGCTTCTGTGCGGTAGTTTGGTCGCCGTCTTCCTGCTCGTCCATGGGGGATTATAGCATGGCCCGTCGCAGCAAGCAGCCCACCGATGAGGAGAAGGATTTCGAGGGGGCTGAGTGGCATATCGGCGCGCCGATGATGCCGAGACTCGCCGAGGAACTAGCGCGAGTTGTCGCACATTGGTCTCGCCTTGAGCATATGATAAACGGACTCATCTGCCAATTATCTGGCATTGGTTTGAACTTGGGTGACGTGTTCTTCCATAATATCAGCATGCCAGCGAGATATATGATCCTAGAGAGCGTTGCTGTTCGTTACCTAAAAGACAAAGACCCATATGTTTGTGAGTCTCTCCTTAAATGTGCCGCTAAGGTTCGGAATTACCAAAAAAGAAACCAATTAGTCCACGGCTTGTGGCTTCGTGGTGGATTAGAATTTGCTGTTACTGAGCATGCATCACGAAAGAGCCACAAACGAGAACGCATCACATGGACGCTGAAAGATTTGATAAAAACTGGCAATGAAATATCCACCTTGATTATGAATTTTTGGGCACATATCGAAGCGGTCGATGAGATGTTTCCCCAACCGCCCGCTGAGCACAGACCATGGCGGCGAAAACCGCCCTTACGGCCTCCTCGGACGTTACAGCGTTTATATCATCGTCATTAGGATCATACGACCTCAGCGCGTCCTTCCCCGCTTCTATCATCGCCGGCGTAAATATAACCAGGGCTGATTTCAGCGAAATAGGGAAAATCGGGGTGGCTGCCGGTGACGCAGATGCTCCCTTCAATCACTCGACAACAGTACCAAAATCACCGATGTCGATGTCGCTTGATTGCCCGCCGGAAGCGGCATTCGGCATATGCCTGACGAAAACTTCCCCGTCGACCGCGGCGCGGACGAGAAGCCATCTGTCGCCGTTGGAGCTTCGATACAGCTCTCGTGCCGTCTCCATCCTATTCTCCCTTGGCATTGCTGATTGCTGGCCGAAGGCCTGCTCCCTCGTTGTCGAAATAGTCAGGGGCCCATTCCGGGGTCGCAAAATTCTTGGTTTTGCTATCGGTTCCGCTGATGACCGCTGTCGCGGCGGCAGCGGATCTAGCTGGCGCTGTCGGTTTAGCAATCCCGCGAGGCAAGAACCTGGTCGGCACCGATGAGAGCGTCTGCTGGAGCCCATCGATCCGCTGGTGCAGGTAGTAGCGCTCGGCATTCAGTTGGAGGAGCTTCTCGCGGCTTTGATCGCGCAGTCGGGTAAGCTCGTCCTGCAGATTGAGATTTGTTTGCGCGACGCGCTGCAGCTCCATTCGCTGCGCGACCGCAAGGTGCTGATAATGCATGCAGCCGTAGCCGAGCGAGCCGACGACGCTCAACCAGACCACCGTTGCGACAGCCAGCGCAACCGGGCCGCTGCCCTGCCATCCATCCCGATGAGGGGCGAATACACTGTCTGCCGTGCTCATAATCGGCCCCTTCACTCAGCGATCAACAGGTCACCGAAGCCGTAGTCACGATTGCCAGCACCAGAACCATGAAGAGAGAGGGACGCTTCGAGATGGTTGAAATTGTCGCCATGGCTTGACGTACCTCAGCGTATGCGCGGCTACGCAACGATTCCGATCAATGTCATGACGACTACCGCCCAAACGGCCCAAAACACGATCAGGCGTCTTGCTTGCTGTCGAACAACCTAGGTTGGTCTGTGTTCCCTGGGCTGAGCACGGAGAGGGCGAGGCCGCATAGCGATCAGGTTACCGCCAGTGCTATGGAGCACGGCACCACACAAGCCAGGAGAAGGGCGCATGCGCCGGTTTTTCGGACCAATCGGCTACGTCAGCCGGCTCAGCATCGACAGCCAGGCCCTGAAGCACAACCTGCTCGGCGATCCGGCGGTGCGCGCGGTCGATGTTTACGTGGCGGCTGGCCATGATGGACGCGGCTTGCCGTTGCTCGTGGACCTCGTCGGCTTCACCAGTAGCGGCCTATCGCAGACGAATTGGGTCGGCTTCCGCGAGAACGTGCCGGAACGGCTGGACCGGCTGATCGGCGAACAGCGCCTGCCGCCTGTTCGGGGAGTTGACCCAGGCGCGCGGCGAAGGCGAATACCCGCGCCGAGGGGGTCGGAAACGCGATCCTGGTTTGGGATCGCAGGGAATTTGGCACATGTCAGTCCAGAGCGATTGACGGGCTGCGTATTTTTTTCGAGACGGTCGGCGATTGCCCGGATAACAGGAGGCATAATGGTGCTATACGTTTAGCACCCTGTGTGAACCGACGGGGAGTGATGTGGGGATATTTTAGCTCCAACAGAATTTAGGATGGACAAATACATGCTTCGAATGGTGAGATGGGTAATGTTCGGAGCTATTATCTCTTTGGTTCCGCTCGTCCTGGCAGCCATAAATCTGCGGCTACAACAGCAGCCCCTAACACTAGTTTCTCTTATCGGAGACGGCCAGTTACTTATAATCATACCGGTGCTTACCGCAAGTGCGATGGGTGAGTTATTCGGAAGTGGATCGAGATTTGCGGTAGGTAAGATAATCTTGGGCGGACTTTCGCTTATAATTATTGTTTTGGCGAGTTATGAATTTGCGACGGTAATTCAGGCAAGAGCTGCCCATGTCGCGATCAATGATGACATAATATTGACAGATTCATTTCGTCTTTTTATCGGATGTATCCTGCCTTCTCTAATTAGCATTGCGATCACGGAGTTCAAATAGTGCCAACTCAATCAATATCCGAAACATTCAGTTGGACCTTTTTAATGGTCGGATTGGTAGGGGTGATATCCACAATAGTTTTTGTAGCGACTTTCAAAATACAGCAAAAATCGATGCGCATTCACGAACAGCTAATGATCGAAGCAACGGCAGTGATTGAAATTCTTGAAGAGCTTCGAATGGAAATTATAAACGATTCTATAATACACGAAGTTTCGGACAATGTGTTAAAAAGGATCAACGATATAATTCTTAAGAAAGAGACCAGTGCGGCAGTGATTGCGAGACGAAGCTATCGCCGTCGGACATAGTGTATGTTTTGCGCTTCAATCCGTTCGGTAGCCTTATATGAGTGCGTCCGCCATGTCGTCATACTTTTCGCTTCCAAACATGAAATCGGTTCGACAACAGCTCAGCAAACGTCCCGGTTTTCTTCCACGCTCGGGATCATCGCGACCGTGCTGGCCGCCTTGCTGACCGCCGCCGTCATCAGCTTGGCTGACGCTCAGCCGAAATCGACCTCGACTAAGCCAGCCGCTAAGTCCGCCGCTCCGGCTGGTCCATCGTCCGACGAGGCGACCGCACGGGCTTGCATACATACGCGGCTGCAGGAGCTGGTTGACCAGCAGATAACCCTCAACCTCGCTAACGACGCTGCCCTCTCGGCCTGTGGTGACAACGTCCGCGCCGAATTCAAAAAGCAGGGCAAGTCGTACTGCGAGGCGGTGGACTACATCGGCTGGCTGGTGGCTGCCGAGAATAGCAAGCTTAATGGACTGCCGCAGCACTCCTACAAATCCAACAAGGGCTTTATTGCCACCTGCGGCAAAACCGAAAACTGGGATAAGCACCCAACAAAAGCTGGTGACAAGACGGCCGAGTCGAAATAATCTAGTTGAGAGAGGCATTGCCACCCGAACGTAAAAGAAACTGCTTCTTTGCTAGTTTCTTTCGCTTCCAGATATATCAAGCTCGCCCCTCCAACCCATTCACTGCTACCGAAGCGGCTGCGTTGTCGTGCTGCCCAGGGGCGCGATAATTATGTCTCCCCGTTGCTGACCTATTCCGAAAGGCAGTCAAAGTCCTCTCATAATGGGCGATTTTCTCATAATCTTTTTCAATAGCTTCAATTAATACCGAATTATCGCAGCGCGCGCAGCGCCAACGCGACAGAAAATGCTCTAGGAGCGAAAGTTGGTGAACTCAGCTGCCAGGGAGCATGCAAAACAACATTTTTAACACATCGCTCAACCACTGCCACCAGCATAATTTATTATGAACACATTGACGATTTTTTGCAATTTAAGTCACAGGCTCATCTTTTTACAAAAATTGATTTTCTGGCAAAACCATAAAAAGCGTAAGGTAGCGGTATCGTTTGAACGCAAAATTTGGAGCGCGAGCAATCTGAGGAAATATATGATGTTGAACCCCATGACAAGCGTCACGAAAAAGCAATGAGGGTTTATGAGAGGCGGGAAATGGTATCCGCGCTTAGTACTCTGTGAAGGGCGCAACGATGATAAACACGATCCAGCAACGCCGCGACGCGGTGCGACGACAAATTAGCGCCGCGGGAGCACAAATCATTGGAGAACGAGAAGGTGAGGACGGAGCTAAAGGTCAATTTTATCAATACCACGCTATCCCTGGGGTGCTGATCCGGGTGTACGACCTGGGCACGATCACCGTCGGCGTTACTGATCGACGCTTGCTGTCGCCGACGGATCGGCAGTTAGTAAACCGCCTTAGACGGCTGCTTGCGCCATTGTTACCGCCGCGCTAACGGCTCCCCGATGAGCCACGACGAAGTCGCAATGTGAAACGTGCTGTCCCGACGAAGCGGCGCTAACATCGAGCTGGTCAGCGCGACGGAGAACCAAGTACGACAGGCTCGGAATCCGGCGAATGTCGGTTCAACATGCTGGGCAGCACCGTCGTCGATGCGGTTGCCGACGACCCTGCCCATGCCGAGGTGCTGTTCGAGGTATGGTCGGAGCTAGAGGAACAGCGCAAACTGCAATAGGCGGTTTGGCATTCCAGGGAGGACGCGGTGGCTGAATTGATCTCCCGCCCACTCGTCGAGATTGCCCAGGAACTCCGGGAACGACGCTTGACCTCCCAAGAGGTCGTCGAAGCCGCTATCGCGCGACATGAGCGGTTCGGTGAACGCCTTCATGCCTATTGTCTCTGGACACCGGAAAAGGCGCGGGAGACCGCCAAGGCGGCAGACGCGGCCTTCGCGTCAGGCGCGACAGTGGGTCCGCTCCAGGGCGTGCCGATCTCGATCAAAGACCTCTATGCGGCCGCAGGCTTGCCATGCTTCGCAGGTTCGAGCCGCCGCCTGCCTGCTGACCCTGGGAGAAAGACGGGCCAATCGTGGCAACGATACGTCGGCAACTCGGCCCCATCGTTGGCAAGACCCACATGGTCGAGTTCGCGTTCGGCGGCACTGGTCTCAACAGCCATCATGGCGCGCCCTACAACCCCTGGGATGCCGCGGCACACCGCTCACCGGGCGGTTCGTCCAGCGGAGCCGGGGTCAGTCTGCTCGAAGGCTCGGCCTTTCTCGCGCTGGGTAGTGATACAGCCGGTTCGGTTCGCATCCCCGCCTGCATGACCGGCACGGTGGGCCTGAAGGTCACCATCGGTCGGTGGTCGGCCGAGGGCGTGGTTCCACTCAGTCAAACCTTCGATACACCGGGTTTGCTCGCACGCAGCGTCTCAGATGCCGCGTATGGATTTGCCGCGCTTGATCTCCGTATGGGCGATCCCGTAACCTTTATCGCGAACAGCAGCCGGAGCCTTGATGGTGTCCGGATCGCGGTGGACGACCCATTCTTCTGGAATGACTGCGACCCCGGTATCGCGGAGGCCGTTAAGAGTGCGGTCGATGCGCTCGCCGGTGAGGGTGCAGTTCTGCATCCGATGACTCTGCCCGAGGCGACCGAAGCCTATGCGGTGTTTCTCGAGGGCGGACTGAGCGCGGTTGAGCTACGGAGCTTCCTCGACCGCGAACTACCTGATTGGTTGGATCAGCTTGATCCGATCATGGCATCCGCGGTGCGCGGAGCGGAGAGTGTGAGCGCCCGAGAGTATCTGGGACGGGTCTGGCGGCTTAAATCCCTGGCGGATCGCGCCGCGCACCGCTTTGACGGGATCGATGTTATCGCGACGCCGACGCTGTGTATTACCCCGCCGAAATTGTCCGAGGTCGGCGATGCCGGTTCCTATCTGAGCACCAGCCGCCGCATCGTCCGCAATACGGTCGCGGTCAACTATCTGGGACTCTGCGCAATCACCCTGCCGGTCGGTTCGGACAAGGCGGGGATGCCGGTCGGCTTGCAATTGATCGCGCCAGCCCGGGCAGAGGAACGGCTGCTCGCGATTGCGCTCGCGGCTGAGGGAGTGCTCGGCACGGCGATGGAGCGCATCGGTACCCCACCGTCGCTCTTGTAGAGAATCATCGGGAGCCAATCATGAATAGCCTTGGCGGTTCAAACTCGATTGTATTTGTTGTCGGATACATCGTGATGCCGTAAGGGCGAAGGTGACGATCAGGCAGGCCGGCATCGCGCGCTTCGGGAACCGGGAACCCCTGGCGTCGAGCGTGCCCTAAAGGCAACTGTGGCGGCGCGGCAGTCGAGCATCGCTATCCCCCGGATACGTCGCTCTACGCCTAGCGAGTCGAGCCGATATCGGTCGGGGCTGGTTCATTCCGCCTTGCCCCTCAGTAGCAGCTTCGCCACGACCGCGGAGACCTGGTTCTCGTAGCCAAGCAATGCCATGTGCTTGAGCTTCTCGCGAAGCCATCGCTCGTCCCATAGATCCCAACCCTGCGCCTCGAAGTGCGCCCGCAGGTTGGTGCGTCCGCTCTCATAGACCTTGCCGCAGGCCAGGCATAGCCGAATTTCGGGGTCAGGGCGGCAAGCGCCGGACGCGGCGAATTGCAGGCGCAGGCGCTTGAACACGACCCGCCGCAGCTCGGAATCATTGAACAACTTGTAATACCTTGCTTCCTTCGGCTTGCTGCCGTCAAAGCCTGTGGCCTTTACACCGAACGAATCGAGATAGCTTTTGCACTCGACTACCCGCAACAGATTATCCCGACCGCTATAGGCAACAATATCCAGTTCCCATCTGGGCGCAGAGGGTCGGCCGATCTCGCGCTTCTCCTCTTTGGTCAGTTCGACCTTGACGGAGGTTCGCACCCAATATCCCTCCATCCACAGAATTTCGCTGACGAGCTGTTCAAAAGCGTCCACTCCGCTCCCCCTCGCGTGGCCCGTTGAAGACATTTATCAGGTGGTCGCCGGTACGTCGATCTCAGCGCCTTGACAATGCCTTGCCGCCTGTTTCAAGCCGTGGTCCCGTCTACGCCGCCCGCATCTCTGATATCGGCCCCGGCGATTTCGTGATCGCCGAGTGCGGTGCTCGCGGCCACTCGACGGCGATCCCGGCCTTATCACTGTCGCGGGGTTTATATCCGGCTCTGGTGTCGCGAATGCGATACAGGAGCGGTTGTATCGGTCAAGTAGGCGGGATAGGCATCCTGGCGGGTCACTTTTTTTGGTTTTGTTTGTCTTAAAAGGCCGTTAAACTCGTCCGATGCAAACGACTGGCTCGTTGACAACATCCGGCGAAGGCATCGGCGTCCTTACCTACGAGGTAAAAAACACCCGACCCGTTGACCTACTGGACTTCACCGCATCGTTGAGTGCGCTTGGCGAGGAATTCCAGAAGTTCGTTCACGACCACGGCGGCGCTGATTTTTCCGAAGATAACGTCAGGCTTTATGTCCAGGAGCTGACCTCGGGCAGCATTGTCGCCAAACTAATTAGTTTGGCACAACAATATAATCTGCTCTCGCCCGATAATGCCTGGGTCGTGCAGTTCGTTGACTATTTATCTGGCTGCTACAACTTCTTCAAGGCGGGCGGCGATGACGGCGAGTCGCCCAAACTCGAGAAGGCTGAATGCGATAGGCTGGTCCAGATTGTCGAACCGGCAGCCAAGGACGGCGGGGGGCAATTGAATATCGTCGCTAGTGAGGGCAGCACAGTCAACGTGCACCTTACAATCAACTCGACTGAGGCGAACGCAATCCAGAATCGTATCCGCCGGCACCGAGACGCACAGCCTGTGCAACTCAAGCTGACGGGCATTCAACACGATCAAGTGCTGTATTGGTATCAGGTCAGGGACGACACGGCTGCAAAGCCTGGGGACCGGGCCGTAATCCCACGCATCCACGAGCGTCCGGTAAAGGTCCAGTTCGCAAGCGACACCATCAAGAGCGAGATGATTGATCGACCTGAGAACCCGTTCCGGCTGTATTACATCGTCGATGTCGATGTGACCGTAATCAAGGACCGGCCCGTGCTGTACCGTGTCCTCGCTGTGAAGGATACGATGGAGAAGGAAGACCCCGACGACACCAACCGGCTGTCATTTGGTGGTGCGACAGGATTTTCGACCATAAGATCATCCTAACGACCGAGCAAAGAGACCCCTCCTGATCCGACAGGCATGCGCCCCGGCACGTTCAAGCGGAGGGCCCGCTCAGGAGTCCAATGCCATATAAAACCGTGTCCCGCTCGCCGAAATCAAGCCGGCGATCTGGCGTCGCCTGATGGTGCCGTGCTGTGCCAACGGCCGAACCGCGAGACGCCGTGATGGTCGTTGTTTAATCGCTCCCGGACGAGTCCCACCGCAACAAGTTTGGTGAGCTTTCACTCCTGAATCGCTGGTACCGTGCTGACATCGATGGCAGTGCGCTTTGGCTGAAATCGGCGAATATTGGAGTTTCCGATACTCGCTCGTGGCAAATGAGAGATCGACAACGCCCGCGTCCAGCGAAAAAATTGTCCGACGTTGAACCTCATGTTTGAAATGGGTGTTATACCGTTGTGTCGGTAGCCAGCCATGATTATGCCTGGGGATATTTCGGTTGCAGAGGTTGCAGCTACTCTTAATTTGAAGCTGGTTTGAGTCAGCTCCAATCAAAAACATAATAAGAACCGCTGCAACCGCTGCCACCATGGCTATTATCGGCCCCGTGAAGCCGTGGGAAACCGGAAACACGGCGTTGTTGGCATCAGTACAGTACCGCCGAATCAGGGGCAAAACTCACCAAACTTGCCGGCCTAGAAGCCATCTAGGAGGGTCTAATAGCACGTTTTAAGACGACGGTCGGCAACATGATAAAATATTGATGTTAGCTAATTTTCAGAGACGAGTAACGTAATCGACGCAGCTCATTAAATTGGTTCATTTGAAAGGAGGATGGCAAATGGCTTGGGACAGCTACGATGACAAATACCATTTGACGCGGGATGGTTGGGTCTTGGGGTGCAATCCACCGACCAATGCGTTGGAGAGCTGGACTCTCGCGGTACGCCAGCCATCCGGCTGGGCACCCGCCACGCGATCTTGGACGCAGACTTGGGTAAAGCCGGGAATTACCCCAGACATGCGTGCGGCGTTGCATCGCCGCTTCCCACGACCCGGCGATCAAGCTGACCGCGCATCGTTGCCGCTCTGGTCATCCATCAACTTCGGCAAGTTTTACGGGCTCGGAAAAACGCTGCCAGAGATCGTTTTGTCCGACCCAGACTGGTTTTTCCATATGCATGAACAGGCCGGGTTTATGGGCAAGCTAGCACGTGAAGCCGAACAGATTGCCGGGCGGGCACGCCAAATCCGGATTCCGGGAAAGAGCCCTAAAGATTTTAAGCTACAATATTATCGGTCCCCCGATACCGGCAAATTTTGGTATATCGAGATCGTGCGACCGGACGAACCGTGTCCGATAGAACAGCCATTCGACCGTCGCGATTTTCTCGACCTCTCGTACCCACGCCTCCGACGATATGATAAGCGAGGAGGGAAGAGAATTATCAGAGAACTAAAAATCCTCGTGTTTGGCAACGAACACATGCGTCTCACCAAAGCGGTTTGCGAACGGTTCTTCAACAATCCACGAAATTTCGGCTACCGCAGCGATGACTGAACGCAGCTCAGCCTGACTGCCTCGGCGGCGGGCTGCTCGGAGCGCCAACACTATAAGGTGCCGACTGCTGCGACCGCAGATTTTTTGGGGACGGGGCTCCCAGCCGATAGGCTTTCGTCCAGGGAGCCTCCTGGGCCGCCGCCATCTGGATAATTTCTATGCCGTCCCGGACTGAGTACAAAATGCCACTTTTGTACTCAGTGGGCGCTGGTCGGGGCTCGCCCAGCTCTCGTTACGCAAGTCCCGGCGCACGAGGATGATCGAAGCATCAAGCTCCGGCAAGCGCGATGAGAGTATGCAGACCAGATGGCTTGCGCGCATCGCCCGTAGCTGTTGAATCGACGCCTGTCGCCTCACGACGTGACGTACTTGCCGTCTCGCCGGGTAACCTGCTGTGACTTAGTCAGCGCGGTGAGGGAGTTTGATACCGACATCTCGCCGGACTTGTTGCCCTTCAACCCCATCTTGTCGAGGATCTGGCCGCGCGTCAGGCCGTTGCCCTCGCGGATAACTTTCAGCAGCTCATCGCGCTTGGAGCCACGCCGACTTCCCGGACTGCGCCGAGCACGAGTTTGCTGGCGGGACGGGGCAGCCTTGCCCTCGAAAGCGTCGAACTTGCTCAGCATGTCGTTTACTTCGTTGAGCTGCCGCTGCAGTTCCTGCTGTTGGTTGAAAATCCCTTCTCGCTGTTGCAGCAGCGCTTCGCGCTGCTTGGTGATAAACGCCTGCGTTTCCGCAAGGATGGTACTATCCATTGTTGACCCTCCATTGATTGCGAAACGCTTGTAGCTGCGTCTGAGGCGTTTGGAAAGAGGCTTTCATGACGGCCCGAGAAGATGACGGTGGGTCCTCGTCGGCTACCTGCCCGCCGCACGCTCCGTCGTAAATATCGGTTGGCTCGTCGGCACGTCGGGCTCTCCGAGGAAATCAGGTTCGACCATCCGCCGCTAAGGAGCTTCAGCGTCTCTTGATCCATCGCGGCGTTGCACCAGCGGTCGAGCGCTTTGTAGAACACGCTTGGCGGATCGGCCGCCGCCACGGCGAACAACGTCACGCATGATTGGAACTTCATATCATCCGGCGGGCCAAATATCTCATGCAGCGATGCTCTTTCGAGTTTGAGAACGATCTGGGTACAGTGTTGGAGTCTCGGGGCCAATACCGTATGGGCGAGATAGGCGCGCGCCTCGTGTAGCGACGCGATGCCGTAGAATGTGGCCATCGCCGAGCGGCCCAGCCCGCGCAATTGCGGGAACACGAAACTCGACCATCGCCGCCATCATCCGTTTGAGCGCGGTCGCGCCGGGCAGGTTTTCCAGCCGGCTGATGGTTGGTTGCGAGCACAGATCGGCACCGCTTTCCGGCAACCGCCCGACCGCCATCTTGAAGGCCGGGTCGGAGCGCAGCACGTCACAGTCGTTGCCGTCGGGATAGCCAGCCGCAACCAGCAAGGCGCGAAAGCGGATCATCTCGGCAAGCCCGTGCAGCACCCGTTCCGGGTCCCGGCGGTCCTCGATGCAAGCCGCCAGCCGGTCGGCAATCCCCAGCCGTTGCTCGACCGCCGCCAGCAGCAAAATCCCCGCATCCGAGGTCAGCCGGCCGCCATCGAAGCTCAAGTGTACCGGCTTGCCCGCGACCGGTGGCAAACCCGGCAGAATCCCAGTACCTTGGTCCATGGCGGGCGCGAACTCCGTTGCCTTCGGTTGATCCGGTTTCAGCAACCAAATCATACACGAATCCAACGGCTTACACCGCTCCCGCCAACCTTTTACGCGATCCGGTGAATTATCCCGGCTAGAGACCGCTTGAACGATAAATTTCACCGATTGCGCGGATAACCGCCGCCGTGTTCGCGATCCGGCCGTACTCCCGCATCTCGCCCCGCAGGCCACCTAACGCCATGGCAACGACAATGCTTTCCTTGTGAACATCAAGTCCAACGTAGGTGATACGATCCGCCATTGACCAGTCTCCTATGCATGAGGCCCTGCACCGGCCTCGCCGGCTCAGGCGGACATGTGGTTTAGCGGTGAGCGTGAGGTTCGTAGCCGGGACTTGACTGATGATCAAAATCTCAAGATCATCAGGAAATGATTATTGTGACCACGATCACGGAATTCCGCAGCATATGCTCGGGGAGCAGATCGATTGTCCTATCGCGGTCGCGGTGGCAAGGGCGGTAAGCTGCTGCCTTTGAAGCGCTCTGGCACCACAAGTCACCATGAAAGGCCTGACGCCATGGATGAGGCATTCAACGAATACACCTTGGTTTATTCCGAGCCCCGTATCTTCGACGAGCACTTCGTCATGTACGAGATCACATCGCTGTGCACGACGCATCGAACCGATATAGGGGCGCTCCAATGGGCCCGAGAAGTGGTGCCTTACGAACGCGCTTTAAGGCGCGCCGACGGTGAATATCTGGCCGTCCCGTCAGCGCTTTGGCGCGGGCAACTTCCTCACCGTACTTTGGTTTGGGAAGAGAGATTGGGCGCCGCTCGCCGATGGCCATATTAGCGGCCTATGCTAGAGGGTTAGCCTGGATCAGTCGCGAAGTGCCCGGCACGCAAGTGATCGAAGTCCGAGATTGGGTCTTCGGCAACGTTTGCCACTGGCAGGTTGACAGCACATAGAAGATGGCTTTCAGCACTTCACGGACATTCACCCTGCGCCGACGCCTGTCGCGCCTACGAGCGCATGCCGCCGCTTCCGAAAGGCGTCCTGCGGTAGGAATGTTGCCGATTCTCGCACTATTCGCGATCGTAACGGCGCACACAGTTGGATCCCAGGCTAGTACGTCGAAGACTGTGCCTGTACCTGGCCCTGATGTAAGTCTTGGAAACATCGGCGGAGTAACGACTCTCACAGTCGATGGCAAGCCCATGCTTACGCCTGGGTTTTATGAACGGAGGCCTACCGTAATTGACTATCGCCAGATAGCGGCGACGGGTGTGCGCCTGTTCCACGTTGATGGGAACGCCCTTGGCGGAGATGCTACTTCGATTGATCTTGAAAGGCAGTCGGGGGCGTGGGATTTTTCGGACCTCGACAAGCGAATAAGCATCGCCCTGGACGCGCGGCCGGATGCTATCCTGTTCCTCCGTCTTTACGTCGGCGGCGCGCCGCGCTGGTGGATCGAGAGCCATCCCGTTACTTTGGAGCGCAATTTCACCGGGGACAGCACGTACGATCTGCATGAGGCTCGCAATCCCGGTTTCCCCAGCCTTGCCTCGACAGAATGGCGCGCTGCCGTCAAAGACGGTATTCGCCGAGTGATCGACCACCTAGTAATGACACCGCGGATCGATGCCGATGGCCGCCGCATCGGTGTACTATCAGACCGAATTGGTGGGTTCGTATTGACCGGGTGGCGATCGCAGGAGTGGTACCCGATGATCCCGGGCTTCGACGAGTACCGGGAACGGCCGCCGTACATTTACAGCGAGCCGACCAAAGAGGCGTTCCGGCGCTGGCTCGTCACCCGCTACGGAACGGTAGAGACGCTGTCACGTGCTTGGTCGCAGCGCATAGCGAGCTTTGACGCGGTCGAGCCTCCAACCCCGACCGAGCTGCAACAGCACATCGACAACCTGGAGGTTGGCACCTTTCGCCTTCGCGCCCCGGCGGTCCGCGACTTCCTGCGTTTCTTCAACTGGCTGACTGTTGATACGATCCTCTCCTTTGCGAGCGACATCAAGCAGTCACCGATGGGGAACCGGCTTGTCCTTCCTCTTTATGGCTATATGAACGAGTTTCAGGGAATCCCTGGCTATGGCCACAACGCACTTAGCTATTTGTTGAGATCACCAGACATTGACGGCATCCTCGTTGAGCCGAGCTACTTCAAGCGCTACGGCTTGCAGGGCGCGGACCTCGAGCGATCGCCCTATCGCTCGGTGCAGCTAGCGGCCAAACTGGTGATGAGTGACAACGATGCCGGCACGATATTGACGAGCGGGCTACGGGACCGTCAATGCGACGTGTATCGGCGCGCGGGCGATGGCGGTAATACTCACCTCGCCGAGGTGTGGCGCGTCAATTGTCAGCCCACCCGTATGGCGGTCGTCGCGCGGTATCTTGACATACCACCCGGCTACACCGGCGAGCAGAACGCATGGACACTTGCGCGCTTCGCCGGTTTCGCTCTCACCCACGGCGTCGCCTTCAACTACGCGAGCCTCACTGCCGGTGAGTATCAGGACCCGATGCTGCTGTCGGCTCTCTCGCAACTCAACGCTGCGATGCAAGCAGCTGCCAGCTACCCGCGGCGCAGCATCGCCCAGATCCTCGTGGTATCGTCAGAGAACTCGAACGATGCGGTTTTGAGCCGGGGCAGCCGCGGATCACAGGACACCCTCGACCTGCTCGGCCACTCGCTGTCGACGCCGCGCTATGCCCTGCATCGGATGGGCACCCCGTACGATCATGTTCTGCTTGAGGATTTGGGCAAGGTGGACTTGACCCCATACCGGCTAGTCATTTTCCTCAACGCTTTCGACCTGAGCGCCGCTGAGCGCCATATGATTGAGTCGAGGGTCGCGACCGGCGACCGCACTGTGATGTTCTCGTATGCGGCCGGTCGGCTCGAAGGGAATGGGATCCGGCACATTGGAGCGGTCACTGCGATCGCGATAGACGACTCGCGCCACGAGATCATTAGAGCGCCGGGCATCTCGCTCGTCGCTGCCAATCATCCGCTTGCCAACGAGCTCACCGCGACCGGCACGGGAGCAGCTCGGCCGCGCTTCGTCGCCGGCTGCTGCGAAACCTTCCGCGGGGCTGACCCGCAGGCCACAGTCCTCGGGGTCTACCCTGGCACCAGTGATGTCAGCCTGGCGATAAAGGCCGAGCCGGGCTGGACCTCGGTCTGGGCGATTACGCCCGCATTGCCACCCGAATGGTATCGCGCCATCGCGCGCTATGCCGGCGTGCACATCTATGATGGAGCCAACGACGTGCTCGAGGCTAATGAGAGCTTCCTCGCCATTACCGCCGCGCGGGCGGGCCTCCACACAATTACGCTACCCATCTCGGCCAACCTTTTCGACCAACTGACGGGAGCGCTCGTTGCTCGTGCAGTTCGCCGCTTCACGTTTCCGATGAAGCTCGGCGAAACGCGCCTGTTCCGCTTCGAACCTACGGGTGCTCAGAAGTCGCCACGACCATAGGACGCCTTCCAGGCAACTCTGCCATCCCCCGCGCCTATGTCGATGAGGTCCCCTGTCGGCTCGACTTTTGCAATGGAAACACGAGCGCCGTGAGCGTGCAGTGATGCGTAAGCGTCGTTCTCAGGCCACGGCCTTGAGCTGTGGCATCGTGGGATAGGTTCAAGACAGGAGATCGTCGAGGCGGCTCTGGGGATGGCCGTTGACGATGCGGGTAATGATTTCGGTGAGGTAGGCGTGCGGTTCGACGCCGAGGAGCTTGCACGTTTCGATCAGCGAAGCGATCACCGCCCAATGCTCGGCACCGCCGTCCGAGCCGGCGAATAGTGCGTTCTTGCGATTAAGAGC
>Ga0070731_10001167_pt1 | contig 28557 bp, 23 predicted proteins | sample Coa_R1_2_FD_66448 | JGI IMG/M metagenome (GOLD analysis project Ga0070731, IMG submission 66448) | Surface soil microbial communities from Centralia Pennsylvania, which are recovering from an underground coalmine fire - Coalmine... | ecosystem: Environmental > Terrestrial > Soil > Unclassified ... | reverse complement strand
AGCAGGACCATGAGGAGCATCGCGGCGAACGAGGACGGGACGACACGGCTGAAGAAGTCCGCTGGCAGAAGCGCGGACAGAACCCCCGTCAACAGAATCGCGAGCGCGAGCCAGAAACCGAGCTCGTCAAACAGCTCGACGAACGCGTAGCGCACCGCATGGCGACCCGCGGCGTGGATGCGAACGAGGGAGGGTGCAGTGCTCGGAACCGGCGCGGCAGCATCGGCACCGTGCTCGTGCGCCTCCGCCACCTCCGTGATCGCCTCTGGCTCGGCCGCCGGCTCGTCCTCCCGCGGGCGACCGTGGAGCGAGGCCAGCGCCGCGACGAGGCCGGTCGCCACGGCCGCGAGCGGCCGAACGATCGCGAAGAGCGGTCCGAAGAACGCGAGCGTCAACGCGATCGAATCGACGCCCGTCTCAGGAGTCGTCACCAGGAACGACAGGGTTGCCTCTCGGCTTGCCCCCTTGCGTCGGAGCAGCATGGCCGTCGGCAGGACGCCGCACGAGCAGAGGGGCATTGGTGCGCCGAGGAGCGCAGCGAGCGCGGCGGACTTCATGCTCTGATCGCCCAGATGGCGGACGATGCGGTCCGGGTTCAGGACCACGTGGACTGCACCCGCGATGGCGAAGCCGATGAGGATGAAGAGCGCGCCCTCGTACAGGACCCAGAAGGTCTGCTGCACCGCAGCGACGAGAAAGTCGATGAGGATCACGTTGACACCGTCGCCGCGCCCCGAGCTCAAGGCGTGACGATACGCAGGTGGAGAGCGCGCACGATGGCCTGCGGGTCGACCTGCGAGCGAGTCATCAACCCGGAACACCTGCGCGCGACGTGGTGCGTCGCGCAGTGGCCGGCGACCGCAGACCTTCGAGCCGTGCACGGACGAGCCCGCACGCATCCGGTCGCCGTTGGTGGTCGGCGAACGTGGCTCGCGTCGAGCCGCTCAGGAAACAGCCCGGATCGAGCGCTTCACTTCCGAACCGCACCTCGTAGTGGAGATGCGCCGCTGTCGTGCGGCCGGTGCCGCCGACAGTGCCCAGTGGCTCGCCACGAAGCACGCGCTGTCCCGCGTGCACCCAGATCGTTGCAAGATGCGCGTAGCGAGTCCCGGTCGCGCCGTGATCGAGAACGACCAGCACGCCATAACCTCGCTCACGTCCGGCAAAGACCACGGCGCCCTCCGCCGTTGCTTGGACTGTGGTCCCGTAGGGCGCTCCGATGTCGACCCCTGGATGCCATTCCATCTCACCGCCGTAAGGTGAACGTCGCCAGCCGAATGGCGAGGTGATGGGCCCTCGCACCGGCCAGAGCGTCGGGACGGCGCCCACCTCCTGCGTCCGCGTTCGGATCCGCGCGGCGAGTGCGTCGTCAGCTTCCATGACCTGCTCTTCCATGCACGCGCGCGCCGGAATGGCGTGCGTGTCGGATGCCGCTTCATCTCGGCGGGAAGATGCGGGCGTGGCGACCGTGGCCACCGCAACGAGCCCATGGCGCTGGCGATCGATCTCCCGCCGCGCGCGCAGGTGGCGCACCCCGCAGACCCGGTCGCGCAATCGTTCGGCGGTGGCACACGCCTCGGCCGAGCCACCGAGTTGCGTGATACCGGTCACGAGTACGCATAGCCGCCAGCATCGAGAAATGCCGGCGTGAGTCCGGACCTCGGGCATAGGAGACCTCCTCGTCGATGGTGAAGAACGGGCTTCCCCGCCCACGAGACGGTGACTGCAGCTCGTGGCGTGGGAAGGTATCGAAGCGCGTGGTGCTACGCGCGACGAGGAGGCGCTCGGGGCGATGCCTGGCGGCCGATGACGATGGATGCGATCGCCAACGTCACCATCATCTCGCGAAGCTGGGGCGACGGCGGAGCGGCGGGTGCGGGCGCGGGCGGCGTGAGGAAGTGTCGGACGTGGAGCAGACTCCGACACACAGGGCAGTCGGTCGCGTCGTGGCCTGGTACGCGCCGAGCCTTGATGCTCAGGTGAGGTCCGGTCTCATCACGAGCCGACGCCGAAGCGGTGGGAGGGTCGTTGTCGCGGGCCGCCGCCCACGCGTGCAGCGGAGGAACCGCGATCTGGGCGAGCAAGGCCCAGATACCGAGGAATGCCCCGACTCGACGCCGAGAGTCGGCGAAACGGCTTCCTTTACGCATGAAACGCGACGCGAACGTTAACCTTCGACGCGGCGAGGCACGATATGTGTGGGCGACCTAACGTGTCAAGGCGATGGCGCGGTGACGGCATGTTCCAGTCTTCACGCCGAAGGCCGCGCACGTACGCGCATGCTTGATCACGGGCGGCGCGACCCGGGGCATCCTGGGAACCAAGGATCATGACCCCTTCCTCGAGTGGTCAGTCGGTGCGCGACGCGCGCAGCTCGAACATGCCGCGGAAGAGCGCCGTCACGTCGATCGGTGCGTCATACGCCTCGCCGCGGAACTCGCGATACGCGCGCTCGACGTTGAAGAGCACGCGCTCCGGCTCCGTCCAGCCCGCGTACGGGCCGAGATCGAGCCGCCGCGCGGCGTCGAGCGCCGGTAGCCCCGCGTCGAAGAACCGCTGCGCCTCGGTGCGGACGTAGCGGAGATACGCCTGCATCTCGCGCGGGCCCTCGACGCCGCACAGCGGTCCGTGCCCCGGCACGACGACCGCCGGATCAAGCGCGACGATGCGCTCGAGCGCCGCGCTCCAGCCCGCGAACGTGCCCTCCCAGCCGATCGGCGTGCAGAGCCGGAAGAGGACGTCGCCGGTGAAGACGACGCGCTCGGCGGGGAGATGGACGATCACGTCGCCGGCCGTGTGCGCCGGCCCGACCCAGAGGAGCTCGACGCGCACGCCGTCGAGATCGAGGTCGAGGCGCTCGTCGAGCAGCGTCGTCGGCGGCGTGAGCTCGATGCCGGCGAAGTCCCAGTCGGCGAGGAGCCGGGCGAACGAACGCAGCATGGGGTCCGCGCTGTCGGCGCCGTTCCGGAGCGCCTGCATGAAGCCGGGGCTCTCCTTCCCGAACTCCGCCGCGCACGTCCGGTGCGCGATGATCTCGGCGCCGCGGAAGAGCTGGTTTCCCCAGCAGTGGTCGCCGTTCCGGTGCGTGTTCACGACGCGCCGTGCCGGCGCCTTCCAGACGCGACCGTAAAGCTCCAGCATCTGGCGCGTGTGCGGCAGGTCCCAGAACGTGTCGACGACCAGGCCCCCGGCGCGGTTCACGAGCCCGGAGTTGCTCGTCCCGAGCCCGCGGTCCGGCTGCAAGCAGGCGTAGACGTCGCGCGCGATCTCCGTGAGCTCCATGGCTTCGCCTAGCACGGAACTGTTTGACATTTCACGCCAGCCGGTGGTCCGATCCCGTGCGATGTCGGACAAGGTCCGCGCCGAGGCTCCCGCGGCTCTGGTCCAGCTGGCCACGTCGCTCGGGGCCTCGCCCGAGCGGGTGCTCGCCGCCGCCGGCATGACCGCGGCGGACCTGGCCGACCCCGAGCATCCGGTCGAGATCGCGAGCGTCATGCGGATCGCCGAGGCGGCAGCGCGCGAGGTCGGCGACGAGTGCCTCGGGCTCCACGCCGGCCGGATGGTCGATTTCGGCGTGTTCGGAATGCTCGCGTACGCGGTGTTCAACGCGCCCACCGTCGCGACCGCGCTCAGGAACTTCGAGCGGTACGCGCGCTCCCACTTCCACGGTCCCCGGGTCACGACGACCGTCGCCGGCGACGAGGCGCGGCTCGTGTTCGCGGTCGACGTGGCGAATGACGTGCCGCGTCGCCAGCACGCGGAGGCCGCCGCCGTCATCGCGGTACGGATCCTGCGCCGCCTCCTCGGGCGCGACTGGCGGCCGCGCCGGGTGCTGTTCGCGCACGATCGGCCGCGCGACGTCGCCGAGCACGAGCGCATCCTCCGGGCGCCGGTCGAATTCGGCCAGGACGTCCACGTCGGGATCGTCTTCGCCGCCGCCGATCTCGATCGCACCGTGCCGGACGCCGACCGCCGGCTGCTGCCCGTGATCGAGCGTCACCTGGACGAGCTGCTCGCGAAGCCAGACTCCCAGAGCGCGTGGCTCGACGAGGTGCGCGCCGCGATCGCCGCCTCGGTCTGCGACGGCCAGCCGAAGATCGGCGCCATCGCGCGTCGGTTCGGCATGAGCGTCCGGACCTTCCAGCGTCGGCTCGACGAGCACCGCGTCGTCTTCAAGGAGCTCGTCGAGGGCGTGCGGCGGGACCTGTCGCTTCGGTACGTCGCGGACGGCCGGACGAGCCTCACCGACGTCGCGTTCCTGGTCGGCTACTCCGAGCTGAGCGCGTTCGGGCGCGCGTTCCGGCGCTGGACGGGATCGACCCCCACCGAGATGCGGCGGCATCTCGCCACCGCCCCGGAATCTCGCACCTAGAGCCACATTGGCGCCAACTGTCCACCGGTTGGCGCCGATGGTCGAGCGCTCCGCTCGCGACTGGGGCATCGAGAATCGGGGGAGGAGTCTCGAATGCGCGCACCCATCGCCCTCGCGTTCGTGATCGCCGTCGCCGGGCCGGTTGCCGCCCAGGCGAACCCGCCGGGCCCGTGGGCCCGGACGGAGACCCGGGCGCCGTGCGCCAGCTTCAACGTGACGCGGACGCCGTTCTTCGGCGACACGCACGTGCACACGACGCAGTCCGTCGACGCGGTCGTCTTCAACACGCAGACGACGCCGCGCCAGGCGTACGAGTTCGCGAAGGGCGCGGCGCTCGGCCTGGCGCCGTTCGACGCGCAGGGGAACCCGGGTCACGTCGTCCAGCTCGGACGGCCGCTCGACTTCGCCGCGGTGACCGACCACTCCGAGGGCTTCGGTGCGCAGGACGTCTGCTTCGACTCCTCGGCCGGCGGTTTCGTGGACGGGTACGACTCGACCGCTTGCCAGCAGCTGCGGCAGGCGTCGGTCAGCGACGACACGAGCCTCGTGCAGCAGGTCTTCTTCAACATCATCCTGCCCGTGGTGGTGAGCCCGACGCCGTCGCAGCCGAGCTCGATCTGCGGCTCGGACGGATCGGCCTGCGTCACGCGGGAGTCGGTCTTCTGGATGGACCACCAGGCCGCGGCGGAGGAGCACTACGACCGCTCGTCCGCGTGCAGCTTCACGTCGTTCGTCGCCTACGAGTGGACGGGGACGCCGAACTTGGGGAACCTCCACCGCAACGTCATCTTCCGCAACGCGACGGTCCCGACGCTGCCGGTCAGCTACATCGATCAGCCCAACCCGCAGGGCCTGTGGGCCGCGCTCAAGGCGCAGTGCCAGGATTCGCTTCCCGGGTGCGACTGGCTGGCGATCCCGCACAACTCGAACCTGAGTGGGAACGGCCTCATGTTCCTGCCCGAGAACGCCGACGGGAGCCCGCTCACGGCGGCCGACGCCGCCACACGCGCCGCGATGGAGCCGCTCGTCGAGATCTACCAGCACAAGGGCAGCTCGGAGTGCCGACCCGGCGTCGACTCGACCGACGAGCAGTGCGGCTTCGAGCTGGTGAGCCGCAAGACACTCCTCGGGCCGAGCAACCCGAACCAGACCTTCCCGCCCCTCTCCTTCGTACGCAACGCCCTCAAAGAAGGCCTCGTCCAGGAGCAGTCGCTCGGCGTGAACCCGTTCCGACTCGGGATCGTGGCGTCGACGGACACGCACAACGGCGACCCGGGGAACGTGCGCGAGGACCAGTACGTCGGCCACGTCGGCGTGAACGACGATACGCCGGAGCACGGCCAGCTGAACCTGAGCTCGAACCAGTCCTGGCTGGGCGAGCACAGCCCGGCCGGGCTGGCGGTCGTGTGGGCGGAGGAGAACTCCCGCGACGCGCTGTTCGCCGCGATGCGCCGGCGCGAGACGTACGGCACGAGCGGTCCGCGCCACATGCTGCGCTTCTTCGCGGGCAACTACGCGAGCACGATGTGCGCCGATCCGGAGTTCGCCCGGACGGGGTACCGCGACGGCGCGACGATGGGCGCCGAGATCGGACCGATCGCGGGCAACGCGAGCCCCGTCTTCACCGTGCTCGCGATGAAGGACCCGGGCGACCCCGGGTATCCCGGCACGCAGCTCCAGCGCGTGCAGATCATCAAGGGCTGGGTCGACGGCACGGGCGCGGCGCAGGAGAAGGTTTTCGAGGTCGTCGGCGACGCGAACAACGGCGCCAGCGTGGACGTGTCGACGTGCACGCCCACCGGAACCGGCGCCGACTCGCTCTGCACCACCTGGCAGGATCCGGAGTTCGATCCCACCCAGCGTGCCTTCTACTACGCGCGCGTGCTCGAGAACCCGACCTGCCGGTGGAGCACCTACGTGTGCAACCGCGCCGGCATCGACTGCTCGGGCACGGTGCCGGCGGCCTACGCGCTCTGCTGCGACGCGCGCATCCCGAAGACGATCCAGGAGCGCTCGTGGTCGTCGCCGATCTGGTACCGGCCCGAGGGGCTCGGACGGACGATGGCGTTGCTCAGGTACGGACGGACCCCGGGGACGGACCGCCTGCGGCTCAAGACGACCGTCGCGCAGGGCGTGGCACACGATCTGTCGGTCGAGGACGTCCGGATCACCATCAGCGACGACGACACGATCGTCGACGTGACCATTCCGGCCGGCACATTCCGCCACGGGCGAGTCCACAACTTCGGGAACATCCGGTCCGCGAAGTTCAGCCAGCGGGGGACGAAGCCGGCCAGGCTCGCGCTCCGGACCGGGCCGATGGACCTCTCGCACGCTGATAGGGTCGAGCACGTGGTCGACGTCTCCGTGCACGTCGGTCCGACCTTCGAGACGTCGCAGAGCCGGCTCTGGACGTTCGACCAGAACACGCTCGTGACGGAATAGCGTGCGCTGGCTCAAAAGCCCTCCGGTCCACTTCGTCACGATCGGCCTCGCGCTGTTCGCGCTCGAGCGCCACAGCGCGACGCCGCTTCCCGTCACACCACGCCCGATGGTGGTGATTACCGCGGAGCGACTCGCACAGGCGCGCGCGCAGGTGGGACCGTCCACGGCGAGCGAGCCGGCGCCGGACGAGCAGGGCGTCGTCGAGCGCGCGGTCGACGAGGAGATCCTCTACCGCGAGGCGCTCGCGCGCGGGCTCGACCGGCGCGACCCGTCGGTTCGCTTCCGGCTGGTCGAGAAGATGCGATTTCTCGTGGAGGGGGAGAACGGGACCTCCACCGCCACGGACGACGAGCTCTACCGGAAGGCGATCGCGCTCGGGCTCGACCGCGACGACGTCATCGTGCGCGGCATCCTCGTTCGCCAGATGCGTCTCCTCCTGAAGCGTGCCCCGAATGAGCCCGTCCCCGGCGACGCCGAGCTGCTCGCCTATCTCGATCGCCACCGCGACGAGTACGTCGAACCCGGGCGGGTCACGTTCTGGCACGTCTTCCTCGCCGCCGACCGACGCGGACTGGCGACGGATGCCGACGCCCGGGCGCTCCTCACGCGGCTCGCGACGGAAGCGACGCCGCCGGCCGAGGCGCTCCGCCGCGGCGATCCGTTCCCGCCGGGGTCGCACCTCCGCGCGCAGTCGGCGCAGGATCTGACGCGCGTATTCGGCGCGGATTTCGCCCGCGCCGTCGCGGCGCTCGAGCCCGGTGGCTGGGTGGGTCCGGTTCGCTCCGCGTACGGTGTCCACCTCGTGAAGGTCGAGGCGAAGGAGCCGGCGCAGACGCCGTCGCTCGACGCCGTCCGCTCGCGGCTCGTGGCGCAGGTGCTCGAGGAGCGCCACGAGGCGCATCTGGCCATGGCGCTGCGCGCGCTCCGGGCGAAGTATGCCGTCCGGGTCGATGCGCCGGAGGGACGACGCGGATGAGGGCGGTGGTCGTCGCGGCCCTCGTGGCTCTGCGCGCGACGGCGGGGGCCCACGCGCTGTCGCCGGCGCTGCTCGAGGTACGGGAGCTCGGCGACGAGCGCATCGCCGTCGCCTGGAAGATGTCGATGTTCCAGGCTCCGGGCGCGACGCTCACACCGGAACTCCCCGCCGATTGCGTCCCCGAGGCGGACCCCGCCGAGACCGCGGGCGCGGACAGCATCACGGAGCGCTGGACGGCGCGCTGCGCCACCGGTCTCGTCGGGCGCCAGGTCGGCGTCGAGGGTCTCGCGGTCGGCAAGACGGACGCGCTCGTGCGCGTCACGCTCGCGGACGGGCGGGTCGTCCAGGGCGTGCTGCGCGGCGGCGAGCCGCGGCTCCGGATCCCCGACCGACCGCGCTGGATCGACGTCGTGGGCAGCTACGCGAAGCTCGGAATCGAGCACATCCTCACCGGGCCGGATCACCTGCTGTTCGTGTTCGGGTTGCTGCTCCTGGTCGGCGGCGGCGGACTCCTCCTCCGCACGATCACGGCGTTCACGGTCGGCCACAGCGTGACGCTCTCGCTCGCGGCGCTCGGCCTCGCGCGCGTGCCGTCGCGGCCGATCGAGGTCGGGATCGCGGCGAGCGTCTTCCTGCTCGCCGTCGAGCTCTCCCGCGACCCCGCTGCGCGCCGGACGCTCATGCGGCGTGCGCCGTGGGCCATGGCGGGTCTCTTCGGGCTCCTCCACGGGCTCGGGTTCGCGGGCGCCCTCGCCGAGGTCGGCCTGCCCGCGGGCGAGATCCCGACCGCGCTCTTCGCATTCAATCTCGGGATCGAGGTCGGCCAGCTCGCGTTCGTCGCGGCCGTGCTGCTCGCTGCTCGTCTGCTACTCGGGCTGGCGTCGCCCAGGGTCGCGGCGGCGCGCTGGCTCCCAATCTACGCGATGGGCTCGCTGTCCGCGCTCTGGTGCATCGAGCGGACCCTGGCCCTCGTCGCGCCGGGGTGGTGATGCGCTTCCTCATCCTTCTTCTCGTCGCGAGTAATGCCATCGCCGGCACGCCGTTCGGCGGCGACGACGCCGGCTTCGTCCCGCCCGATGCGGCGACATTCGCCTGCGAGAGCACGGTCGAGAAGCACTTCGCGAAGCTGATCGTCGGCGCCGGCGGCTGTCACATCACCGCGGCGCGCATGGGCGTGCGCGGCCACGCGTTCGACGAGGAGGCGTGCGAGAACGGCGCGCTGGCGAGGTACTCTCGCGCGACCGCCGGCCTGGTCGGGTGCCCGTCGTGCCTCGACATCGGCAAGTACGCGGCGGACGAGGTCGCGCGGATCGACACGGTGATCTCGTCGCTCGTCTACTGCGACAAGACCTCCGGCCAGCCGCTCGGCGATGGCGACGACCTCGGCTACGTCCCGGCCGACCTCACCACCGCGCGCTGCCAGAACCGGACGGCGCGGCGGCTCGGGCATCTCGCCGAGACGCTCGTCGCCTCCTGCCACGTGCGGCTCGCGGCGGACGCCTTTCGTTCCGGCGTGCCGGATCAAGCGGCGGAGGACGCCTGCGAGACGGCGGCGCTCGCGAAGTACAATGCTGCGGTCGCGACGCTGGCCGGCTGCCCCACCTGCCTGAACGCGACGAAGCGCGCCTCGCTCGGGACGGTCGTCGTGGTGGGCGAGAACGTGGTCGTGGGTGGTGCGTATTGCGCGTCGCCCGGCGGCGCGTTCCTCGACTGACGCGCGCGCTCCCGCCGCCGGGTTGACGCTCCGGCCGCGCGGGTCGTACACGTGGCGGCCGCATGGAGTTCGGCCTCTTCGTACAGGCGCACGTGCCGCGGCACGAGGTGGACGCCGATCCCGTCGGCGCGGAGCACCGGCGGCTCCTGCGCGAGGTCGAGCTCGCCGAGGCGTGTGACCGGAGCGGCTTCAAGTACGTGTGGTCGGTCGAGCACCACTTCCTCGAAGAGTACTCGCATCTCTCCGCCTCGGAGATCGTGCTGCCGTGGATCGCGGCGCGGACGAAGCGCATCCACGTCGGCTCGGCGATCTGGAACCTGACCCCGCCCGTGAACCATCCCGCGCGCGTCGCCGAACGGGTCGCGATGCTGGATCATCTCAGCGAGGGTCGCTTCGAGTTCGGCACCGGCCGGGGTTCGTCGTCGACCGAGTTCAAGGGCTTCGGCATCCCGGATGGGGACACTACCCGGGAAATGTTCGACGAGGCGCTCGGCGAGATTTTGCGCATGTGGCGCGACGTGCCCTACGGCCACGAGGGCCGCTTCTTCTCGATGCCGCCGCGCAACGTCCTCCCGAAGCCGTGGACGCGCCCGCATCCGCCGCTCTGGATGGCGTGCGGCAGCCCGTCGACGTTCGAGAAGGCCGCGCGGCTCGGCGTCGGCGCGCTCTGCTTCTCGCTCGGTACGCCGGCCGACTTCGAGCCGCTCATCCGGACGTACAAGAAGACGATTCGCGACGCCGAGCCGATCGGCGCCTACGTGAACGACAACGTCGCGTGCGTGACGCAGCTCGTCTGCATGGAGGATGCGAAGAAGGCGCGCGCGGTCGCGCTCGCGATGGGAAGCAGCTACCACACGAGCCTCGTCTTCCGGTACCTCGACACGTTCCCGCGTCCGGCCGGCGTCCCGGCGTGGCCCGCGCTCATCCCGGAGCCGACGCCGGCGCAGCTCGAGGACCGGATCGCCGCGGGCCAGCGGCTGGTCGGCGATCCGGACGAGGTCGCGCGCGGCGTGCAGATGTACGCCGACGTCGGCTGCGACCAGCTCATCTTCGGCCTCCTCGCCTCGACGCAGCCGCAGGAGATCGCGCTGGAGACGGCCGATCTGTTCGGTCGTGAAGTGATCCCGCGGTTCGACCGCGACCCGGTGCACTCGACGACCCGGATGCGGGAGGCGGCCGCGTAGATGGGCCTGCTCGACGGCCGCGCGGCGATCGTCTCGGGCATCGGGCCCGGCGCCGGACGGTCGATCGCGCTCGCGTTCGCGCGCGAGGGTGCCGACGTGGTGCTCGCCGCGCGCACGGCGGCGGCGCTCGAATCCGTCGCGGCGGAGGTGCGCGCGCAGGGACGACGCGCGGTCGTCGTGGCGACGGACGTCGCGCGGGTGGAGGACTGTCACCGCCTGGCGGAGACGGCGCACGCGGAGCTCGGCCGCATCGACGTGCTCGTCAACAACGCGTTCCGGGCCGCGCCGTACGATGCGGTCGAGGCGGCGAGCATGGAGGACTGGCGGCGCATCTTCGACGTCAACTTCTTCGGCTCCGTGCAGCTCACGAAGGCGGTCGTGCCGCACATGAAGGCGCAGCGACGCGGCTCGGTCGTGATGGTCAACTCGATGTCGGTGCGCATCATCGAGCCTAACTTCGGCGGCTACGCAGCGTCGAAGGGCGCCCTCATGACGGTCGTGCAGACGCTGGCGAAGGAGCTCGGCGCGCACGGCGTCCGCGTCAACTCGGTCGTACCCGGGTACATCTGGGGGCCGGCGCTGTCGCGCTACTTCGAGCATCTCGCCGCGGAGCGCGGCGTCACGCCCGACGCGGTGTACGCGGAGGTCGCGTCGCGGACGGCGCTCAACCACATCCCCGACTCGGACGAGATCGCGGACGCGGTCGTGTTCCTCGCCTCCGATCTGTCGCGCGCGGTCACCGGCCAGGCGCTCGACGTGAACGGCGGCCACTACTTCCACTGAATCGGCGATGATCCGGCTCGCGGACGAGCGCGACGCCGTCGCGGTGCAGGCGATCTACGCGCCCTACGTGCGGGAGACCGCGATCTCGTTCGAGACCGAGCCGCCGCCGGTCGAGGAGATCGCCGGCCGCATGCGCGCCGTCCTCGCGCACGCGCCATGGCTCGTCTGCGAGCGCGAGGGCAGGGTGGTCGCCTACGCGTACGCCGGGCGCTTCCACGCGCGCGCGGCGTACCAGTGGAGCGTCGAGGTCACCGTGTACGCCGATCGCATGCACCACCGGCGGGGCGTCGGGCGCGCGCTCTACACCGCGCTCCTCGACGTGCTCCGTGTGCAGGGTTTCTGCACCGCAGTCGGGATCGTCGCCCTGCCGAATCCGCCCAGCGTCGGGCTGCACGAGGCCCTCGGGTTCGAGCGCGTCGGCATCATCCCGGCGGTGGGGTTCAAGCACGGGCGCTGGCACGACGTCGGGTGGTGGCGGCTCGCGCTCCGCTCGTTCGATCAGGCACCGGAGCCGCCCCGGCCGCTGGCGGCGGTCGTCGGGACGAACGAGTGGAACGACGTCCTGGCCGGTGCGGACCGCTTGCCCGTGCCCCCGGCTCGCGGTTAGGTTCGCCCGCATGGCGAAGCGAGACGTGTGCGTGATCGGCGTCGGCATGACGAAGTTCGAGCGCTGCGAGCGCGACTTCACAGAGCTCGTCCACGAGGCGGTCGGCGACGCGCTGAAGATGTCGGGTGTCGCCCCCGACGCCCTCGAGCAGGCGTTCGCCGGCTACGTGAACGGGATGAGCACGCAGGGGCAGCGGGCGCTCTACGGGATGGGGATCGGCGGCCTGCCGGTCTACAACGTCCACAACTACTGCTCGACGGGCTCGACCGCGCTCCACCTCGGCTACCAGGCGATCGCCGGCGGGATGAACGAGTGCGTGCTCGCCTTCGGCTTCGAGAAGATGCAAAAGGGCCCGCTCGAGAAGCAGCTCACCGGCCTCGACGACATCGCGAAGGAGACTGACAAGGGCGCGCCGCCCATCGCGGCGCGCATGTTCGGCGACGGCGGCCGTCAGCACATGGAGCTCTACGGCACCACCAAGGAGCAGTTCGCGAAGGTGAGCGTCAAGAACCACCGCCACTCCGTGAACAATCCGCGCTCGCAGTACCGCGAGGCCTGCACGCTCGAAGAAGTGCTCGCGTCGCGCATGGTCTACGAGCCGCTGACGATCCTCCAGTGCTGCCCGACGTCGGACGGTGCCGGCGCCGCGATCCTTTGCTCCGAGGAGTTCGCGCGGAAGCAGGGGATCTCCAAGCCCGTGAAGATCGTCGCGCAGGCGATGCAGACGGACCACCTCGAAGACTTCGCGATGGGGTCGCTCGGCTGGATCGGCATCGGCATGTCGCGACGGGCGGCGCAGAAGGTCTACGAGCAGGCGGGGCTCGGGCCGAAGGACGTCGACATCATCGAGCTGCACGACTGCTTCAGCACGAACGAGCTCGTCACGTACGAGTCGCTCGGCCTCTGCAAGGACGGCGAGGGCGGCCGGCTGATCGACGAGGACCAGGTCACGTACGGCGGCAAGTGGGTCGTGAACCCGTCGGGCGGCCTCCTCTCGAAGGGCCATCCGCTCGGCGCGACCGGGCTCGCGCAGTGCGCCGAGCTCGTGTGGCAGCTGAACGGCATGGCGGAGAAGCGCCAGGTCGAGGGCGCGCGCGTCGCGCTCCAGCACAACGTCGGCCTCGGCGGCGCCTGCGTCGTCACGATGTACCGGAAGGGCTGATGCCCGCGTACGATCCCTTCGAACGCGGGGCGTTTCCGGTCGGGGTGCGCACGCTCCAGCCGCAGCGCGGCGCGCGCGTGCTGCCGCTCGAGGTCTGGTATCCCACCACCGACGAGCACGCCGGGCGCGACGTCGACCCGGCGACGCGCGACACGTACGATCTCATCCCCGGCTTTCCGCCGACCTGGCAGGACGCGGTTCGCGACACCCCGATACGGCACGGACGATATCCGCTGGTCGCCTTCTCGCACGGCTACGGCGGTCATCGCCGGCAGTCGACGTTCCTCTGCACGCATCTCGCGAGCCACGGCTACGTGGTCGCGGCCGTCGACCACACCGGGAACACGATCCTCGACGTCATGCAGATGATCCTCGCGTTGCAATCCGGAGCGCGGCCAAGGTCGACGGATCCGAGCGAGTTCATCGGGCTGCGACCTGCCGATGTGAGCTTCGCGATCGACTCGGTGCTGGCGGACTTCGCGGCGCATGTCGACGCTGAGCGCGTCGGGATGGCGGGTCACAGCTTCGGCGGCTGGACGACGCTCGCCACGGTCGGGCGCGACCGGCGCATCCGGGCGGCGCTGCCGCTCGCGCCGGCCGGCGGAGCGAGCCCGCTGCCCGTCGAGCCGCTGCGCGCGGCGCTCGACTTCCGCTGGGGCCGCGAGGTCCCGACGCTCTTCATCGTCGCCGACCGCGACACGCTCCTCCCGCTCCCCGGCATGCACGAGCTCCTCGAGCGCACGCCGTCGGCGAAGCGCATGGTCGTCATCAAGAACGCCGACCACATGCACTTCTGCGATCGCGTCGAGGAGGTGCACGAGCTCTTCCGGCTGATGCCGGTCGATCCCGTGTTCGCGCCGCTCCAGCCCTCCGTGCCACCGATCACCGAGCTCTGTTCGGGCGAGCACAGCCAGGCGACGATCCGTGGTCTCGGGCTCGCGCACATGGATGCGCACGTGCGCGCCGTCGAAGCAGCGGCGCGGTTCCTCGCCGGCGACGTGCGCGCGGCGCTCGGCGCTCGCGGCATCGCCATCGACGTGGTCTGACGCGCTACTCCGCGGGCGGGCGCGCGTAGAGGCGCGCGAAGTACTCGCGCACCATCCGGTCGGACGAGAAGCCCTCGGTACCGGTCGTGATGCTGGCGCGCATGAGCCGCAGCCAGCGCGCGCGGTCGGCGTACGCGGGCAGGACCTCGTCTTCGAGCGTCCGGTAGAGCGACTCGAGGTCGCGCTCCTGGTCCGGCTCGCGCGACTCGCCGATCGCCCACCCGTTCTCGCCGTGGCGGCACGCCTCCGCCCACCAGCCATCGAGCACCGAGAAGTTGGGGACGCCGTTCAGCGCCGCCTTCATGCCCGACGTCCCGCACGCCTCGAGCGGGCGGAGCGGCGTGTTGAGCCACACGTCCACGCCGCGCGTCAGCGCGCGGCCGATCGCCATGTTGTAGTCGGGCACGAACACGACCGACCCGGGGTAGCGCCGCGAGGCGTTCACGAGCGTCGCCACCAGCTTCTTCCCCTCCGCGTCGTCGGGGTGCGCCTTCCCCGCGAACACGAGCTGGAGGCGCCGGCCGGCGAGGAGCGGCTCGATGCGGGCGGGATCGCGGAAGGCGAAGTCCGCGCGCTTGTACGAGGCCGCACGCCGGGCGAACCCGATGGTGAGGACGTCCGGATCGAGGTGCACGCCCGTGCGGCGCAGCACGTCGGCGAGCATCTCCTCCTTGAGCGCGCGATGCGCGCGCCAGAGCGCGTCGTCGTCCGAGGCTGCCCCCCGTATCGTCGCGTCCTGCCAGGTCGGGACGTGCACCCCGTTGGTGATCGCGATGATCTCGCTCGCCTCCGAGACGTCGCGCCACATCGAGCGCGACACCTCGCCGTGCAGCTGCGAGACGGCATTCGCGCGGCGCGAGAGCCGGAGGCCGGCGACCGTCATGTTGAAGGGATCGCCGCCGAGCGCCCGCATCTCCGCATCGACGAGCTCGCACGCCGCGCCGAGCCGGCGGAGCTCCGCGAGCGGGTGCACCTCGTTGCCGGCCGGGATCGGCGTATGGGTCGTGAAGACGATGCGCTCGCGCACCGCGCGCCATGCGGCGCGAAACTCCATTCCCGCCGCCATGCGCTCGGCGATCATCTCGACGCCGGCGAAGACCGCGTGCCCCTCGTTGAAGTGATACGTGTCGACGTCGAGCCCGAGCTTGGCGAGCGCGCGCGCGCCGCCGATGCCGAGCAGGATCTCCTGCGCGACCCGCCGCTCGAGCGACGGCTCGTAGAGCCGGTGCGTGATCCACGCGTCGCGCTCCTCGACCGGCTCGAGGAGGTAGAGCGGCGCGTTGCCCCAGCGCGTGGTCGTCCACACCCGCGCCTCGACCTCGCGCGGGCCGACGCGGACGCGCACGCGGATCCCGGTGTCGTCCAGGAAGTCCGCCGGGTAGGACGGGAACTCGTCGATGGGAACGCCGTCGATCCCGATCCGCTGCCGCGAGTAGCCGCGCGCCCACCGCAGCCCGACGCCGACGACCGGCAAATCCAGGTCGTGCGCCGACTTGATGAAGTCGCCGGCGAGGATCCCGAGCCCACCGGCGTAGATCGGGAACTCCTCGTGAAGCCCGAACTCCATGCAGAAGTAGGCGACCGTGGGTGGCATGGCGACGGACGACCGGACGCGCGCGCTCAGCGCCGGGGCGGATACACGCCGGGCCGCTTCTCGACGAAGGACAGCATCGCCTCGCGACCGTCGGCGGTCATCGCGCTCGTCGCCATCACCTCGCAGGCGCGTGCGTACGCCTCCTCCACCGGGAGGTCGATCGTGTCGTAGAACGCGCGCTTGCCGAGCGCCTTCGAGGCGAGGCTGCCGCGACTCGCGGCGCGCGCGAGCGTCTCCGTCTCCGCGACGAGCCGCTCCGCGGGCACGACCCGGTTGACGAGCCCCCAGGCGAGGGCCGTTCGGGCGTCGATCGAGTCGCCCGTGAAGATCATCTCCAGCGCGCGCTTGCGGCCGACGGCGCGCGCGACGGCGACCATCGGCGTGGTGCAGAACCAGCCGCCCTTGCCGCCAGGCGTGGCGAAGCTCGCGTTCTCCGCCGCGACGGCGAGGTCGCACGACGCGACCAGCTGACAGCCGGCCGCCGTCGCGATCCCCTGCACGCGCGCGACCACGGGCTGCGGGAGCCGCTGGATCTTCAGCATGAGCTCCGTGCAGGTGGCGAGGAGCCGGCGCATGCCGTCGAGGTCGCGCTCGACCATGTCGCCGAAATCGTGACCCGCGGAGAACACGGGCCCCGTGGCGGCGAGCACGACGGCGCGCGTGTCGGGCGCGTCGCCGGCCGCGGAGAGCGCAGCGATGAGCTCCCGCATGTGCGCCTCGGAGAGCGCGTTCCGACGCTCCGGGCGATTCATGGTGACCGTCACGAGACCGTCGTTGCCGGCCACCGTCACGTGCTCGTAGCGCATGCCCGACCTATACCACCGGGCGCGTTCTGCTACACTCGCGCGTCGATGATCCTTACACGCGACGTCATCCTGCGCGAGATCGCGTCCGGCCGGCTCGTGATCGACCCGCTCGATCGCGCCCAGATCGGACCGGGATCGATCGACCTCCATCTCGGCGACGAGATCCGCGTCATGGCGGGCGGGCCAGAGCGGATCGAGGTCACCGAGAACGCCGACTACCGGACCATCACGCGCCTCGAGCGGCTCGACGATCCGTACGTCCTCCGCCCCGGCGAGACGATCCACGCGATCACGCGCGAGCGCATCCGGCTCCCGCCCGACGTGGCCGGGTGGCTAGAGGGCCGGAGCCGCTACGCGCGTCTCGGCCTCATGATCCACGTGACGTCGGGCTTCATCGCGCCCGGCGTGGACAGCCGCCAGGTCCTGGAGATGTCGAACGTCGCCGGGCGCCCGCTCGTCATCCACGCCGGCGTGCCGGTGTGCCAGGTCGTCCTGCAGCGCTGCGAGGGTGAAGCCGTCTACGCCGGCCGGTTCCGCGATCAGCAGTCGCTTACTTAGCCTTGATGTGACGAAGTCGTAAGCGGGGAGAAGCCGGGCCTGAAGCAGAAAGGGCCCTCCGTTGTGGTAGAGGCGGTGGTGCGAGCCAACCAACCATCTCCCACACGAAAGGCCACTCTCTGTGCGACGACCAAAAGCCGAATTGCGAGCCCGCGTCAACGGGCAACTCGTTCTGCGCTACCAGCGAACCGGCCTCACGTCGTACGCCGGCTTGGAGTTCGTCCGGCGCTGGCTGCACCGCGATGGTATCGTCGCGCTCCTGCGTCAGGAGCTCGCGCGGGCGTTGCCGGCGACGGACTACGGGGTGGTGCGGATCGTCCTCGTCATCCTCGCGCTGCTGTTGAGCGGTGGCCGCCGGCTCCGTCACCTGCGCTACGTGGCCGGCGATCCGCTCGTCCTCCGTTTCTGTGGCCTGCGCCAGCTCCCGACGGCGCGCACCGTCGGGCGGTGGCTGGCCGCGTGCCGGGCTCGCCATCTGCGCCGACTCCAAGCCGTGAACGCCGTCATCGCGGCGCGCGCGATTCGGCGGACCGGCCAGCGCCGGTTGACCATCGACGTGGACGGCTCAGTCGTTTCCACCGGGCTCACGGTCGCGTGGGCGCAACGGGGCTTCAATCCGCACCGACGCAAAGTACCAAGCTACTACCCGATCACCGCCTACGAGGCGCAGAGCGGGCTGCTGCTGCGCGTCCAGAATCGCCCCGGCGACATCCACGACGGGAAGGCTGCGCGGCCGTTTCTGCGCGCGCTCCTGCGCCAGCTGCGGCAGACGCTCGGCGCCAGCTACCGGCTCGAATTCCGCATGGATGGCGCCTTTTTCCGCCGTGACATCGTCGCGCTCCTCACCGAGGCGAGGGCGGAGTACGCGATCAAGGTCCCGTTCTATCCGTGGGTGGGACTGAAGGCGCTGGTGCGGCAGACCCGGTCCTGGACGCGGGTGACCCCCACTGTGAGCTGCACCGATCACGACGTCGACTTGGTGCCCTGGCAGCAGCGCCACCGCATCGTCATCTACCGGACCCACGTGCAGCACGCGACGGCGAAGAACTTCCAGCTCGATCTCTTCGACCCGAACGATGGGCACTACGAGTACAGCGCGGTCCTCACGAACAAGCCGCTCGCCGGGCCGGGGCTCTGGGCGTTCATGTGCGGGCGCGGGGTGCACGAGAAAGTCTACGGGGAGCTCAAGAGCGGCTTCGCCTTCGCCTGCGTGCCGACGCGGCACTACGCGGCGAACAGTGCCTGGCAGCTGCTCAGCGGGCTGGCCTTCAACCTCAGCCGCAACTTCCAGCTCGCGACGACCGCGCCCCGCCGGGCGCCGTCGCGGAAACGGCGGACGCTCTTCGCCTTCGAAACGATCCACAGCCTGCGAGCGCTGTGCTTGCAGCGCGCCGGCCTGCTCACCCATCCCCAGGGCTGCGCCACGCTCGATGTTGGGTGCTCGCCCGCTGTCGCCGAGCGTTACGAGCGCCTCGACCGTCTCTTGGCGGCCTGACGTTTCGTCACATCAAGGTTAGAACCCCTTCACGCGCGGGACGTTCTTGTAGAGCAGGTACGTGGCGCCCCAACCGACGAGGATGATGACGAAGAGGTAGACCGGGCTCGACGCGTACGGGACCGCCGTGTGCGAGTTGATCATCGCCCACACGAGCGGCACCGACATGTACGTGTTGTGCCGCGAGCGGAGGCCGGCGAGGGGGGCCCACGTCGGGTCGGCCGGTGTCCCGTCGCGCACCGCGGTGATGATGCGGCGCTGGAGCGGCCAGATCCGCATCCATACGTTGGCCGCCATGGCGGTGCCGAAGAGCGCGCCGGTGTGGATGACGTAGCCGCGATAGCTGAAGTGCGCCCAGTGGACGTACAGAATCACGATGAAGACCACGCCGACGTAGCTGATGGCGGCGCCGACGCGGGGATCCTTCGCGAGTCCGCTCTTCCACAGCATGTCGTACGGAACGAAGGCGAGGAAGGTGACGAGGATCATGACGATCGCGGCCCCGGTCCACGGCTGGAATGGATCATCGAGCACCGCCTTCGTGTGGTAGAAGGCGACCATCAAGAGCAGCACGCCGGTGATCCACGTCCACGCCGCGCCCCAGCGGAACCAGTAGAGCGCACGCGGCATGAGCTGCGGGACCACCTTCTTTCGCGTCTCCGCCTCGAGCGTGGCGGAGAACGCCCCGTTCACGAAGTTGAAGAAGTAGAGATGGCCGATCCACATGATGCCGGCCACGATGTGAATCCACCGGAAGAGCGCTTCGAGAGCTGGCATGTGTTCCTCCTGCTAGCTAGCTGCCCGTCGGGCGGCGTCCTACCAGCGGGTGGGGGTCGCGTCAATTCCGGCAGCTTTCTACCCGCGGCCCGGCGCGTCCGCGCACACAATAAAAATGCGGCGCGCCTTGCCCCGCCCGCCTGCGCCCGGTATAGGAGCCGAACCGTCACGCGCGAGCAAGCATGCGAGCATTGACGATCGGCAGCCCCGATCACCGGGCGCTCTTCTGTCGCGAGTTCGTCGACACCTTCCATCCATACGAGGTGCGCGACATCCGCTGGCCGGAGCTCTCGGCGGACGATCTGGCCCGTCTCCGCGCGCTCCCGTTCTGGAGCGAGGCCGTGAGCAGCGAGCGGACTGCGAGCGCGCGGGTGGCCGCCATGGCCGACGTCGAGCCCGACCCGGCGCTGCGCGAGGCGATCGCGATGCAAGGTTACGAGGAGGCACGGCACGCCGCGCTCCTCGAGAGCATGCTCGCGCACTACGGCATCGAGATTCCCGACGGCGGGGGCGAGCGGCCGCGCGACGCGGAGTGGGGCTTCCTCCGCATGGGCTACGGTGAGTGCTTCGACTCGTTCTTCGCCTTCGGTCTCTTCCGCATCGCCGCCGAGTCGGGGATCTTCCCGGCGCCCCTGGTCGAGCGCTTCGACGGCGTGATGCAGGAGGAGGCGCGCCACATCCTGTTCTTCACCAACTGGGTGGCGTACCGGCGGCTGCACCTGCCGTTCCACCGCAAGGCTCGCTTCCTCGTCCGCCGCGGGCTCGGCATCTCGGTGCAGGCCCTCGGGCGCGTGAAGACGGCGCTCCAGATGCGTGATGCGGACGCGGGCGACGATTTCACCATGCAGGTGCCAGACTCGATCGGTGAAGTGACGCTGCGCACGCTCGCGGAGACCTGCCTCAGGGAGAACGAGCGCCGGCTCGCCGGCTACGACGACCGCCTGCTGCGACCACGGCTCGTGCCCCGGCTCGTGCGTCAGGCGCTGCGCCTCGCGCCCGGGAAGACCGCCGACCAGTCGCCGCACTGACGGCGGCCGCCATGGCCGGGCTGACCGAGTACCGCGGCACCGCCGGCATCGTCACCGGCGCGTCGAGCGGCATCGGGGCGCAGCTCGCGCGCGACCTCGCGGCGCGCGGCATGCGGGTCGCACTGCTCGCGCGCCGGACCGACCGTCTCGAGGAGGTCGCGGTCGCGATCCGCGCCGCCGGCGGTGAGGCGCTCGTCGTCCAATGCGACGTCGCCGAGCGCGCGAGCGTCGAGTCGGCGATGCGGACCGCGCTCGACCGCCACGGGCGTCTCGACCTCCTCGTCAACAACGCCGGCTACGGCCGCCACGTCCTCTTCAAGGACCACGACGTCGCCGACATCGAGCGCATGGTGCGGACGAACCTGCTGGGTATCGTCTACACGATGAAGGCCGCGCTACCTGCGATGCGCGCCCAGGGCCGCGGCTGGATCGTGAACCTGTCGTCCGTCGCCGGGAAGCTCGGACAGCCCGACGAGGCCGCATACTCCGCGACGAAGTTCGCCGTCGCCGGCCTCTCCGAAGGGCTGTCGTACGAGCTCGCGCCGCTCGGCATCCACGTGATGACGGTTTATCCCGCGCTCGTTCGCACGGAGATGTTCACGCCGGAGGTAATGGCGCGCATGCCGCGCGGTGCCGAGCGGTCGTTCCTGACGCCCGCCGACTTCTCTCACCGCGTCCTCCGCGCGCTCGCGCGCGGCAAGTACGAGGTGACGGTGCCCAGCTACATCGGCATCGCTTACCTGATCCGCGCGCTCATCCCCGGCCCGTTCCGTCGCATGACGGCGCGCGCGCGGCTCCCCGTGCTCCCCGACCTCACTCGGTGACGGGGGCCGCGCTAGCCGCGCAACAGGACCGGGAGCGACTGGGGTGACCGGAACGCGAGCCCCGTGATGCGCGGCGCGGGTGCCTCGGGGTCGAGCCGCAGATCCGGAAAGCGATCGGCGACCGCGGTGAGCGCGGTGCGCGCTTCCATCTTGGCGAGATGGTAGCCGAGGCAGAAGTGGCGGCCGAAGCCGAAGGAGAGGTGGTCGTCGGCGTGGCGGTCCAGGTCGAACCGGTCCGGCTCGGCGTAGTGGCTCTCGTCCCGGTTCGCGGATGCGACGACGGCGGACACCATCGTTCCGGCCGGGACGTCGATGCCGGCGATCGTCGTGGCGCGCGTCGCCTGGCGGGCGACGAACAGGACCGGCGTCTCCCAGCGTAGCGTTTCCTCGATCGCCCACTGGACGAGCGTCCGGTCCGCGCGCACGCGCGCGATGCGATCCGGCTCCGTCAGGAGCGCGAACAGCATGCTGCCCATGAGGCGCGACGTCGTCTCCGCGCCGGCGGGAAGCAGGAGACGGAGGAAGCTGATCACCTCGTCGTCCGTCAGGCCGACGCCGTCCACCGTGCCGGTGACGAGCCGGCTGATGACGTCGTCGTGCGGCGCCGCCCGCCGGTCACGCACGATGGGCAGCAGGTACTCGTGCAGCCGGCTCGACGCCTCGCGTCCCTTCTGCGGGTTCCGGCTGAACGCGATCAGGTCGAGCGACCAGCGCATGAACGTCGCGTAGTCCGTGTGCGGCACGCCGACGATGTGAGCGATCACCTCGACCGGGAAGATCGTCGTGAGCTGTGTGACGAGATCCGCCCGCGTGTCGCCGGCGAATCCGTCGATGCGCTCGTGGACGAGGCGCTCGATCACCGCCTCGAGCGCGTCGATCGCGCGCGCCGTGAAGATGGCCGAGATGAGCGCGCGATGCCGGCCGTGCTCGCGGCCGTCCATCTCGAGGATGGTGCGTCCCATGAACTTGCTCACCTCGGCGTTCGCGCGCGACGAGAACGTGTCGCCGTCGCGCAGGACGGTCCACACGTCGTCATAGCGCGTGACCACGAAGCTCTCCCGGTTCATGAACCGGATGCACGCGACCGGGTTCGTCCGCCGCATCTCGGCGAACATCGGATAGGGATCCGGAAACTCGAACATGAGCTGCGGATCGAAGGCGGCGGAGACGTCGTCCATCGCGGGGAAGTCGGCCGCGAAGCGGACGCGGCTCAGGGGGCGGGCTGGTGAGAAGACTCGAGCAGGATGGGCGGCCAGGTGAACTCTTCGTCGCCCTCGCGCCACCCGACCTTCGCGTCGACCGTCACGTGATCGCCCACCGCGGGCAGCGTCCCACGCCCGAAGACCGTGATCCGGAGAGCGCCCGCGGAGAGGTTGTACACGATGTCGCCCAGGTATGCCGAGCTCGGGTCGGCGACCGTGCCCGTGACGGTCACCTGCTGTCCGTTGTAGCTCTCCGGCGCCGCGACGATGTCGGCGATCGTCGTCGCGCCGGCGCGAGCCGCGAGTCCGGCGATCAGGACGAGGCATGCGACGAGCGTGCGGGCCACGGGAACCTCCTCACGCGCTTCTACCGCCGCGCGACCGGCGGAGGCAACAGGAATCTGTACGCCACGATTTCGGTTGACCCGGTTCGGGAGAAGCTGTTACGCCGTTCGCTCTGGAGGGTTCCATGTTCCATCGCCTGCTGCTCGGGACGACGGCCGCGCTCGCATGGCTCGCCGTCGCCGCGGCGCCCGTCTCCGCGGTCGTGAACAGCGACATGGCCGCCTCGAATTACGGCGGTCCGTGCCACCCGACCGGCATCCAGCCCGCGCTTCTCGACATGCTGACGCTCATCAATCCGGAGTGGGCACCGGTGATGCCGCTCGCGTCGGATCCGACCCACGTCGACACGGCGCCGATACTCGTCCATGGCGAAGTGCAGGGTATGCACGGTGACCTGAGCGGCGATTTCCCCTCGACGCATCTGCGCGCCGACGTGAACCACTTCGTCCTCCTCGACGCGGCCGACAGCGACCGGCTCGGGACCGGAAACGACGACGGCCTTCTCCACTTCGAGTGGGAAGCCGGCGTCTACCCCGCGTGGGCGTGGGCGGGGGTTGGCGATCGCATCGTCGGCCTCGGTCGCTGGATCTGGGACTGCGGCCATCCGGGCGCGACACCGGGCGCGTGCTCCGTGACGACGTCGACCCCGTGCATCATCGACAAGGAGTGTCCCTCGGGCGAGACGTGCGTCGGCCCGCACTTCGGCTACAGCGCCGAGCTCCACCCGCCGTACGCGACCGCCGCCATCCGGCGCGGCCGTGGCGCGGTCGTGTTCACGCGTCCGGTGCCGACCGCCGTGATGGCGACGAAGGCGGACGTCTTCGCGAGCCCCGCGGGCGGTGGCGCGGCCGACCGCTGCGTCATCACGCACCTCACGAACGACACGGACGAGCTCAGCGTGCAGTGCTTCCCGCTCTCGCAGCCCGTCGCGACGTTCAACGCACAGGACTTCGTCTTCGACCTGCCGCTGCCGCCGCGGCCCGCGAACGCCCACCGCCCGGGCTGGCGTGTCGTCCCGTATGCGACGCCCGGCGGCACGCCGGCGCGACTGACCATCCGGCGCCGGCTCGCGGATCCGTCGAACCCGCACCTCGAAGTCCACGTCCGTCTCTCCCAGCCGACGCGCGGGGTCATGCCGACCGGCTTCGCGGCCACGATTCTCGCCGGCTGGAAGCGCGATGCGTCGCCGCTGGTGCACGTTCGCGTGACGCTGACGGATCTGGTCGTGAACAACGCGCTCCAGCCCGTCACGCCGACCGTGCCGCGCACCTGCTCGTCGTCGAACACGGCGTGCATGACGAACGCCGACTGTCCGTCGAACGAGAAGTGCTGGGGCGCCGGAACGGTCAAGTCGTGGCAGATGCAGGCGGCAGTCAACGGCGAGTGGCAGGAGCTCGTCGGCCTCGGGAGCGTTGACACGGGCAACGTCATCTCGCAGGGCCTCGTGTACGATCAGTACATCCCGCCTACGGGCAGCGTGCAGCTCGACATCGACGGCGAGTCGCGGGACTGCATCGATACGATTTACAGGACATCGCTCGCGACCGATCTCGGCAACTTCGGCTTCGTGAAGGGCGTCGAGTGCCTCGCGACGGAAGCGCGCAGCGTCGGCACGCTGTCGCTGACGTACGCGGGGCCGGACTTCGGCGCCGGTGGCGGCGGCAGCACGGACTACGAGACGGTGAGCGTCGGCGGGGAGGGGGGACACTGCTCGACGACGACCAGCATGCTCTGCACGCTCGACGGCGATTGCCCCTCGGGCGAGACCTGCGTCACCACCGGGGGTGCCTTCAGCCTGCGATACCGGATAGAACGCCTGCCCTGATGCCCGACCGCGTCGCACCCGATCCGGACGTCCTTCCCGTCCGGCCGGGTGAGGAGATCGATGCCGCCCGCGTTGGCGAGTACCTCGCCGGCAAGCTGCCGGCGGCGAGCGGGACGCCGGACGTGTGGCAGTTCCCGGGCGGCCACGCGAACCTGACCTACCTGCTGCACTACCCCCGCGCCTCGTACGTGCTCCGTCGCCCGCCGCACGGCGACCTCGCGCCGGGGTCGCACGACATGGGGCGCGAGTACCGCGTGCTGTCGGTCCTCTACAGCACCTTCCCGCCCGCGCCGCGCGCCTACGTCTTCTGCGAGGACCGTGGCGTCATCGGCGCGCCGTTCTTCGTGATGGAGCGCCGGCGGGGCACGGTGGTCCGCCGCGAAGTCCCGCCCGAGTTCGGCGGCGGCGACGATCCGGTCGCGAACCGGAAGCTGTCCGAGGCCGTGATCGACACGCTCGCCGCGTTCCACGCCGTCGACCCGGCCGCCGCCGGGCTCGACCATCTCGGCAAGCCCGAGGGCTACCTCCAGCGGCAGGTGAAGGGCTGGACGGACCGCTGGGAGCGCGCGAAGACGAAGGACGTCGCGATCGCGCCGGCGGTCGTCGGCTGGCTCGCCGGGCACATGCCGCCGACGCCGAGGCCGACCCTCGTCCACAACGACTGGCGGCTCGACAACATGGCCGTCGCCGAGGACGATCCCGGCCGCTCCGTCGCGGTCTACGACTGGGACATGTGCACGGTCGGCGATCCGTACACCGACCTCGGGACGCTGCTCGCGTCGTGGTTCGAGGCGGGCGAGGAGTACGCCTTTCTCGCGTCGATGCCGTCGCGCGTGCCGGGCTTCATGACGCGCGCGCAGGCGATCGCGCGCTATGCCGAGAAGGGCGGCCGCGACGTGAGTCGGATCGCGTACTACTACGTCTTCGGGCTCTTCAAGATGGCGGTCATCGTGCAGCAGCTCTACTTCCGCTGGCACCAGGGACAAACGCAGGACGCGCGCATGGCGGGCGGGGAGGCGGTCGCCGAGGGGCTCATCGGCCTCGCCCACGCGCATCTCGAGGAGCACGGCTGATGGCGATCGACTTCACCCTTCCCGACGACGTGCAGAAGGTGCGCGCTCGCGTCCGCGAGTTCATGGAGCACGAGGTCGCGCCCGCCGAGGACCGGATGCGGCGCGAGGGCCACTGGCGCCGCGGCTACGCCGAGCTGCGCGAGCAGGCGAAGGGCGCCGGGCTGTGGGCGCCGCACATGCCGCGCGAGTGGGGCGGCATGGGCCTCGGACCGCTCGCGATGGCGTTCGTGTCGGCGGAGTGCGGGCGCACGATGATGGGCGCCTACGTCCTCAACTGCCACGCGCCGGACGAAGGCAACATGCACACGCTCCTCCATCACGCGAACGGGGAGCAGAAGGAGCGCTACCTGCGACCGCTGGTCGATGGCCGCGTTCGCTCGTGCTTCGCGATGACGGAGCCGGAGGTCGCCGGGTCGGACCCGACCGGCATCCGCACGAGCGCCGTCCGCGATGGCGATCAGTGGGTGCTGAACGGCCACAAGTGGTTCATCTCCGGCGCGCGCGGCGCGGCGTTCGCGATCGTCATCGCGCGCACCGACCCGGACGCCGATCCGCCGCAGGCGCGGAACACGGCGTTCCTCGTCGACACGGACACGCCGGGCTGGACGACCGTGCGCGACGTCGAGACGATGGCCGGGCACGGGAATCACTGCGAGATCCGGCTCGAGGACGTGCGCGTGCCGGACGCCGCGATCCTCGCCGGGCGCGGCCAGGGGCATCGCCTCGGGCAGGCGCGCCTGGGTCCGGCGCGCCTCGCGCACTGCATGCGCTGGATCGGCAGCGCAGAGACCGCGCTCGAGATGCTCGTCAAGCGCGCGCTCGAGCGCGAGCTGCACGGCGGCGTGCTCGCCGACAAGCAGCTCATCCAGCAGATGATGGCCGAGTCGGCGATGGAGCTCTACGCGGCCAAGCTCATGGTGCTCCACGCCGCGTATCTGATCGAGCACGGCCTGCCGTTCCGGCAGGAGGTCTCGATCGCGAAGCACCACGTCGCGAACATGCTCTGGCGCATCACCGACCGCGCCATCCAGGTGCACGGTGCGCTCGGTTACTCGACCGACTCCCCGCTCGAGCGCATGCTGCGCCACGCGCGCTCGGCGCGGCTGGTCGACGGCGCCGACGAGGTGCACCTCTCGCAGATCGCCGCGCACGTCATCGCCGCGTTCCGGACGGACGGGTCGACGCGCACGGCGACCGGCGCGGGCCTGCTGTAGCTCCGGTACGCCACGATCGCTCGCTCCATCCGGACGGTAGCGGGCCCGGTCACGGCCGGCGGCTCCGCCGCGTTCGGAGTCTGCGCCCGCGGTGCGACGAGGTGAATGCCGGAGAAGTACGCCTCTACGCGCCGCCTCGCTATGCTTCGAGGTAGCGGTCGCCGTGCGTGCGCAGGAGCGGTGGCCGCCCGGTGCGGACGCCGAGCTGCCACGTGAGGTCGTGCGGCGCGACGCCGTCCACACGGATCGTCATCCCGTGAATGCCCCGGAGATGGTGCGCCGCGCAGATCGCCACCCGGTTGTCGCGCGCGTGATCGCCGCCGCGGGAGCGGTAGACGATGTGGTGGTCGTGGAGCCTCGCCCGCGCCGTGCACGCGGGCACCGCGCAACGCCAGCCATCGCGCTCGAAGATCGGGTCGCGATGCCGCGGCTGGCGGCGCCATTCTGCGATGGCGTGGCAGAGAAGGCGCTCGAGCCCTTGCCACGGCGGGGCGCCCGGTGGGGTGAAGGCATGGATCGCGGCGCGGAACAGCCCGACGACCGAGGCAGGACCAGGGAAGACGATCTCGGCATCGCAGTCGCGCGCACACATCTGCCGCGCATCGGGCGGCGGGAAATCGAGCGTCGCGTCCGAAGGCGGCGGCGGGAGCGGGTGATCCGGTTCGCCGATTTCGACCGCCCAGTCGACGAGTTCGGCGAGTCGGCGGTAGGTCACCTCCTGCGCGCGCTCGGTCCACGCCGCCTCGGTGTCCGGGTGGAGGACGGGAAGCAGCGCGAGCGCCCGGCCGAGCGAGATGCGGCCGTCGCGATACGCTGCGGCGAGCATCGGCAGCTCGGGTAGCCGGCGATCGACTGCGCGGAGCGCCCGGACGGTCCGCGGCGACATTCCGAGGCGATCGCGGACGTAATCCGCGAAGGCATGGAAGCCGAAGGCCCGATGGAGTCCGAGCTGCGCGAGGAGCCCGAGGAGTCGGCCGGTCTGGAAGTCGATTCGCTGGCGCGCCCGGATGGCGGCCCGCAGGCGCGCGTCGAGTTGGAACGGATCGAGCGCGTCGGCGTCCCGGGCGAGAGTCTCGACGTCGTCGGGGAGTGCTTCGGTGAGGGCCTCCCAGGGACTCGCGTCGGCGGGCGGTGGCGCGGAGCGTCCGGGTGTGATGGGCGTCGTTTCCGGAACGCCGCTCGCGACGTCGCTTGCGAGCCCTTCTGCGGCGATCGCCTCCGCCGCGCGCCAGGTGGGGATGCGCGCCCCCGACATCCGGCTCGCGAGCTCTGTCGCCTGTTGCCAGAGCCGGCGCACGCGCCGCGGGACCCGGGTGTAAAACCGGACCCGCGGCTCATCGTCGACCGCGGTCTCGTCCGGATCGGGCGCCGTCTGCTGCGCCGCCGCGACGGCCGCCACGAGAGCCCGCACGGTCTTGCCGCGCGCGCATGCGAGCCAGATACCCTCCGTCTCCGGCGTCGCGACGGTGGCGAGCAGCCGGACGTGGCTCCAGGAGAGCGCGCCGTCGGCGAACGCCTGGGCGATCG
>Ga0070731_10001166_pt1 | contig 28558 bp, 32 predicted proteins | sample Coa_R1_2_FD_66448 | JGI IMG/M metagenome (GOLD analysis project Ga0070731, IMG submission 66448) | Surface soil microbial communities from Centralia Pennsylvania, which are recovering from an underground coalmine fire - Coalmine... | ecosystem: Environmental > Terrestrial > Soil > Unclassified ... | reverse complement strand
TGCTCGAGCGGACGCTCGGCGAGCTCGCCGACCGCGCGCTCGTCGTCGCGACCCACGATCCCGCACGCGTCGAGCGCTACGCGACGGGCCGGCTGACGTTTGCATGAGCGAACGAGTCGTCCGCCCGCACGAGGACGGACCATGAGCTACCTCGCGGATGTCGCGGCCCTCATGCGCAAGGACCTGCTGCTCGAGCTCCGTGCGAAGGAGACCTTGCCGGCGATGCTCCTCTTCGTAATCGCGGCCCTCACCGTCTTCCACTTCGCGTTGCCAAGAGGCACCGAGCACACGGCCGCGCTCGGTCTGCTCTGGATCGCGCTCGTGTTCACGGCGCTCCTCGGTCTCACGCGCGCGTTCGTGCCCGAGCGTGAGCAGGGCCTGATGGACGCGCTCGTGCTCACGCCGGCCGACCGCAGCGCCATCTGGCTCGCGAAGACGCTCGCAGTGCTCGCGTTCCTCGGCGCCGCCGAGGTCGTCGCGCTGCCCGCGTTCGCGGTCTTCTTCTCCGGAATCGACGGGCGCACCGTCGGGGCCGTCGCACTGGCGGACGTCGGAATCTGCGCCGTCGGCACACTCACGGGCGCGATGGCTGTGGCCGGTCGTGCGCGCGAGCTCCTGCTGCCGCTCCTCTTCCTGCCGCTCGCGATCCCCGTCGTCGTGGGCGGGGTCGGCGCGAGCGCCGGCGCGGGCGGGCGCTTCCTCGCCTTCCTCGTGCTGTACGACGCAATCTTCGGACTTCTGGCGTGGGCCTCGTTCGAATACGTCGTGGCAGAGACGTAGACGTACCATAGGCGCGTGAACGTGAAGTTGCCGGTGCTCGCCGGCGCGACGGCCGCGCTCTTCACGGCCGCGATCGCGCTGATCTTCTTCTACGCGCCGACGGACGGCGACCAGGGGTTCTCCCAGCGCATCTTCTACTTCCACGTTCCGATCGCTCTGACCTCCTACGTAGCCTTCGGCTGGGGGGCTTGGAAAGCGCTTGCCTACCTCCGCCGCCGGACCGAGAACGCCGACCTCGAAAGCTACGTCTCGATTCACCAGGGAGTCGTGTTCGGCGCCCTGACGCTCGTCACCGGCTCGATCTGGGCGCGCGCGTCGTGGGGGGTCTGGTGGGTGTGGAGCGACGACGAGCTCGTGCTCTTCCTCGTCCTCTTCCTCTTCTACTGCGCGTACTTCATGCTCCGCTTCTCGCTCGAGCCCGGTCCGGCGCGCGCGAACATGTGCGCGGTCTACGCACTTTTCGGCGTCGTCCTGATCCCGGTCTCGTTCCTCGCGATCAGGCTCTCGCGGAGCTTCATCCATCCCGTCGTCTTCACGTCGCACGGCCCGCAGATGACCGGCTCGCAGTTCTTCACGTTCTGCGTCGCCCTTGCAGCGATGCTGTGCCTCTTCGCGACGCTCTACTCGGTCGAGCTGGCCGGGAAGCGGATCGACGCGCACGTGCGCGACCTGCGCGAGTTGCTGACGTGAGCCCGCCCTCCGAGTGGCAGTACGTCGCGGCTGCCTACCTCGTCGTGTTCGTGACGGTTCTCGCCTGGGTGGCGATCATCGGCGCGAAGCTGCAGCGGTTGCAGCGCCAGCTCGGTGAGCTCGTCCAGGAGGCGGCCAGACGCCGTGAGCGTCGCCTCGACGGGCTCGTCGAGGAAGCGACGGTGCGGCGTGGCTGAGGCGCTCTTCTGGCCTGCCCTGCTCGGGTACGGCGAGGCGGCGCTCGCGTACTCGTCGGCGCGCTTCTCGCGCCTCGGCACGTGGGGCGTCCGCCTCGGCTGGCTCGCCCAGACCGCGCTGCTCGCGGTGCAGGCGGCGCGCACCGACGGCTTCCCCTGGGCGAGCTGGGCAGGGTCGCTCAACCTGTTCGTCTGGCTCGTGGTCGGTGCCTACCTGATCTGGGGTTGCCGGCCGCGTTATCGCGTCCTCGGCCTCTCGGTGATGCCCCTCGCCGTGGCTCTTTTCGCCGTCGCGCGCGTCGGCGGCGGGACCGGCGCCGACGAGCGCTCGCACTACGGCAACCTCTTCCTGATCCTGCACGTCGGCTTCGTGCTTGCGGCATTCGCCGGCTTCACGCTCGCGGCTGCGCTGGCGGGCGTCTACCTCTGGCAAGACCGGCGCCTGCGCCACCGCGCCGCCGACATTCTCGCGCTACGGCTGCCGTCGCTTCTCACGCTCGAGCACCTCGCCGGCCGCACGGTGGCGGTCTCGCTCCCGTTGCTGACCTTCGGCCTCGCCGCCGGCTTCGTCAGGCTCGGCGAGACCGGCGGCCGGTTCGACGCGATGATGGGGATCACCGTCGTAACGTGGCTCGTGTACGGCGGCTACCTCGCGGCACGCCCGCGCGGCCGCCGCGGCGCGCACATGCTGCTCGCCGGCTTCGCGCTCGTGATCCTCGTGCGGCTCGTGCTTGCGGGAGGCCACTTCTGACGCTGTCGCTGATCGGCCTCTCTCACCGCGTCGCGCCGGTCGAGCTCCGGGAGCGGTTGGTCGTGCCGCCTGCACGGGCGGCCGAGCTCGCGCGCGAGCTCGGCGACGCCGTCTGCCTGTCGACGTGCTTCCGCACGGAGCTCTACCTCGCCGACGGAGACGTCGAGCGTGCGGTCGCGTCGCTCGAGGAGCTGGCGCACGAGCCCCTCGCGGCGGTCGTGTACCAGCTGCACGACGAGGCCGCGGCCGTGCACCTCTTCCGTGTCGCCGCGGGCCTCGACTCGCTCGTGCCCGGCGAAGGCGAGATCCTCGGCCAGGTGCGAGCGGCCTACGACGCCGCCTCGCCCGGGCCGCTGCTCGACCGCGTGTTCCGGCAGGCGCTCCGGATCGGGAAGCGCGTGCGGGCCGAGACCGCGATCGGCGAGAGCCCCGCGTCGGTTCCGGCGGCAGCAGCGGCGCTCGCGCAGCAGGTGTTCGGTGATCTGAACGGTCGGCGTGCGTTGCTCGTCGGTGCGGGGCGGATGGGCGAGCTCGCGGCGGCGAATCTCGCCTCGCGCGGCGCCTCGATCGCCTACGTGGCGAGCCGGAGCGACCCGAGCGAGCTCGCTGGTCGGTTCGGGGCCGTGCCGATCGACCTCGCGGCCATTCCTCGGGCGCTCGGAGACGTCGACCTCGTGCTCACGTCGACGAGCGCCCCCACGACCGTCGTCCACCTCGCCGATGTCCCGTCCCACCGGCATCGGCCCCTGTTCTTCCTCGACATCGCCGTGCCGCGCGACGTCGACGCCGCGGTGCACGAGCTCGATGGCTGTTACCTGTACGACATCGACGATCTCGAGGCGGTCGTCGCGCAGTCGCTTGCGGATCGCCGCGAGGCCGCAGCCCACGCCGAGCAGCTCGTCGCCGAGGAGGCGGAACGCTTCCGCGAGTGGCAGGCGTCGCTCGAGGTCGTGCCGGCGATCGCGGCCCTGCGCGCCCGCGCGGAGGAGATCCGCACGGCGGAGCTCGCGAAGCTCGGCCGCTTGCCCGAGCACGAGCGCCGCACCGTCGAGTCCGTCACCGCGCAGATCCTGAACAAGCTCCTGCACCTGCCCACGGTGCGCATGAAGCAGGCGGCCGCCGCGACCGGCGGCGCCGAGTATGTCGACGCCGTCCGGCATCTCTTCGGGCTCGAGGAGGAGAGGTGAGCCGTGCTCGTCCGCCTCGGCTCGCGCGGCTCTAGGCTCGCCCTCGTCCAGGCCGAGCAGGCGGCCGCTGCGCTCCGTCCGCTCGGTCACGTGCTCGCGTTCGTCCCGATCACGACCGCGGGCGACCGGGACCGTTCGAGCCCGTTCGGGCAGATCGGCGAGCGCGGCGTCTTCGTGAAGGAGATCGAAGAGGCGCTCCTCGCCGGCCGGATCGACGTCGCCGTGCACTCGGCCAAAGACATGACGTCGACCGACACGGCCGGCCTCGCCGTCGGCGCCTACCTCGAGCGCGACGACCCGCGCGACGCGCTCGTCGGCGCCGCCGGGATCGAGCCGCGGATGCGGATCGGGACTGCGTCGATCCGCCGTCGCGCGCAGCTGCTCGCGCTCGAGCCGTCGCTCTCGATCGAGCCGCTGCGCGGCAACGTCGACACGCGTCTGCGCAAGGCCCGTGAGCGTGGGCTCGACGCGCTCGTACTCGCGTGCTGCGGCCTCGACCGGCTCGGGCTCACCGCGGAGATCGGCCGGCGGCTCCCGCTCGAGACGATGCTTCCCGAGGCCGGGCAGGGGGCAGTCGCGCTGCAGGTGCGCGCCGGCGACGAGGAGCTCGTCGCCGCGGCCGACCACGCGGAAACGCGCCGGCGGGTCGAGGCCGAGCGCGCGTGTGCCAGCTCGATCGGCGCCGGCTGTCTTGCGCCCGTTGCCGTTCATCACGATGGCACGCACCTGCAGGCGCTCATCGCCGCCGAGGACGGCTCGTGGCTCGAGCGCGCGACGGGTGAGGATCCGGTCGCGGTCGCGGCCGGCCTGCTCGAGCTTGCCCGGGCATGAAGGTGATCGTCACCCGGCCACGGGAGCAGGCCCAGCCGCTCGTCGGGCGGCTCGAGGGGCTTGGGCTCGAGGTCGTCGAGTGTCCGCTGATCGAGATCGTGCGCACGTCGGACGAGCCGGTCGACTGCGCCGGTTACGAGTGGCTGATCGTGACCAGCCCGAACGGCGCGGAGGAGATCGCCGGGCGCGGCCGCAACCTGCCGAAGGTCGCGGCCGTCGGGCCGGGGACCGCCGAGACGCTGCGCGCGCACGGCATCGAGCCGGACTTCGTGCCGGACGTCTCTTCGCAGGACGGGCTGCTCGCCGAGTTCCCGCGGCCCGCCGGGCGCGTTCTCTTCGCCGCCGCCGCGAACTCGCGCCGCCGGCCGATCGACGAGCTCGGGGCCGACTTCGTCCCGCTCTACGAGACGCGACTGCTCTCGCCGGAGCCGCCGGAAGGGGACGTAGTCGTGCTCGCGTCCGGATCGGCGGCGCGCGCGTACGCCTGGATCGGCGGCGACGCGCCGGCAGTCACGATCGGGCCGGAGACGAGCCGCGTCGCCCGGTCCGTTGGGCTCACCGTGCTCGTCGAGGCCGAGACGCACGACCTCGACGGCCTGGTCGCCGCGGTCGCCCGCGCCGGCGCCGCAGCCTAGGCGACCGAGAACACCCGTCGCCGCCCGAGTCCTTTCAGCTCGTGCTCGCCACGGTCCTCGAAGGCGATCCCGGAGCCGGAGACGAGATCGCGAACGGTCGACGAGACGACGATCTCGCCGCTCGCTGCCAGCGAGGCGACGCGCGCGCCGGTGTGAACCGCGATGCCGGCGTACTTCTCGCCGAGCCGCTCGCACTCGCCGGTGTGCACCCCGACGCGGAGCTCGAGGTCGAGGCGGCGCACCTCGTCGCGGAGCTCGAGCGCGCAGCGGATCGCGCGAGCGGGCCCGTCGAAGACGGCGAGGAAGCCGTCGCCCGCGCTGTCGACCTCGGTGCCTCGGAAGCGCTCGAGCTCACGGTGGACGGTGGCGTGGAAGCGCTCGAGCACGGCGGTCCACCGCTGGTCGCCGAGCTCGCGCAGGCGCTCGGTCGAGCCGACGACGTCCCCGAACAGGACGGTCGCGAGCACGCGGTCCGGCTCGGGCGCCGGCCGGACGCCGGTCACCAGGTCTTCGATCTCGTCGACGATCGCGTCGCGATCCTGCGTCCACCAGGAGTGGTCGGCGCCGGCGAACTCGACGAAACGCGCGCCCGGGATCCGGGAGGCGATGTAGCGGCCCTCCTCGACGTTTGCGTCGAGGTCGTCGGTGCGGTGCATGACGACCGCCGGGGCCTGGATCGTCGGCAGGACGTCGCGCACGTCGACGAGCGTGTTCATTCTCATCAGCGCCACGGCCGCTCCGGGGCTGGCGCAGCGCCGGTAGTAGCGCGACAGCTCGTCCAGCGCAGGCCGCTCGAGGCTCGGCGCGATGTCCTCCCAGTCGAGCCCTGTCGTCCACATGCGCTCGACCTCTGCGATCGCAGCCTGGCGCGACACGGTCGTTGGCGCCCACGGGTAGTCGGGGCTGTACACGCGCTTGGCGGTGCAGCCGAAGGTCGCGAGCCCGATCGTTCGCTCCGGGTACGTGGCGGCGAAGAGCATGCTCATGTTCCCTCCCTCCGAAGCGCCGAAGATCGCGGCGCGGTCGGAGCCGACGGCGTCCATCACCGCCCGGACGTCATCCATCCGCTGCTCGAGCGTCGGCAGGCGGTCGGGGAGAACCGGATCGGACATTCCGGTGCCGCGCTTGTCGAACAGGATCAGGCGTGAGAACGACGAGAGGCGCTGGAAGCCGCGCGCGAGATCCGGCAGCTCCCAGGCGAGCTCGACGTGCGATACCCAGCCGGGTACGTAGACGAGGTCGGACGAGCCCTCGCCGACGACCTGGTAGGCGATGTTGAGGCCGTCCGACCTCGCGTACCGCGTTTCCGGAGGCATAGGCTTGCTGTCGAACTATGTACGACACGATCACGTTTCTCACGGACTTCGGTCTCCGCGACGACTTCGTGGGCGTCTGCCACGGCGTTATCAAGCGGATCGCCCGCGACGTGCAGATCATCGACGTCTCGCACGGCGTCTCGCCGCAGGCGATCGTGCAGGGCGCGCTCCTGCTCGCGCGCGCCGTGCCCTACCTGCCGCCGGGGATCAACCTCGCGATCGTCGACCCGGGTGTCGGTCGCGGTCGCCGGGCGCTGGCGATCCGGACTGCGGACGGTCGCGTCTACGTCGGGCCCGACAACGGGCTGCTGACGCTCGCAGCCGATTCGGGGGGCATCGAGGGCGTGCGCGAGCTGACGAATCCCCGCTACCGGCTCGACCGGGTGTCGCGCACGTTTCACGCGCGCGACATCTTCGCCCCGGCTGCCGCCTACCTCGCGACCGGTGTTCCGTTCGACGACCTCGGCGGCGAGATCGACGCGGCGACGCTCGTGCGGCTGCGGCTGCCTACTCCGGACATCGGCGCGCATCACATGCGCGCGACGGTCATGGCGGTCGACCGCTTCGGCAACCTCGAGCTCAACCTCACAGCGGAGCACGTCGACTCCGTATCGCTCACGCCCGGCGATCGCGTCGAGCTGCTCGTCGGCTCGAACTCGTACTACGCGATCGTCGCACAGACGTTCGAGGACGCCAAGCGCGGCGACCTGATCGTGTACGAGGACTCGTACGGTGCCTACTCGATTGCCATCAGTGGCGGCGACGCGAGCCGTCTCCTCGACTCCGGCCCGGGTGACGAGCTGACGATCCTTCCGCACAAGGACTGAGCCGAGTAAGCTTCGCCGCACAGGACGTTCGCGACGCGGTTGCACCGGTCCGGACGTCCTTTTTTCGTGCGCCCGCCGCTAGACTGCGCCGGCGCGGCGAGGTAGCTCAGCTGGTAGAGCACACGGCTGAAAACCGTGGTGTCGCCGGTTCAAGTCCGGCCCTCGCCATCGAAGCTCGAGAGTATCGCGCTGCTAGGCAGCCTTGAGCTTGGTGAGGCGGTCGATCAGCGCTTCGACCATCGCGCCCTTCTCGAGCACGGCGTCTGCGCCGGCGCGCTTGACCGCGTCGTGGAGCCTGCGGTTGGCGTCGCCGGTCAGTGCGATCAGGCAGAGGCTCGGATGGTTCTGTCGCAGCTTCGCGATTGCCGTGACGCCGTCGAGCAGCGGCATGTGGAGGTCGACCACGGCCGCATCCGGCTCGAGCGCGTGGACGAGATCGATCGCCTCGAGGCCGTTGACCGCCGTTGCGACGACGTTGAGCTCGGGCTGGCGCTCGACGAGCTCTCGGAGCGACGCGAGATAGCCGGTGTCGTCGTCTGAGAGGACGACGGTGATCGGCGGGTCTGCCATGGCGTGCGGGGACTAGCCTTGCCGAAATGGGCGACTCGAAAACGACCCAACCGGTCGCCGTGATCGGTGCCGGCCTCGACCTCGGCGCGGGTCGGCGCGGGGTCGACATGGGTCCGTCCGCGATCCGCTACGCCGGGCTCCAAGAGCGCGTCGAGAGCCTCGGCCGTGCCTGCATCGACCGCGGCGACGTGCTCGTATCGGTGCCGGAGACGACGAGCGTCGGCGATCCCCGGGCTCGCTACCTCGACTCGATCCTCGCCTCGTGCGGGCGGGTCGCCGCGCTCGTCGCCGAGGCCCGCTCCGACGGTCAGCTCCCGCTCGTGCTCGGCGGCGACCACTCGATCTCGATCGGGACGCTCGGCGGCATGGCGTCCGTCGACGGGGCCGGCGGAGTTCTGTGGATCGACGCGCACGGCGATCTCAACCGCCCGGAGACGTCGCCGACGGGCAACGTGCACGGCATGCCCCTTGCCGCCGCTCTCGGTGCCGCCGGAGTCGGCTTCGACAGCGGCTCGTGGCCCACGCCCTCGGTCGAGCGTGCGGCTCTCGTCGGCATTCGCTCGCTCGACGACGGCGAGCGTGAGCTGATCGCGGAGCTCGACGTGCGCGTGTTCACGATGACGGAGCTCGACCGGCTCGGCGTCGAGCGTGCGTTGCGCGAGGCGCTCGCGTTCCTCGGCGGCTGCGCGTTCTTGCACGTGAGCTTCGACCTCGACGCCGTCGACCCGATGTTCGCGCCGGGTGTCGGCACACCTGTGCGCGGCGGGCTCTCGTATCGCGAGGCGCACCTCGCGCTCGAGCTTGTCGCGGAGTCGGGTCGGCTCGACTCGCTCGAGCTCGTCGAGCTCAACCCGATCCTCGACCGGGCGAACGAGACCGGCCAGCTCGCCGTCGAGCTCGCCGCGAGTGCCCTCGGAGCCCGGATCCTGTAACCGCCCGTCTCAGAGAAGTGTCAGAGCAGGCAACGGCCTGAGCAGGCGTTTTCACACTTGCGTGACGCGTCTCCGAGGGGCGGCGGTCTCAGAGAGGTCTCTGAGAAGTGTCTGAGCCGGTTTCGGAGGGCTCGCCTTCGTAATAGACGCGGCCCTTCAGGCCATCCGGGAGATAGTCGACGCCGAAGCCCGCCGGGTCGTCGTGCGGATAGACGTAGCCCTTGCCGCGGCCGAGGGTGCGCAGACCCGGGTGGCCGGCCGAGCGCAGGGCGTCAGGCGGACGCAGGTGGCCGTACTCGCGCGCGTCGGCCGTCGCTGCCTTCAGCGCTTCGTATGACGCGTTCGACTTCGGCGCGCGGGCGAGGTAGATCGCCGCCTGCGCGAGGCTGAGGCGCGCCTCCGGCAGGCCGACGTGCTCGACCGCCTGCGCCGCCGCGACCGCGACGAGGAGCGCCTGCGGGTCGGCGTTGCCGACGTCCTCGGACGCAAGCACGATCATGCGCCGCGCGATGAAGCGCGCGTCCTCGCCGCCCTCGAGCATCACCGCGAGGTAGTAGATCGAGGCCTGCACGTCGCCCGCGCGCGTCGACTTGATCCAGGCCGAGATGAAGTCGTAGTGCGCATCGCCCGCCTTGTCGTAGAGAAGCGGCCGCTTGCGAGCCGCGTCCTCGACCTGCGCCTCCGTCACATCGCTGCCGGCGGTCTGCACCGCGAGCTCGAGGATCGAGAGCGCCGTGCGCGCGTCGCCGCCCGCCCGCCGCGCCACGAGCGCGGCGACCTCCGGCGCGAGCTCGACTTCCAGCGCCGACGCGCCGCGCGCGACCACCGTCAGCAGCTCCTCCTCGGAGAGCGGCTCGAGCTCGAAGACCTGCATACGCGAGAGGAGCGCCGAGTTGAGCTCGAAGTACGGGTTCTCCGTCGTCGCCCCGATCAGCGTCACGAGCCCCTCCTCGACGCCCGGCAGCAGCGCATCCTGCTGCGCCTTGTTGAAGCGGTGGATCTCGTCGAGGAAGAGAATCGTGCGCTGCCCCGTCGCGCCGAGCCGCTCGCGTGCGCGGGCCAGCACGTCGCGCACCTGCGCGACCGTCGCGGACACCGCGGAGAGCTCGTCGAAGGCGGCCCCGGTCGCGTTCGCGACGATGCGAGCGAGCGTCGTCTTGCCCGAGCCGGGCGGTCCGTAGAACACGAGCGACGGCACGCGGTCGTTCTCGATCGCGACGCGAAGCGCACGCCCCGCGCTAACGACGTGCTGCTGACCGACGAGCTCGTCGATCATCGCCGGCCGCAGCCGTTGGGCGAGCGGCGCGACCTCCGCGAGCCGCCTGCCCGCGGCCTCGCTGAAGAGGTCTCCCACACCGCAAGTATGCTCCTGGAAGTGAGCGAGGCAACGTACGAGCGGCTCGCCGCGCTGCTCGAGCCGACCGAGGAGGAGCTCGTCGTCAAGCTCGCCCCCCAGCCCGGTGACCGCTGGCTCGACATCGTGACCGGCACCGGCAGGGTGGCGCTCCGCGCCGCACGCGCGGGCGCCGACGTGACGGCGATCGACAGTACGCAGCCGATCGCCGAGAAGGTTCGCCGCGACGCTGAGGACGAGGGTCTCGCGATCACGACCGACGTCGGCAACGTCGAGTACCTCCCGTACGACGACGCGTCCTACGACGTGCTCGCGTCCAACTTCGGGCTTGTCTTCGCACCCGACCACGCGAACGTCGCCGCCGAGCTCGCACGCGTCGCACGTCCCGGTGCGCGGCTCGGCTTCACCGCCTGGCGCCCGAATCCGAAGCTCGGCGAGCTCTATCGCCGCTTCACCGACGAACCGATCGAGGGACGCGAGGCCTACGAGTGGGGCCGCGAGGATCACGTCGAGGACATGCTCGGCGAGGACTTCGAGCTCGACTTCGACGACGGCACGCTGTGGCTCGACGCCTCGTCCGGCGAGGAGTTCTGGGACATGTTCTCGACCACGTCGACGCCCGTCGCGGCACTCCTGCGGCGCCTCGACGAGCAGCAGGCCGAGGAGTTCCACCGCGGGTTCGTCGCGCTCTACGAGCAGTACCGGGACGGGGACTCGATCCGTGCGCCCCGCCGCTACCTGCTCGTGCTCGGCCGGCGCCGCTAGTGCTCGAGCTGCACGAAGCCGAGGGGGCGTTCGAGTCGCTCGAGGCCTACCTCGCCGACGAACGCTTCTGGAGCAGCGACGGCGTCGTCGCGGACGTCTACCTCGCCTACGGGCTGTCCGCGCCGCTTCGGCGAACCACCGTTCCGGCGCCGCCTGAGCCGTGCCCGCTGCCGCTCCTCGCCTGCCGCGTTCGTCCGGTGCGCCGCGAGCCCGCGCTTGCGAAGAGCTTCCGCGTGGGCGAGTGGCGGCGGACCTGGGAGGACGACGAGTACGCCGCGGCGATCGCTGCCGCTCGCGCCGCGATCGCGCGCGGTGACGTCTACCAGGTCAACCTCGTCCAGCACCTCGAGGCGCCGTTCGACGGCGACCCGGCGGCGATTGCGGATGCGCTTGCACCCCTGCGCCCGCTCGAGCCCTGGCCGCTCACCGGCGCCGGGTGGGCGATTGTCTCCGCCTCGCCCGAGCTCTTCCTCGCCCGCCGCGGCCGCCGGCTGCTGACTCGGCCGATCAAGGGCACGCGACCGGCCGGCGTGGACGTCGACGATCCGAAGGACGCCGCCGAGCACGTGATGATCGTCGACCTCGAGCGCAACGACCTCGCGCGCGTCTGCGAGCCCGGGTCGGTGCGCTGGCCGGAGCTGCTCGTGCAGCACGAGCTCGCCGGCGTGACTCACCTCGTCTCCACGGTCGAGGGCCGCCTGCGCCCGGACGCGACGCTCGCCGCGATCCTCGCGGCGACGTTCCCGGGCGGCTCCGTCACCGGTGCGCCTAAGATCGCCGCGCTCGACCTGATTGCCGCGCTCGAGCCGGTCGGCCGCGGGGCCTCGATGGGCGCGCTCGGCACGATCCGCCCGAACGGCGACTTCGAGCTCGCGCTGACCATCCGGACCTTCGCGATCGCCGAGCATCGCGTCCATCTCTGGGTCGGCGGCGGGATCGTCTGGGACTCCGACCCCGACACCGAGATCGAGGAGTCCTGGGTGAAGGCCCGCCCGCTACTCGCCGCCGTCGGCGGGCTCGTCGCCGTATGAGGCTGCTCGCGGTCGCGGTGGCGGGCCGCGGCCTCGTCGATCCGGCCGAGCCCGTGTTCACGGCCGGCGACGAGGCGCTCCTGCGCGGGCGGGCCGTGTTCGAGACCGTACGCGTTTACGGCGGGCGTCCGTTCCGCCTCGACGACCACGTCGCGCGGCTTGCGTCGTCGTCGGCCGGCGTCGAGCTGCCGGCCCCGGACCGGGACGAGTGCCGTCGCCTCGCCGTGCTCGCCGTCGACGCCGTAGGCCCGTCGGACCTCGGTCTGCGCCTCTACTGGACCGGGACGACGCTCGTGGCCACCGCTGCTGCGATCCCGGCAGAGCTCGAGGAGGCACGGCGGCGCGGCATCCGGCTCGTTTCGCTGCCGCTCGGCGCCGACGCCGTCCGCCCGGGCTGGCTCTTCAGCGGTGTCAAGTCGACGAGCTACGCGGTCAACATGGCCGCTGAGGCGGAGGCGAAGCGTCGCGGCGCCGACGACGCGCTCTTCCTCGCGGCCGGCAACGTCGTCCTCGAGGCGCCGATCTCGAACATCTGGTGGCGTCGTGGGGAAGCGCTCTTCACGCCAGCGCTCGAGCTCGGGGTGCTGGCGGGCGTCACCCGTGCGACGGTGCTCGAGCTCGCGCCGCCGCGGTTCCGCGTGGTCGAGGGGACGTTCACTTTCGACGAGCTGCGCGCTGCCGACGAGGCCTTCACGTCCTCGTCGATCCGTGAGCTTCTGCCGGTGGTCGAGCTCGACGGCAGCCCGATCGGCGACGGTGCGCCCGGGGAGGCCGCGCGTCGGCTCCAGAGCGAGCTGCGGCTTCGCGCGACGGGCTAGGCGCTCGGCCCCGCTACGCTCTCCGGTGTGGCCGACAAGGTGAGGCTCGGTGGCATGGCCCTTTCGAACGGCGTGCTCGTGCACGGCCCGACTTCGTGGGCGTGCGCGGTGCGCACTGACGACGGCGAGCTGAAGGTGGCGGCCGAGCGGAAGCGACTGCTCGGCTCCGGCATCAAGAACCCGCTCTTGCGTGGCCCGGCGCGGCTCGTCGAGGCGTTCGCCTTCCTGCCGAGGGTCAAGCGCACCCTGCCCGAGGCGCGCCTTCCGTTCGAGCGGCCGCGCGTGCTCGCCTCGATGGTCGGGACGACCGTGATCCTCCAGGGCGTGCGGCGCTCGCGGCTCGGCGAATCCGCCAAGGAGCTGATCGGCGGCCTGCTTTCCGTCGCGCCAGCACTGCTCGCGCTCCGCGGCGACGACTCCCTTGCCGCCTACCACGGCGCCGAGCACATCGCGATCGGGAGCTACGAGCACGACGAGCCGCGGGCGAAGGAGCATGAACGCTGCGGCTCGCACCTCGTCGGGCCGCTGCTGGCGACGACCGCCGCGGGCAATGTGCTCGCGTCGCGCGCGCCGGAGCAGATGCGCCCCGTTGCACGGCTCGCGGCCACGATCGGCGCGCTTGCGGCGTCGACCGAGATCTTCGGCTGGATGCAGCGCAACCCCGAGCACCCGCTTGCGCAGGCGCTCGCCAAGCCGGGCCACGAGCTGCAGCACCGCCTCGCGACGGCCGAGCCCACGCCGGCGCAGCTCGAGGTGGCCGAGGCCGCTCTTCGTGCCTGCCTCGAACTCGAGCAGAGCACGTAGCCGCCTCGACCCGCAGGTCTTCGACCTGCCGGTCGAGAAGATGCGGGCGGGCTATTACACCGACGCGTATTTCAACCACACACGCGCAGCCTTGCTTGCGGACGACCGCAGGCCGAACGTGCTCATGCAGGTGTTCCAGAAGAACGGCGCCTACCTCGGCGGCATGGACGAGGCGATCGCGATCCTCAAGCTCTGCGCCGACGATTGGGACGGGCTCGTCGTACACGCGCTCTACGACGGCGACCGTGTCGAGCCGTGGGAGACAGTGCTCACGATCGAGGGCGACTACACCGGCTTCGCGCACCTCGAAACCCTGTATCTCGGCACGCTCGCCCGCCGGACGCTGATCACGACGAACGTGGTGCGCGTTCTCGAGGCCGCGAACGGCAAGCCGATCATCTTCATGCCTGCCCGGCACGACCACTACCGCGTGCAGACCGGCGACGGCTACGCGGCCTACATCGCCGCCCAGGTCGTCGGCGCGCCGGTCGGCGTCACCACCGACGACCAGGCGTCGTGGTGGGGCGGGAGCGGTGTCGGCACCGTGCCGCACTCCCTGATCGCGGTCTACGGCGGCGACACCGCGCTGGCGGCGCGCACCTTCGCCGGCTGGGCGCCCGAGGACATGAACGTGACCGTGCTCGTCGACTTCGAGAACGACTCCGTCCGCACCGCGCTGCAGGTCGCGCGCGCGCTCGGCCAGCGGCTCTGGGGGGTTCGGCTCGACACCTCCGAGATGCTCGTCGACCGCTCGCTCTGGGACGAGCTCGGCGACTTCCAGCCGACCGGCGTCAACGAGCGGCTCGTCTGGAAGGTGCGCGAGGCACTCGACGCCGAAGGCTTCGAGGCGGTGCGGATCGTCGCCTCAGGCGGCTTCGACGTAGGCAAGATCACCCGCTTCGAGGAGCGCGGCGTCCCGGTCGACGCCTACGGCGTCGGCTCGTCGTTGATCCGCGGCGCAAACGACTTCACCGCCGACGTCGTTCTCGCCGACGGCCTCCCGGCCGGCAAGTTCGGCCGCCGCTACCGGCCGAACGACCGGCTCGCGCGGGTCGAATGAAGCGGATCCTCTGGGACGTCGACACGCAGGTCGACTTCATGCATCCGGACGGCAAGCTGTACGTGCCGGGGGCCGTCGAGTCGGCTCCCACGATGGCGCGTCTCGTCGCTGCAGCGCAGGCAGCCGGAATCGTGCACGTGGCTTCGGCGGACGACCACGAGCTGACCGACGAGGAGATCTCCGACGAGCCGGACTTCGTGCGCACCTACCCGCGCCATTGCCTCCGTGGTACGCGCGGCGCGCGCAAGATCGAGGAGACCGAGCAGGCCGATCCGGTTCCGCTCGGGCTCGAGCCTGTACCGCCGCGCTTCATCGCCGGCCGGGAATTCCTGCTCCTGAAGAAGCACTTCGACGTCTTCACGAACTCGAACGCCGACCTGCTACTCGCGGCCCTCGATCCGGACGAGGTGATCCTGTTCGGGGTCGCGACGGACGTCTGCGACGACGCGGCCGTCCGCGGCCTGCTCGCCCGCGGCCGTCGGGTCGTGTTCGCCGAGGACGCCGCCCGCGGGCTCGACGACGAGCGCACGGCCCGTTGCCTCGAGGCCTGGCGGATCGGGGGGGTCGAGAGCGCCCCCGTCGACAAGCTGCTCGAACGGCTCTAGCCTGAGGCTTGTGGCGCCGATGACCGCAACCATGCTGGCCAGCTTCGGCTCCTACGTGCAGAGCTTCGCCCTCACCTGGCTGCCGGTCATGTTCTTCGGGCTGATGCTCGTCGTCGTGCTGCTCCTCTGGCGGACGGTGAAGCTGATGCCGCGCGTCCGGCCGACCGAGATCACGCCCGGCTCGTCCTCGTCGGTCACCTGGGAGCAGGTCGCGGGGCTCGACGAGGCCAAGGACGAGCTGCAGGAGGTCGTCGACTTCCTCCGCGAGCCGAAGCGCTTCGAGCGACTTGGCGCGCGCGTCCCGAAGGGCATCCTGCTGCACGGGCCGCCCGGAACCGGCAAGACGCTCGCAGCGAAGGCGGTCGCGAATGAGTCGGGCGCGCGCTTCTACGCCCAGAGCGCGTCGGCCTTCGTCGAGATGTTCGCCGGCCTGGGCGCGGCTCGGATTCGCAAGCTGTTCGAGGAGGCGCGCAAGCACGCGCCCTCGATCGTGTTCATCGACGAGCTCGACGCGGTCGGTCACACGCGCAGCGGACACGCGTTCAACCGCGAGCAGGACCAGACGCTCAACCAGCTGCTCGTCGAGCTCGACGGCTTCGGGCCGCGCGATCAGGTGGTCGTGATGGGAGCCTCGAACCGACTCCAGGACCTCGATCCGGCGCTGCTTCGGCCGGGCCGCTTCGACCGGCAGATTCTGATCCAGCAGCCGGACCTGAAGGGCCGCCGGGCGATCCTCGACGTGCACACCCGCGGGAAGCCGCTCGGCCCGGACGTCGAGCTCGACGGGATCGCGCGCCAGAGCTCGGGGCTTACCGGCGCCGACCTCGCGAACATCTGCAACGAGGCCGCGATCAACGCCGGCCGGCACGACCGCGACGCGATCACTCGCGCCGACTTCGACTACGCGCTCGAGCGGGTGGTCGCCGGGCTGCAGCAGCGCCGCGTCGTCACCGACAAGGAGAAGCGTATCCTCGCCTACCACGAAGGCGGTCACGCGCTCGTCTCCCACCTCGTCGGCCGCGAGCCGCAGAAGGCCACGATCATCGCCAGGGGTACGGCGCTCGGCTACGTCTTCCACCTCTCCGACGAGGAGCGCTATCTCGAGACGAAGGAGGAGCTGCTCGACCTGATGGTTGTCGCGCTCGCGGGCCGTGCCGCCGAGGAGACGGTCTTCGGTCGGGTCACGAACGGAGCCGCCAACGACCTCGAGAAGGTGACCGAGATCGCTCGCTCGATGGTCTTCGAGTGGGGCATGGCCGGCGGCGCCGCGGCGCGGACGCTGCGCGCCGACAACTACGCCCTCTCCGAGGAGACGAAGCGGATGCGAGACCAGGAGCAGGCGCGGCTCACCGACCGGGCCTACGCGGAGGCTCTCCGCGTCGTGCGCAAGCACCGCGCGGCCCTCGATCGCGTCGCCCACGCGCTGCTCGAGCGGGAGACGCTGACCCGCGAAGAGCTCCTGCTCCTCTTCGGCGACGTCGAGCCGGAGTCGCGGGCCTCCGAGACGGTCGGCGTCGTCCGGGCGCTGAACTTCGAGCCCGGCGCCTGATCGTCCGGCTAGCATCGCGGCGTGGCGGTGCGGGAGATCCATCATGTCGGCGTGGCAGTGGCCGATCTCGACGAGGCGGTCGAGACCTACAGGCGGCTGTTCGGCGCCGAGCTCGAGCACCGCGAGACCGTCCCGAGCCAGGGCGTCGAGGCAGCCTCCCTGCGGGTCGGCGGGGGTCGGCTCGAGCTGCTCGCCGCCCTTGGCCCCGAGACGCCCGTCGGCAAGTTCCTCGCCACGCGCGGGCCCGGCATGCATCACCTCGCATTCGCCGTCGACGACGTCGGCGCCGAGCTCGACCGGCTCGCGGCGGACGGCGCGGAGCTGATCGACGACGAGCCGCGGACGGGGCTCTTCGGGCTGGAGGTCGCGTTCGTGCACCCGCACGCGACCGGCGGTGTCCTCGCCGAACTGGTGAGCAGTGGCTAGCTCCGAGCGCGTCCGGATCGAGATCGCGTTCGCAGGCGGGCACGCGCTGACCGTCTACATCGCCATGAGTGACGCGGACGCCCTCGAGGCCGCGCTGGCGCGCGGAGAGGCGGAGTCGTTCTCGGTCGAGGCCGAGGACGGGCGCTACACGCTCGTTCTGGGTAAGGTCGTCTTCGTCAAGCGCTTCGCACGCGAGAGCCGAGTCGGCTTCGGCGCCGCCGGGTAGGCGTTACAGAGCCTCGGTCTCCGGGCAGGCTCAGGACATGCCCGACGTCGCCGCGAAGGCAGGCGAAGCGCAGCGCGTGCGCGAGCTCGTCGACCGAGCCCAGCAGGGGGATCGTGCGGCCCTCGAGGATCTCTACCTGATCCACTTCGACCGCATCTACGGCTATTTGCACGTGAGCGTCGGCAACCGGCACGACGCCGAGGACCTGACGACGCAGACGTTCCTGAAGATGATCGAGGCGATCGGGAAGTTCCGCTGGCAGTCGGCGCCGTTCTCGGCCTGGCTGTTCCGGATCGCGCACAACCTGGCGATGGACCACTTCCGTGCAGCCCGCCGCTGGCAGCCCGAGGAGGAAGTGCCGGAGCCGCCTGCCGACGAGTCGACGTCCGCCGAGGAAGGCGCACTCGAGGCGATCGGGCGGCGGTCGATGCTCGAGCTGATCGAGGACCTCTCGATCGACCAGCAGCAGGTGCTGACGCTGAAGTTCGTCTTCAACTTCTCGAACGCTGAGGCGGCCACCATCCTCGGGAAGACCGAGGGAGCGGTCAAGTCGCTGCAGCACCGCGCGCTCGCCTCGCTGCAGAAGCAACTCGCGCGGCGCCAGCGCACCGCCTAGGCACACTCCGGCTAGCCTCCCCGCGTGGCGCTCGAGGTGGGGATCGTCGGCCTACCCGGGGCCGGTAAGACGACGCTGTTCACCGCGCTGACGAAGGCGGCCGGCGGCGAGTACGGGAAGACGAACGTCGGCATGGCGCCGATCGCGGACGCTCGGCTCGGCGAGCTTGCGGCGGTCGTGCACGCGAAGAAGGTCACGCCCGCGACGATCCGGATCCAGGACGTGCCCGGAACCGGCCCTGCGCTCCTCGGCAACCTGCGCCAGGTCGACGCGCTGCTCGTCGTCGTCGACGCGTTCTCGCCGGGCGCCGACCCCGCCGGCGACCTCGAGAACCTGCGGCTCGAACTGCTCGTCGCCGATCGCGACCACGTCGAGCGGCGCCTCGAGCGCGTCGAGAAGCAGGCGAAGTCGGGCGACCCGCGTCTGCGCGCCGAGGTCGACGCACTGCGGCGGCTGCTCGCGCATGTGGACGGGGGCTCGCCGATCTCGGAGTACCCAGACGAGCTGCCGTCGGAACTGGAGCCGCTGACGACGAAGCCGTTCGTCGTCGTCGACAACGGGCCGGGCGGCATCGACCTCGCGCTCGAGGCGGAGCTCGCCGAGCTCGACGACGAGGAGGCGGCGTCGTTCCGCGACGGCGGCGCATCTGCGCTCGACGAGATCGTGCGCCGGCTGCGTGACGCGCTCGCACTGATCACGTTCTTCACGGCAGGCGAGAAGGAGACGCGTGCGTGGACGCTCCGCGACGGCCAGTCGGCACTCGACGCAGCGGCGACGATCCATACCGACATCGCGCGCGGTTTCATTCGCTGCGAGGTGATCGACTGGCGCGATCTCGTCGAGGCGGGCTCGCATGCAGAAGCCGCGCGCCGGGGCCGCCAGCGGCTCGAGGGCAAGACCTACGTCGTCCGAGACGGCGACGTCCTGAACATCCGCTTCAACGTCTGACCGCCCTGTGGACGACTTGTCACTCTCTCTGACACTTCTCTGAGACCGGCTCCCGCCAAGGGGCGGCCGAAATCGCGCGAAATCCCTGCTCAGGGGCGCACGGTCTCGGAGAGGTGTCTGAGACCGGGGTTCGGTCCGAACCGATCGCGGCGGGTCGGCGAATGTGCGGCAATCGACGGCTACAGGCAGGCCGTCAGTCAAAAGGAGCCGCACGATGCGAAAGATCGCATTCGTCTGCCTCGTGGCCGCGGGTGCAACGCTGCTCGCACTGTTTCTCGGGCGACTGGCCCCGAGCTCGAGCAGCGCGTCGAGTCACAGGGAGGCGCCGCTGATCTCCGAGGATCCGACGGCGGACAACACCGACCTCTACGCGTTCCGAAGCGCGGACAAGCCGAACACGCTGACGATCGTGTCGAACTGGATTCCGGGCGAGGATCCCGCGGCGGGACCGAACTACTACACGTTCTCCCAGACCGCGAAGTACAACATCTTCGTCGACCGGAACGGCGACGGGAGACCGGACCTGACGTACACGTTCCGCTTCAAGACGCCGACCGGACCCTACTTCCTCGGCAACACCGTCCAGACGTGGACCGCGACGCTCAACGGTAAGCCGTGGGCAAGCGGCAAGACCCCGATGGACGACATCGGTCCGCGTCAGCAGGCGTTCGCCGGCGTCAAGAACTACGAGGCCTCCGCGGAGGCCACGATCGTGCACAAGAACGGCGTCGCGATTTTCGCCGGCCAGCGGGACGATCCGTTCTTCGCGGACGTCGGCGCGATCTTCGACCTCGTCGCCTTCCGCAAGCCGGGCACGACCGGGAACAAGGGCGGTGGCAAGGACTTCCTCTCCGGTTACAACGTCCACACGATCGCCCTGCAGATCCCGATCTCGCAGGTCGACAACGCCACGCACACGATCGGCGTCTGGTCCTCGACCGACCGCCAGGACGTCGTCGTCAACGGCGTCGTGCAGAAGGGGTGGACGCAGGTCTCTCGCCTGGGCGAGCCGCTGGTCAACGAGGTCGTCATCCCGACCGGGCTGAAGGACCTCTGGAACCGCACCAGCCCGGCGGACGACGCGCAGTTCGAGAGGTTCTACAAGACGCCGATCCTCGCCGCGGTGATGAACAAGCTGTACAAGGTCGGCGCGCCGGCGACGAACCGCTCCGATCTCGTCGCCGTGCTCGGCACCGGCATCCCGAAGGTCACGTACACCGGCCCGACCTTCGCCGACGAGCTGCGGATCAACCTCTCGATCCCACCGTCGGCGCATCCGAACCGGATGGGCGTGCTGGGCGGCGACAACGCCGGCTTCCCGAACGGACGCCGGCTCGGCGACGACGTCGTCGACATCGAGGAGCAGGCGGTGGCCGGCTTCCTGCTGGGTCACAAGGTCCCGCTCGGCGACGGCGTCAACGGCAACGACGAGCCGTACCTGACGCATTTCCCGTACGTCGCCCCGCCCCACCAGGGCTACGCCGACACCAAGGCAACAGGCGGCTGACGTAGCAGACGCGAGGGCCCGCGCTGCGGTGCGGGCCCTCGTCCTAACCGCCCGATGACGAACAAGCTCCTGATCGGATTCGCAGCGCTCCTCACAGCCGGGTTCGCGGCCTTCTTCGGCGGCGTGTTCGCCGATCCGCCGACGCAGGGCCCGTCGGCGCTCGCGGCGTCGCAGTCGGCGGAGGACTTCAAGGCTGGCTTCGCACTCAACGCAAGCACCGCCACGCTCGTCGAGAGCCTCCAGGCAACCCTCGAGGCGAACCCGAAGGACGAGCACACCTGGGCGCTCCTCGGGCTCGCCTACCAGCAGCGCGCCCGAGAGACCGGCGACCCGACCTACTACACGAAGTCGGGGGGTGTGCTCGACCAGGCGCTCGCGCTCGACCGCGCGGACTACCTCGTCTACAGCGGCCTCGGCTCGCTCGCGCTCTCGCGTCATCGCTTCGCACTCGCGTTGAAGCTCGGTGAGGAGGCGCACGCGCTCTCGCCGACGACCGCGCGCAACTACGGCGTGATCGGCGACGCCGAGATCGAGCTCGGCCGCTACGGGGCCGCGTTCCGCGACTTCAACACGATGACGCGCCTCCAGCCGAGCCTGTCCGCGTACGCGCGCGTCTCGTACGGGCGCGAGCTGATCGGGCATACGGCCGCCGCGATCCGCGCGATGAAGCTCGCCGTCGACGCGGCCACCGACACTGCGGAGCCGACCGCCTGGACGCAGGTGCAGCTCGGCAAGCTCTACTTCAACCACGGCCGCTACCGTGCCGCCGAGCGCGAGTTCCTGGCCGCGAACGCCTCGTTCCCGAACTACGCCTACGCGCTGGATGCGCTCGCGACGGCGGAGGCCGCGCTCGGGCGGATGCAGAGCGCGATCGCGTCCGAGCGCCGCGCAGTCGACCTGATCCCGCTGCCGCAGTACGTCGCGACGCTCGGCGACCTCTATCGAGTCACCGGCCACCCGGTGCTCGCGCAGCGGCAGTACGCACTCATCGGCGCGATCGAGCGGCTGCTGCGCGCAAACGGCGTGCGCGTCGATCTCGACATCGCGCAGTTCGACATCGACCACGGCCTGCGCCTCCGGCATGCGCTGACGCTGGCTGGGATCGGCCGGCGCGAGCGTCCGTCGATCGACGGCGACGACGTGCTCGCGTGGGCACTCGCGCGGAACGGCCGGTGCGGAAGCGCGCTCCACTACTCGCAGCTCGCGCTCCGCCTCGGCACGCAAGACGCGCTCAAGTTCTTCCACCGTGGCATGATCGAGCGCTGCCTCGGGAACGCGCAGTCGAGTCGCGCGTGGCTCCGGAAGGCGCTCGACCTGAATCCGCACTTCTCGCTGCTGTGGGCGCCCGTCGCCGAGAGGCTCGTCGCGTGAAGAGCCTGCTCGTCCTCGCACTCGCTGCAGTCGCCTTCGCCGCGCCGGTGGCTGCGAGCGCGCACCCGCTCGGCAACTTCACGGTCAACCGCTACAGCGAGCTCGACGTCCAGGGAAACCGCCTCTACCTCGTCTACGTGCTCGACCTGGCTGAGATTCCGACCTTCCAGGCGCGCGAGGCGGGCGGGATCCACGCGGCCGCGTACGTGCGTCGGATCGCGGCGAACGTTTACCTGACGGTCGACGGCCGCGCGGCGCCGCTTCGACCCGTGCGCAACGAGCTCGCCTTCCCGCCCGGCCAGGGCGGCCTGAACACGACCCGGCTCGAGATCCTGTTCGCCGGGCCCACGCTCGCCGGTCGCAGCACGGTTTCCTACCGCGACGCGAGCTTCAGCGACCGGATCGGCTGGCGGGAGGTCGTGGCCCGCGGCGCCGACGGCGCCCGGCTGGCGAGCTCGACCGCGCCGGCGCGCAGCATCAGCGAGCGCCTCCTCGCCTACCCGAAGAACCTGCTCCAGAGCCCGCTCGAGGTCTCCTCGGCGACGGCGGTCGTCCTGCCGGGGACGGTTGCAGGCGCGCCGCCGGCGCTGATCAGCCCGAAGCTCCTTGCCGACCGCGTCGGTGTGCGCGCCGTCGCCGACTCGGGCTTCGCCCGGCTGATCACGCGCTCGGGCTTCGGCGGCTGGTTCCTGCCGCTCGCGCTCGCGATCGCGTTCTTCTGGGGCGCGGCGCACGCACTCAGCCCCGGGCACGGCAAGTCGATCATCACCGCCTACCTCGTCGGCTCACGCGGCACGTCGCGGCACGCGGTCATCCTCGGCGCGACGGTGACCCTCACGCATACGATCGGCGTCTTCGCGCTCGGTCTCGTCACGTTGAGCCTCTCGCAGTTCATCCTTCCGGAGCAGCTCTATCCGTGGCTGAACCTCGTCTCCGCGCTGCTGATCGTCGCCGTCGGGATCTCGGTGCTGGGCTGGCGCGTTCGGGAGTGGCGGCACTCCCAGGCTCATGTGCACGGCCACGACCAGCACCACGAACACGACCAGGCATTGAGTGCTCGGCGACTGCTCGGGATCGGGATCTCGGGCGGGATCATCCCGTGCCCGACCGCGCTCGTCGTCCTGCTGGCGGCGATCTCGCTCCACCGCGTCGGCTACGGGCTGGTCCTGATCGTCGCCTTCAGCCTCGGCCTCGCGGCGACGATGACCGGACTCGGCCTGCTCGCGGTCGGCGCGAAGCGGGCCGTCGGTCGCGTCGGTCTCGGCGGCCAGGCGTTCCGGCTGCTGCCGGCCGCGAGCGCGCTCGTCGTCCTCGGCCTCGGCCTCGCCATGACCGCGCGGGCGCTCCCGCACGTGACGTGAGCCGCGCCGAGACGACACGTCTGTCCGGGTTCTTCGCGGTCGTGCTCCTCCTGCACGGGCTGGGCTGGGGCCTCTTCGCCTGGTACTCGGGAACGAATCCTGCGCTCGCCGGTCTCGGCGTGCTCGCCTACACGTTCGGCCTGCGCCACGCCTTCGACGCCGACCACATCGCGGCGATCGACAACACGACGCGCAAGCTGCTCCAGGAGAAGAAGCGCCCAGTCGGCGTCGGCTTCTTCTTCTCGCTCGGCCACTCGACGATCGTGTTCGCGCTCGCGGCAGGGCTGGCGATCGCGACGCACACGGTCGACGCCAGGATCCCGAGCTTCCGCGACTACGGCGGCTACGTCGGGGCCGGCGTCTCCGGAACGTTCCTATGGATCATCGGCAGCCTCAACCTGCTCGTTCTGGTCGACATCGCGCGCATCTTCTTCGGCCTCAAGAGCGGCGAGCTCGACGAGGCGGAGCTCGAGCGTCGCCTGCAGGACCGCGGCTTCATGAACCGGTTCTTCATCGGCCGGTTCGCGCGCCGGATCAACGCCAGCTGGCAGGCTTACCCGCTCGGTGTGCTCTTCGGGCTCGGCTTCGACACGGCGAGCGAGGTCGGCCTGCTCGCCCTCGCTGCCGGTGTCGCGACGCACCACGTGCCGTTCCTCGCCGTCATCTCGCTGCCGCTTCTCTTCGCCGCCGGCATGAGCTTGATGGACACCGCCGACGGGGCGTTCATGACGCACGCATACGGCTGGGCGTTCTCGAACCCGGTGCGGAAGGTGTTCTACAACCTGACCGTGACGAGCTTGTCGGTCGCCGTGGCGCTGATCGTCGGCTCGGTCGAGCTGCTACAGGTGCTGAACGTGTTCCCGTGGCTCGACAACATCGATTTCGGAACGCTCGGCTACGGCATCGTCGGGCTGTTCGTCGTCACCTGGGCGATCTCGTACGGGATCTGGAAGCTACGCCGGATCGAGGAGCGCTGGACCGGATACGCGCTCAGTCGACGGGACGCGTAGCGGCGATCGCGTCCAGCTGGTTCGCGTGGTAGAGCGCTGCCGCCTCGGCCGTGCGCGCCGCGCGCCCGTCGTGGTGAGCGGCGACGCAGTGGAGGAGCTCGGCGAGCTGCGTGTCCGTCAGGCCCTGGGCGCGCGCCTCGATCAGGCGCAGTCCGAGGTGCACGTGGCCGAGCAGCCTCCCTTCCTCGGTCGGCGCGAACACGGGGCCGCGCGAGAGCTCGAGGGTCCGCCCAACGTCGTGCACGAGCGCGGCGGCGACGAGGAGCTCGCCGCGCAGACGGGGATGGAGCTGGGCGGTCTCGCGGCAGAGCGTCGCCACTCCGACGGTGTGCTCGAGCAGGCCGCCCGCGTAGGAGTGGTGGTCGCCCGGCGTCGCCGGGTAGGTCGCGAGGTCGCGGTCGGCGAGCACACCTCGCACCGTCGCGGCGAGGCCGGCATGCGTCAGCTCGCCCGCGAGGAACTCGACGAAACCGGCGAGCTCCTCGGTATCGCGCCGTGCCGCCGGCGTCAGCGAAACCGGGTCGACAGGGGACGCCTCGAGCGTACGGACGTCGAGCTGGAGCCGGTCGCGGAAGCGCTCGACGCGACCGAGCACGCGTACGGCGTCGCCCTCGCCGAAGCGTCCGTCGAGGAGCTCGACGTCGTTCCAGACGCGGGCGTCGATGCGGCCGGTCGGGTCGACGAGCTCGATCGCCAGGAACTGCGCCCCTGCCTTCGTGCGCAGCTTCCGCTTCGTCTTGACGGCGAAGACGCCGTCGACGACGCGATCCTCGGCCAGGTCCGCGATCACGGCGCCGACTCTACGCTAGCCTCCGGCCGTGCCCGGGATCTCGCCGTTTCGCGCGCTTCGCTACGACGAGGCGGTGGCCGGGCCGCTCCCGGAGCTCGTCGCGCCGCCGTACGACGTGATCGACGACGAGGCGCGCAGCGCCTACCTGGCCCGCAGCCCGTACAACGTGGTCCACCTGACGCTCCCGGACTCGCCGGCGGAGGCGGAGCGGACGCTGGGCGACTGGCGCGCACAGGGCGTCCTGCGCGAGGAAGAGCCGGCGCTCTGGTTCGTCGCGCAGGACTACGTCGGCCCGGACGGCGTCGCGCGCACGCGCGAGGGCCTCGCCGCGGCGATCGAGGTCACCCCGTACGCCGACGGAGAGGTGCTGCCGCACGAGCGGACGCACGCGGGCCCGAAGGAAGAGCGCCTGCAGATCCTGCGGGCGACCAGGACGCAGCTCGAGCCGATCTTCCTGCTCTACGACGCCGAGCCGCCGTTCACCCGCCCGGGCGACGAGCCTGCGCTCGACGTCGCGGAGGGCGACGTCCGCACGCGCCTCTGGCGGTTGCCGGCGGAGGCCGTCGACCTCGACGTGCCGCTCCTGATCGCCGACGGCCACCACCGCTACGAGACCGCGGTCGCATTCCGCGAGGAGCACCCGAGCGCGACGCGGACGTTCGCCGTTCTCGTCTCGTCGCGCTCGCCCGGGCTCGAGATCTTTCCGACGCACCGGCTCGTCGCTCGGCTCGCGGCCGAGCCTGCGCTCGCGCCGACCGCCGGATGGGACCGCGACGCGCTCGCGCTTTACCGCGGCGGCAAGTACTTCCACGTCGACTCCGACGACGAGCTCGACGCCCGCGCGGTCGAGCGCTACGCACAGAACGGCGTTCGCTACACGCCGTACGCGGAGGAGGCGGTCGCGGCTGTCGACCGCGGCGAGGCCGAGGCGGCGTTTCTGGTCCGGGCGCCGAGCGTCTCGCAGGTCGCCGCGTTCGCGCGGCGCGGCGAGACGATGCCGCAGAAGTCGACGTTCTTCTATCCGAAGCTGACCTCCGGCCTCCTCTTCTTTCCGTTGTGAACTGGCTCGACCGCTGCCGTGCGGCCGTCGCGGACGTGAAGGCCGTGCTCGCCGAGATGCCGGATCGCGATACGCGAGAGCGCCCGATCCGGCAGGGAATGGGAGGCGACGTGACCGCTGCGCTCGACGAGGCCGCCGAGCAGGCGACGCTGCGCCACTTCGAGCACGACGACTTCCGCATCGTCTCGGAGGAGATCGGGATCGCGGGCGACGGCCGCTACACCGTGCTCGTCGACCCGATCGACGGCTCGCAGAACGCCGAGCGCGGCATCCCGTACTTCGCGCTCTCGGTAGCGGTTGCTGAGGGCGACACGATCGACGACGTGTTCTTCGGCTACGTCTACGACTTCGGCGCGTCGGAGGAATGGACCGCGCAACGCGGCGAGGGCGCCTTCCTGAACGAGCGCCCGCTGACGACTGGGCCGAAGGACTTCATCCAGTTCCTCTCGCTCGAGGCGACGCGCGCGAAGCTCGTTCACGAGTGGCTGGAGGTTCTGGCACCGCTCACCGACCGCGTGCGCGTGATGGGCGCGCAGGCGATCACGTACTGCCACCTCGCCGCCGGCCGCACCGACGCGATGGCGGTGCTGCGACCGTCGCGCGCCGTCGACTTCGCCGCGGGCCAGCTCCTGATCCGCGAGCGAGGCTACGCGATCCGGCTCCCGGACGGCCCCGAGCTCGGCAGCCACCCGCTCGACCTTCAGTCGCGTTCACGTGTCGTCGCGGCTGGGAACGAGGAGCTATGCGCGCGGCTCGCGACGGCTCTCCTCACCAGGTAAGGATCGGCTGCAGCGGCTGGAACTACGCGCACTGGCGGCACGGCGCCTTCTACCCCGAACGCTGCCGGCTCGCGAGTGGCTCCGCTTCTACGCGCAGCGGTTCGACACGGTCGAGCTGAACAACACCTTCTACCGCCTGCCGCGGCGCGAGACGGTCGAGCGCTGGGCCGACGAGACGCCGCCTGACTTCCTGTTCGCGGTCAAGGTGAGCCGCTACCTGACGCACGTCGTGCGCCTGCGCGACGCGGCGGCGCATCTCGTGCTGCTGCTCGAGCGGATCGATCCGTTGCTCGGCGCGCGGAAGCTCGGGCCGCTCCTGTGGCAGCTCCCGCCGACCTTTCGCCGCGACGACGATCGGCTCGCCCAGGCCCTCGCCGAGCTTCCGCGCACGCTTCGGCACGCGTTCGAGTTCCGGCACGAGAGCTGGTTCGCTCCCGAGGTGCTGGAGCTCCTGCGGAGCCACGGCGTCGCGCTCGTGATCGCCGACCGCCCGGAGATCCGCGGCTTCCAGACGCACGAGCTGACCGCCGATTTCACGTTCGTCCGCTTTCATCACGGCACGCGCGGGCAGCGCGGCAACTACAGCGACTCTGAGCTCGACGACTGGGCCGGACGCATCGGCGCTTGGAGCCAGCGCGTCGACGTCTACGGATACTTCAACAACGACTGGGAAGGCTTCGCGCCGCGGAACGCACTCGGCTTGAAGGACCGACTCGGCCTAGAATCGATCGATGTCGCTGGTGCCCACCCCGGACGGGCGCATGGTCACCGTTCGTGAAGGCGGCGACCCGGCGGGCTTGCCGGTGCTCGCGTTCGCCGGGACGCCCGGTTCGAGCGTCTTCTACGGGCCGCACGTTCGGGACGCTGCGGAGCGCGGCATCCGCCTCGTTGCCTATGCGCGCCCGGGCTACGAGGGGTCGTCGCGGAACGAAGGCCGCGCGGTCGCGGACTGTGCTGCGGACGTCGTCGCGGTGTGCGATGCGCTCGGGATCGAGCGCTGCTGTGTCTGGGGAGGCTCCGGCGGCGGGCCGCACGCGCTCGCGGCGGCCGCCCTGCTGCCGGGCCGCGTTGCCGCCGCGGCGTCGATCGCCTCCGTCGCGCCGTTCGACGCTGACGGCCTGGACTGGTTCGACGGCATGGGCGCGGACAACGTCGACGACTTCGAGGTCGCCCGCGCCGGCGGCGCGGCGCATCGCGCGAACCTCGAGCAGCGGCGGGAGCAGCTGCTGGCGACGACACCGGACGACGTCACCCACGTCTGGGAGTCGCTGCTCGGCCCGGCCGACCGCGCGGTCGCCACGGGGGCGCTCGCGGCGGCGTTGCTCGAGCACGTGCGCGCAGGCATCGAAGGCGGTGTCGACGGGTGGGTCGACGACGAGCAGGCCTTCGTCGCGGCCTGGGCCTTCGACCTGGCGTCGATCCGGGTGCCCATCCTCCTCTGGCACGGCGACCAGGACCGGTTCGTCCCGCCCTCGCACGGCGCCTGGCTCGCCGAGCGCATTCCGGGCGTCGAGGCGAGGTTCACGGCCGAGGACGGACACCTCACGCTCACGGAGCGCATCCCCGAGGTGCACGCCTGGCTCCTCCAGCGAGCTAGGCTCAACGGCGATGCGTGATGCGATCCTCTCGGCGCTCTCGCGGGTGATCGACCCGGAGCTCCGCAAGCCCGTGACGGAGCTCGACATGGTCCGCGGCGTCGAGATCGACGGCGGCGACGTTACGGTCACGATCGCCCTCACGGTTGCCGGCTGTCCGCTTCGCA
>Ga0070731_10001165_pt1 | contig 28565 bp, 26 predicted proteins | sample Coa_R1_2_FD_66448 | JGI IMG/M metagenome (GOLD analysis project Ga0070731, IMG submission 66448) | Surface soil microbial communities from Centralia Pennsylvania, which are recovering from an underground coalmine fire - Coalmine... | ecosystem: Environmental > Terrestrial > Soil > Unclassified ... | reverse complement strand
GGCGCGATCGTCGGTGACAACCTCGGCTACTGGCTGATCGGCCGGCTCGGCGGCCGCGCCCTCTTTCAGCGCTGGCGCTTCCTCAACCGCTACGCCGAGCGCGTCCTCCCCCGCGCCGAAGCGGTGATGCGCCGCTTCGGCGGCAGGGCCGTCTTCTTCGGCCGCTTCGTCTCGATCCTGCGCTACACCGTCGCCTGGGTCGCCGGCCTGTCCCGCATGCACTGGTGGAAATTCCTGTTCTGGAACGCCGCTGGCGGGATCGCCTGGGCGACCGCGGTCGGCCTCGCCGCCTACTACACCGGCCACGCCGCCGCCGCCGCGATCACCCGCTACGGCCTCTACGCCGCCGCCGCAATCGCGGTCGCCGTCGCCGCCGGCTGGCTCCTCCTCCGCCGGGCCCACCGGCGGGTCGAGCGACGACTCTGACGACGCAGCACGACCAGCGTAAGCCGACACCTCGGCGCCGGCAACTGCCCCAATCGAAGGGGACGAAGCAGCTCTGACCTGGGCTGCCGACCGGACCGACCATTAACGAGATCGGCAGAAGTTACGGCTGGCGCCGTGCCCCGGGGAGGCGCGGTCCGGCGCTCAGAACACTCGGACTCAAGGGCAGACGCCGCGGGCTATCTTCTCTCCTGCGGCACGAGCAGACGTCGCGCGTGAGCGCGAGAAACTACGCGGTGATCTCGAGGAGCGAGTCGAAAACCCGGCTCTCTGCGAGGTTCGCCGATCTTCGAGCAGGTCGCCCGTGGGAGTCGCCGGGCTCATCTAGCCGGCGGAGCCGACCTTTCTGTCGCGCTGGGCGGTTGCGCTTGGCCGACGTGGCTCCCCGGCACGCCGACGTCAACACCGGCTGCCGGCGGCTAGTCACCTGAGTCGTTAGTTCGCGTTCGGTCGGGAGGCACCGGTTTGGGCAGGCGAAGTCGTCGTGGTCATCGGCGACGATTGGGCGAGATGGATATTTGGGCTGAGGTCGTGCTCAGCGGGAGCGCGAGGTTCTGGAGCGGTGGGCGCGGCGGCCGAAGAGTTCGCAGGCGCTCGCGTTGCGGTGCCGGATCGTGCTGGCGGCGGATGGTCGCGCTGGCGACGAGATCGCGGCCGACCTCGGCTGTACGCGGGGGACGGTCAGCAGGTGGCGGGGCCGGTTCGCGGCGCGCGGGTTCGACGGCTGGCACAACGAGCCCCGGCTGGGAAGCTGCGCTCGATCAGCGACGCCGATGTGGAGCGGGTGATCGTGAAGACGCTCGCTCGTCAGCCGTCAGTCGCTGTTGCTCTTTTCGGCCCGCTGGCCGCGGCGGTTGGCGCTTCGAGGGTGTCCGATTTTCTGTGTAGGCGGTTCACTCGGGTAGTCGGTCGCCGAAGTGGATCTTGAACGCGAGCAGGGCTGTCGTCCAGTTGCGCGTTCGTGTCCACGCCGGCACGGCGTTGGTGATGGCGAGATAGATCAGCTTGCGCGCGGCCTCCTCGTTGGGGAAGTGTCCTTTCGTCTTGATCGCTTTCCGCAGCTGCCGGTTCAGTGCTTCGATCGCGTTGGTCGTGTAAACCACTCGGCGCAGCTCGGGCGGGAAGGCGAGAAACGGCGTCACGTACTGCCACGCGTTCAGCCACGCTTGGGTGATTACCGGGAAGCGCGATCCCCACGTGTCGTCGAAGTCCTCGAGCGCGGCCCGTGCCTGGTCGGCGTCGACGGCGGTGTAGATCGGCTTCAAGTCGCGAGCGACCTGCTCCCGCTCTCTCCGCGGCACGTAGCGGAGGCTGTGCCGGATCAGATGGACGATGCAGGTCTGCACCGTCGTCGTCGGATAGATCGCCTCGATCGCTTCCGGAAAGCCCTTCAACCCGTCGACGCAGCAGAGCAGGATGTCGGCGACGCCGCGCTGCTTGAGCTCGCTGAGGACCTGCATCCAGAACTTCGCGCCCTCGGTCTCCTGGAACCAGATCCCGAGCACGTCCCGCTCACCCTCGACTGTGACGCCCAAGGCGAGGTAGCACGCACGCCGCTGCACCGTCCCGCCCTCGCGGACCTTGAGGACGAGCGCATCGAGGAAGACAACCGGGTAGACGTCATCCAACGGCCGCTGCTGCCACTCGCGGACGTCGTCCATGACCGCATCGGTGACGCGCGCTGATAAGGTCGCGGCCGACCTTGACGCCGTAGATCTCGGCCAGATGCGCCTCGATGTCGCGCGTCGACAGCCCGCGCGAGTAGAGCGCGAGGATCTTGTCGTCGAACCCCTCGAAACGCCGCTGGCCCTTCCTGACGATCTGCGGCTCGAAACTGCCGTTGCGATCTCGCGGCGTTTCGATCAGCACCGGTCCGTGCTCGGTCGCAAGCGTCTTCGCCGTCGACCCGTTACGCGTGTTACCGGTGCCGCCGGGCGGCTCCTGATGCGGCTCGTAGCCGAGATGCTCAGTCAGCTCCGCCGACATCGCCCGCTCAACAAGCCGCTTCGTCAACTGCGCGAGCACACCGCCCGGCCCGACGATCTCCTCCTCGGTCCGGGCGCCCGCAAGCAGCTCGTCGATCACCTCGTCGGCAAGCCGATTGCGAACCGCGTCCGGGAACTCGAGCGGCTCGCCGCCTGCAGACCGCTCCGCTCGCCCTCCGGACTCGCTCCGCGCCCCGCCGGCGCCCTCAATCAAATCAGTGCTGGTCTTCGTAGACATGACGCTCCTTCGATTTCGTCATGCCTACACAGCGGATCGGACACTCCCGAGAGGAGTCGTTTGTTCCAAAGGCGATGGCTCGTCATGACAATGAACCCCTGCCGATTCATGAGCGCGGTGGGCGGGGCGATTTCAGTCGATTTCGTCGGTCGCTACGGATTTAGCGGGACGCGGGCGCTAAACGCGGTGATGTGTGAGGTTGTTGCAGGCGCCGGTGTTGTGAACGTGCGTCGATCATCAATGACGACCGGCACAGCGACTAGCTCCCCCGATTTCGCGAAGGCCGTGCTTGCGAATCTTGGTCGCAGATGGCGGAGACGGCGTCGGCGAGGTCGTCGTGTTGGGAGCTGGAGATGTGGACGACCCATGGGTGGGGCGGCGTGCCGCCGGTGTAGGCGATGACGGGCTTGCCGATTGAGTGGGCGTACCAGGCTTCCATCGCCGTCCCCTCGTCGGCGGTCGTGAACGCGGCGAGCACGGCGTCGCAGGATCGGATGTCTGCAAGATCGCCTTCGACGATCTCGGCTTCGTGTCCTACTGTGCGTCCGCGGAAGTCGCGGCGCATCGGGTCGACTGGATCGTGGCCCGCCTCGCGCAGGAGAGCTTCGGCTCGTCTGCGATATTCGTCGGCGAACGGTGGGCCGGCGAGGTACACGCGCACACCGACAACATTAGGGCCGGTGAGTGAAGAGCCGGTCGGGGGTGTGTCGCGAGCTCGGCTTCGGGGTGTGGCCGAGCGGCTTGCCCGGCTGCCGCTTGTACTGGAGGCGGTGGAGTTGACGTGCCTTGAGCGGCCGGGGCGCGGCCGCGCGACGACTCTCGTTCGGGCGCGGGGTGCGGGCGAGGAAGGGCTCGGTGAGGACGTGACCTTCCAAGCCGACGACACGTGGAGTCGACAGGTGGAGTCGACACGTGCGCGGGTTCATCTTGTCAAGACGATCGGCTCAACGAAGTGATCTGAGTGTGATCGCGCTCGTCAAGGTCGATCCGCCGGCGTTCGGAATCAGAGCCTGCTCGGACGAAGCTCCAGACTATGTGTCGAGGCCGGTTTGCATCCAGCTGGGTTGATCTGCGCCGCTTCAATCGCGACCGCGAGCTGGCCGGGGCCATGATCGTCCGGCTCGATCTCGGTGAGTTCGACGACGTCGGTGGGTGAGCCGAGGCTCGAAGTCTGAAGGGCCTTCATGCGGACCGCTCCTCGGCGGAACTGGCGTCGTGGGTCAGTTTCATGTTCAGGCATAGGCTGATCGAGCAGACGCGATCGCATCCGGACCGGGCCGACTGTGTCCGCATGCGCGGCTAGGCCTCCAAGCAGCCGGCGCGCGCCATGACGTCGTCGGGCCCGGCTGATTGTTGCGCCGGTCGTGTTGGTTTGGTCCGCCGAGCAAGGAGCGCGGCGAGCGCCAGGGCGGTGAGCAGGATGACGACGCTGGCGAATCCTTCGGAGGTGTGTAAGAGGGTCGCGCCGTGGTGAATGACGACGCCTGCGATTACGACTGGCACGCTCAGGCCGAGGTAGGAGACGATGTAGATGGCTGAAAGGAGGCCGGCGCGCTCGTGGGTCTCCGCACACGGGAGCACAGTGCGAAGCGCGCTCTGGAATGAGGCACCGAAGCCGGCGCCGGCGAGTGCCGTGCCGAGAAAGAACAGAACCGATGAGGTTTGTGTGATTCCTAGCAGCGTGACCGCGACGCCGAAGAGCATTGCGGCCGTTCCGCCGCGTATTACGTTGACGGGAGCGAGGCTCCGCGCGAGCGCGACCGCGCATGCGGCGGCGCCGACATAGACCGGCGTCGCGAGCGAGACGACGACGATCGACTTCGATCCAGTGACGAGCCTGAGGAGCGCGGGGCCGAGCGAGCCGTAGAAGCCGTTGAGCTCCCAGGTGGCGACCAGAATCGGCACGGCTACGAGGAACGGCCAGCGGGCTGGTCGAGGTAGCTTGACATTCGGTCGTAGCGAGGCGAGCGCGCCAGCTCGTGGCGGGGTCGTTTCGGCCATGAAGCTCACGCCAAGGCTCTGGCTCAGGTAGGTCGCGAACAGCACCAGGTAGACGATCCGGGTCGGTGCCGGCACGTACTGGACGAGCACGCTCGAGCCGAGCGTCCCGAGGGCGAAGCCGCCAAAGCTTGCGATTCCGTTGGCGAGTGTGCCCCTTTTCCTGTCGAGGTCGATCATCGCCGCGCCAACGGCGGCGATGCCCGTCCCCGTGGCAAGGCCCTGAAGCATGCGGGCGATCAGGAGTCCTTTCAGTCCTCCGGCTAGCGCAAAGACGAGCATGGCTAGCGCGTCGAGAACAAGAGCGGCGAGGATGACCGGTCTTCGTCCGACGTGGTCAGAAAGCGATCCCACCGTGAGAAGCGCGGCCAGCAAAGTGAACGCGTAGACGCCGTAGACGATCGTGATCGTGATCGCTGAGAGGTGCCACTCGGACTCGTAGTGGGTCCACAGAGGGATCGGTGCGCCGGCGGCCGCGTTGAGCGAGAGCAGGATCGAAACCGACAGGTAGAAGGCGACGCCCGGCGCGATCCGCACGCCCGGCATCGGCCTCCCGTTAGTCAAGATCCGGCGGGGACGCCCGTCCCGAAAACGAGGGCGCAACGAGCCGCAGCCGTGACCGTTGACCTCAGGGCTCATCTTCCGCATCGAAGGGTGATGTGGTTGGTCGAGCATGAGGGTTCAGCGATCGAGGAACTCGGTCACGTACCGGTTGAACGGCTCCGTGAACTGGAAGTGCGACCCGTGGTTGGAGTCCGGGAAGAGGACCAGCTCGGCGTTCGGCAGCTTCTGCTGCAGGAGGTAGGAGTTGAAAGTCGGGACGACGATGTCGTCGCTGCCGTTGAAGACGAGCGTTGGCTGCGTGATTGCGCGGAGATAGTCGAAGCTGCCGGGCGCGGCCGCTCCCCATTCGCGGGCGGCCGCTGAGTGCGCGGCTACCGTCCCGTGCTGGACCGGGACGTCCCGGTCCTCGCATCGAGCTCGGATGCGCTCGAGGTAGCGGCGGCCTGCGGCCTGGCTCGCGTCTGATGGCGAAAAGAAGATCGGAAGCCACATCAGGTCCTGCGGCTCGTAGACCTTCCCGAAGAGCGGTGCGGTGTCTGGCGCAAGTTGGGCCATGCCCTCGCCGCCGCGCGGGCCGGTACCGACGAGGATCAATCGCCGCACGAGTTCGGGTCGATCGACCGTGATCTGCTGCGCGACGTATCCGCCCATCGAGAAGCCAAAGAGATCGACCTGCTCGAGTCCGAGCGCGTCGATCAGCGAGGCGGCGTCGCGCGCCATTCCCGCGACTGTCGCGGGCGCCGCACCGGTGCTGAGCCCGACGCCGGCGTTGTCGGTGAGGATCACCTCGCGGCGTGCCGCGAGCGCGTCGGTGATTGCCGGGTCGAAGGTATCGAGGTTGCCCATGAAGTGCTGGAGCAGCACGATCGGCGTGCCGAGCGGGTTGCCGAAGCGCCGGTAGGCGAAGCGGATCCCGTCGGCCTCGGCGAATCGTGTCGGCGCGGTGTTGTGCGTGTGCCCGCTGCTCTCTAAGCTCGTGGGCAGCACGGCGTCTGCCGTCGCCGAGTACTCCGCGTATGCCTCGGGTGAGATCTTGCCTTGCTCGAGCAGTTCGTTAAGCTGGGCAGGGGTCTTGGCGCGAGCGTCGGCGCCGGTCATTGACGGCTTGCCGGTGTCGGGTTGATTGAGTTCTGGCGCCGGGTCGGATTGGCGGTGCATGGCTTGCTCCTCTGATCGGATTTGCGGCGATGACGTTTGCTCGGGTTAGATCGCTGTGCGTCCGCCGTCGACGGCGACGGTGGTGCCGGTGATGTAGCTCGCGCCTGGGGAGACGAGGAAGGCGATGACCTCGGCGATCTCGTCGGGCTGTGCAGCACGGTGCAACGGCGTCGTTTCTCCGAGCGCCGCGATGAATTCCGGGCCTGATGGTGTCGGGGTGTAGACGGGGCCTGGGGCGATCGCGTTGACGCGCACGCCGTTCGGGCTGTACTCGGCGGCCCAGGCGCGTGTCATCGCTTCGAGCGATGCCTTGGTCGCGCCGTATGCTGCGCCGCCGACGAGCCCGACGGCGCCGGCCATGCTGCTGAGGCTGAGAATGCTGCCGTGGCCGCGCGCGGCCATTCCGGGAGCGAACGCCGCGACGAGGAGGAACGGCGCGCGAACGTTGCTGGAAAACATCTTGTCGAACGCGGCGACCTCGAACTCAGCCGTCGCAGCGAAGACCGAGATCCCCGCGTTGTTGATCAAGATGTCGACCTCGCCGACCTCGCTGGCCAGCCACTGCACGTCGGCGACGTCGCCGAGGTCGGCAGCGACGAAGCTCGCCTTGCCACCCGCAGCGGTGATCTCCGCGACCGTGTCGGCGCCGCGCGCCGCGTCGCGGCCGTGCACGAGGACCTCCGCCCCGTCGCGGGCGAGCCGGAGCGCGACCGCACGACCGATGCCGGACGTTGCGCCTGTGACCAGCGCGCGCTGTGCTTCCAGGTTGTTCTGGCCGGTCGTTGCCATCGCGGCTCGTTGCTTCGTCATCTTTTTGAAGGGTTGCGACGAGCGTCCGGGCGGCGCCTCGCACGCACACGCGATGTTTTTTTGCGGTTGAGCAACCGCAACCCCGCCGCATACGGCTCGGCCGCGGCACGGGTTGCGTGACGCTGCGGGGAAGGTGAGGGCTCTGGTGGGGACTAGGATGGATCGGCCCTGTGCGCGTGCGATCAGCGTTGAGCCCGTCGATCCGCGGCCGGGACGCGGAGCTTGGCGCGCTGGGCGCGCTGCTCGATCGTGTGCGCTCCGGTTCGGGTGCGGTGTTGCTGCTCGAGGGCGAGGCTGGGATGGGGAAGAGCCGCCTGATCGGCGAGCTCGTGTCGATGGCGCGCCGCCGCTCTGTCCCGGCCGGTATCGGCGCGGCTGAGCCTTCGGAGTCGGTGGCCGAGCTTGCGCCGCTGCTGAGGGCGCTCTTCGGCGGGCCGGAGCCGTTGTTGGATCGCGCGGAACTGAGCGGCCTGCACGCGGCGCCGGAGCAGCGCTACTGGCGGTTGCAGGATCTGCAGTCTCTACTCGAGCGGACCGCGATGGACGGCGGTCCGCTGCTCATTGTCCTCGATGACGTGCAGTGGGTCGACAGTGGCACCGTCGCCGCGTTGCGCGCCTTGCCACCGGCGCTGGCCGCGCTACCGATCGCCTGGGTCTTAGCGATGCGTGCGGATCAGGGCTCGGGGCAGCTTCGCAGCGCAGTCGAGTACCTCGTGGACGAGGGTGCGGAAAGGCTTGTGCTCGGAGCGCTCAGCGAGGCCGCGGTCGCGCAGATCGCGAGCGACGTGATGGCGGCCGAGCCGGATGAGACCTTGCTCCAGATGGCCCGCGAGGCCGGGGGTAACCCGTTCTTGCTCGTCGAGCTGCTCGAGGGTTTGCGTGAGGAGGGGCTCGTCCGGGTGGATTCCGGGCAGGTAACGCTTAGCGAATACAGGCTTCCCGAGCGAGTCGGCGCGAGCATGCGCGAGCGGCTGGCGCGAATGTCGGAAGCGGCGCGTCAGGTCGCCACGGTAGCCGGGTCGCTGGGACGAACGTTTTCGGTCTCCGAGCTGGCGGAGATGCTCGTCGTGGCGCCGGCTGCGCTCTTGCCCTCGGTCGAACAGCTGATCGAGGCCGGCATCCTCGGCGAGCGCGGAGAGCAGCTCTCCTTCCGACACGATCTCGTGCGCGAAGCAGTGCGCCATGCCTCTGCGCCGTCGGCCCGCCGCGCCCTCGATCGGCAAGCCGCGGACGTGATGCTTGCCAGGGGGGCGTTGCCGGTCGAGGTCGCGCTTCAGCTTGCCGCCAGCGCCACCCCCGGCGACGAGGTCGCGATCCGTACGCTCCTGACGGCGGCGGAGGCGTTGGGAACGACCGATCCGGGAGCGAGCGCAGACCTCAGCCGGCGGGCCCTGGTGCTGGCGCCTGAAAGGCATCCGCTGCGCGGTCCGCTCGTCGTCCAGGCTGCGATGTCGTTGCACGCGGCGGGTCGGATCGAGGAGGCAAAGGCGTTCGCTGACAACGCGATGCGGCAGGTGCTGCCGGCAGCAGAGGAGGCGGAGGTGCGTCTCGGCATCGCCGGGATGTGGGCGGTTTCAAACGACGTGAGGGTGCATGTCAGTCGGGAGGCGTTGAAGCTGAAGGGGCTCCCCGAGCAGCTGCGCCTCGCGCACATGGCGAAGCTGGCTTACAACCTCGTGGCGGCGGGGCGGACGGAGGAGGCGCAGGCCGCACTCGCGCAGGCAGCAGCGGCCGGCGGGCGCCTCGACGCGGTCGCCCGCTTTCCGCTCGCGTTGAGCGAAGGTGGTCTTCGCTACGTCGGCGGCGACTTCGTTCAGGCACTGGAGCTGTTCGAGACGATTCTCCGCGATGGGCTCGCGCAAGCACCCGGACTCGATCAGCTGCTGGCCCGGCTCTGGCGATCAGGGGCGCTCCTTGCGCTCGATCGCGACGAAGACGCGCTCGAGGCGATCGCCGCAATCATCTCCGAGTCGCTCAAGCGTGGGTTCTCGTGGTTCTTGCACGCCGCCGAGATCACGCGAGGACAGATGCTTCTCCAGCTTGGTCGGCTCGACGACCTCGCCGTCGTGCTGGACGGTCGCTTCGACCCTCGTGGACCTCCGGTCGTCTCGATCATGGACGCCACCGGGGTGGTCGCGCTCGGGCGACTGGCGCTCCACACCGGGGATGGCCGGCTCGCTCGCCAGGCAACCGAGATCGCGCAGGCCATGCTCAACGAGAGCACTCCGGGGGTTCGTCGGCACGCAGCCTGGCTGCTGAGTCTGCAGGCAACAGCCGCCGGCGATCCGCGGCAGGCTCACCAGTGGCTCTGTGCGTCGGGCGGGCAAGAACGCACGCGTGCGCTCTCCAGGATCTGGCCGGATACGGCCGACGAGCCGCTGATGGTGCGCATCGCCCTCGCAGTCGGCGACCGCGAGCTTGCCGAGAGCGCTGTCGCGGACGCGAACCGGCGCGTGGCGCTATGCCCCGGCGTTCCGTCGCTGGCCGCGATCGCCGCCCACGCCGAAGGGCTCCTCAACGGCGATATCGACAAGCTGTCCGCGGCCGTGACGCTGTTCGAGCGAACCCCCCGCTCGCTTGCGACGGCCGCCGCGTTGGAGGACCTCGGGCTGGCGCACCAGCGGCAGGGAACGGCAGACTCGGCGATCGACGCGCTCAGCCAAGCTCTCGTCCTCTTTGCGCGGGCCGGCGCCGCTCAGGATGCGGCCAGACTCCGCAGCAGCCTGCGCGCGCTCGGGATTCGCCGCCGAGTGGCGACAGCCGAGAAGCGAGTCACAGGCTGGGCGGCGATGACGAAGTCGGAGCTTGCGGTCGCCGAGCTCGTCGCCGACGGCCTTACGAACCGCGAGATCGCCGAGCGGCTGTTCGTATCGCCGCATACGGTGAACACGCATCTGCGCCACGTGTTCGCAAAGCTCCAAGTCCACTCCCGGGTCGACCTCACGAGGCTCTCGACAGAGCACACCAGCGTCAACGCCGCGCCGATCGCCCGCGGCAGCTGAACGGCCTGATCAGGCACAGAACAGGCTGCCGGACTTCTGTTGTGCGAGGTGCGGCGACGCTCGAGGTGGTGTCTGAGCGCCGCCGCACCGGGGGCCAGTCGGGGTGAGCGTTAGCCAGTCACGCTCCGGGCCGCTTCGAGGATCACCTTCGTGACCGCGGCAGGCTGCGAAATCATCGACAGATGACCCGCCTTGACCTCGGTGATGTGGGAGTGTGCACGCCTGGCCATGAACAGCTGAACTGCGGGCGGGATCGCCTTGTCGATCGTGCCGAGGAGGTACCAGCTGGGAATCGTCTTCCACGCCGGCGGTCCCGACTTCGCCGTCAGGGCACTGAACACCGCGGGCGCCTGCGTCGCGGCTAGCACGGCCGCGGTCTTCCTCGGCAGGTCGTTCGCGAATGCCTGAACGAAGACGCTCGGCTTCACATACAGCTCGGCATCGCCCTTTGCCGCTCCAGGGAACGGCGCGAAGTTGAAGACCTTGTGGGGGCCGGCCCCGAGCGCCGAACCGGGACGCGTTGAGTCGAGTCCGAGCGCCGACTCGCCCGCGGCGGGCGCGAAGGCGTCGACGTACACGAGTGCCTTGACGTTCGGGTCTCCGGTCGCGGCGTTCGAGATCACCATGCCGCCGTAGGAGTGCCCGACGAGCACGACCGAGCCTGGGATCGTCTTCAGGTAGTCGGCGATGAATCCTGCGTCGCCCTTCAGGCTCCGCAGCGGGTTCGGCGGCGCGTCGACGGTGTAACCGTCACTCTGCAGACGCTCGATCACGCCGGCCCAAGCGGCGTTGTTCGCCCAGGCGCCGTGCACAAGAACGACAGTCGGTTTCGCCTGCGTCGCTTCGGTTGACGCGGCCGAAGCGTGACCGGCAAGAGTCACGGCCAGCACCGCTGCCGCGCCGGCCGCGGCGATGCTTGTGAGCTTCATCTTCGACAGTTGGACACTTCTTGCCGTCGCTCTCGACGTTGCTAGATCACTGAGATTGTTCACGTCACTACGCCTCCTCCATCTGGGTCGCTTGCGTCTCCGTTCGACGCGCGTGTTCATGATTCGCAACAGCAGCGACGCTGCGCATCACATCACCACGTCACTTCTTGTCTGCGTTTCACCCGTTACGGATGCAGTCGGGAAATCGCAGATTCGTGTGATGTGCGCGACGACTTCGGCTCGCGATAGTGGGCACACGACCGCACGGTCAGGATCCGTGCGAATCAAGCCCTCCAGTCAGAAGGGAGTACACAGATGAACGGCCGGCCGAACATCGTTCTCGTGCACGGCGCCTGGGCCGACGGGTCGTCGTGGAGCGGCGTGATCGAGCGCCTGCAAGACGACGGCTTCCAGGTCAGAGCACCGCAGTTTCCCCTCAGCTCACTGGCCGACGACGTCGCCCGTCTGCGCCAGGTGCTCGAGTTCCAGGACGGCCCCACGATCGTCGTCGGGCACTCCTACGGCGGCCAGATCATGACCGCGCTCGGCAACGATACGACGAACGTCGTCGGACTCGTCTACGTCGCCGCATTCGGACTCGACGAAGGCGAATCGCTCGGCGCCCTGCTCTCCCAAGGGCCCGTGACCCCGGCACTCGCGCACCTCTTCACCGACGCTCGCGGCTTCGGCTGGCTCCCAGAAGACGACTTCGTCAACCACTTCGCCGCCGACGTCGAGCCCAGACGTGCGCGAATCATGTACGGCGTCCAGCAGCCGCTCGTGAGCTCTGCTTTCGGCGACGTTATGGGCTTCCCGGCCTGGAGGTCACTGCCGTCCTGGTATCTGGTTGCTCAGAACGACGAGGCGCTTGCGCCCGACGCCGAACGACAGTTCGCCGCGCGAATGCGCGCGACCACCGTCGAAACCCCGTCGAGCCACGTCCCCATGGTCTCGCGCCCAAACGAGGTCGCGGACCTAATCGAGAAGGCCGCCAATGCAGTCGCTGTGACAGCTGCGACTCGATGAAACGGCGGTCCACCCAAAACGCGAAGCAACAGCAGTTGTACTGGGCTCGTTGACAACGGTGAGTTCATACCGCGATCCGCGACGCTGCCTCGACACGTCATCAAGTAGGAGGGAAGAGGGATGAAGAGCAAACGAAGAGCCCCGTTCGCGGCCGGTGTGCTCACCGTGAGCACGGTGCTGGTCTTTTGGGCGGGCGCGAGTGCTAAGGCCAACGTTCACCATCTCGGCCAGCCGCCGCCCGAGTGGGCCGAGAACACAGGCTCGTGGCCGGCTCACAACTACGACCTCGCGAACACGCGCGCCACGACCCAGTCGCCGATCAACTCGCACACGGTAACAACCATGAAAGAGAAATGGCACTTCGACTTCAAGAGCTCGAGCGCATTCGGCGCCTTTGCCTCGACGCCGATCGTTCTCAACGGCAACGTCTACCTCGAGGACTTGGCGTCAAACGTGTACGCGCTCGACCAGTCGAGCGGCAAGCTTGAGTGGGAGCACAAGTTCGACCAGCCCGACATCGGTCCCAACGGGATCGCGTTCGGCTACGGCCACATCTACGGCGCCACCGAGACGAAGGCCTTCGCCCTCGATCCCAAGAGCGGCGCGATCGCCTGGAGCCGCAAGCTCACCCGCAACGGCGACGAGGGCATCGACATGACGCCGCAGCTTTACGACAACACCGTTCTCGTCAGCACCGTGCCGGGAAACGTCTCGTCGTTCTACGCCGGCAATGGAGACGGGATCGTCTGGGCGCTCGACGCCGCGACCGGCAAGCCGAAGTGGTCGTTCAACACAGTCTCGGACGGCGCGAAGCTGTGGGGGAATCCGAAGGTCAACAGCGGCGGCGGCCTCTGGTATCCGCCTGCCGTTGACAACCAGGGGCGGGTCTTCATCTCGATTGCGAACCCGGCTCCGCTCTACGGCACGCCGAGGTTCCCGAACGCGTCGAGTCGCCCCGGACCCGACCTCTACTCGAGCTCGCTCGTCGCGCTAAACGGACAGACAGGCAAGCTCCTCTGGTACCGCCAGGCCGTCCCGCACGACGTGCGGGACTACGACCTGATGATCCCCGCGATCGTCGCCGAGCTAAAGCTCAAGGGAATCGACACTGAAGTCGTGTTGGTCGCCGGCAAGATGGGCAGGGTCTTCGCTTACCGCGCCTCCGACGGGAAACGTCTCTGGACGCTGAGCATCGGCAAGCACGAGAACGACCTCGGGCCGCTGCCCAAGAAGGTGGTCACCGTCTTCCCAGGCGACCTCGGCGGCGTCGAGACCCCAATGGCGCTCGCGGCCGGCCGGCTGTTCGTGCCCTGGGTCGATTACGCGACGCACGCGAGCGCGAGCGGCCTTCCCGGCGGCCTCGCGGGCAGCACCTCAAGCCTCGCGTCCGGCCGCGGCGGCATCGCCGCCGTCGACGCGGCCACCGGCAAGGTCCTCTGGCAACACAGACTGCCGTCGCTGAACTTCGGCGGAGCCACGGTCGCAAACGACGTCGTCTTCACGAGCGACTACTCGGGGACGATCTACGCGTTCGACGCGCAGACCGGCAAGCCACTCTGGGCCACGAAAGCCCCGGCTGGGATCAACTCGTTCCCGGCGATCGCCGGCAACATGCTGCTCGTCGGCGCAGCCGCGCCTGGATTCGACAAGCGCCCACAGTTCCAGCTGATCGCCTACTCCATCTCCTAGCAGCCGGCGATGATCAAGCTCCGACCACCTCTACTGGTCGGACTCGTCCAGGCGACCGCCGTGTTCGTGCCGATCGCATCGGTCGCCAGCTGAAGTTCCTGAGCACGTTGGTTCATCCGGGCCGCCTTGGAGGCTGAGCGCTACCAAAGACGGCCCAACGCGATCGAGCCCGCGGGCGCTCGGGCTCGCGGGGCTCGAAGAATCGCTGAGCAGAAGATTGGCTCAAACGCCGCGATAGAGCCTGTGAGACTGGTCCAAAGTATGTGCGCACGCCTGCCGGTTCATTTCACAGTGGTGGTGCGGCGCACGGCTTGCGCGCGGGGGTCGTCGATGTCGGGTAGTTGGGCGCCGTAGGTCCCGCGCGAGCGCCCATCCCGCCAGAATCTCAGCGCGAGACCTTAGCGGTCGACGAACAGCAGACCTCCTGGGAGCGTCACCTGTCTGTCCCGATTGAGCGCCGAGGAGGGTAGGCGCTGCGTAGCTGGGCGAGGCGGCCACGGTTGCGACTCGCCGCCGTCCGCGGGCGTCTGTCGGTGTGACGCACGATCGGGCGGCAGCCTCCGGCGAGTTCGGATCTAGGTAGTTCGGATCTAGGTACTACACGCGCGCGCGCGCGAGGAGCAGAATCCTTGTGGGCGGGCGCCCGTTACCTGCCTGGTGGGAGCGCGAGCAGCTGTGTTCGGCTGGGTGGCGCAGGGAGGGCCGGCTGGGCGGGCTCGTCGAAGAGCGCCCCGAGCTGCTGGCCGATGCGGCTTTTCTGCGCGTCGCGATATTTCCACTGGTGGGTGTAGATGCGGAGGGTCGTGTCGGGTTTCCGGTGCCCGAGGCGGTGTTGGATGTCGGCGAGGTTGTGGTCGAGCGCGATCAGCATGCTCGCGTGGCTGTGGCGGAGGTCGTGCAGGGTCGGCTTCGGCGTCGGCAGGTTCGCTGCTTTGACGGCGCGGTCGAGTGCTGCGCGAACGACCTTGCGCTCGAGCCCAGCCCCGCTTCGTGAGGCGAAGAGGAACGCCGACGCGTTCGCCTCGTCGCCGCGTTCGCGTACAAGTCGGAGGAGCCGTTCGACCAGCGCAGGTGGAATGTCGATCGCGCGCCGGGACTCATTGGTCTTCAGGGGTATCCGGCCGCCGTCCCGTGCGAGCTGGTACTCGACCCGGATCAGACCGTGGGCGGGGTCGAGGTCAGCGACGGTGAGGCCGAGCGCTTCGCCGATCCGGACGCCGCTTGTGAGTATCAGTTCGAAAAGGCATTGGTACAGGTCGCCGTCGGCGTGCCGGATCAGGGCTTGCATCTCGTCGAGGGTGAGGATCCGTTTGGGCCGCTCGTCGTCGTGGTTGGGCCGCTCGCCGCGCTCGAGCTGCGTGAACGGATTGAGCGGGATGCGCCCCTTGCGAGCTGCTTGGGCGAGGATGATCGAGAGCGGCCGGAGCGCGCTCGTGATCGTCCAGCCCTTCAGGTTCTTGTTGTGCAGATGGGCGATGAAAGCGGCGATGTCGTCGACGTCGATCTGGTCGAGCCGGCGGCGGCCGAAGTACGGGATCAGGTGTTGGCGTAGCGCCCAGCTGTAGATCTCGATCGTGCGCGGCCTGACGGTCTGGCGCGCGAGCCACTCGTTTGCGTGCTGCTCGAAGGTCTGCCGGGTCGGCTCGATCCGCTCGCCGCGCCGCCGGCGTAGGCGAAGCTCCGCCCGCCGCGCCTCGGCGGCGTCGAGGTTTCCGTGGATGATCTCCCAGCGGCGCCGGCCGCTCGAGTCGAGGTAGCAGAGCTCGTACGGCGGCGCGACCTTTCCGTCGGGGCGGGGCCGGTAGTAGATGCCGGGGTGGCGAGGGACCGGCCGCCGCCGCGCCAACGCGGGCTTCGCGGCAGCACTCATTGGCGGCCGCCAGGGCGGTTTTCGGGAGACACCGGCGACGATAGCTCTGAGAGGGGCAGTCGATCCAATCGGGGGTATTGGCGCTCCATCCAGGCGTCAAGCTCGCCCCGGTGGAACCGCAGCCCCTGGCCGCCGGCCTTTTTCCGGCATGGGATCGCCCGGGCGGCGGTCAGCTTGTAGAGCGCGTCCCGGCTGAGGCCGAGGTAGACGCACGCCCCTTTCAGATCGAGCCACGGCGAAGGCTCCGGCGCCGGCTCACGCCGCGGCCCGAGCCGCGCGGCGATCCGTTCGGCGAGCTCCTCGATCAGCTCGGGCGGGAGCTGGATCGTGATCGGGCAGTCCGCCATCACCATTCCATGAAGCGGATTTGCGGGTTGGCGGGTTTGTGGTCGTTGATGTCGGCGCGGGCGACCGCCATGACGGCGGCGATCGCGGCGTCGATGACGCGGCTGTTGTGGAGTTTGGTGAGGCGCCAGCCGCGTTCTGCGGGGCGGGCGGCGGTCGCGTCGATGTGGGCCGCGAGGACCGGGTCGCCGTTGTGTGTGAGGCGCTCTTCGACGGCGAGTTGGTAGAAGCGTTGGGCGGCGTCGGTGAGCGGCCCAGTTGTTTGCAGGAACTCGACAAGGATGAGGCCTTTGGCTTCGAGGAGTTCGGCGGAGCGGTCGAAGAAGTGGGGATCGAACGCGATCTCACGGATGTCGTAGCGGGTCGCGAGCGTTTCGAGGATGAACTGCTCGACCTGCTGAAGCTGGACTTTGTTGCCGGGGACACGGACATGGGCCTCGGCGTTCGGGTTCGCGGACCAGACGCGGGCGCAGACGATGATCGGGCCGCCGTCTTTGGGTTTGTAGGCCCAGCTGACGGCGGTTGTGTCGTGGTAGAGGCCGACGTCAACACCGATGTAGACCTGGGCGCCGTCGGGGATCTCGCTGTCGGACCGGAGCGCGGCCCAGGCGCCGGCTGGGAGCCAGGCGTCGCGGCTCACGGTCCAGGTGTTTGTATGGAGGCGCCAGAAGTTCGGCTCGCCGAGGCCGGGGTCGTGGCGATGGCGGCGCAGGTCGCGCAGATCGACGAACGAGGCAGGGTTCGCCTTTCGCCAGAGCCTCTCGTCGTCGAGGTTGGCGTCTGCGGGGACGCCGTACCACCAGAGGAGCGTGCCGTTTTCTTCGTCCTTCGCGGTCAAGAGGCAGTCGTTGTGTTCTCGGTCGACCTGGCGGAACTCGAGTGCCTGGTCGTAAATGCGGCCGAGCAGGGTGCGCTTGTCGAAGCCGGCGGTCGTGATCGCGAGCAGGTAGCTGTCGGGGCGTTTGATCAGCGCGGTCGTGAGTGCGTGGTAGGTCTCCTCTTGCGGGTTTGTGGTGAAGGCGTGCAGCTCGTCGACGAGCGCGGCGCTCGGCGCGAGCCCGTGCTGGAGCGCCCCCTCGGAGGAGATGACCCGCAGTGTTCCCCCGGTTGCCGGGCAGCTGAGCGTGGTTTTCGCGGTGACCCAGTCGGCGAGCGGGCCGGCTTCGGCGAAGCTGCGGGCAAAGGAGAGCATCACCCGCGCCTGGTCTTTTGAGCCGGCGGCGAAGTAGACCTCCGGTTTGTCTGCGCGGCTGAGCAGCTCGTACAGGCCGAGCCCGGCCGCGAGCGCGGTCTTGCCGTTACCGCGCGGGATCCCGAGCACGCCGAGCCGGTAGACACGCCGGCCCTTCTTGTCGCGTTTGTAGAACTCGCGGATGAACCGCTTCTGCCACGGCTCAAGCAGGAACGGCTGCCCGATGCTCGGGCCCTTCGGATGCACGAGCTGGCGCTCAAAGAACGCGATCACCGACTTCGCGCTGCCGACCGGCCCGAACGCCGCGAGTTCCTGCGCGAGCGTGGGCGCGTGGCCGGCGGCCTGTTCGGTCTTGGCTTGGGCGTGTGCGTGCTTGACGGCGTGCTCGAAGGCAAGCGCGGCCTGTCGGCGCTCGTGTTCGCTGGTGGCGGCGCGCCAGCGCCGTTGGATCGCCGCGAGCAGCGGCCAGGACAGGTCGGGTCCGGCGAGGCGCTCCTGATGGCTTGGACGGCGGGCCCGGAACGAGCCCGCCTCGACGAGTTCCTTCAACGACTTCTGCGGCCGCGCCATCAGAGGCCCCCGCCGGCGGCGAACCGTTCGTAGCGGTCACGGATCACGTCGCACCATGCCGGGTCGAGCTCGACCGCGAAGCAGCGGCGGCCGTGTTTTTCGGCGGCGATCAGGCAAGTGCCCGAGCCGCAGAACGGGTCGTAGACAACCTCGCCCGGCCGGGTGTGATTCAGCAGCGGCCGCTCAAAAAGCTCGAGCGGCTTTTGCGTCGGATGCGGGGTGACCGCGTCCTCGCCGGCGCCGCCGGAGCCGAAGCCGGCGATCGGCGAGGCCGCCTCCCACACCGTCGTCTGCTTGCTGCCGCCCTGCCAGCTCGCCTTCGCGCCTTTGCGGACGGCGTACCAGCAGGGCTCATGCCGCCACTGGTAGTGCGCCCGCGAGAGCGCGTGGATCTGCTTCACCCAGATGATCTGCTGCCGGACGACAAACCCGGCCGCCGCGAGCCCCTCGGCGACGACGCCGCCATGCAGCGCGCTATGCCAGACATACGCAACCGGCGCATCCGTGAGCAGGTACGCCTCGCGCCAGTCGCAGCGGTCGTCGTTCAACAGGGTCGCGGTCCGCGCCGAGCCGGCCGGCTGACGCACCCCGTCACGCCAGCGGTGGTCGACGCCGACCGAGTACGGAGGGTCGGTCAGCATCAACGCCGCCGACACACCGTCGAACAGAACTCGCCGCACCTCCCGGTCGGTCGAATCGGCGCAGAGCAGCCGGCTCTGGCCGAGCTCATACAGCTCGCCCGGCTTCGACCGCGGCGCCGCGGGCGGCTCTAGTGACGGCGTCCGTTCCTGCGGGTTGCTGCCGAACTGGCGCAGGATCCGGTCGAGCGTCGCTTCGGTCTCCGGCAGAAACTCCGCCACCCGGGCCGGGTCGAAGTCAGACAAGATCCGCTCGAGCAGCGCAGCGTACGCCGTCGGATCATCGCTGCCGCGAGTCCGGTTCAGGATCTGCGCAAGAACCCGCGCCGGCGCGTCAGGAAGCTCAACCACCACCACCGGCGCGCTCGCATGGCCGAGCTCCCGCAGAACCCGAAGCCGCTGATTACCCGACAACACCTCGAACACCCCCCGCTCACTCGGGTGCGGACGGGCGACCAGGTTCTCAACCACACCGAACTCGACGATCGAACGGCGGATCTTCGAAAGCAGCGACGGCGGAACACGGTTCGGGTTCCACTCCGACTCAACGAGCAGCCCGAGCGGGAGCTGACGCGGCTTCAGATCGATTGGATGGTTCCTTTTTTGCGACATCACGCGGCCGCCTATCACCTCGATCTGGGCGAGTTACCGTTACAGTGCGAATCCGATGGATCTGACCTGGCTCCACGACCTCCCGCCCTTCAACAAGGACGAGCTCTCTCGGGAAGCCCGACTCGGCCTCGGCGCTGCCCGCCACATGCACGACGCCAAATACGTCGGCAACGACTTCGGCTACGGCGTCCGCGAACTCGCATCCCACCACTCGCGCGACGAGAGGACGATCCGACGCTGGATCCGCAAAGCCCACGACGAACTCACCCGCGAACCCCGCTTCTGCAAAGAAAAACAATGCGGCGCCCGACTTCCGCTCGGCGCCAGGACCTCACGCCGCTACTGCGACCAACACGCCGGCAACGCCGCCCGCGTTCAGCGCCACCGCCACCCCGCGAAGACCCGCCGCGCCCGGAACTAGGCTTCCCGGGGCGATGCCGCCCCCGACCTACGTCTACGAACTGCGCCGCGGCGACGAGATCGTCGCGACCGGCCAGCTCACAAACGACTCAGCCATCGCGGTCGGGGATCGCCTAACGATCGCCGGCCACGTCGGCCTCGTCCAAACGATCCTCCTCATCCGCGGCCAGAACGGCCAAAGACTCGTCGTCCAGGCGCTTCCAAGCCCGGACACGCCTAACGATTCCGCCTAAGCGGCGGTTCCGGCCACCGTTGGCCATAACGCGCGCGGGGCTTGGCCGGGGTGGGAGGCCGATCCAGTTCGTGGGATTCGAACCCCTACCCCCTCCAGGGCCCACCGGTTTTCTAGCCGGACTGACAACTCGCACAGGCCCGACCTTGTCAGCAACGATGGCCAGTCGCCAGTGCCAACGAAGTCGATTGCAGTGGATCAACGCAGAGTCGCCAAGGCGCGCATGCTTTCTCGACAGAGATCCGCACCTCGAACCGGGGAACCACCCGGGCAGGCTCGCCGCCCTTCGCGAGCGCTGCGGCACAGGCCGCGGTCGCCGCGGTGACGTTTCAGTTCGCTGGGGCAGCCGCTGCCGCGATCCGGTCGGAACAGTTCTGACCCGGATCGGGCGCGCCCGGCGTTCTCAGCGTCCGTCCACGCTCTGAGCTCTACCGACTCGTTGCCTAGCACCGGCGTTCGATAGCGCCCATCTCGTCGTTACAGCCATTGCCAAAGGAAGCTGGGGGAGAGGCGAATGCCGACAGACTCCGAGATTACGTGGGCATTTGTTATCTACGCTCCGGTACGCCCGTAGTCCCGCGCCGTTTGTTGCCCTCGCCAGTACCACTCGGTCGAATCTGGCACGGCCACGCTGTCGTCCTTCGACGATCGACATGGCCGGGGCTGTCGGGCGGTTAGGTGGAGGTAAGCAACGTCGAAGCGTCGGCGGACGATTCCGGTTCGGCGTTGTCCCGCGCCGCCTGATCCATGATCGTCTGGTTGTAGTCATCGAGGTAGCGCTGCAGCTCGCGACGGTCGACCAGTTTGACGCCGGCGGCCTCCGCTAGTTCCTTCGCCGAGGCAGTGAAGTAGCTGTTTGTGACGACCATTGCGTCGTCACACGCGAAGAAGGTCTTGGCAGCGAGAACTTGTTGGACCGCAGCGTTACCCACGCTTTCGGCGTAGTTCTTCGCTTGAACCACGACTCGTCGGCCAAAGCGGCGCGCGAAGAGATCAGCACCTTGGTCGCCGGCGCGCTTCGTGGTTTCGATGTCGTAGCCGAGCGTGGTGAAGAGGGCGCCGAGAAACTCCTCGAACGCGTAGCCACCCATGGCATCGACGCGGTAGATGGTGATGAACCGGTCGGGATCGAAGGTCTCGAGGGCGGTCTTGAACCGGCTGACGCGGATATCTAGGTAAATCGCCTCGCAGATGGCTTGCAGGCGAAGATGTTCGGGTTCGGGAACGAGAGGCAGCGACGTTGGGTTGAAGGTGATGGAGCCCAGCATGAGCTGCTTTTCCCAGATGAGAAACAGCAGCATCGGCAGGTCCTCGCGGAACGCTGGGCCACGCTCGTCGATCCACGATCGCAGCGTCTCCTCGAGCGTCGACCGGAGGTGCCCTTTGGTGCGCGCAACAAAGCTGTCGTACTGAAAGCGAAAAGAGGCCGTGCCGACGAGCTTCGGCGTCAAACTCGGCAGGTCGAGTAGTTCGTCGAACCCAAGGCGGACGAGGACGAGGTGGAAGAGGTGAAGGTCATCTCGCTCCGGCGGGGCTTGCCCGGCGAGATGCATGTAGTTCACGAAGTACGGATCCTCGAACTCCCTGTACTTCGCTAGGACTGTCTCGAGCGTCGCCCGGAGCTCTCTCTCTGTTCTCTTCTTTCGCAACAGGTCCTTGACAACGCCCTGCGAGACATACTGGAACTCCGGGTAGTAAGCAGGGTCGAGCGGGATATTCGAGTCTCGGCCGATCGGACCGCAGGTCGCACAAACCTCGTCGAAGCCGACATGACCGCACCTAACGCAACTGAAGAGCATGCTCCTCCGTTTTCCACCGAACGTGAGTCCATGCAGCGCAACTCGTCCGGCCGCCAATGCTCCTCGGACGTAACAGCCGCTGTCAAGTGTGTGTGTGTGTGTGTGTGTGTGTGTGTGTGTGTGTGTGTGTGTGTGTGTGTCTATCCGACGCGCACGGCAGAGGTTCTACTGCGAGGTCAGAGGCTGCTGGAGGAATATGCAAACTTGGCCAAAGGAAGAAGCCCCGATTTCCTGGGCCTTTCAGAGCACTCTGACGGACTCGAACCGACGCCCCTTACAGCGATTCTTGGGACGTGGTCTGGCGAGGCCAACGGTGGCGGCTTCGCGGCTTAGCTCGCGGTTTCTAGCCGATGCGTTCCTGCCGGCGGGCGGCGTCGCATAGTCGCAGGCCGACATCGCGGCCGGCGTCGTCGCCTGCACCGAGCGGGGCCGTGAAGCGGTATGCCGATGGTAGGCGTCACTGGTCGTCGAGGCCCTGCGAGATCACGTCCCGGCATACTGGGCGAACAGAGCGGCCCTAGCCTGTACGTCCGCCTGGGGATTCCAGTCGAATGCCGGTAGCCGATCCGGACACTTGTCCGCGATCAGGTTGAAGAAGCGCTCGCATTCTCCGCAGAGGGCATCTCCGTAGTCGGCCAGCTTCCAGGGGAGAGCGACCGTGGCCATCGTCCTAAGCGTGGAGAGATGCACGACGTTCCATTCGATCAAGCTCCGCACGCGCGGGTCGAGCCAGTACAGAGGCTTCCATTGATCTTGCTGCGAGAGATGCACGAACCAGTCGCGTGCGTGCATGTCGGGAACCGGACCGCGACCACCTGTCACTCGGAAGAAGTCATCGAGCGAGCGCAGGTGCATGAGTCCGGCTTCAAGCATCGCGTCGAACGCGGGGCCATCGGCTCCAAAGCCATGGGGCGGGGCTGGAATCGAGTTGCCGTACTTCTCGACAATCGTGGCGAGGTTCGCTGTGCAGATTCGCACGACGTACGAGACGCTCGGCGCAAAGCCGTCAAGAATCTTGGCTTCCCACTCATACTTCGAGGCCATACCGAGATGTTACGACGTGATCGTTCGCGTGCTCAGAACCGGGCGTTCTCTTCTTGCTCGACCTCGGGCGGCACCTATGCGCGGGCCTCAGCGCCCTATGGGAAGGCGGAGTTCCGTTGGGTGGTCGGAGAAGGCCGAGGAAAAGATCGCCGCTGACCCGGGGTGGCTTGCGGACAGAGGTGCGCGATCGGACGCGGGTGGGTGAGGCCGCCGTTAAGGCGAGCAGAAGATGCGGAGCCGTGCGCCGATCTGTGATGTTGCTGACCACGCCGTTTGCAGCAAAGAAAAGATCTGGAGCACCTGCGGGGCCGGCTGTTGTTTGTCCAGCTCCTCGCGCAGTCGTGCGACGGATAGCGACTGGCCCATGACGAGCCAGACTTCACGATTCGCCTGGGGGTTGGCGATGACGGCGCGAAGCTGCTTCCAAGCGTCCGACCCGTTTGTGTAGTTGCCGGCGCGACGACGGCTGATCCTGCCGTTGTCCTTCGCCTTCCAGTCGTTCGTCCAGTAGGCCGCCTTGGGCTTTGTTTCGTCGAACGGCTGCAGGTACGGCAGGTTCTTTACTGCCTGTGAGACCACGTCGTGCAGCGCGCTGGCCGAGAGCGGAGAGGCAGAGGAGGCCGCCTTTGCGTGAATGAAGACAACCCGGTTGGCCTTGAGTGCCATGAAGTCGGCGATCTCCGCGCCAAGGTCTGTACAGACCAGCAGGTCAGGCGAGCCGAGAAGCGCCGCCATTTCGGGTTCTGGAACGTGGTTCGAGCTATCTGCGAGCGCGCTGATGACACCGAAGATGCTGTTCGCCTCCCAATCGTTCGCGGCGCCCGTCGCACCTTTCTCAGTCGAGATCGTCGCGAGGCGCGGGACTGGTTGGAGGACGGTCAGGATTCCGGCGGCGGCTCGAAGGGGGCGAGGCGCGATGAACTCACCGTGCGAGTAGATGACGCCGTGCTCGGCCGGGACGACGCGGAGAAGTTGATCTTCGTTGATGGCGTCCACCAGCTCGCGTCCGTCCGGGACGGTCTCGTCGTAGCGTTCGAGTTGAAGCGCGGACCGCAGCTCGTAGCTCCTGCCATCCCAGGCAAGCGTCGCTGAAAATGTCTTGTCAGCAACCTTGATCTCGAACGAACCGTCGCTGACCTCGTACGCGGTGTCCTCAAGCTCAAGCGGGATCGCCTTCGAGCCTTCTTGCCGTGCGTATCCGGTCTGATCGATATCGAGCAGAACGTGCACAGGCGATGGGTCGGCGGGAACGGGCGCGTAGGTTGCGTAGCGGGAGAACGTTGAGGCTGCCTGTGCTGCTCCCCGCACTTCCGATTCAACGTCGTCAAGCCAGCTGCTGTACGTCTCGAAATCGCCCTCGGTCGCTCGATGATCAGTGAGGCGTGCGCGGCTCAAGCCGATATAGCGGCGCGTGCGCTTCTCCCCTTCGCCGGTCTGTCCTTCGGCGATCGTGCAGATGTAGCCGTAGTCGGCGAGATCGGGCGCGAGATCGTCGATCGCCGCGGCCCGCACCTGCCGCGAGCGCGCCGCCTGCCGGCCGATGTCCGTGTTGCGCAAGGAGACCGTTGAGATCCGCGACGACGTGCCCGGGAACAGCCTTGTCAGCTCTGATGCGCGCAGGGGTGCAAACGAATCGAGCACAGACTGCGGCACGCGTCCGCGAGCGTCGTAGATGAAGAGGAGGTCGTTCGAAAGACGCAGTGCGGTGTAACCGAATTGAGGTTCGATGAACGTTGCGGCACGAAGGAGTGGAGAGTTCTCGGCTGTGATGTATGGGACGATGGCGGTCTTGGCGTCTGGCCTCTGAATCGCGAAGACGGTTCGATCGATGCCCTCCCAAGCAGATGCTGTCGCCGCCGCGACAGAGTCAATCGTGGTTGGCTCGTCGGCCACGCCCCGGAACACCCGCGTGCGAAATGGATAAGCGAACGTCTGCCAGGCGCTGGGCGAGCTGAGGTCTATTCTGACTCGGTAGTTGCCGCTGAGGTAGAAGGACAGCGGTTGCGAGTCGACGAGCCGGTCAACAAGGTCGGACATCGTGGCGACGGACTCGGCCAGGTCTTCGCGGTCAAAGCTCATGTAGGCATGCCACACCTCTTCCAGATCGCGATCGCCGCGTCCGACCACGATCGCTTTCATGTTCTCTTCCGTCCGCGCCGGATTGCGGAGAACACGTCCGACCTGTTGGACGATCGCGCGGCCGTTTCGAAGCGAGTCGAAGAGTGCAACGATCTTGAAGCTCGGATCGTCGATGCCTTCGATCAGCTTATTTTGGTGCACCCAGTAGCGCGCGCCTCCCGGCACGTCGCGCGGTGGCACAGCTCTCCGGAAGTCACCCTCATCGGTGAACCGCTCGTGCATTCCGATCGCTTGTTCACCGAGTTGTTTGAGCGCTGCCACCATTGCTCTGATTGTGGGTGCGTCCTTGCATCGAACGATCACGCGGACCGCACGGTCGCCGGGAAACTCCTCTTCGACTAGCGCCTTCAGGCGCGTGGCGAAGGTCGCCACATCAGTGGTATCGAGTACCCGGAACTCCGGCTTGCGTAGGAAGCGCCTCTCTTCCGCCGTGTGGTGGGGAAGGCGAAAGCGATGCGCGCCAATCTCGAAGTACTTGAGATCATTGCGGTACGGCGTTGCTGTGAGAAGCACCGCCGGGAGCCGGAGCGCGCGAATCGCCTTCGACCAGTTTTCCGCAGGCTCGTAGTGGCCCTCGTCGACGAAGACCGCATCGAACCCTCTGAACAGGCTGGCGATGTCCTCGCCATCTGCGAGGCACTTGTTATAGAGGGTCGAGATCGCCGCGATTGTCGCCACGTAGACTGTGTTCTCCTCGGCTTCGCCTACTGCATCGATCCGCGTCGAAGATGGAAGCAACCGAACTGGCGGCATTGACTTAGGCCGGTCCTTCGCGGCAAGCCGCGTCCAGAAGCGCTGTGCGATGTCCTCTTTGAGCTGGCGTGTGAGAGCGATCCAAGGTGTGATCACCAGCCGATGTCCCTTCAGCTCCGGTAACTGCGTGGCAGCCCAGGCGATCACGCCGGACTTGCCCGTCCCGGTCGGCAATGTGATCAGCGCTGCCGCGTCCCGGTTGTCCTCCTCGGAGAGGTAGCGGTGGATCGTCCTGATCGCATCCTTCTGGTGGGGCCAGAGGAGCGGAGCAAGCTTGAGCGGAACCGCCATACCCGCAGATTGAACAGTGTGCTTCCGACGGCCGCACCTGTTTCCTAGGACGCGCACCGGCCCCGGACGTGGGCTTCCACCGCGCCAGCGGTTTACGCTCTCGACATGCTTACGAAGTGGTCTCCGCGGTCCCGCTTCTTTGAAGGCGGACGTGGCCCGAGTCATGACGAGCTTTCACGACTCTTCCGCCGCTTCGGTCTAGAAGACGGCGATCCCCAGAAGCGCTTCCCGGCCGAGCAGTTCGGAAAGATGAAACGCGTCCGCGAGGTGCTGTCTGCTGCGATCGAGAGCGATGCCCCGGCAGCCGAGGAGCTCGTCAAAGGGATTGTCGGCTCGATCAAAGCTCGCGGCGGATTTCGCTCGACTTCGGAGGAGTACGCCGGAACAGACATCGTCGAAGCTGCTCGTGACGCCTTCCGGGCCCAGGGGCTTCGACCTCGATCCAAGCGGTGATCTCCGCCCTCTTCTCCTCGATGATCTCTCCGGAGTCGCCGCAAGCGAGGCCCTTACCGCATATGTGCGGCGCGCACACCATGGATCCACCGATGAAGCGCTTGTCCTCGGCACCGGCAGGATCTCTCGAGGCGACGGCGCGGCATGTCCTCGTTAAGCAGACCGGTGCATATCCCTGGGAGGGCATCTTCCGGCGACGCTCTATCAAGCCTTTCGACCGGCTCCGGCTTGCAATCCCCGCACAAGATGTGATCGCCAGCCTGCACAAGAATGCGCGCCCCGCGATGCAACAAGCTCTCTGGCTGCTGGCCGTTGCCGTGAATCGGTTCAGGAATGAGGAGGGAATCGGTCACGGCCGACCACTACCTGCGGCCGTCACCGAGCAGGAGGCACGCCTCTCGATTCAGGCGATGGCTCTCGTCAGCCAGCTGCTGCTCGACGCACTCGACTCATAGCGGCGGTTCTTTGATTTGCATGGGCGCCCGGTCAGGCGCATATGAGGGTTTGGCCCGTCAGATGTAAGCGGTGGTGAAGGCCACCGCTTCGTTCAGCATCCTGGCAAGCGCGCCAGCGACCCAACCTCGTGGCCGCCTCGTCGTGCCTTGATCCAGCACGTTTCCCAGCCACTCCGTGGAACCAACTGTTGCGGAGTCGCCGCTGCTCGACGTAGTGAGGATCTCGCTGTAAGTCCGGCCGGGCGCGGCGCGGTGCGCAAGGATGTTCCGCGTCTCTCGTAGACTCTTCATCTCGGCCGACACGTCGATCTCCGTTAAGGCCTTCGTCAGTGATTCACTCGGGAACGCGCCGGTGAACATCTTTGGCACGGAGTTGAAGTTGATCGTCCATGGCTTCGTCACAACGGAGAACACGTCTGGACGCAGATGTTCGCCGAGTGCGGCCAAGCCGTAGACCAGACACTCGAGCGAGCTTAGTGCGCTTGCGAAGAACGCGAATAGCAGGATGTCCTGTCGGACGTGCTGATCGATCAACGGCCTGTCGGTGTACGTCTCGGCCCATTCGCGGTCAGCGTCGTCCGCTGCGATGAACCTGTACATGGTCGCGTTGCAGCCGCCAGCCCAGTGGTGCCACAGGCGAAGGTTCGTGTCGTAGATCCCGCCGTCAGACACGCGTGCGTGGACGGCCTCGAGCTGCTCGAGCGGGAAGTCATCGGGCAGACCGAAGCCGAACCGGTCCGAGTGTTTCGACATGCCCGGAATCTAGGCGCTCTGGTGGCAGCCGCGCGCTTGCGAAGCGACGCAGCGCTCAACGCAGCCGGTCATCAGGTCGCGCTGTTCGAACATGCCGAGAGCAGGCGAGATTTCTCGTCTCCCCGTCATCCGACTGAAGTTGCCGAAGAAAGCTTGCGCCAACCGCCTGCACCGTCTCGACGCTCACTCAGAGCCCGCCGACGATGGAGAACGACCCTCTGAATCGTCCGCTGGTGAAATCGTCGCTACGCCGCGAGCGTGACGTCGACCGCTGCGTCCCCCATGCCCTCGTCAGGGCGAACGAACTACGGAGCGACGAGTCGTGCACGTAGCGCGACGGCGTACTCGCCGTCGGTAGGTGACGTTTGCGCGAGCTCGACAACTGCACTGACCTGCGACGCGCCGAGCGGTTGCCGCTGACGAGATTCCTGAGCGCTGCGAAATGGAGAAGCCCGAAATCGTCGAGGCGCAGTGGCTCGTCGCTGCCGCAGACGAGCGCGTAGTGCCCGCGCCTGGCATGCCCGCTCAGTACACGCGCCGCCTCCGGCAAGACGACACGCTGACCGTCGAGGCCCGTGCCGGCATGCCGGCGGGTTAGCGATGGCGGGTTGACGTCGACCGCGCGCGGTCGGCTCTTGATCGGGCTGACAACACTTTCGGTTGTTCGGTGCGCCTAAGAAGCTCCTGGATGCAGGGCCGACGGAGTTGCCGATTCCCCAGAAGAAGAACACCGCCGCTGCCCAGTCCGTCGACCTCATTTCGACAGAACTCGGGAAGCTGCGCACAGTCGGGCCGATCGAGGCGATCCTTGAGCGGAAGGAGCGCGAGCCCCGCGAGCTCGGAGCGAGCTACAGCGGGTGGCAGGTCACAGGCGCTGATCCGCCACCACTGCTCAGTTGACCTTCAGAGGTCATCCCGGGACGCTCGCTCAGCCCAATGCCATCACCCTTGGTAGAACCTCGGCGTGGCACGAGTCAAGGCAAACCTGACAGACGACGAGGCCAATAAGACGATCGTCTCGCTCGAAGTCGACTGCGACGAGAACTACCATCCCGGCGGTTGGTTCAAGACCGTCGACGGTGGCATCTACCTGATCGCCGAAGTGCGACCCGGTGCGTCTCCGATCGACGTCGAGCTAGACGCGATCTTGATCGAG
>Ga0070731_10001164_pt1 | contig 28572 bp, 32 predicted proteins | sample Coa_R1_2_FD_66448 | JGI IMG/M metagenome (GOLD analysis project Ga0070731, IMG submission 66448) | Surface soil microbial communities from Centralia Pennsylvania, which are recovering from an underground coalmine fire - Coalmine... | ecosystem: Environmental > Terrestrial > Soil > Unclassified ... | reverse complement strand
TCGGTCCAGGCCGCAGGCTGTGCACCGATCGTGCGTGCGTTCGAACGTGGCGAAGAGCACGCCGCACGATTTGAGAATGCCCACACGATCGCATCAGGCATTCGTGTGCCTTCGGCGGTGGGAGACTTTCTCATTCTGAGAGCTGTGCGGGAAAGCCGCGGCTATGCCATGGCCGTCGAGGAGGAAGAAATTGTCGCGAGTCTTGAAGAAGTCGGGCGCGGTAACGGATTTCTCATCTGCCCCGAATCTGCGGCTGCACACGCGGCGTGGCGCAAATCCCTCGCACGCGGCCTCGTCGACCGCGACGCATCCGTCGTCATCTTCAATTGTGCGAGCGGGTTGAAGTACCCCCTGCCGGAATCGGGGCAACGGCTCGACCTGAACAAACCGGTCGATTTTGTGCCTTTTCAAGGGCAAGCTGACAAGTGATTCTGAAGGGGCACGGGCGGCGTTCGAAATGCAGCAGGGGTTCGGGATGATCGCGGTTGATGCGCGACAGCTCGCGAGCTGGTTGATCAGCGCCATCGTCGTTCTTGCAATTCTCGTGCTCGGACGACCGCTGCTGTCTCCGCTCGCGTTTGCGATCCTGATCTGGGCTCTTCTCAATGCGATTACCGATTTCCTGGCGCGCATGCGTCTCCCGCGCGCCGTCGCCTGGGCCGCGTCGCTCGTCCTCATTGCCGGTGTGCTTTATTCCATCGCGCGCGTGCTCGGGAACGAGACCGACACCATCGTGGCCGAGGCGCCGGGCTATTTCGCCAAACTGCAGCGGCTGGCGACGTCTGTACTGACCTTTCTCCATATCGGCCGCGGCGCCCGCCTGAACGAACTCTTCAGCGCGGCAAATGTCGCACCGATGGTGGGGCAGGTCGCGGCGTCTGCGGGCGCCTTTCTCTTTACGCTCGCAATGGTGCTTGTCTATGTCGGCTTTCTTCTCGCCGAGCAGCGCCATTTGCCGGAAAAATTGCGCCGCTTGCAGCGGGATGAAGCGATGCGGGATCAGGCCGGGCAACTGGTCCAGGCCGTGGCAAACCAGGTTCAGACATATCTCGGCGTCTGTACGCTGTTGAGCGCGGTCATGGGCCTTGTTACCTATCTCCTGCTTTTCGTAATGCATGTGAGCTTCGCAGGCTTTTGGGCACTGATCCTCTTTATCGCCACCTACATTCCCACCATCGGCGCGGTTGCGGTGCTGTTGCCTGCCCTGATGGCGCTGCTTCAGTTCGGTACATTCACGCCGTTTCTGATCATCGCACTTTCCCTCGGAGCGCTGCACTTCGTGCTTGCGAATGTGGTATCGACGATCCTGCTCGGCCGTACGCTCGATTTGAGCCCGCTCGCTTTGATACTGTCCCTGACATTCTGGGGATTGATCTGGGGAATAGGGGGTCTGTTTCTTGCGGTACCCATCACCGGTGCGCTGGCGATCATTTGCCGCCACGTCGAAGGGCTGAACTGGGTGGGGATCGCGCTCGCAGGCCCGGAAGTCGCGCGCGAAAGACAGAAGAGAACGGGTCCCCCGTAAGAAAAAAAGCGCAGCCCAAAGGGCTGCGCTCCTCGCATTGCTCAAAGCAGTTTCAGCGTCAGATGGCTTCCTTCAGCTCCTTCGAAGGCCGGAACGCGACCTTCTTGCTCGCCTTGATCTTGATCTGCTCGCCCGTCGCGGGATTGCGCCCCATGCGCGCGGCGCGCTTGCGAACGGAAAGAATACCGAGACCGTTGATACGGATGCGGGCGCCTTTCTTCAGATGGCGCGTCGTCAAAGCGACGAAGTCCTCGAGAATTTGACCCGCGACCTTGTTGGAAAGCTCGTGCTTTTTTGCCAGCTCCGTCGCGATCTGCTTCGTCGAAACGCTTTCGGTTTTGGCCTTCGGCGCGGCGGGAGCCTTGGCGGCAGCTTTGTCCATGAGTTTCACCCTTCGGAAAAAACGAATCGGATCAGCGTTCTTAGACTATTTTGCAGGCTTCAACAGCACGAAGATGCAAAAAACAGTGCAAAACTTGCTGTTTTTGCACCTCGACGCGCGAAAAACCTCGCCGGACGCTGGTTTCTCGCTCGACGCCTACGCCCTGGCTTCGCGCCAGGCCCAATCAAGTCCGCGGTCGAGTCCCCGTTCAAAACGATCGAACATCTCGTCGATCTCGGCCTCGCTGATGACGAGCGGCGGACAAAGACCGATTCTGTCGCCCAGCATCGGCCGTGCGATGACTCCCTCTTCCTCGATGAACCGGCAGATCGTTGGCGCAGCTGCCTTCTCGGGTGGGAAATTTGTCCTGCCGGTCTTGTCGGCAACAATTTCGATCGCTCCGACAAACCGATCCCCGCTGCCTCGCCGACAAGCGGATGATCGTGAAGCCGGGCGAGACGACCGAGAAACCGCGGCGAAACGCTTCGTACGCGACCAAGAATATCGCGCTCCTGATATATCTCGATTGTCTTGAGTGCCACAGCAGCGGCTACCGGGTGGCCCGTATAGGTGTAACCATGCCCGAACGTGCCGACACGCCCTGATTCCTCTTCGATCAATTGACCGAGTTCGGGCGAAATGAGCACTGCGGAAATCGGCAGATAGGCCGACGACAATGCCTTCGCGAGCGTCATTGATGCCGGACGAAAATCGTAGGTGGTGCAGGCGAACCAGTTGCCGGTCCGCCCGAAGCCGGTGATGACCTCGTCATCGATGAGCGGAATCCCGTAGCGGGCGAGAACCTCCTCGATCCGCGCGAAATAACCCTTTGGCGGCAGGAGAACGCCGCCGGCTCCCTGAATCGGCTCTACAATCATGGCTGCGACGGTCTCCGGTCCTTCCCGTTGGATCAAACCATCCAGACTGTCGGCGAGCCGCGCCGAAAAGTCCTCTTCGCTCTCCTCCGGCAGCGCATTTCGATAGTGGTGCGGCGATTCCGCAAAGCGCACAAAGTCAAGGGGCAGGTCGAAGCTTCGGTGATTGGCCGGCAGCTTGGTGAGGCTGGCCGCGGCAATGGTAACGCCGTGATATGCCTTCTCGCGACTGATGATTGTCTTCCGCCCGGACTCTCCGCGCGCGTTGTTCGCGTACCAGAAGAGTTTGATCTGCGTGTCGTTCGCTTCGGAGCCGGAATTGGCGAAGAACACTTTGCCGACCTGAAACGGCGCGATCTCTTTCAGTTTTTCTGCGAGCGCTATGGCCGGTTCATGGCTCTTGCCGGCGAACAGGTGACCGAACGGAAGCTTGCGCATCTGTTCTGCCGCGGCCTCGACAAGCGCGACCTCGCCCAGCCCAGCGCCGTGCACCACAGGCCGGAAAGGCCTTCGATGTAGTCCTTGCCACGTTCGTCATAGACGCGGACGCCCTTGCCTCGTTCGATGACGAGAGGGCCGGTTTCACGGAACCGCATAAGGTTCGTATAGGGATGAAGCACGCTCTCGACATCGCGCATCTGTGCGTTGCTGAGCGGCATGGCGATCGCTCCGTTGGAAAAACTGTCCGGAGGAATGTAACGCCGGGACGACTTCTGCCGTCAACGCGGCCACCCCGCGCATTGCCCTCCCGGCAGAGCATTTCTATGATCGCCTGCGCGGAACCGGGTCGGTGAAGATGCAGGGGCTGATGCAGGACTGGCCGTTGCTGGTCCACAAGATCATCGATCACGCGGCGCTTTATCATGGCCAACGCGAAGTGGTGACGCGCAGCCCTGAAGGACCAATTCACCGGACGAGCTACGCGGAGATCGCACGCCGCGCCAGGCGAGTCGCCCATGCCCTTGACCGGCTCGGCATCGGTCCCGGCGACCGTGTGGCGACGCTCGGATCCAATACGTGGCGCCACCTCGAGGCCTGGTACGGCATCACGGGAACAGGAGGCGTGTACCACACGCTCAATCCGCGGCTGTTCATCGACCAACTGGTCTACATCGCCAATCATGCGGAAGATCGGGTCATATTTTTCGATCCGCAATTCGCGCCGCTGGTGAGCGCCATCGCGCCCCGTTTGCGCACGGTCGAACACTACGTCGCGTTTGCCGATGCGGCGCCCCCCGAAGTTCCGAAGGCCATCGCTTACGAAGAATTCATTGCAGCGGCCGATGAAGATTTCGTGTGGCGAGACGTCGATGAGAAAGCCGCCTGTGGTCTTTGCTATACATCGGGGACGACCGGCAATCCGAAAGGCGTGCTGTACAGCCACCGTTCCAACACCATCCATGCGTTCATGGCTTGTCAGGCCGACGCGATGGGGATCCGCAATGCCGACACGGTGATGCCGGTCGCGCCGATGTATCATGCCAATGCGTGGGCGATTGCCTTCATCGCACCGATGACGGGCTCCAAGCTCGTGCTTCCGGGACCCAAGCTCGACGGCGAGTCGGTCTACGAACTTCTCGACAGAGAAAGGGTGACGGTGACGGCTGCCGTACCGACCGTCTGGCTCGGTCTGCTGCAGTACCTTGAATCGACCGACAGGAAACTGCCGTATCTGCGGCGCGTGCTGATCGGCGGCTCCGCCTGTCCGAGGCGAATCATCGAGTGTTTCGAACAGAAATACGAAGTCGACGTTGTGCACGCCTGGGGCATGACGGAGATGAGCCCGCTGGGGACGCTGGGGTCGCTCACCGCGGAAGTTGCCGAGCGTCCCCACGAAGAAAGAATTGCGCAGAAACTGAAACAGGGGCGGCCACTGTTCGGTGTGGAGTTGAAGATCGTCGATGACCGCGGACGCGAATTGCCCCACGACGGCAAGGCCTTCGGACGGCTCAAGGTGCGCGGCCCCGCAGTCGCCAAAGCTTATTTTCGCGGCGAGGGCTCCGACGCTTTCGATGATGAAGGCTGGTTCGATACCGGCGACGTGGCAACGATCGACCCGGCAGGATATCTCACGATCACCGACCGCGCCAAGGATGTGATAAAATCGGGTGGCGAGTGGATTTCCTCGATAGAAATCGAGAACGTTGCGGTTGGTCATCCGGCGGTCGCCGAGGCTGCCGTCATCGGCATGCCGCATCCCAAATGGGATGAGCGGCCGCTTCTGATCGTGGTCCGGAAACCCGGCGAGCAAATCGCAAAAGAGGACATCATGCGGTATCTCGAAGGCAAGATCGCGAAATGGTGGATGCCTGACGACGTGATCTTTGTTGACGAAATCCCGCATACGGCTACGGGCAAGATCCAGAAGACCACCCTTCGCGAACGCTATGGCCACCACCGCACTGCCGCAGATTGAAGCGGCGAAACCGCGCCGTGGGGGGAGAGTGAAACGCTTCCAGCATTTCGTGGCGCAAACCGCGTTCGCCTTTCTCCTGCTCGCGATCGCCGTCGCCCTGGTCGCGGGTATCGGCACGCGACTGACGTTGTGGAACCCGGCGTTCGGCCAGTTCGGTGTTTTTCCGTACAGCCTCTATCTTGCGGTCGCCGCGCTCGTTCTCGGCCTTGTATGGGCCGTATCGGCCTTCGCTTCAGGATCGGGCGATGGTGCTCGCTATGGCGTCGGGGCGATCCTCGCGTCTCTGATCATCTTCTGGATCCCGGCGCGCGATTTCTGGATGGCCGAGGTGGTCCATTCCATTCCGCCCATCAATGATATTTCCACCGACTCCGAGCATGCACCCGAGTTCCTGCAACCCGCCGAAATCGGCCGGGCTGCCACCCGGGTCGGCTACGACGGGATGCGGCGGATCAAATTTGAAGGCCGGAGCTACGCCGAAGAGGCCCTGCAGAGACTCTATTACGGCGATATTAAACCGGTGTGGCAGCTCGGCACGACTGCGAAGAAATTGTACAAGCGGGCGCTTTCCGCCGCCCGGCAGATGGGCTGGAGAATCGTCGATGTCGCACCGGACGGCCATGGCGGACGCATTCAGGCAAGTGATACCACCACGCTCTTCGGCGTAACGGACGACATCGTTATCCGCGTCGAGCCCGCCGGCATAGGTGCACGGCTCGATATTCGTTCGCGAAGCCGCGACTCCGTTTCCGATCTTGGCCGGAACGCAGCCCGAATCCGTGCCTATATCAAACGTCTCGCCTCGAGCTGACCGGAGCTACGCCACCGCTTCGAAAAGTTCTCCGTTTCGCCGCACGCGTCCGTCGTGCTCGAGTTGAATGAGATGGGCGAGCACAGTGCGCGCCGCCGCCGGATGAAGCCGGCTGTCCACATCGGCATAGAGGTGCGCAACGATATCCGGGATTGTACGGATGCTGCCACGCAAACAGGAAAGAATCTGCTGCTCGCGCTCGCTGCGATGATCCCGGAGCGCTCTTATCAGCGGCTTTGGGTCGCGCACCGGCCCGCCATGCGTGGGCCATAACGCGCGATCGTCGCGCGCGAGGAGCTTGTCAAGGCTCGCGCGATAGGCCGCCATGTCGCCGTCCGGCGGTGCCACCACGGTCGTCGACCAGCCCATCACGTGATCGCCGGTGAACAGCGCGCGTTCTTCCGGGAGCGCATAGCACATATGGTTCGACGTGTGGCCCGGCGTGAACACACATTCCATGCTGAACCCGTCACATGCGAGCATGTCTCCGTCTTTCACGCGCACATCCGGCACAAAGTCCACGTCGCTGCCTTCTTCGACTTTTGCGCCGCTTTCGTCGCCGCCACCCGCCTGCGGTCCGAAGGCGAAAGTCTTCGCTTTGCAAAATGTTTTGAGCGCAGCGGCCGCCGGCGAATGGTCACGATGCGTGTGGGTGACGAGGATGTGTGTTACCCGCCTGCCCTCGAGCGCACGCTTCAAAGCATCGATGTGCGCCGGAATGTCGGGGCCGGGATCTATGACCACAACATCGCGGTCGCCCAGAATGTAGACACCGGTGCCTTTGAAGGTGAACGGCCCGGAATTGGGTGCAAGTACACGCGCGATCCGGGGCGCGACCTGCACGCATTCGCCGTAGGGCGCATCGAAGGACTGATCGAGTGGGAGCGGAGCAGGCCGGATGGACACGTGGACACCTCGCGCCGAATTAGCAAAAGGCAACCTTGCTGCGTCAACCCGCGTTAAGGTCTTGCGAACAGATTTTTCAGGGAGAGCACCCATGTCTCGACTGTCAAGCGCATTGTGTGGTCTGGTGCTGGGCTTCGTTGCGCTTCTGGCGAACGCACCGGCGCAGGCTGATCAGGCCGCCGTTCTTAATCAGGCGGCGATTACCGTCGAAAAGATGAGGTACGACCCGACGTTCGGCCCATCGCGCCAGATATTGCGCAATGCCCGGGCGGTCCTGATCGTGCCGCAACTGATCAAGGGGGGCTTCATCTTTGGGGCCGAAGGTGGCGATGGCGTGCTTTTGCAGCGTCTGGGCCGCGGATGGAGCGCGCCCGCGTTTTACACGATCGGCTCGGCCTCGTTCGGTCTGCAGATCGGTCTTCAGGAAGCGCGTTTCGTGATGTTCATCATGAACGAACGGGCGCTTCGGGCTATCGAGCAAAGCAAGTTCACGTTCGGCGGCGCCGCGGGTCTGACCGTGATCACGCTTGGTGCGAATGCGCGGGCCGCGACGAGCACCAATCTGACCGGGGACATCATCGTCTGGGCCTCGACGAAGGGCGCTTACGGTGGTTTGACGCTCGAGGGGTCGGTACTGGCGCCCAAGAACGATGCGAATGCACAGTTCTATGGCCGGCCGCTGTCGGCGTGGCAGATCCTGAACATGCCGGGCCGCAATCCGGCGACCCTGCCACTGCGGCGCGATCTGGCCACGCTCTGAAGCTCGTTTCCGTTTTGCGCCAGACCGCCGGGATAGATTGGAGGTCTGGCGCAACTGGAAGCGGTTGGCGCTTGCGCCTATATTTCCGCGCATGGCGCACAACAATGGCATGGTACCGCGCGGCGTACGTGAAGCGGGCGCGCGATTTTCTTCCGCACTGCCAGCAATGACGGGCGCGGAGCTGGCGGCGTTCGTGCCCCATCGCCCGGTGCGTCCGGAAAAGTCCGAGGGCGGAAGGCAGTTCAGGCTCGTTAGCGAGTACAAACCCGCCGGCGACCAGCCGACGGCGATCGCCGACCTTGTCGAAGGCCTCGGACCGCAGCCAAACGCCGGCGAGCGCGATCTTGTTCTGCTCGGCGTGACCGGCTCGGGCAAGACGTTCACCATGGCGCAGGTCATCGAGAGACTGCAGCGGCCGGCGCTTGTTCTTGCGCCCAACAAGACGCTTGCGGCTCAGCTCTTCGCCGAGATGAAAGGGTTCTTTCCGGAGAACGCCGTCGAATATTTCGTTTCCTATTACGACTACTACCAGCCGGAAGCGTACATTCCGCGCACCGATACCTACATCGAAAAGGATTCCTCGATCAACGAGGAGATCGACCGCATGCGCCATTCGGCGACGCGGGCGATCCTCGAGCGCGACGATGTGATCATCGTCGCCTCTGTTTCCTGCATTTACGGCATCGGTGCCGTCGAGACCTATTCGGGCATGGCCGTGACGTTGAAGCGCGGGCAGCGCATCGATCGCGGTGATCTGATGCGACAACTGTCGCAGCTGCAATATCGCCGCAATGACGACAATTTCGTTCGCGGCGCATTTCGGGCCCGCGGCGACACGATCGATCTTTTCCCGGCCCATTACGAGGATCGTGCCTGGCGCATCGAACTGTTCGGCGACGAGATCGATTCCATTTCGGAATTCGATCCGCTTACCGGCCGTTCGGCGGGGACGCTCGATACCGTCAAGATCTATGCGAATTCGCATTACGTGACCCCGCGCCCGACGCTCGCCCAGGCCATGAAGGGGATCAAGCAGGAGCTGATCGAACGGCTCGAATGGTTTCGCGCCAATGGCAAGCTGCTTGAAGCGCAGCGCCTCGAGCAGCGTACGCAATTCGATCTCGAGATGATCGAGGCAACCGGCTCCTGCGCCGGAATCGAGAACTATTCACGCTGGCTGACGGGACGAAAGCCCGGAGAGCCGCCGCCGACGCTCTTCGAATACCTCCCCGACGAGGCGCTTGTTTTTGTGGACGAGAGCCACGTTACCGTACCCCAGATCGGCGGCATGTACCGCGGCGACTACCGTCGCAAAGCTACGCTCGCCGAATACGGATTCCGCCTGCCGTCCTGCATCGACAACCGTCCGCTCAAGTTCGAAGAATGGGACGCGATGCGGCCACAGACGGTCTATGTCTCTGCAACGCCGGGTCCATGGGAGCTCGCGCGAACCGGCGGCGTATTCACGGAACAGGTGATCCGGCCGACGGGCCTGATCGATCCGCCTGTGGAGGTGCGCCCGGTCGAACACCAGGTCGACGACTTGATTGCCGAGTGCCGCGAGACAGGACGGCGGGGTTATCGCGCGCTCGTAACGACGCTCACCAAGAAGATGGCCGAGGACCTTACCGAGTACATGCATGAACAGGGCATTCGCGTCCGCTACATGCATTCCGACGTCGAGACGCTCGAGCGAATCGAGATCATCCGCGATCTTAGGCTCGGCGCTTTCGATGTGCTGGTCGGCATCAATCTCCTGCGCGAAGGCCTCGACATTCCAGAGTGCGCGCTGGTTGCCATCCTCGACGCCGACAAGGAGGGCTTCCTGCGGAGCGAAACCTCGTTGATCCAGACCATCGGCCGTGCGGCGCGCAACGTGGACGGCAAGGTCATTCTGTACGCCGACAGCATTACCGGTTCGATGGAGCGGGCGATGGCGGAAACCGCCCGCCGTCGTGAAAAGCAGAACGCCTTCAACCGCGCGAACGGAATTACGCCGGCCAGCATCCGGAAAAACATCGCCGATATCATGGGTTCGATTTACGAGCGCGATCACGTCATGGTGGATGCCGGTGTGGCGGAAGAAGGTTCGCCGTTCATCGGCCACAACATCCGTGCGCATATCGCGGCGCTCGAAAAACAGATGCGCGAGGCTGCGGCCGATCTCGAATTCGAAAAGGCCGCAAGATTGCGCGACGAGATCAAGCGCCTGACGGCCACGGAGCTCGCGGTCGCAGACGATCCTTTCGCGCGTCAGTCGCAGGTGGATGTAGCAGTGGACGACGCCATGCGCACCATCTCGACGGAAACTGCCCCGTCGGCCGTCAAACGTGAAGAGCCGTCGCGCCGGCGCACAAAAATCCGGCGCGCGGGCCGGCCGAATGTCCCGAAGACCTTCGGTAGCCGTCGGCGATAGTCAGTTGCCGATTGCGTAGAGCGTTGCGTCGTTGATTGCGTAGATGGTCCCGTCGGGGCCGATCAGCGTCGGCGTATAGGCTTCACCCAACGGCGAATTCAATTCGAGCATCTGGGACAACGTGTTCGTCGTCAGATCCCAGCGATAGGAGTATCCGTCCTCTGCATTGGCGATAACCGATTTGTTCTTGTGATCCACGACCGCCGTATTGATACACCATTCATATACGGACCCCTGCGGCTCACCCTGCACCTGGTGCGGATCGAGGATTGTCTCGATCTCCTTCATGACGGTTGCCGTGCTGTACTGGTCGTGTTGCGTTTTTTTCGGGTCGAGGATGGCTATCTGGTTATGTCCGTTTCCGGTACCGCAGTCGTAGTAATTGTTGTACTTCGACATCAGGTAATATCGGCCGCCGTCCTTGTACTGCGGCACCGCGGTGGCGGGTACAATCGCGACCGTGTTGTCCCAACCGAACGAGCCGGGCGCGTTTTCTTTGGATAGGTCGGCAGTGAAGCTGAGCATCCACCCCCGGCAATTGTGATTGTCGCCGTTTTCGAGAACGCCATAAAACACTTCGCCATCGGGGCCGATCGTCGGCGATGCCGAAGAATCGTCCGACAGGCCGGCGAACTGTTTGCTCACCGGGTCGTTCAGTCGTACTTTGTATCTGGTTGCGAGGGTGGTCGTGTCCAATCCGACGAGATAACCCGTCGATCCGTCACTTACCGCGATGTACACGGTCGAACCATCCGCCGAAATTGCCGGTGCACAGTTCATCGCCACCTGACTGATCTCGGAATCGCCCGCCGCGCCGGCGGCGCTCACCCATGAGCCGTTGCCGCTCGCATCGATTCGGGCGATGCCGCTCACAAGCTTGAGGGGATTGGAGCCGGTCACGACGAATCCAAAATAAATGTCGCCCTGATCGTCCGCGGTAATCGGCGTGTCGATCATCACCGTATTGTTGTACGCGCTCTTGTTGGCCTGGTAATTCGCGATGCCGTAGAAAGCCAATTGTCCGTTGTTGCCGGTCCGCTTGTCCGGCGTGTCGCGGTAATAGACGGTCCCTCCAGCACCGGCAAAGTACAGACGGTTCTGCGCCGTCAGGTGTGCCGGCAATGGCGGCAGCCAGTCATAGGGGGGCAGAATGTAGTCGGTCCTGGTCGTCCAGACGTTGTTTCCCGTCTGTCCCTGTACGGCCTGCATCTCGAAATTGCCGCTGGCAGTGGTTTTGACGGCAACGAGTACTGTATTCCGTGCCGTGATCATCGGCGAGGCGTAGTGGATCAGCAGCTCGCCCCCGGCATGTTTCTTTTGGGGTTCGGAAGGCGGCGCCAGGTCGACCGGCATCGACCAGTGAATATTGGCAAGCGATTGGCCCGCGGCAGGAGCTCTTGCTGTGTGCTGCGCATTGGCCGCGTGGCCGCGCCAGGCCGGAAGTCGGCTTGCGCTCGCAGAAGCGGCAAGGCAAAGGCAAACGAGGGCGCAGCCGATTAGCGTCTTCATGGAAGCTCTCCCCATCATCTGACTTATGCGACGGACACCGAAGTCGATCTATTCCGTGTGCATGGCAGGGCCATCCGCGAACCGCAAGTGTGCAGTGCAGCAATAGCCCGGCTTGGCTTTGGACGTTTGTTTGAACTAGACTTCCCGTGCCGGGGGCCGCCGCACAGAGAGCACCGAAAAGGGGGAATACCATGCAGCACCTCGATACGGGCAATACCGGCTTCATGCTGCTCTGCAGCAGCCTCGTCATGCTCATGACTCCCGGGTTGGCTTTCTTCTACGGAGGCCTCGTCAGCCGGCGCAACGTGCTCGCGATCATGATGCAGTCCTTCGTTTCAATGGGCTGGACAACGGTGATCTGGTACGTCGCCGGCTATTCCCTGTGTTTCTCGGGCGGTGCCGGCGGCATAATCGGCAATCTCGACATGGCGTTCCTGCGTGGCGTTACTCTTGCGACGCCATCGCCCACGCCGGGGATACCGCTTTTCGTTCACATCGCCTACCAGATGATGTTCGCGATCATTACGCCGGCGCTGATCACCGGAGCCTTCGCCAATCGTGTATCGTTCAAGGCCTATATGGCGTTTCTCACGCTCTGGCTCTTTTTCGTCTATTTTCCGTTTGTACATATGCTCTGGGGCGGGGGACTGCTGCAGAAATGGGGTGTTCTCGACTTTGCGGGTGGCATTGTAGTTCACAACACCGCCGGTCTGGCGGCACTGGCGTCGGTCCTCTATGTCGGTCGCCGGCACGTCGTCGACACCGGCGCACACAGCGTTCCGCTCGTGGCGCTCGGCACGGGACTGTTGTGGTTCGGCTGGTACGGATTCAATGCCGGCAGCGAGTTTCAGGTAGATTCGGTCACGACCGTCGCGTTCCTCAATACCGACGTCGCAGCGTCCTTTGCGGCTATTGCGTGGATGGTCGTCGGCTGGTGGCAGGAGAAGCGTCCGACCTTTGTCGGGCTGCTTACAGGGGCAGTGGCCGGATTGGCGACCATTACGCCCGCAGCAGGCTACGTCTCGCCGATGGCGGCAGTGATCATCGGAATTGCGGCCGGTGTTGTGTGCTACTTTGCGGTCGCGTTAAAAAACCGGCTCAAATGGGACGACGCCCTGGATGTCTGGGGTGTACACGGCGTTGGCGGTGCACTCGGCATCATTTTGCTCGGAGTATTTGCTAGCACCGTGTTCAATCCCCATGGAGCGGACGGTCTTTTGGCCGGGAACGCAGCTTTTCTGGTGAAGCAGATCGTGGCCGTCGGTATTTCCTCGGTATGGGCGTTCTGTTTCACCTACGCAATGCTGTGGCTGATCGACCGCGTGACACCTGTCAAGGTCGATCAAACGACCGAGGTGAGCGGCCTCGATCTCGCGTTGCACGGGGAGACTGCCTATCTCGGGGAAACCTGAGCCTCAGTCGTCGCGATAGACCCGCTCGCGGCGTTCGTGCCGCTCCTGGGCTTCCAGGGAAAGCGTCGCGATAGGCCGCGCATCGAGACGCTTCAGCGAGATGGGCTCACCGGTCTCTTCGCAGAAACCGTAGGAACCATCTTCGAGACGCCGCAATGCCGAATCGATCTTGGCGATAAGCTTGCGCTGACGGTCGCGGGTGCGCAGCTCAAGCTGGCGCTCGGATTCCGTTGCAGCGCGATCGGCGAGATCCGCATTGGGCACAGTCTCGGCCTGGAGATTCTGGATGGTGACGCGGCTTTCGCGCAGGATGTCGTCTTTCCAGCGCAACAATTTGCGCCGGAAATATTCGCGCTGCCGCTCATTCATGAAGGGCTCACTTTCCGACGGCCGATAGCCAGCCGGGAGCTCAATACCCATTCGTACTCCCCTATACCGACGCCCCTCGCGACGAGCGCGCGGGGTTATACAGAGGCGGAATTGATCCAGCAAATGAAATTCTGGAGCGCTAACCGCGATGATAAGGATGGTTTCCGAGAATGGTGAGCGCGCGATAAATCTGCTCGGCCAGCATGACGCGCACGAGGAGGTGCGGCCAGGTCTGCGGCCCGAATGCAAGGCGGCGGCCGGGCTTGACGTCCGGACCGGCATCCAGTCCATCGGGCCCCCCGATGAGGAATACGAGATCGCGCGCGCCCGCATCGCGCATCGCGCCCAGCATCTCCGCAAACGCTTCACTCGTCATTCCTTTGCCACGCGCGTCGAGCGCAATGACATGAGCGCCCGGCGGAATGCGCGCGGCGAGTTTATGTCCCTCCTCTGCGAGGCGCGCGCGTTCTTCGCGAAGCCCGGAAAGCGATATCTCTTCCACCGCGACCGAAACGAAACCGAGCCGCCGGCCGATGCCGCGAGCGCGCGCAAGATATTCCTCGACAAGCGCGGACTGCGGTGTGCCGCGCGCGAGCCCTGCTGCAAGGATCGCTATGCGCATGAGAACTCCGTGCCTTACGAGATCTCGGGATAACGAAATTTAGTGTACAGCAGCCCGCGCGGGCTCTTTTACCGACCACATGCCTTCGAGATCGTAATAGGCGCGCACCTCCGGACGGAAAATATGCACGATCACGTCTCCGGCATCGACCAGAACCCAGTCACCCGATTCCATGCCGTCCACCGGTCTCGTTCCGTAGCCCGCCTCCTTGAGCTTTCGCGCAAGGTGTTCGGCGATCGCGCTCACGTGCCTTTGCGAGCGGCCGTTCGCGATCACGATCCAGTCGGCGAGCGACGAACGCCCGGCCAGATGTATGGTCACCACGTCTTCCGCCTTGTCATCGTCGAGGGAAACAAGAATTCGCGACAGGAGCGGCTGCTCCGCACGATGCGCGCCCTGCGGGGCGCTCTTCTTCGGCGCCTGGGTTGCGCCGGTCTTGCGGGTGAGAATGCGATCCTCCAGTCTGCCTGTCATTCTGACGCTCGAAACTCCCCATCATTTCTGATGCGAACCTGGCGCGCGGGACTCAATTTAGCATGAGGCTCTTGAGCCAACCAAGTCTTTGCCGCCGAAGAGCAGTGGCGCTGGCATTGCTGCGCTTTGCATCCAACACGGCAACGGCCGGCGGTTGCGCGGTCGCGAGCACTCGTTCGGACCGGCGCGCGCTGACGGCAAACTGCCGCGCCGCTCTTGCCGTCAAGGGCGCGAGAATCGCGCCTGGCCTTAGTACGATTGCGATGGGAAGGGTCTGCGCCAAACGCTTCCAGTCGCGCCAGCGATGAAATGACAGAAGATTGTCGCTTCCCATCAGCCATACGAAATGAACTTCGGGAAAGCGCTCCTTCAGCCGCACCACGGTATCGATTGTGAAGCGCGTTCCCATTTGTCTTTCGATGTCGGTCACACGCAGATGCGGATATCTTCCGGCCAACTCACGCGCGGAGGCCATCCGTTGCTGAAAAGACGCCATGTCGGTTCGGGGCTTCAAAGGGTTCTGCGGCGAGACAAGCCACCATACGTAATGGAGGCCGAGGCGCTTCAGTGCGACCTCACTCGCATGCATATGACCTTCATGGGCAGGATTGAACGAGCCACCCAGCAGACCGATCCGCAATCCAGGTCCCACCGGCCCCGGTGGCTTGAGCCACGTCGTATGCACCGTCATGGTGCCCAGGCGCTTGCCCGTTCGGGTTTGCCGGTGCCCTTTCTTTGCCGATTCACTTCCCGAGCGAGCGCATGTAGTACTTGTGGTACGCCTTCACCCGTTACGCCCGAAAGCAGGAACACCGGCCTTCCGCTCGCCTTCTCGAGCGTTTTCCGTTTGCGGTCGACCAGGGACTCTTCGATCGCGTCGACTTTGTTCAAGGCGAGTATCTCGGTCTTGTCTTGGAGCCCATGATCGTACGCGGAGAGTTCCCTCCGGATGGTGCGCCAGGCGCGGACCAATTCCTTCTGTGTTCCGTCCACCAGATGAAGAAGCACGCCACACCGCTCCGCGTGACCAAGGAATCGATCGCCCAGGCCGGCACCCTCATGCGCCCCCTCGATCAGTCCCGGCAAATCTGCGAGCACAAAATCCGTCTCTCCCGCGCGGACCACCCCAAGCTGTGGCGCGAGGGTGGTGAACGGATAATCGGCAATCTTCGGTCGGGCGTGCGAAACGCGCGAGAGAAACGTGGATTTTCCCGCATTCGGCAAGCCAATGAGCCCTGCATCCGCAATTAATTTGAGGCGCAGAACGATCACCTTTTCCTGCGACGGCTGTCCGGGATTGGCCCGGCGCGGCGCGCGATTTGTCGAACTCTTGAAATGAGCGTTGCCAAATCCTCCCCGTCCGCCCTCCAGAAGGAGGGCACGCTGCCCGGATTTTTCCAGGTCACAGATGAGTGTCTCGCCATCCTCCTCGTAAATCGTCGTCCCGACGGGCACCTGAAGTACGGCATCGTTTCCATTCGCGCCGCTCATCTCGCGACCCATCCCGTGTTGGCCGTTCTTGGCGCTGACGTGCTGACGGTATCGGTAGTCAATCAACGTATTCAGGTTTTCCACGGCTTCCGCCCACACATCGCCGCCACGACCGCCATTGCCGCCATTGGGCCCGCCGAATTCGATGAATTTTTCACGACGAAAGGAGACGCAGCCGTTTCCGCCCGCGCCACTTGCGATGTGTACCTTGGCTGTGTCCAGGAATTTCATGGCTCGACCCTACGCGCCCAATATGGACCGGGTGCCGGCACAATCAAATCGTGCGGAGGTGCCGCCACGGGCCACCTCGGCCGCAGGTATCGGAAGATGTGCGCTAGGATGCGCCTTCGTTGGCCACGTGTACCGAAACGTATGTCCGGCGTTTGAATCCCTTTCGGAATGTCACTTTGCCATCGCAAAGTGCAAACAGGGTATGGTCCTTGCCCATGCCGACGTTCTCGCCCGCAAAAAACCTCGTTCCCCGCTGACGCACGATAACGTTGCCGGCGCCGATCGCTTCACCGCCGAACTTCTTGACCCCGAGCCGTTGACCCGCAGAATCGCGGCCGTTGCGGGAGGAGCCGCCTGCTTTTTTGTGCGCCATGTTACAACCTCTACTCGCCTGCCTGAATTGCGGTGATCTTGAGCTTTGTGTACGGTTGACGGTGGCCGCGCTTTCGGTGCGTGTTTTTCCGCCGCTTTTTCTTGAACGCCACAACCTTCTCGCCGCGGCCATGTTCCAGGATTTCCGCCTGAACTGCAGCGCCGGCGACCAGCGGCGCACCCGCCTTGGGTGCGTCACCGCCCAGGAGCAGAACCTGCTCAAGTTTCAGAGTCTCGCCTACGTCCCCCTTGAGGCGCTCGACGACGATCACCTCGTCCTTCGCAACCCTGTATTGTTTTCCGCCACTGCGGATGACCGCGAACATCCTCGAATTCCCTGATTTTACCACACGGCCAATATCCGCCGAAGCGGGGGCCGAAAAGGAGCCGCGCAATATACTTACACGGTCGGTCGGGTCAACCCGCAGGCTGACGTCAGTGGGAAAGTCGCCCGAATCTGGGGTATAGTAAGGTCCCTATGACGGATGCGGAAGAACAGAGCCTGCGCGTCGCGCTGGCGGCGCTTGTCGAGGAGCACCGAGACCTCGACGCGGCCATCGCCGCGATGGCCGAACATGGCGCAAGGGACCAACTTCAGCTGACCCGCCTCAAAAAACGCAAGCTCCAGCTAAAGGACCAGATTTCGCGCATTGAGGACCAGTTGCTGCCCAACATCATCGCCTGATCGTCTTTTGCCGATACATGGCCGCATCGGCAGCTGCCAGCGCCGCTTCAGCGTCAATACTATCAGCAAGTTGTGCCACGCCCGCTGTGAAGCGTATGGGAATTGGGATGTTTTGCCAAACGAGGGGCTTGGCCTCGATGGCTGCCGCAATCCGGGTAAGAATTGCTTGCGCCTGGTACTCTTGGGTGTGAACCAGAACCACCCCGAACTCGTCACCGCCCAACCGACCTACGATGTCGCTGCGGCGGAGGACCGAAAGCAAAACCGATGTGAAGTGTACGAGAAGCGCATCCCCGCAGGGGTGCCCCCACGCATCGTTTACGAGCTTGAGGGCATCAAGATCGATATAGGCTAGCGAGGCAGGCGTGCCGTATCGCGAGACCGACGCAACCTGCCGGTCCAGTTCCCGCACGAACGCACGCCGGTTCAAGATCGGAAGCAGGTGATCGCGATCGACCGTCGCTTCGGTTCGTTTGAGCAAAGAGCGTGTTCGCTCGAGTTCGCTTCGGAGGTTTCGCGCTTCGCCGAGAAGAACCCAAAGCGCCCGTCTGACGCTGGCCGTGAATTCCGCCCGGGGTATGCCCAGAAGCATCGGGTTGTCGTAAGGCCACCCGTCTTCCTTCAGTGCGGCGCTGTCCCCCTCAGACGCCGGTGAGGCAAGACGCAACAATTTTGCGAACGTCATGGCGATTCGTCCCCAGCATGCGCGTCTTAGCCTACGCCAATTTGTCGGCGCTCGGTCAACGAAGCGTTTAGGTTAACGACTCGTCAACAGTCCAACTCGCGGCTTCCCTTGCTTTTTTCCAGCCTTATAATGGAGCGCTTCTCGGCTTTCGGCCCTTTGGCCCGGCAAGACAGGAAGCATGACCAATCCCGGACCTCGAGTCGCGCTCATCATGGGGAGCCAGTCCGACTGGCAGACCCTGCGTGCCGCAAAACGGATTCTCGAAGAATTCGCTGTCCCTCATGAAGTGCGGATCATTTCGGCGCACCGCACGCCGCAGCGACTGTACGATTACGCAGCAGGCGCAGAAGGCCGGGGTATCGAGGTGATCATCGCAGCGGCCGGTGGTGCCGCACATCTCCCGGGAATGACGGCGTCCATGACCTGCCTCCCGGTACTTGGCGTACCGATCGAGACTGCAGCGCTGAAGGGAATGGATAGTCTGCTGTCAATCGTCCAGATGCCCGGCGGTGTGCCGGTGGCGACGTTTGCCATAGGTGAGGGCGGCGCAAAGAACGCAGCCCTGCATGCCGTGGCAATTCTTGCGCTTTCTGACAAGGAGCTGTCGAAGGAGCTTAAGTCCTGGCGACGACGGCAAACCGAAAGCGTCGCCGAGAGACCGCCCGAAGAATGACGGCCGCGCCGCGCGACCCGGTGGCGCCCGGTGGTACGATCGGCATTCTTGGTGGCGGGCAGCTGGGAAGGATGCTTGTGCTGGCCGCTGCGCGGCTCGGTCTCAAAGCTCACGTCTATTCCGATACACGCGATGCCCCGGCGTTTGACGTTGCCGCGGCACGTACATGTGCGAGTTACGATCATCGGGAATCGTTGCTGGCATTCGCACAGGGCGTTGACGCCATTACATTCGAGTTCGAAAATATTCCGAGCGCAACGCTGGTCACGCTTGCCCGGCAAAGGCCGATCCGTCCCGGCGCAGCAGCTCTCGCTGTGACACAAGACAGACTTACGGAAAAAGATTTCCTCACCGGCCTTGGAATCGCGACGACCGCCTATGCAGCGTTTGGCACACTGGAAGAGGCGCGGGAGGCGATCGCGCGAACGGGCTTGCCCGCAATCGCAAAAACCAGAAAGTTCGGTTACGACGGAAAAGGCCAGTGGACGATCACCCATGCGAACGATCTGGAAGCGGAGTTTTCATGTTTGAGCGGGGCTCCCGCCATCATGGAACGGCGTGTGAATTTCGCGTTCGAGTGCTCGGTAATCGCCGCCCGAAACGACGGGGGCGATTTCGTTGCGTACGATCCCCCTGAGAATATTCACGGCGACCACATTCTTCGTCGAGCCATCGTTCCCTCGCCGCTGAACAAGGATCAGGCAGAGAAGGCGATAGCAATCACCGGCCGCATTGCGGAAGCCCTGCATTATGTCGGCGTGCTGGCCGTCGAATTTTTCGCAACGCGCGACGGGCATCTTCTGGTCAATGAAATTGCGCCGCGCGTGCACAACTCCGGACACTGGACGCTTGAAGCCTGCGTCGTCAGCCAGTTCGAACAGCACATCCGTGCAGTGGCGGGCTGGCCCCTCGGCGACACCGCGCGGCATTCCAATGCCGTCATGGACAATCTCATCGGCGACGAAGCGGAATGCTGGCAGAAGCTTGCCGGCCAGCCCGGCGCCTTGCACCTCTACGGAAAGAGGGAATCTCGGCCCGGCCGTAAAATGGGCCATATTACGCGCCTTTTGCCTTTGACCGGGGAGCGCGATTCGGCGTGAGAAAATCGGCCAGCGATGGCAGCGTACTTATTCGTTCCCGCATGCGGGCCTTGAACTTCTCAAATGCCATTACGTCATCGATGCGATTGCGAAGAAATTGATCGCTATCCGTCTGGCCGGCGCTTGTATCGGAAAACCAACGCATCAACGTGGCGGAGTAAACGCCCGCGAGAATCGCGCGCTTGGTATAGAAATTGAAATCCGTCGATGTGTCGCCGGCGGCGCGCCAGATCGTATCCACGGTGCGATAGAGCAGATTCACTCCTGATGCGGCATGCGGCGGCAGCGTGAGGAAGGCCGCCGCGCGGCGCGCCGCTTCTTTGTGCGGATTGAGCACCGCAATGCGAGTCCTGACGGCAAGGATGATTCGCTCACGAACCTTGAGCGACGCAAAGTCCTTCTGCGCGAGCTCACGGACCATTTCCGCGTCCGCCCATTCCGAAAATGTCTTGACCAGACTCAGTGGCCCATCGGGAAAATGTCGCCTGAGTTCCGACCGCGAAACGCCTGCTTCGTCGGCCGCGCGCGCGAGCACCGTGTCCGTGAAACCGTCAAATGGGACATGAACAAGGGCTGCGGCGAGAATGCCGTATTTGGGGTTGGCGGCGGCGCGCGTTCGCCTGCGCTTGGCCTCGCTTGAAGACTTGGGCGGCCGGGTTGTCACGCCGCAGTCCGGCGCGCCCAGTGACGCGCTTCGGATTCGAAGATCAATTTCGTCAGGTCGTTCATCCGCTGCGGATACAGGACCCCATCAAGATGATCGGCCTCGTGTTGTACGACCCGGGCGTGGAAGCCTCTCGCTGTCCGCGAGATTTCGCGTCCATCGAGGTCGAGGCCGCGATACCGGATGTGTTTCGGTCGCTCGACGAACCCCCTCAATCCCGGCACAGAAAGACATCCTTCCCAACCCCCCTCCGTCTCGGGATTCAACACTTCAATCTCGGGGTTGATCAGTACCGTAAGTGGGGCAGTGTGATCGTACTGCTCGCTTTCCGGTATCGCCCCGTCGGTTCTATCCTCAGGCGCCTGGAACACCAATACGCGAAGGGGTACGTGGACCTGGGGGGCCGCCAACCCCGCGCCGTCCGCATCGATCATGGTTTCGATCATGCTCGTCACCAGCGCGCGTATTTTCGGCGCGGTCGGGTCGGCGACCGCTTCGGCGCGGCGGGCGAGTACTGGATGGCCCATTCGGGCAATTTTCAGGATGGCCATGTTTCTGAATATGGGGTCAGGTCCGCTCCCGGTCAAAAGGCTGGGGCGGGATAGACACTCAGACCACCTTCTGATATTTAGCCCGGCCGTTTTGGTAACCAGCCGGAGAAGCCCTTGCAGATCATCGTCCGCGACAACAACATCGATCAGGCGCTCAAGGCGCTAAAGAAGAAAATGCAACGAGAGGGCATTTTCCGCGAGATGAAGCTCAGGGGACATTACGAAAAACCGTCGGAAAAACGGGCGCGTGAGCGAGCCGAGGCGGTGCGCCGTTATCGAAAGCTTCAGCGCAAGCGCCTCCAGCGCGAAGGCGTGTTGCCTCGTTAGGCCGGCGTCACGCGGTAGGTGCACCGCGCTGCGCCAGCCAAAATGTGCGACGTGCGTTCCACGAGCACATCATTTCCCAATACCCGCTGAAAAAGACGTAGCTCTTCCCGGCAGATGGTGCTGCAGACCTCCGCCGCTGAACAGATTGGGCAGTGGTTCTCCAAGAAGAGCCATGCGTCCGATCCATCCTTGCGGACCTCTGCCATATAGCCTTCTTCCGTTCGTATTTTCGCAAGCCGATCCAGGCGTGATCCGACAGACTCGCCCTGCGCGATTTGCCGGAGATACGTCTGTTCCTGTTCCGCGGTGCGGAGGGCTATCAGCCGGTCGAGCCCCACGTCGCCAAACGCCCTACGCATTTGGGAAATCAGATCGACGGCCAATGCCGCGTGAGAATTCCCGAAATATGAATCGGCGTTTCTGGTCGCACGCCACTCCTTTGAAGGCCGGCCACGTTGCCCGGGTTTGGTTTGGTGTTCCACAAGACCGGCTTTCTCCAGACGGTCGAGATGCTGCCTCACGGCCATGCCTGTGACGCCGAGCTTTGCGGCCACCGTCTCTGCTGTCACGGGCCCGTCCCGTTTGACCCGTTCCAGAACGGCCGTTCGCCCATTCGATGATCCCGCAGCAATTTCGCTCATGCAGCTTTTCTAAAGTAGGAACTTGTAAAAAGCAATTTGCTGGAATAGATTTTCGCAACGGCGAACTTGAGAAAAGGAAAGGCTGTGCTGACGTCGACCGGGATCCGGCAAGACGCTCTGGGACCGAATGGCCGCAAGGTCCTGCGCCGCGAAGGCAAGCAGATACTCCTCCTCGCGTCCGAAGACCGCGTGTTCGCAATTGCCAACCGCTGCCCGCACGAAGGGTACCCGCTGAGCGAAGGTACATTGGGACAAGGCTGTATCCTCACCTGTAACTGGCACAACTGGAAATTCGACCTTGCCACCGGGATGGCTCTTTTCGGGCGCGATCCGGTACGCACTTACCCGACCGCAATTCAAAATGGCGAGATCTTCGTGGACCTGTCGGATCCGCCAGCCGAGGCGCAGCGCGAGCGGGCCATGCTCGGGCTCGAAGCAGCCCTCGCCGACAACGATCGTCAGCGCATGGCGCGCGAAACAGCGCGACTTGTCCACGCGGGCTTCGATGGGAAGGAGGCGGTCGTACATGCGTTGCGAACGCGCAATGAGCGGCTGGAAGGCGGAATGACTCACGCGCACGCCGCAGCCGCCGACTGGCTGGCGCTGGCAGATCGCGCAACATCGGTGGAAACGAGTCTGGCAGCCGTCCTCGAACCGCTCGGACACATCGCCTGGGACACCGAAGGAGCGAATGAATTCCCCTACACCGACAATGTCCTGCCCTGGCGCGTCGATGCGTTTCTAGCCGCGATTGAAGCGGAGAACGAAGACGCAGCTGTTGCCAGCGTGCGGGGCGCAGTGGCCGATGGACTCTCGTATGCCGAACTACGTCCGGCTTTCGCCGAAGCCGCGCTCGCGCATTACGCGGACTTCGGCCATTGCGCGATTTACGTATTCAAGACCGGCCAGTTGATCGAACGTCTTGGCGAAGAGGTCCGCGAAACCGTCCTCCTCTCCCTGACACGAATGCTTGCACGCGCCACGCGCGAAGAACGCCTGCCGGAGTTTCGCGGCTACTCACGGGCACTCCAGAGTTGGGACGGAAGCGGGACGGAGGTGCCGAGGATGGAGAGTTTCGTCGGACAATCCATCGATGGCGCGATGAGTGCAGCGCTCGCCAGTTCGGGGCAGCCACAACGTGACCAGCTTGATGCACTCCTCGGCGCCGCTGCTTTCAATCTGCTGCACTTCGAAACGGCGTTCGACTCCGCGACCGCAAACGGCATCGCGGATAACATCGGCTGGCTGGATTTCACGCACGCACTGACCTTCGCGAACGCATGCCGCCATTTGTGCACGGAAAGGCCCGATCTTTGGCCGCGCGCAGCCCTGCAGCTGGCCCTTTTCGTCGGACGCAATCGAAAGTATGTGCGCCACCCGCAGGACACCGGCATGTGGCGCGTCGAGAATCATGCAGCATTTATCGCATCTGAACAGGACACCCTCTACGATCATGGAATCGTGGAGCCCATCATCAGTTGCCATCGTCTGAAAGTGCTTTTCGCTCTTGAGGACGAACTTCGGGCTTCGCCGGATTCACCTTGGGCCGACGACATGTGCGCCGCCGTGAATCGCTACCTGCACACCCCCATGAAACGGCACCACGGATTGCGAACGGCCATGCAGGCCCTCGAATTTACCGCAAAGGAAGCGTAATGACGGCCCGGCTATCCTAGTGCTTTGACGATCCCTTCCGTCATTTTCTTGGCGTCACCGAAAAGCATCATCGTATTGTCGTGGAAGAACAGTTCGTTCTCGATACCCGCATAACCAGAGCCCATGCCGCGCTTTACGAACAGTACCGTTTTCGCCTTCTCGACGTCCAGAATCGGCATGCCGAAAATCGGCGATTGTGGATTGGTCTTGGCGGCGGGATTTGTTACGTCGTTCGCACCGATGACGTAGGCGACATCCGTGGTCGCAAACTGACTATTGATGTCCTCGAGTTCGAAAACCTCGTCATAGGGAACGTTGGCCTCTGCGAGCAGCACGTTCATGTGTCCGGGCATTCGGCCGGCGACCGGATGAATCGCGTAGGAGACCTTCACGCCTTCCTTCTTCAGGAGGTCGGCCATTTCACGTACCGCGTGCTGCGCCTGAGCGACCGCCATTCCATAGCCGGGGACTATGATCACCGAACCGGCATTTTTCATGATGAAGGCGGCGTCGTCAGCAGCACCCTGTTTGACAGGGCGGGTTTCCGCCGCGCCCGTCGCCGCCACTTCCCCACCGAATCCCCCAAGGATGACCGAAACGAATGAGCGGTTCATGCCTTTGCACATGATGTACGACAGAATTGCACCCGAAGACCCGACAAGCGCTCCCGTAATAATGAGCGCGGTGTTTTCCAGCGTGAAGCCGATGCCGGCTGCCGCCCAACCCGAGTAGGAATTGAGCATCGACACCACAACAGGCATGTCGGCGCCACCGATCGGGATGATGAGGGTTATGCCGAAGACGAAGGAAAGCGCGGCAATTGCCCAAAAGGCCCAGTGCGGCTGGGCCATCACGAACCAGACGATAAGCGCGACGATGGCCGCCGCAATCGCGATGTTAAGGGCGTGACGCGCCGGCAGGAGTATCGGTGCGCCGCTCATGTTTCCGTTGAGCTTGGCGAAGGCGATCAGCGAACCGGCGAAGGTGATCGCGCCTATCGCCACGCCGAGGCTCATTTCGACGAGGCTCTGGGTTCGGATTACGCCTTCGCTCCCGATCCCGTAGGCCTCGGGGCTGTACATTGCGGCCGCAGCGACCAGCACGGCAGCGAGCCCGACAAGACTGTGGAACGCCGCCACCAGTTGCGGCATCTGTGTCATGGCGATGCGGCGGGCGACGATCGCGCCGATCGAGCCGCCGATCGCAACGCCGCCGGCTATCAGGGCCCAAGTCAGTGAATCGGTAACGCGGGCAACCCACAGGGTGGTGACTATGGCGAGTGCCATGCCCACCATTCCGCGCAGGTTTCCGGTTCGGGAAGTTTCGGGGCTGGAAAGACCCCTGAGCGCCAGAATGAAAAGAACCCCCGACGCCAGATAGGCGAGGGCAGCGACGTCCGCCCTCATCGTTTGTCCTTCTTTTTGTACATTGCAAGCATGCGATTGGTGACAAGAAACCCGCCGAAAATGTTCACGCAGGCGAGCACGAGGGCGAGGAAGCCGAGAGTTTTCGATGCCCATGAGGCGCCGCTCAGGGCCACCACCGAGACGGCAATCAACGCCCCGACAACGATCACGGAGGAGATCGCATTGGTGACGCTCATCAGCGGTGTGTGCAGAGCCGGCGTTACGCTCCAAACGACATAATATCCGACGAAGATCGCCAGGACGAAAATCGAAAACCGGAAAACGAACGGATCGATCGCTTCCATTCCATTCATCCTTTCAGTGCCGGATGGACAATCTGGCCGTCGCGCGTCAGAGCCGCGCCCTTGACGATTTCGTCGTTCCAGTCGAGCGCGAGGGCACCGGTCTTTCTGTCCACAATCAGCGACACGAAGTTGAACAGATTGCGCGCATACAGACTGGATGTGTCGATGGCGAGCTGCGCAGGTAGGTTGGTGTACCCAATGATCGTCACCCCATGCGCTTCAACAATCTCATCGGGTCGCGAAAGCGGGCAATTGCCTCCCTGTTCGACCGCGAGATCGACGATGATCGAACCGGGTTTCATGGATTTCACCATGTCTTCGGTGACAAGCGTCGGTGCGCGCCGCCCAGGAATCAGTGCCGTGGTAATCACGATGTCCTGTTTCTTGATCGTTTCCGCGATCAAGGCGGCCTGCTTGTCCTGGTAGTCCTGCGACATCGCCTTGGCATATCCCGCGGCTGTCTCAGCCTGCCGGAACTCCTCATCGATGACGGCCACAAACGTGGCACCAAGGGACTCCACCTGTTCTTTCGTCGCCGGGCGAACGTCCGTTGCCGAAACTATGGCGCCCAGCCGGCGGGCAGTTGCGATCGCCTGAAGTCCGGCGACGCCGACACCCATGACGAAGACCCGCGCAGGCGCAATCGTGCCGGCTGCAGTCATCATCATCGGCATGGCGCGACCGAAATGAGCGGCCGCATCGATGACGGCTTTGTACCCTGCAAGATTCGCCTGGCTGGACAACACATCCATGCTCTGCGCGCGCGAAATGCGAGGCAGAAATTCCATTGCGAAGGCAGCGATTCCTCTGGAAGCCAGTGCCGCGATGGAGTCTCTTTCCGTGTACGGCGACAACAGGCCGATCAGCACCGCATCATGGGGCAGTGCATCGATTTCCCCTGAATCAGGCGCCCGGACCTTGAGTACGATATTGGCATTCTGCAGGGCGGAGGCCGCATCGCGCGCCACTTCGGCGCCCGCGGCCGAATAGTCGGCGTCCGCAATTCGGGCACCTTCGCCCGCGCCGGACTCAACAACAACGTCCAGGCCAAGCCCTTTCAGCTTCCGGACAGTTTCGGGCGTAGCCGAAACTCGCGCTTCGCCCGCGCGGCGTTCTTTGAGGACTGCAAGTTTCATCGATTCGGGGCAGACTCAGCCGTGGGTCCGAAAAATTGCAAGGAGGGCAAGAATTACGGCAGCGGCGATCGCCTGCCATTTCATGAAGCTAAGAAACCCGCGCCAGGTCTTCAGATGTTCGGCCATGTCGGTATGGCCTGTGTCCTGTTGCTGGTCGATGTGTGTTGCCATCGCAAATCCCAAGGCGCGAATTCGTGGGCCGGGACTATAGCAATCCGCCACCTCCCCGCAACGCAAGAAAACGCGGCTCAGGCGCGCACTCAGTCCTGCCATTCCAGCCACGCACCGTGAGGGTGGCACTGTGCAAGGAGGCGCTTCGACCTGATGCCGCTTTCATAGGCATAAAGAAGCAGCGGAGCCTCGCCGGAAAGCGTACCCTCCAGGGAAAGCCGCCACACGGGACGCCGCAGGCTTGCCGCAATCAGAAGATTGTCGAGCGCCGACCGTTGTTCCTCAGAGAATTGATACGTCACGAAGCTGTGATAGACGCAAACTGTCTCGTGCGCCGGAATGTCGCTCAAGGCGTCCGGCAGAAGCTCAAGCGCATCGCCGGCGCGGATCGGCAACACCTCTTGCGACGCGATTGCGAGCGCCTGATCGAGCTTCGCGAAGCGGGCGGCGTGGTCCGGCCACACGAGCGCTCTCAGCCAGTCGCGCTCTGTCTGGTTCGACAGATCAACCGGATTGCGTTCGAGCCCGACGCGGGATGCGACGTACGGCGGTCGACCGTGGGGAGGGACCCGTGCTCCGATCAGGTCCGTCTCGATCCCGAGTGGCGCATCGCGTGCTCCGGAAACCAGGGAGCGCCCGTCTTTGTGATAGCAAATGCCGTAGCGGTCCCAAAGCAGATTGAGTCCGGCGCTCGGGCCCAATTCGATCAGGTGCAACGGTTCGCCCGCCCTTCGGGCCAAGGCCTGAAACCCTGCATGAAGAATGGCACACCGACCGACTTCGTTCGTGTTGGTCACGCGCGAACGCAGGATTGGGGTCAACTCTTCACGATTCTCCGCGACGAAGTTTCGAAACAGCGAAAAAGCGTTCTCAAGATCTGGAGCCGCTGTTCCGTTGTTCAGGTTCGGATAGAAGCGGCGCAATTCATGACCGTTGCCGCGCAAGAGAAGATAGTGCACGGCTGCGTATAGCACGTTGGCCGGCGGCTGGCCGGAACGGACCGTGTATGCGAGCGTCTTCAGGTCTTCATCTTCGGTCACCCCACGCGTGAATGCTTCGTACAGGGGTGCTTTGCTGCGGCGCGTCTCCGCAAGGAAAAACTCCCAGTAATCGAACGGTGGTTGGCTCACTGGCTTTCAGGAAGAGGCACGCCGGCGGTCCCGAAGGCGAGACGTTGCCGGGCGGCGACCGCGCCGACGTCAAAATCTGCGATCTCCTCCTCGAACAGTCGATGAAAGTTGAGCCTTGCCCCCAGCCGAATAAGGGCGCCGCCCAGACCGATCGCGGCCCGATCCATGAAAACAAATTCTCGAGGCGGGCGGATACCGCCAAGCTCCCTGAGCTTGGCATGGACTTCATTCGCCTGCTTAAGCCCGTACATGGCTGCAGGGACACCATCGTCCACGAGCCTTCTCCGGTTGTCCAGCAAGGGCGTAAAAATGAATCGCGCCCACATGTTCATGACCCGCACCAGCTCTGGTGTAATTGCCTTGAAACCCCAACTCCGATACGCCGTTGCCGCGAGCGCATCATCTCTGTTCTGCAATGCGCGATAGAGATCAACTACGCCTCCTACGAAGGACGCCGGAAACGTACGAACACAACCAAAGTCGAGAAGGTTGGCGCCGCCGCCCTTGCGCACGGTGTAATTTCCCAGATGTGGATCCCCATGGATGGTGCCGTATCGCGCAAACGGGCGCCACCATGCCCTGAACAGCGCGGTGCCCACGCGGTTCCTCACGGATAGTGGAGCAGCAACGCAGTCGAGAATGGGATCGCCATCCAGCCACGTCATGGTTAGCAGGCGCGCGGTCGAAAGGTTTGCGACCGGCTCGGGGATTACAATGTCGGAGCAATCCGCCAGCATTGTCCGATAAAGGCGCATATGGGCCGCCTCGCGAACATAGTCGAGTTCTTCCTTCAGCCGCGCCTCGATTTCTTTGGCGATTTCGCGCGTGTCTATCGTGCGATCGAGGCTCCGCTGTATTCCAAGCGCGGTCT